>Ga0126371_10003048_pt1 | contig 14578 bp, 17 predicted proteins | sample PanSoiMetaPlot_4_FD_110145 | JGI IMG/M metagenome (GOLD analysis project Ga0126371, IMG submission 110145) | Tropical forest soil microbial communities from Panama - MetaG Plot_4 | ecosystem: Environmental > Terrestrial > Soil > Tropical forest > Bulk soil | place: Panama | collected 2016-02-17 | reverse complement strand
CGCCGCTCGCGTATCATTGTCGTTGTCCCTCCCGCCTGGGTGGGGTTTCTTTCTGATAGGACGTCTCTCACAACCCCATGCGCACCTCGATTCTTGCAAAAGATGCCATCAAACGGCAGTGGTTCATCGTCGACGCCAAGGACCAGACGCTTGGCCGCCTTTCCGCACGCATCGCCGCGGTGTTGATCGGCAAGCATAAGCCGGACTTCACGCCGCACGCGGATTGCGGCGACTTTGTCATCGTTGTCAATGCCGAGCACGTGCGGCTGACCGGCAAAAAGTTGACCGACAAGGTCTACCAGCACCACACGCAGTTTCCGGGCGGATTGCTGACGCAGACCGCAGGCGAGATCAAGGGGAAGCATCCCGAACGGCTGATCGAACTGGCCGTGCGCGGCATGCTGCCGCTCAATAAGTTGCGCGCACTGCGCATGAAGCGCTTGCGAGTATTCGCGGGCGCAGAACACGAACACGACGCGCATAAGCCGCAGCCGCTGAAAGTTTGAATAAGGAAGACTGATGGCCATCACCGCTCCCAGCGTTCCCTCCGCGACCGGCCGGCGCAAGCGCGCGGTCGTGCGCATCCGTCTCGCGCCTGGCACCGGCGAGATCACGATCAACGGGAAGGCCGCCGACGCGTATCTCGGCCGCGCGACGCTCATGCAAATCGTACGCCAGCCGTTTGAGGCCACAAACAGCGTCGGCCGTTTCAACGTGACGGTCAACGCGTTCGGTGGCGGACTGACCGGTCAAGCGGGCGCCATCCGGCATGGCATCGCGCGCGCGCTCGTCGCCGCTGACGAATCGTTGCGTCAAGTGTTGCGCAAGGCCGGATTGCTGACGCGCGATCCGCGCGAAAAAGAATCGAAGAAGTACGGCCGCAAGCGCGCGCGCAAGCGGTTCCAGTTCAGCAAGCGCTAAGCGATCTTCGTTGCGGAGGTTAAGACTCTCCGCGCGTCATCCAAGCAGCAGACGCGAACGCAGCGATCGCGCCTGAGAACCAGAAGAAGGCCGCATCCGGGCGGCCTTCCCAATTTCCGACCGGCGCGAAAATCCCGATATTCCACGGCATCAGCTGATACGCGATCGGCCACGCTAGCGCGCTGCTTTCGCGGATCGCGAACGCCTCGACGATTCCGATCTCGAGGCACTGTGCCACGAATGCGACGAGGGCAAAAGGCCACAGCGATCGTCCGCTTACCCGGCCGCGAAAGAATACGAGATAACTGATAAAGAGCGCGGCGCCGATGATGATCGCGCCGCCGATCCCGTAGATCAACGCCATGCCCGCATGCGCCACCAGGCCGACATTTGTATAGTGCACGGGACCGAAGAGCAGATTGACGAGCGCGGCGACGACGTACGTGCACACGCCGGCCAAGAATCCCAACAGCAGCGACCACCCGACTCCGCCGAATAGCCGCCCTACCACCGCGAACTATCCGTGTAGAACGTAGACGTCGGTCAGGCCGGCCTTCCCCTTGATGCGTGCCTGACGTCTGGTCGCGGCCACCTGACCGCGTACCTTTTCGTACGTGCGCGAATCGGCCAGGATTTGATTGGGTTCCGCGATCGACTGAAGACGCTGAGCGAGGTTCACCGCGCTGCCGACGACGGTATACTCGAGCCGTCGCTCGGAGCCGATGTTGCCAGCGACGACATCGCCGGTCGCAAGCCCGATGCTCACCGAGAGCGGCCAGTGCACGCCCGGCTGCGCATTGAGCAATTCGACCTGTTCGAGGATCTGGCGCGCGGCGAGCACTGCGCGGTCAGTGTCGTCGGCGGCCGGTCGCGGTGCGCCGAACACCGCCATAATGCCGTCGCCGTAATACTTATCGAGGAGACCGGCGTTCGCGAGAACGACGTCGACCGTGGGCGCCAGATAACGGTTGAGCATGTCGACGACTTCTTCCGGCATCAGCCGCTCCGATAGCTCGGTGAAGCCGCGAATATCGGCGAACATCATCGTCGCAGTAAGACGCGTGCCACCCAAGGGCACATTATCAGGATCGACGAGCAGGTCGCTGACGACGTGCGGCGCGAGATAGCGTTCGAACGACCGCGCGACGCGTTCGCTGCGCTCGAGCTGCGCCTTGTTCTCTGCTTCAAGCCGGCGCCTCGTGGTGAGATCGTTGACCACGACCGCGGTGCCGACACCCGCGCCGGTGAGTGAATGCACGCGCAAGAACGTCGACTGCAGCACGATCGGCCCGCGCACGAAATGCGTGCCGCGCATCTCGACTTCCGCGCGGCCTTCAGGAATCGACTTGTACTGATCGAGCAGCGTCGTGAAACCCGGTATCCATGAGTTGAGGATGCGCGCGTGCCGGCCTTCGAGCGTCGATGCAGACAGGCCGAACGTGATCTCGGCTGCTCGGTTGAACTGCACGATCGTGTCATTTGTGTCGAGCATGATGACGCCCGACGCGATCGACTCGAGGATCTCGTCGGTCTGCGCCTTGATGTTGGACAGGTCGTCGAAGTTGCGATTCCAGTCGTCGTAGAGGCGCGCGTTGTCAATCGCAACGGCCGCCTGGTCGGCGATGCTCGTAAGCAGCTCGGGGTCGTGTTGGAACAAGTTATCCGTGCGGATGCGCGAGTCGACGTAGAGCACGCCGATGGTGCCACCCTTGCCGATGATCGGCACGCAATTGATGGAGCGGATGTGCAGCGAACGGATGCTCGGCGTCACATCGACTTGTGGATCGTTCTGCGCATCGGTCGTGACCAGCGGTGCGCTGTCTTTGAAGACGCGTTCGATGATCGTGCGGCTGACGGAGAATTCCGGGCGAACGACGACGTCGGGTTCGAGATTGGCGCCCGCGCTGTATTCCTGACGGCCGCCGGCGGGATCGGGAACGACGATCAGGCCGCGTTCCGCGCCGGTGGCCTCGACGGCGAGATCGATGACGAGCTGCAGGAGCGAGTCGAGACGGCGAACCGCGTTGATGGCTTTGCCGATGCGCACCAGTGTGTCGGCTCTGCGTCGTTGCGTCTCGAGTTCGGTTTGCAGACGGCCGGCGCGCGCCGACGCGACGTTGGCTTCGAGCTCGCGCGCGTGCACTTCGGTGCGCGCTCGCGCGAGCAGATCGAGCAATTTGTTGGCGGTCGAGGAAGGCGAGCCCGGAGCATTCGGCGGCGCGCTGGCAGAGCGAGGCGCCGGGCTGCGCCCAGCAAGGCTGCGCGCGTCGTCCAAGGCCTCGTCAAGCCGGGCTGCGATCCGCTCCCAGGGGTTGTCGCGCCGGTCCTGCTCCATGCTTAATACATCGGCGCAGCGGTGCTTCGGCCGTATGGAAGGCTCGTACGGGCGTACGTTGCCCTACATCAATATGTAGGGTAATTCGCGTCGAATTGGATGACGTAGTACCAGAGCGAGGCTCTGCGGACGGTCGCAGGTACTAAGAATGCAAGGGAGCCCGCTTGTCCTTGCCCGGGGCCAAGCACCGTTTCCGACAGTGGGTTGATCAGGGATGCGGTCTTCTTGCGATCGACCTGATACCCGTCATCTGCGTATCCGTCCGAGCGAAGAACGAAATCTTTCCACTCGACGTTCAACGGCGATTCGCGGCTCTGATTGGCCATGTGCATCGTCTCGATCACGACCCATTTCGAATCCGGCGTTGGACCCGGCACTGAGTAGGTCGACGACATCCAAAAGCCTTTGGGGAGCAAGATCTGGACTGACGTGTGTTGATCGTCGTTCTGGTCTGCATAGGCGGCGGCACCACCCACGAAGAGCGCGATCGCAGCCGCGAAAATGAGAGCTACGTGACGGGAATTCATGGCAATCACTAATTTGCCCAAATCGTAGCCCAATCCCGTTCACCTGAAAGCCGTATGCTCGGCGAGCATTCAACATGATGTAGGAGGTGCTCTCATGGACGCGCTTCGCATGATGGAAACGGCGATGAACTTTGCTCGCTACCGCGAGGCCGTGCTGTCGAGCGACGTCGCCAACGTGAGCTCCGCCGGGTTTGTGCCGAAAGACGTCGCCCTCGCACCGCAAGCCACACGCGAAGGAGTGCGATTCGCCGCTGAGCTACGCGACGTGCCGGGCAAGGGAGCCGAGTCCCTCGAGTTCGCGATGGGAGCGATCGCCAAAAATGCGGTCTGGTACAGGGCGCTCACGCAGCAGACACGGGCGATCTTGCGCGAATATCGCACGGTCGCTGAAGAAGCGCGCCGGTGAGCGAGGACGTGTCGGCGTTCGACATCGCTGCGAGCGGCATGGCGGCTCAGCGTCTGTCGATGAACGTGATCGCCGCGAATCTGGCCAACGCGAACGTCCAACGTGCGGATGGTCAAGTCTATCGTCCGCTCGTCGCTGCGTTTGCGCCGGCAGATGACGATGGTGATTCTGCGCAACTAGCGGTTGACGATGATTTCGATGTCGCGATGGGCGACGAGTCCACGCCGGCCGGAGTTCGGTTCACGGGATTGATCCGCCAACAATCCGATCCGGTCTACAAACTCGATCCAGGAAATCCACTGGCTGCGGCGAGCGGCCCACACAAAGGATACGTCGAGATGTCCGACGTCGACCCGATCGCGCAAATGATCGGCCTCGTCAGCGCCGGGCGCTCGTACGACGCAGACGTTTCGGCGCTGCAAGCCGCGAAACAGATGGATGTCGAGGCGATCGACATCGAACAGCTGTGATCGGCGACATCGCCGCACTCCCGGCGATACAGCCGGCGGTCCTGATCGAGACGGATCCTATGCCGGCGCCCGATGGATCGCAGTCGTTTGCCGCGCTGCTGGACGGAGCGGTCGGCGCATTGCGACAAGCTGACACCGCGGCCCAAGCGGTCGCGCTCGGTCACGGCGACATCGCGCAAGCCGCGGTTGCGCGCGCAAAAGCGGATGTCGCGCTTGAGGTCGCAGCGATCACCGCATCACGAGTGAGCGGCGCCGTCAACGCGCTGCTGCAGACGCAGGTATGAGTCCATGCTCGCGCGCCTGCCCGCATCGATGCCGCGTCTGGTCGAGGATTGCGTCGTTTGGGTGCACCGGCGGCGCACGCCAGTGGTTGCGGCGGCGTGCGGCGCGGCGCTAATCGCGGCAGCGATCGCATTGTACGCGAGCAACACCGCGGCCGTTCCTTTGTTGGATGCGCCGCTGCATGCAAGTCAGACCGCTGAAATCGCGCAAACGCTTACGCTCTGGAATGAACCGTTCACGACTGGTGGAAAAGGAGATGCGGTTCTCGTGCCTGCCCACCGGAAGCGCGAGATCTTGATGCGGCTCACGCTCGCCGGACTTCCCCACGGGTACGTGCCGACCAGCGCGGATGTTCTTGACGCACAAGACAACCCGCTCACGCCGCCCGAGATCATAAACGATCGCCGGCGAGCCGGCATCGAAGGCGACCTGGTTTCGAGTTTGCGCCGAATCGATGGCGTTTCGGACGCGGCCGTGGTGATCGCGCCTGCGACGGGCGACTCGTTCGCCGATTCGAGCGAGCGCTCGCCGCCGAGCGCCAGCGTTCAGCTGATCCTCGCCGCGGGCGCACGCTTAGGAGCGAGCGAGGTTGCCGGAATCCGGCGTTTCGTCGCAGCCGGTTATCCCGGGCTGACCGCCGATCGCGTCACGGTCGTCGATGGCACCGGCACGCTGCTCGGCGCCATTCCCGATCAAGTGTCCAGCCGCGAGTCGCGTGTCCAAGCCAACGTGCAGTCTGCACTCGATGCGTCGCTCGGCGCCGGCGTCGCGATCGTGCGCGTGAGTGTTCGCACCGCCGGCAGCGAGCAGTCTGTCCAAAGCACGCGCGTCGTACCGCACGGCCTTTTGGACGCCGACCTAGGACGAGAAACCGGAAACGAACAGGGTCGCAAGCTCGCAAAGGAACGGACGACGCGCCACTACGCATACGACACGATCGTCGAACGGCGCACGACCGCTGCCGACGCCATCGCGCGGATTTCGGTGGCGGTTTTTCTCGACGCGGCGCGAGTCGATCAAACGCGTGCGCCGGCGATCGCCGCTCTCGTGCGTGCATCCGCCGGAGCGGATCTCGAGTCCGGTGACGACGTCGTCGTCGATGCCGTGCCGTTCGCACCGCGCACCTCAGCGGTCATCGCGACCGGACCGGCATCGATCGCGCCGTCGGTGTTGCCGGCCGCCGCGGTTGCAATGGTCGCCGCAGCGCTCGGATTCACATTGTGGCCGCAGCGACGCCGGACGGCAGTCGATCCGGCGGTCGCTCGCATGCGCACAGCGCTGGAACGAGAGTCGCCGCGCACCGTCGCATACGTGCTCTCGACTCTGCCGGAGGCGATTCGCGCGCGCGTTCTTGCATCGTACAACCCGCCGTGCCGTGCGCGCATTGAGGAGCATCTTTACCGTGAGCAGCAGCGGCGCGTTTGAAGCGTTCCAACCTCGGCGTGTGCACATTGCAGAGCCGATCGCTGCGGTCGAGCCGGAACGTGCCGCAGAAGAGCCCGCCCAAAAGCCTGACGCCCCTGCAAGCACGTTTGAATCCGGTGACGCCGATGCCGGTGTTTTCGAGACGGCCGTCGCGCCAACCGCGCTTGCGAACGCGGAGCCCGGATTTGACGAAGAGCGTTACGCCGCGGACGTTCGCGAGGAAGCCATTCGTTTTGCCACGATCGCAACGGCACGCGCACTGCGTTCAGCTCTACGCGACGCGATGATATTGACCCACTACGTCGATGACGCGCTGCGGGCATGCGGGAGGCCAGTGCACGCAGCCGTTCGCCTTCATCCGGATGACGCGATTGTGTATCGCCCGCAACGCGGTGTCCGAATCGTCGCGGACCCTTCTCTCGTTCGCGGCGCGCTCGCGGTGGATTATCCGGACGGCACCATTGGCGCAACCGTCGACGAGCGCGCTGCGTTGCTCGTGCGCGCCGCCTGCGTATGACGCGCAAACGTCCGTGTCTGCCGGTCAGCTTCGAGCACGCCAATGGCCTGATCCATTGCGGAACCGTCTCGAGCGTCTCTCGCGATATCGTTTCGCTCGCCGGCCCGTCGCTGCGCGCCGGCGATGTCGTCGCATTCGGCGATGAGCCTAGCGAGTACAAAATCGCTGCCCAGGTCACCCGGGTCAACGCCGATGGCGCGACCTGCGTACCGCTGACGGACATCGATGGCCTGCGTGTGGGTGATCCGTATCGCTGCGAGGGCGGCAGAGTGGGCGCATATGTCGGCGCGGCATTGCTGGGCCGCGAACTCGATGCATGGGGCCGAAATCTCGCGAGCCAGCCGTGCGTGGGGGCGATGGTGATCCCGCTTCGCTCTGGACCGGTCCCCGCAGGTGTGCGCGTGCCGATCCGTCAGGTGCTGCGCACGGGTGTGGCGGCGATCGATGCATTCGCGACGATCGGAGCCGGCCAGCGCATCGCGATCGTCGCAGGGGCGGGGGTCGGCAAAACCACGCTGCTGCACACGCTTGTCGAGCACGCCGACGTCGATGTCAGAGTCGTCGCGCTCATCGGTGAGCGCGGCAGGGAACTTGAAGAAGCATCGCGCCGCCTTCGTTCATCGCCACACTGGGATTCGACATCTCTCTATTGCACGACATCCGATGCGCGCCCATCAGAACGTTATGCGGCGGCGCGCAGCGCGACCGCGCAAGCGGAATGGCTGTGCCGCAATGGGCGTCGTGTGCTGCTCGCGGTCGATTCAATGACGCGCGTTGCCCAAGCGTGGCGCGAAACTGCGTTGTCAGCTGGCGAGCCTCCGGCCGCTCGCGGCCATCCCCCCTCGCTGGTCCGCGCTCTAGCGGCGTTGCTCGAACGCGCCGGCGCGCGCACCGATGGCTCGATCACCGCGATTTATACCGTCCTTGTCGAAGGTGACGATCCCAACGAGCCGGTCACCGATGCACTCCGTGCCATGTTGGACGGCCAGATCGCGCTCTCGCGGGCGCACGCGGATGCCGGATGTCACCCGGCGATCGACGTCTTGCGCTCCCTAAGCCGTGTTATGCCGGACATCGTCAGCGCCGGCCACGCCGCCGACGCGGCTCTCGTTCGCCGAGCGCTTTCTACATTAGAAGATGCGAGCGATCTCATGGCAGTCGGAGCGTATCGCGAGGGAAACGACGAGTGGCTCGATACTTGCGTTGAGTCACGCGACCAGATCGAGGCTCTCATCTTCAGCGATGCCGCGCACGGCAGTGACCCGGTGGTCGAGTTGGCCGCAATCGCACAACATTTGCGACGGACCCCTGTACCGTCACCCGTGCGTGCGTGATACAGTACACCGCATCGCCGCGTCGCGCGGCAACAGGAGGTCATCGCATGAGTGTTCCCGCCAACCAGATGCTCAGCTCGCCGGAGACGGTCGAGTGGACGCTGCCGATCGCCCGCCGTCCGTGGCCGCTGGAGATGCTCGATCCGCAGCCGGCGACTCCCTGGTCTGAGATCGGTGGGGATTCGGTCCCGACGCAACCGTTTGCGGATGGCATGCAGTCGACGAGCGCCGCTCCAGCGCAAAACCTCTGCACGCTGATCGCCCAACTGTCGCGTCAGTTGCGCGCGATGGAGCGGACATTTCTGGGCGCGTTGCGCGATCTCGCGGCTAGCGCGCGCAGCGTCGCGTCGAGCGGCAACGCGCAAGCACCGCAGCAAAACGCGCACACTCATGCGTCACAGGCTGCGAACCCGTATGACGGCTTGATTCGCCGAACGGCCGCGCGCAACGATCTCGATCCTGCGCTGCTCACGGCGGTCATCAAACAAGAGTCTGGATTCGATCCGTCCGCGCGCTCTAACGCAGGCGCGATGGGCTTGATGCAGCTTATGCCCGACACCGCGAAATCGCTTGGGGTGAAAAACGCGTACGACCCGGCCCAAAACCTCGAAGGCGGCGCGAAGATGCTGCGCGGCTTGATCGATCGATACGGCGGTCGGCTCGACCTCGCATTGGCTGCGTACAACGCGGGCTCAGGTGCAGTCGACAAGTATCACGGCATGCCGCCGTTCGCCGAGACGCGCTCGTACGTCCAAGCCATCCTCGGCGACTATAAGACCAGCGCATTGCGGGCCTGATCCTTGACACGGCCGCCGCTCCGGGGCTAGACTTATCGAGAATGATTCTCGATAAGGAACCAGCGCGCGTGCCTGCCGCGACAGCGGTCCTGGTAGGGATCCTCGCGCTCGGTGGCTGCTCCGGACACGCGCCGGCTCCGAGCGCCACGGCGACCGGGCCTTCGCGTGTCGCCGTCGCCGCAAGCATCTCGACCATCGCCGCGCTCGTCAAAGCGGTCGGTGGTGACCACATCACGGTCGCGAGCATCGTGCCGGTCGGCGCATCACCCGAGACGTACGATCCGTCACCACGCGATCTCGTCGAGCTGGCCAACGCGCAGCTGATCGTCAAGAACGGCGCGGGGCTCGAACTGTGGCTCGACAAGGTCCTTCACAACGTCGCAAAGCCGACGGCGAAGGTCATCGTGCTTTCAGACGGCCTGCCGATCCAGGGCGCCGGCGGTCCCGGCCAACCGGGCAATCCGCATCTTTGGCTCAACGTCGCCTATGCGCAAGTCTATGTCCAACGAATTGCCAACGCGCTGCGCGAGGTCGATCCCGCCAACGCGTCCGCGTACACCGCGAACGAGCACGCGGAGATCCAACGCCTTGCAAAACTCGACTCTTGGATCCACTGGCGAATCTCCTCGATCCCCTCAGCGCAGCGCACGATGATCACGTTCCACGACGCGTGGTTCTATTTCGACGTGCGTTACGGTCTGCGCGACGTCGGCGCGATCGAGCCCTCCCCCGGGCAAGCTCCGTCTGCCGCGTACCTCGCCGCGCTGATCAATCAGGCGCGCGCCAATCACGTGAAGGCCGTGTTCGCCGAGCCCCAGTTCTCACCGAAGCTCGCACAGCAGCTCGCCGCAAGCGCTGGGATCAAGACGGTCACCGATCTTTACGACGACACGTTGGGCACCACGCCGTCGCTGCAGACCTACGAGGGCATGATGCAGTACGACGTCGACACGATCGTGAAAGCGCTAACGTCATGAAAGAAACCCACGAACACGACCACACCCACGTCGCACCGAGCGAGCCGAGCGTGCCGCAAGATCACAGCCACGCGATGCCGGCGGCCGCGCCGCACCTGCACGATCACGTCGATCATCGCCCGGCGCAGATCGGCCCCGCTGAGCGAGAGGCGCAATCGGCCATCGTCTGCGAGGGAATGTGCGCCGGCTACTTCGGCCGCGACGTGCTCGATGAAGTCTCGTTCAGCGTGAAGCGCGGCGAGTTCATCGGCATCATCGGGCCGAACGGCTCGGGCAAGTCGACGCTGCTCAAAGTCATCACGGGGCTGCTCGCGCCGCAGTGCGGCTACGTCGAGGTGCTGGGCGAGCCGCCCGGACAGGCGCCAGGCCTTGGCTATGTGCCGCAGATCGAGGCAGTGAATTGGTCGTTTCCTGTCACCGTGTTCGACGTCGTTCTCATGGGCGTTTACGGCAAGCTCGGATTGTTCAAGCGCCCTGGGGAGGCGGACCGGCGCGCGACGCTCGCCGCGCTCGACGAAGTCGGCATGCGCGACTATGCTGACGCGCAGATCGGTGAGCTTTCGGGCGGGCAGCAGCAGCGCGTGTTCGTCGCGCGCTCGCTGGTGCAAAACCCAAAGCTGCTCTTGCTGGACGAACCGATCGCCGGCGTCGATGCGACCAGCCAGCACGCGATCTTCACGTTGCTCGAAGAGCGCCAGAAAGCGGGCATGACCATCGTCGCGACGACGCACGATCTCTCGTGCGTCGCCACCTGGTTCGACAAAGTGCTCTGTCTCAACCACCGCGTCATCGCCTACGGGCCGCCTGACCAGGTGCTCACCGAAGAGACGCTCTCGGCGACCTTCGGCAGCCACGTCCTCGTCGTGCCCGAAGCGCAGTCCGCGGTTCGCTCCGCGCAGATCTGACAGGATGGATTTCTTGCTGACGCCCCTGCAGCAGGATTTCATGGTGCGCGCGCTCATCGCGTCGACGCTGATCGGCCTCGTATGCAGCGTCGTCGGGGTCTACGTCGTGCTGCGCAACCTGTCGTTCATCGGGGACGGCATCGCGCACGCCTCGTTCGCGGGCATCGTCATCGCGTATCTCTTCAAATTCAACCTCTATGTCGGCGGATTGATCGTCGCGGTGTTGACCGCGCTAGGCATCGGCGCTGTGAGCCGGCGCTCCGACGTCTCGCTCGACACCGCCATCGGCGTGATGTTCACGGCCGTGTTCGCGCTCGGCGTGCTGCTGATGTCGCGCGTGCGCAACTACGTGGTCGACCTGCAAGATTTCTTGTTCGGCAACGTGCTGTCAGTCGACCGCACCGACATCTTGCTCATCGCCGGGCTGACGATCGGCGTGCTGCTCGTCGTGTTCGCCTTCTACAAAGAGCTGCTGTTCGCGTCATTCGACCCGGTCATGGCGCAGGCCAGCGGCCTTCCGACCACTGCGTTGAGCAATCTGCTGCTCGTGATCTTGGCCGTGACGATTATCGTTTCGCTGCAAGCAGCAGGCATCGTGCTCGTCGCCGCGCTGCTCGTGACGCCAGCCGCTGCCGCGTACCAATTGACGAATCGCTTCGCCACGATGATGGCGGTGTCGGCGGCGATCGGTGTCGGATCGGCGATCATCGGCCTCTATGCATCCTACTATTTGAATGCCGCCTCCGGGTCGACGATCGTGCTGACCGCAACCCTGTTCTTTTTCGCCGCGATGGCATTCTCGCCGAAGCGGCGCTCGCTGCTCACGCAAGTGTTGGCTGCGCACCGCCGCGGACAGATGCGGCAGACGCAGCCAGTCATTCCAGCCGGCAGATGAGCGCGCCGGCGCACGCACAAACTTCCGTGCAAGCCGAACTGACGCGCAGCGGGCGACGGCTGACCGCGCAGCGCAAGGCGATCGTCGCCGAGTTCGCACGCCTGCACCGCTATGTCACGCCACAGCAGTTGCATAAGCGTCTCGCGCAGCGCCGGCCTCCGATCGCGCTGGCAACCGTGTATCGCACCCTCGAGGTCCTCGAAGGCGTCGGCGCGGCCACGCGCGAGCCGCGCGAGCACGGCGAAGCATCCTATCTGTTCTGCGCGCCGGCGCACCACCACCACGCGGTCTGCGTCCGCTGCGGCAAGGTGGATGACGTGCCGTGCGGTCCGGTCGAGTCGCTGGCGCGTTTGCTCTCCGCGCGCCTGCGCTTCAAGCTGCGGCGGCATCGCCTCGAGCTGCACGGCGTGTGCCGGCGCTGCTCGTGACCCCAGTCTCTCGCACGCTCCGCTAGCCGTCACACTCTCGTGACGCCGGCAGGCTTTCCGCCTGCCCGCTGTCAACCATGGTTTACTGTTAGCCATGGTTGACATTGGACGCGATCGCTCGCCCGAACGGGCGCGGCAAGACTACTGCAAAGCGATCCTGCAAGAGGGTGATGGCAAGCCGGTCAAGCCGTCCGACGTGGCCCGCCGCCTTGGCGTCTCGCGTGCATCGGTCAGCAAGTTGGCGCGCGATCTGTCGCACCGCGGTCTCATCCGTGACCTCGGCGGCGGACAGCTTCAGTTGACGGTAAAGGGTCGCAAGCTCGCCCTCGACATGGTCCGCCGCCATCGCATCGTCGAGACGTTTTTGCACCGCGCGCTCGGCGTGCCGCTCGACCGGCTGCACGCCGAAGCGGAGCGAATCGAGCATAGCATCTCGGACGACGTCGCGCAGCGGCTTGAGCATCTGCTCGGGCACCCGCAATACGATCCGCACGGCGATCCGATCCCTGGCTCCGGTGGCACGGTGCGCCGCGACTCCCCGCTTGCGCAGGCGCGGCCGGGTGTCGCGCTGCGCGTCACTCGCATCCTTGACCGCGATCGCAACGCGGTGCGTGCGCTCGCAAAAGCAAACGTTCTGCCCGGTGCGCTGATCGCGCTGGACAGCATCGGCGCGCGGCGCGCGCACGTGCGCCTCGGTCGCACGCACGTCGATCTGCCTGCAAGCGCCGCGGCGGCGGTGCGCGTCGAGCCCGTGCGAGCAATCGCGCGCACAAAGAAACGCTGATGAACGAAGTGTCGGCGACCCGCGTCGAGCGGGTCGGTTGGAGCGAGCGCACGCGACGCGCAGCACGCGACGTGCTCGAGGGCCGGCGGCGCGGATGGCGCGCGCTCATCCCGTTCGCAGGTCCGGCGTTCATCGCATCGGTCGCGTACATGGATCCCGGCAACTTCGCCACCAATGTCCAAGGCGGCGCGATGTTCGGCTACAACCTGCTGTGGGTCGTCGTCTTCGCGAACATCACCGCCATGCTGTTCCAGTCGTTGTCCGCGAAGCTCGGCATCGTGACGGGCAAGAACCTGCCTGAAGTCTGCCGCGATAACTTCTCAAGGCCGGCAGCGCTCGCGATGTGGGGCGTGAGCGAGATCGGCGCGATGGCGACCGATCTCGCAGAGTCGCTCGGCGCGGCGATCGGCCTTTCATTGCTGTTCCATCTGCCGTTGCTCGTCGGGGTCTTGCTCACGTTCGTGCTCACGTATGGAATCCTGAGCTTGCAGGCCGCCGGCTTCCGGCGCATTGAGACGATTATCGCCGCACTCGTCGGCGTCATCGCCGCCTGCTACATCGTCGAGACGATCCTCGCGCGGCCAGATTGGGGTCAGATCGCTTACCACTCGGTTGTGCCCTGGATCGGTCAGGGTGCGGTTTTGCTCGTCGTCGGCATCATCGGCGCCACCGTCATGCCGCACGTCATCTATTTGCATTCGAGCCTCACGCAAGATCGCGTCGTGCCGGCCAATCGCGCCGAAGCTGGTGTCGTCGTCCGCTTTTCGAACGTCGACGTGCTCATCGCGCTGGGCATTGCGGGGTTGGTGAACATGGCGATGATGTATATGTCCGCTGCCGTGTTTCACTTCGGCGGACACGCCGAAGTCGCGAGCATCGAGTCCGCGTACAAGATCCTGACGCCCTTGCTTGGCCAAGCCGCTGCTGCGGTATTCCTGATCTCGCTGATGGCGTCGGGCATCTCGAGCTCGGTTGTCGGCACCATGGCAGGCCAGGTGATCATGCAGGGGTTCGTCGGCTTTGCCGTGCCGCTGTGGGTGCGGCGCGTCGTCACGATGATCCCCACCATCATCGTCGTCGCCCTTGGCGTCAACGCGACGCAGGCGCTGATCGTCAGCCAGGTGGTGCTCAGCCTCGTGTTGCCGTTACCGTTGATCCTTTTGCTGCGCTTCACCAATCGCAAGACCGTCATGGGCGACATGGTCAACAAACCGATCGTCCGCGGTTTTGCCGGCATCGCGGCAACCGTCATCATCGCGCTCAATCTCGTCCTTTTGTGGCAAACGCTGCACGGCTGAGCTCCTAAACGCGCAGCATACGCGCTTGCATGCCAGGCGCGGCCTCGGAACGGCGCGAAGGACGCGCTCGATGTCAAAACGAGTCCAAAAAGCGCCGGCCGATCAGACCGGCCGCATCGTCACTATCGCGCTCGGCGTCCTCGTCGTCGTGGGCCTGATCGCGCTCATCACGATGAGCTTCCTCCGCCAAAACGCGCCAGTCGCCGCGAACGCGACCGGCTCACCGAGTCCCACGCCGACTCCGCTTCCGCGACCCAAAGCGACGCCAGGCATCCAT
>Ga0126371_10003047_pt1 | contig 14579 bp, 9 predicted proteins | sample PanSoiMetaPlot_4_FD_110145 | JGI IMG/M metagenome (GOLD analysis project Ga0126371, IMG submission 110145) | Tropical forest soil microbial communities from Panama - MetaG Plot_4 | ecosystem: Environmental > Terrestrial > Soil > Tropical forest > Bulk soil | place: Panama | collected 2016-02-17 | reverse complement strand
TCCATGAGATACTGCTCGATCGGGGCCATGTGCGGATAAGGGGTCGTGGTACCTTGTGCCATCGCTTGGTCCGCCGTACCGAGCACAACAAGCAGTGCGAGGCTTTTGATTGCGATTGCGCCAACCTTTTTTTTCCGCATTGTTTTCCTCCTGAGAATGGGAGTTTTTCCGTCAGGCGCGTCCAGACTGGTCCAGTTGCTTCTGCCGAGTCTTCCGTGCGCGCCTCGACCGACGCCTGGGTCATGACGTCCTCTATAACAGTCTTTGGGTGGGCCGTTTGCCCAGCCTTCACTAGATAGACGAACGGGCCGGACCGGAATTCGACAAAGCGTTCAATTTTTTATCGTCGAAGGTGGCAGGGAGGAAAGCAATCCGGCGACAGCGGTTTGCGCGGCGCTGGCGCACCCTTTGCCACCGCGGGTAAGGGCACCCAGGCAATTGAGAATCCTGCTTGAACGTTTGATGTCGTAGTTAACTTATGGTAAGTCGGTGTCCCACAGGTTGAAGCCACCGTAGTTTATGAACACCTGGAGCCGTCCCGACTGCACAGGAGTCTCGAAAGTCATCGAGTTCGTGCTCGTCGGTCGTCAACCACGGATACGTGCCGCTATACCCAGACTTCAGGGACATAAGGGGCCTATTAAGTTTTGCGTGTTGCTCTAACCCGAGAGCATTATAGCTCAGCGACATGCCACGGGACCCAGTCAACTCAGGTAAGTCGGCTTGACAGCCATCTTTGCCCGCCATAAGGTGCTCGGACGGAGCCACTATGAAAAAACGCGGCATGCTTGCTGCCTTTACGGGAATCATCGTTCTGGCCTCAACGGCACTGCTTTTCGGTGGAAAAGCTGCGACGCAGGCGGCAGATGAAACCCTGTGGCCAACCAAAGGCTGGGCCGCAGTGAGCCCCGCGAGGGTTGGGCTGGATGAGCAGCTTCTCCTTCGGCTGGACAAAGACATTGCCGCTGGCAAATATTCGCAAATGTTCGATAGCTTTGCGGTGTTCCGCTGCGGCAAAAAGGTTTTTGAACGCAGCTATCCGCACGACTACGCGGAGATCTATGGCAGGGAAGCCGGGGAACGCGGGCCGCTTAATGCTCGCCTGGCTGGGCGGTACAACTATTTCGATCCTTACTGGCACCCCTACTACCACGGCACGGATCTGCACACCATGCAGTCCGTAAGCAAAACCGTCACCTCCATCATCATCGGCATTGCCAAAATGCGCGGCGATTTCAAGGCCGGCCTCGACATACCTCTGCTGCACTATTTCGACGCGGCCAAAGTAAAAAACGTCGACGACCGCAAGCGCCGCATCACCTTGCGCGATGTGCTGACCATGACCCCCGGCCTGGAATGGCATGAGGAAGATGTACCGTACGACGATCCTCGCAGCGATTCCAGCCTGATGGAGGCCACCGACGACTGGGTGCAGTACGTGATCGACAAACCCATGGCCGCCGAACCCGGCAAGGTCTGGAACTACAGCAGCGGCGCGACGGAACTCCTTGCCTATGTCTTTCAGAAGGAAACCGGACAGGACATCGACGACTACGGCCAGAAATATCTTTTCGCGCCCCTGGGCATCCGGCATGAATGGAAACGTACCTATCTGGGGCTGGTGGATACCGAAGGCGGCCTGTATCTGAATGGCAGCGATCTGGCCAAGATCGGCTACCTGTATCTGCACGATGGCATGTGGGAAGGACAGCGGATCGTCTCCAGTGCATGGGTGAAAGACTCGCTGACGCCCTACTACCAAACCGACGAGCCACGGTTTAAATACGGCTTCCAGTGGTGGCTGTTCAACCTGCCCGATTCGTCGGAGTACGTCTGGATGTGCCGCGGATTCGGCGGGCAGGAACTCCAGGTGTTTCCAAAAGAGGGTCTGATTGTCACCTTCACTGCTTGGGACATTCTCCCCAACTCGACGGGCAAGGAGCCACCGCCATCCGATTTTCTGCCTGCTGTGAAAACCAAAACTTGCGCGGTCGGGGCGAATTGATGCTGCTACCAAATAAAGTGACGTTGATTACCGGATCCGGCCGCGGCATCGGGCGCGCCATGGCGCTGCTGTTTGCCAAGGAAGGGGCAGTGGTTTTTCTTACCGCGCGCACGGAAAAAGAAGTGGCTGCCGTAGCCTCGGAGATCACTGTACAGGGTGGCAAAGCAGGCTACGCCGTGGGCGATCTGTCGCGCGAAGCAGATTGCGCGCAAGTTTTCGCCGAAGCGGAAAAGAAATTCGGCCGCGTGGATATCCTGGTGAACAACGCTGGGCACTACGGCCCTGTCGTTCCCGTGGAAGAGTATGCGCTCGAAGAATTCGACAAGGTGATCGCTGTACATCTCCGCGCGGCGTTTCATCTGAGCAAGCTGGCCTTGCCTGGGATGTATGCGCGCAAATCCGGCGTGATCTTGAATATTTCCAGCTTGTCGGCGAAGGCTGCATTTTCCTGGGGCTCGGCCTATGCCGCCGCAAAAGCAGGATTGCTGGGGCTGACGCGTTATATGGCCGCCGAAGCCGCACGCAACGGGGTGCGCGTCAACGCGATTTGTCCCGGCCCCGTCACAGAAACCGTGATGAGCAAGGAACTAGGCAACATCCTTGCCGAGAAGCTTCACGTCAGCCCGGAGGAGCAACTCAAAGGCTTCCTCGGTTCTCTTCTGCAGGGCCGCGGTCAAACCGCCATGGAAATCGCGCAAGCCGCGCTATTCCTTTGTTCCGACATGTCCAGCGCCATGGTCGGCCAATCCATCAATGTCGACGGCGGCGGCGCCTTCTTCTGAACCACATCATCAATCAGTATCGATGAAATATGAAAAAGAGCATCCTCATCGTAATTCTCATTTTGCTGGTCCTTCTTGAATTGGTCATTTGCACGGGGTTTCTGCCGTTCGCATGGCAAAGGGCGGTAAGCGAGCGACTTCCGCGTATGTTTTCAGAATCGCCAAACGACTGTCACGCGTAACTCACCCTAGAATGGACTTGGAACTGGAAGAAGCATTCCGGCAACCCGTGTGGCTCAGGATTACCTGCTATCTGTTGCTGGCAGTCCTTCTAGCAATCAACACTGCCGTGAATTCGGCTTGTTTGGCGGCGCGTGCGTGCTCCCAAGACAATCAGTGCAGCTCGTTCTTAATGAGACTACCGCCCTTCATCACAAACTTCACGTGCTGTAACTCCGTGATGTCCTTGAGCGGGTCGCCAGAAACCGCCACCAGGTCGGCCCACTTCCCTGCTTCCACCGTGCCCATTTTGTCCGACCAGCCGAGTAGTTCCGCAGCCGTAGTCGTTGCACTGTGAATCGCTTGCATCGGCGTCATGCCGTACTTCACGTAGTAGTCGAATTCCAACGCCTGATTCAGCGCGCACCAGTCGAACCCGCCGGCATCCGTGCCCAGCACAATCTTCACGCCCTTCTTCAGCGCCAGTTGAAACGCGGCCTTTTCCGTTTCCACCATCTTTGGCCAGTTGCCGCTGCGTCCCGGTGCCACATACGCGCCCACCATAATCGTTGGCACCCAGTAGACTCCTCGCTGCGCCATCGCGTCCATTTCCGCTTCTGTCAACCCGTCGCCGTGCTCGATGGAATCAACGCCGGCTTTCAATGCCGCGGCGATGCCGTCGCTGCCGATGGCGTGCGCCGCCACTTTTTTACCGAGCCGATGCGTCTCGTCCACGATCGCCTTGGCTTCTTCATCCGTGAAATTCACGTGGCTGTGCAACACCACGCCGTCCGGCCCGTAAAAATAGCCGTGGTCGGAGTAATACTTGATCCAGTCCGCCCCGTACATCACCTGTTCGCGCACCGCCTTGCGCACTCCCTCCACACCGTCGGCATACTGCACGCCCTGCGGCACCTGAATCTCCCACGAATAGCCCAGCGGCCCATACATTCCCGTGGGCGTCATCGCGCGCGTGGAAACCTGCATGTGCGGCCCGGGCACTTCGCCGCGGTTGATGGCCTTCTTCACGTCCACGTCGGCGTACATCGCGCCTTCGGTTTCGAGGTCGCGTATCGCGGTGAAGCCGTGGCCCAGTGCAATCTGCGCATTGCGCGAAGCCAGAATCGCACGGTAAGGAATGGACTGCTTCAGGAGTTGCTCGTCGTACTCTTCCTGGGTAATGTCGCCCTGCAGCAGCACATGCGTGTGCGCGTCCACAAACCCCGGCAGCACGGTGGCTTTCGAAAGATCGATTACTTCCACGCCCGCGGGGGGCGATCCGCCCGGCGTTACGCTCTTGATGGTGTCACCTTCGACGACAATCAACGCGTTAGCAATCGGCGCGCCGCTCTTACCGTCAATCAAGCGCCCCGCGCGGATCGCGATCGTCTTCGGCTTTGCCGCGGGTTTTTCCTGAGCGCTGCCCGCAGGAATACATAGCAGTGCTGCGAGGGAAATAGCGAACAAACGGACCAACCACGTCGCGAAGATTTTCATCGTGACCTCCAGGGCGCGGCCACAATACCAAAATTGGTCAGTGGATGAAACAGTTTGCAAACAGGAGTCGCTGTCATCCCGAAGCGGAGGGAGGGATCTGCTTTTTTGGAGGGACAAAAAAAGGCCAGCCGCGTCTCACAAAACGGCTGGCCCTGTAGTTCTCGAATCGGGTTTGCGGGCCGCGCGGCTCACAGCACGGCCCGTAAACCCATGTGCCAGGGAGAATCGAAGAAACAACTTCGCTTACGAAGCCGTTTGTGAACCCGGCCGCCGGATCGGGCGGCGTCCCAAATCTTCCACGGCCGCAACGCTGCGCCGCACCGCCAGCATCACCGGGTGCTGGCTAGCCGCCAACCGGCCCACGCCCGCTTCCCAGGTCTTCTGCGCCAGGTACAGAGAAGAAATGGCCAGCGCAATTACCGAGAAGCCCAACAGGAAGATGGCGAACGCCGCCAGCAGCTCACGCACGAAATAGAGCTGCATCGCGGCGATCGTTCCCAGGAAGATCCAAATCCATTTACGACTCTTGTCCCGCTTGCTCATGCTGACCCGTCCCTTGTTTCGGAAGGCCCCGGATAACCGGCCCGGGGCTGACGATTGGCCTACGCACCTTAGATGAATTCCCTGACCAAAGGGTCTAGGGTGCGTACCTGCCCCATTAGACAGGAGAGGGGGTGGATTGAAAATGGTACAGGAGCATCAAAATTGGGGGTAAACGAATCTCCTAGTACCGGCTAAATCCCCAAAAATCCGCCTGCAATTTAATGATTATAAATAGCTTACGTCGCCGGAAAACCATGCTCCAGATTTCGCCAAAGTTTCGGTACTGACCCTGTGAAAAAAACCTGACCTTTCGGACAGGGGACAGGTAGGCGAGTCGCCCCCAGGCGCATCCCAACCTGGACCCTGCAAACACAGGGATAGAGGCGGATTCCCAAAACGGAACACTTTTGGGAAGTCTAATCCGGACCCAACTAAGGGCTTTAAGCCTTCTTGAGCAGGCGGGTAATCCAAACCAGGATGACCGCGCCAATGAAGGCCACAATAATCGACGGAATCATTCCCCCGCCGTGCCCGATTCCGAGCAGCCCAAACACCCAGCCGCCGACCACACCGCCAAGCAGGCCAAGGATGATATCCATGATGATGCCGTAACCGCCGCCCTTCATCACCTTGCCGGCCAACCATCCAGCAATCAACCCGGTCAGAATCCAAGCGATCATTTGAATTTCCTCCTTGGCTCCCAAGGGAGCATCCACCACACTTCCGGGCCGGAAAAGCGGCTACAGTTTGGCCTTGCCCCAGCTAACACGCAAGCCCGTCGAGAGCACCAAATCGTCCGCCTTCAGCCCGATCGGAGGATAGCTGATGTAGCGATCGCTGAGTGTTACCTGCCAACTGAGCCAGCTGTTCAACTGCGTGGCAACGTTGGCATCCAGCTGGAAACGATAGTCGCCGGTGCTCGTCAAGTTCGGATAGATGGAAAAACGCTCCGTGAGCGCTGTGCGGTTGGAAAACTTCTTGTCGAATTCCTCACCGAAAAGGGCTTCCCCGCTGTCCTTGATGTTTTCCGGGACGAGGGTGAAGACAGGGGGCGGCGTGGGGTTCGTCAATTGATAGGCCCCAAAAGAATCCCGGTCGTAGGTGGCGCCGGCAAAGATATCAAACGTCGTGTCGGGTGTTTTGATGACGTGGTATCCCAAGCCACCGCCAAAGACCTTGCGCAGGTCCAGGTGCTGCAGCTCGTTAGTCTGGAAATCGGCCAATGCGAACACAAAGCGCCGCGGGCTGAAATTCCAGTCGCCCCGGATGCCTGTATCCAGGGAGTTCGCAGTGGTAACCGACGGGGGCACGGAACTGTTGTTTGCAAAAATATAGGTGCCGTATACCGTCAGCTTGTCCCGCGGCGTTTCGCGCACCGCTTTCATCGCCACATTATAACTGACAGTTTCCGAGTTGCCCCGCGTCAGCGCGAGACCCGTGTCAATCAACCCGCTCCAGAAATAATAGAACTTCGGATGGGCCATCCTTCCCGTCTCCATGTCGTACCTTTGTTGCTCCTCGTCATTGCGGACAGTCACGATGACGTCCTTTGGGGTCGGTGCGGAGGGCGGGGCCGGTCTTTCCCCTTCGACCACAAACTTCCCGTCCTGCGTGGTGACCTTGCCGGTGAACCGCGTGCCGTCTTTCAGTGTCAGCGTGACCTTCTGGGTTGACTCGATTCCAATAATGGCGTCCCATTGAATGGTTACATCGCCGGCGAACTCCGATTTCAAGACCAGCGTTTTTCCGTCCGCGCTCACGATTTTCCCGCTCAGACGGTCTCCGTTCTTCAAGGTGACCTGATCGGCCCGGATTACCGCCCCTAATGACAAAAGCACGCAAACACTTAGACAAGTGCGACGCATCGCGTCCTCCCAAAGTTCGAGTGTGGCTAAATCCTGCTGGGTCTTAAGCGGGCGGGCAAACTTGTTCTCAAGCTGGATGGGCGTTTCAAGTCTAATGGACTTGCCAGGCCGCCGCAATTCCAAGCTGCGTAAAGGAATGCTGGCCAGCCGTTTTCCCTATCGCTTATACTGAACGAAACCGTCGAGGTGAGTTGGGTCGCGCAAAGGTGATTGCGCGTGTTTTGACCGCTGCGTTCAGGGGCGCTCGGTTCCCATCTCCAGAAATTGCAGGTTATCCCGGAACGGCAACAAGTTCCGCCAAAGGGAGCATTCCTTGATATTTTTGCGACGTCATCGTGTTTTTTCGGCACTTTTCATTCTGGCCTTCGCTGCCATGCTCGCCGCCTGCGCGAAACCGGAATCTCCCGCGGCCAGCCCCACGACTTCTTTGCAGTCCTCCCCGTCACATCCCGTGCTCGTCTTCATGACCGACTTCGGCACCGCCAACGACGCGGTGGCCATCTGCAAGGCGGTGATGGCGGGTATCGCTCCGGACACCCGCATTATGGACATCACCCATCAGGTCACCCCTTTTTCGATTGAAGAAGGCGCGCGTTTCCTTGTCGGCGTGACCCCGTATTACCCTACCGGTACGGTTTTCGTGGGGGTGATTGATCCCGGCGTGGGCACCAACCGCAAAGCCGTGGTGGTGAAATCCAAAAAGGGCCAGTATTTCGTCGTGCCGGACAACGGGCTGATCTCCCCCGTACTCGACCGCGACGGCCTCGATTCCGCGCGCGAAATCACCAACACCAGCTGGATGATCGGTGACGCCATCTCTTCTACGTTTCACGGACGCGACATCTTTTCGCCTGTTGGCGCGCATCTGGCCGCGGGTTGGGACTACACGCTCGTCGGCCCGGAAGTTCAGCAACTCGTTCGCCTGACACCCAAGACCGCCTCCGTCACTGACAAGGGCATAGAAGGCGATATCATCGGTCTGGACGAGCCGTTTGGCTCGCTCATCACCGATATTCCCGGAGACGAATTCAAGAAGCTCGGCTATGTGCTCGGCGATCGCGTCAGGGTCCAGCTGAATAAGAAACCGTTCAGCGCGCCGTATACGAAAACGTTTATGGATGTCCCTGTCGGCGATCCTCTTCTTTATGTCGATTCGCGGGGAAGAATCTCGCTCGCTTTGAACGAGCGGAATTTTTCGGCCGTGAATAAGATCACGCCGCCGGGAACTATTTTCATCCCGAAAAAGCTCGGGGCTCCGAGGGCCAAGTGAAGCGACCGTTGGAAAGAATGTGGATCGGCTTTATGCATAGCGTGGAAACACGCAGGGCAACGTTCCCCCGATGTAGCGGAGTGCGGCGGAGTCGTCGCGGAATTCACACCGGCTGAATGCGGCCGGTCGATAAGGAAACCAGGCTGCACCGGCTTCTGCTGATGCATGGATTCCATTCCAGCGGAATCCCAAATGATAGAGGAACAAATCATGGACGCTCGCGACGGAGTTGCCTCAGGGTTGCGGTTGGCATCGTTGTTTCTTCTTGTCTTCTTTCTGAATTATCAAGCGCCGAATCTGCACGCGCAGTCTTTCCGCGGAAGCATTCGCGGCGAAATCACCGACGCTCACAGCCTGCACGTCGCCGGAGCAAAAGTCGTCGCGCGCAACCTGGGCACCAGCGAAACCCGCGAGGTGACCGCGGATGCCGAAGGCGAATACCGCTTCCTCGAGCTTCCCGCCGGCGAGTATGAAGTTTCTGCCGTGGCTGCCGGATTCGTGGAAGTTCGCGCCCCGCAAGTACGCGTGGAAGTGGGCGCGGAAACGCTGGTGAATCTGGCACTTTCGCAGGTGAAAGGACACGAGGAACGCGTGGAGGTCGTCGAAAGCGTGCCGTTGGTGGAGGCCACCAGCACAACTCTTTCCCAGGTGGTCGACCGCCAGTTGGTTCAGGAACTCCCTCTCAATGGGCGAGACTTCGGCAAACTCGTGGCCCTCACCCCCGGTGTAACCGTAGAAGGCTCGGGCGTCGCCGGCACCGAAAAGGGTTTCGGTCAGTTCAACATCAATGGCAACCGTGACCGCTCCAACAACTACAACCTGGACGGTACCGACAACAACGATCCCTTTTTCAACAATTCGGCTCTAAACCAGGTGGGTATCACCGGAGCTCCCGCAACGCTACTGCCTCTCGATGCCATCCAGGAATTCAACCTGCAATCGCAGTTTGACGCCGAATATGGCCGCAATTCCGGTTCGGTGGTGAACATCATCACGCGATCCGGCACCAATGAGTTTCACGGCTCGTTGTACGAGTACAACCGCAACTCCGCCTTTGACGCACGGAATTATTTCAATGTCACTCCGAATCCGCAGTCACGCTTCAACAACAACAATTTTGGCGGGTCGCTGGGCGGGCCGGTTATTCAGGATAAGCTGTTTTTCTTTTTCGCTTATGAAGGCCAGCGGGAGCGCGTGGGCTCCGATTTTAATCTCACGGTTCCCACCCAGCAACAGATCGGCACCGCCAGGACCGAAGCGCTGGCCGTCAATCCAAGCATTAATACCGCACCCCTGGACAAGATCATTGCCTTGATGCCCACGACCACTGACAGCGTGAACAATTCCCTGCCCTATTCGGTGCGTGACAAAAACGACAACAACAACCTGATTGCCAAACTGGATTACCGCCTCAACGAAAACAATTCCGTCAGCGGCCGCTATGCGTTTGGCCAGAGCGATCAGGTCTTTCCGCTGGGATCGCTCGGCGGCTTTGGCAGTGGCTCGCGGCTGTCCAATTTCACGCAGATTTCCCCCACACGCGTGCAAGTCGTTTCTGTCAATTGGCTGACCTCATTCTCCCCATCGAAGATCAACGAAGTGCGTTTCGGCTACTCCCGCTTCCGCACGAGTTTCAATTCTTCCGACGCGACACCAGGAAATCCAAACTTCATCGACCCCACTGCGCTGGGATTGGATATGAATACAGGCCATGTGGGGCTGCCGGAGATTGATTTCAATGGAGCCATCGAGAACCTGGGTGCGACCGCCTTTAGCGTGCCGCGAGGCCGGCTCAGCGAAACCTTCCAGGTGCTCGACAATTTCACCTGGTCTCGCGGGCGGCACATCCTGAAATTCGGCGGTGAGTACCATCGCTATGACGTGCAAAGCTTCAACGACAATCTGGAACGCGGCCTTCTCGATGTAAGCAACCCCGGGATCGATCCGAACTTCATCGTTGATTCCCTTATCGGCTTTTATCTTGGAGATTTTTCTACTTCCGCGGATATGGGCAATACCAACCGCTTCACGTTTAACAACAATTTTGGTTTTTTTGGCCAGGACGAGTGGCGGGTCCGCGGGAACCTGATAGTCACGGCCGGATTGCGCTGGGAATATTTCGGGCCGCTAGGCGAAAAGCACGACCTGCTTTCCAATTTTGACGCCACCGGAAACCTTGTGCAGGTGGGCTCGCCGACCCTGCCGCATGTCTACCGCCGCGATCTCAATAATTTTGCGCCGCGGCTCGGCGTTTCCTGGAATCCGCGCAGTAACCTCGTGGTGCGAGCAGCTTACGGCGTCTATTACGATTTCACTCCGCAAAACAATCTGATTGCAAACTTCACGAATTCGGCGGGCGTAGCCACCAATCCTGTTGCTTCGCTCGCCGGCAGCCCGTTTTTTGTAGGCGGTCTTGACTTCAATTCCGATGCATGGACTGGGGGCGCGAAGGCTGGCCCGGTATTCACTCCGACAGTCAATCCCCAATCCATTTTCATTACCGACTTGAATCTGCGTACGCCTTACGTGCAGAGCTGGAACCTGAACGTGCAGCGGCAGGTTGGCTCCGCGCTTGCCGTGGAAGTTGGCTATGTCGGCACCAAGGGCACCAAGCTGACCCGTCTCTACGATGCCAACCAGGACTTTACGAACTCGCAGTGGTCCGCTATCGACGTCTTTTCCGGAGGCGCCAATTCCACCTATAACGCACTGCAAACCACGGTGCGGTTGCGTCGCTTGCACGGAGTCTCAGGCTTCTCCACCTACACTTGGGGCAAATCGCTAGACGGAGCTTCCGATGGTATCGACTTCAACTTCGCCACCGCGGCCTTTCCCCAGAACTCCGACAATTTAAAAGCGGAAAAAGGCCCGTCTACGTTCGATACACGCCATCGCTGGACGACGGCGGTGAATTATGAAGTGCCCGAGATGCATTTCGTGCCGCATGTGCTGGGTTTCGGCTGGCAACTGAATTCCATCATCACCGTGCAGTCGGGTCGGCCAATCGGCATCATCACCTCGAATGACACCAGCGGGACCTTCAATTTTCACCAACGGCCGAATGTTGTGCCAGGCGTCGATCCGATTCTCCCCCACTGGTCGCCCACAACCGGCTACCTGAATCCCCTGGCCTTTGCACAACCCGCCGATGGCACCTTCGGCGACCTGGGCCGCAACCAGATTTTTGGCCCGGGCTTCTGGGACTATGATTTTTCCGTGAGCAAGAACTTCCCCTTGCGCGACAGGCTGAGCCTTCAATTCCGCGCGGAGTTTTTCAACATTTTCAACCATCCGAATTTCGCGCTGCCCTCGAACTCAATCGTCCCGGGAATTAACGCGGACGGCTCGGTGAATAACTCTGCGGGTCCAGCAGGGACAATTTCGCAGACCCCCGACGTGGCTCAGGGTAACCCCGGCCTCGGCGGCGGCGGGCCACGCGTCATGCAATTTGGCTTGCGCCTCCAATTCTAGACGCAGCCTTCGCACATGCCCTGCATGCTTGCGTATGGGGCACGGCAGTCAGGGCACTATTGGTAGCGCCGGCAGCCGGGCCGGCTCAGTTCGAACGCAGGGATCGTGTTGAGGGGCCAATGTATTGTGAATTCAAGGGAATTCCATTTGCGCCGTTCGAACAACCTTCAGATTTTACTTTAAATGTCGGCGCGCCGACATTTTTCACATCCGTGATAGCAGCGCTCTGGAAAAAAAGTAAGCAGCCAAGTGCGTCACAAGGCAATTTCCTTCCGATTTGCTTTTTTCCGCGCCGCGGCTGACAATCGGGAAGATTCCGCACGAAAGAGGTTCCCCATGGCCGAAGCTGTCATTGTTTCTTCCGTTCGCACTCCCGTAGGACGCGGGTTCAAGGGTTCGCTGCGCACCACGCGGCCCGACGATCTTGCCGCCGTCGCCATCAAAGAAGCCATCGCGCGCGTGCCGGGGCTCGATCCCAAGGAAATTGACGACGTGATTCTCGGCTGTGCCATGCCCGAAGGCGAACAGGGCATGAACGTGGCGCGCATCGCTTCCCTTCGCGCGGGCCTTCCCGTGGAAACTTCGGCGATGACCGTGAATCGTTTCTGCGCCAGCGGCCTGCAAGCTATCGCACAAGCCGCAGAACGCATTCGCTCCGGCGCGGCGCATGTGATTGTCGCTGGTGGCACGGAATCGATGTCGCTGGTGCCCATGGGCGGCAACAAGATTTCTCCGAATCCCTGGTTGGTGGACAACTATCCCGACGCATACATCAATATGGGCCTAGGCACGGAAAATATCGCGCGCAAGTTCGGCATTTCACGCGAACAAGCCGATCAGTTTGCCGTGAACTCCCACAAAAAAGCGGTGGAAGCGCTGGCCGCGTGTAAGTTCAAGGATGAAGTCATTCCTGTCGAGGTGAAGATTACTTCGCTGCCCAACGGCAGCGCAAAAGCCAAGGGCCCCGCGAAGCCCGCCACGCAAACCTTTTCTTTCGACAAGGACGAAATGCCGCGCCCGGAAACTTCCATGGAAGTCCTCGCTGGGTTGAAGCCCGCGTTTCACGTTAAGGGCACGGTCACCGCGGGCAACAGTTCACCGATGAGCGATGGCGCCGCGGCGCTGGTGCTCATGAGCGACGCGAAAGCCAAGCTGCTTGGCCGGAAACCGCAAGTGCGCTTCGTGGCCTACGCCACGGCCGGCTGCCTGCCCGAAGAATTCGGCATCGGCCCGGTCCATGCCATCCCCAAGGCGTTGAAACTCGCGGGCCTGACGCTCAATGACGTCGCGGTCATCGAACTGAACGAAGCCTTCGCGGCACAGTCCCTTGCCGTAATCCAGCAGGCGAATCTCGATCCAGCGCGTGTGAATCCCAACGGCGGCGCGATCGCCCTCGGCCATCCGCTAGGGTGCACCGGCGCGAAGCTCACCGCCTCTTTGGTCCGCGAACTGGAGCGTCGCAACGCCCGCTACGGCATGGTTACCATGTGCATCGGCGGCGGCATGGGCGCGGCGGGCATCTTCGAACGCGCCTAACCCCTCGACTATCCTGGGCTTGTCATCCGGAATGCCCGCGTTTTTTGTGGGGTGAGGGATCTGCTGTTCCTTTTGAAATCCGTCGCATAAGTCCTATTGCGAAATCCACCGCTCTGTGTCTAAAATTAGGCATCTGAAAAATTCAAACGATCGTTTGAATTATTACCGCGCCCTCGGGCCGGCAAGGAGCAAGACTCATGGCCACCTCCGTTCTCACCAAACCCGCTGCGAAGGGCGGCAGTTTTCTGCTGGAATTCCCCGCACCCGCGGACATTTTCACCCCGGCGGACCTCACCGATGACCAGAAGCTCATCGGGCAGACCGCGGAAGAGTTTGTGGTCAAGGAAGTTCTGCCTCTGGCCAAGGACCTGGAAGCCAAGAAGCCCGGCCTGATGCCGGACCTGGTGCGCAAAGCCGCGGCGCTCGGCCTGATGAGCGGCGGCACGCCTGAGGAATACGGCGGCGCGGGCCTCGATAAAATCGCCACCACTCTTTTGACCGAAAAGATTTCCATCTACGGCGGCTTCGCGGTCACCCACGGAGCGCACTCCGGCATCGGCACCTTGCCGATCGTTTATTTCGGAACCGAAGAGCAGAAGAAAAAGTACCTGCCGAAGCTGGCCAGCGCCGAACTGATCGGCGCCTATTGCCTCTCCGAGCCGCAAGCCGGCAGCGATTCGCAGAATTCGCTGACGCGCGCGGAACTCAACAAGGAAGGCACGCACTATATCCTCAACGGCCAGAAGATGTGGATCACCAATGGCGGCTTTGCGGATCTTTACATTGTCTTCGCCAAGGTGGACGGCGAAAAATTCACCGCCTTCATCGTCGAGCGCGCGTTCCCCGGCTGCAAGCCCGGCAGCGAAGAGCACAAGATGGGCATCCACGGCAGTTCCACCACGCCGGTGTTCCTCGAAAACTGCAAGGTGCCCAAGGAAAATGTGCTGCATGAAATCGGCCGCGGCCACATCGTCGCGTTCAACGTGCTCAACGCCGGCCGCTTCACCCTCGGCGCCTCCGGCGTCGGCGGAGCCAAGCATGTGCTGATGACTTCCTCCAAATACACCAAAGAGCGCAAGGCCTTCGGCAAGCAGATTGGCGAATTCGGCCTGATGAAGGAAAAGCTCGCGGAAATGGCCATCCAGATTTTCGCGGTTGAGTCGATGATCTACCGCACCGCCGGCAACATCGAAGCGGCTATGCACGCCGCCGCTGACTCCGGCAACACGGTCCAGAACACCATGAAGGTGCTCGAGGAATACGCCATCGAAAGCTCCATCGCCAAGGTCTATGGCAGCGAGATGCTCGACTTCGTCGTTGACGAAGCGGTGCAGATCTTCGGTGGTTACGGCTTCCACGAGGAATATCCTGTGTGCCGCGCGTACCGCGATTCGCGCATCAACCGCATCTTCGAAGGCACCAACGAAATCAACCGCATGCTCATCATCCAG
>Ga0126371_10003045_pt1 | contig 14585 bp, 8 predicted proteins | sample PanSoiMetaPlot_4_FD_110145 | JGI IMG/M metagenome (GOLD analysis project Ga0126371, IMG submission 110145) | Tropical forest soil microbial communities from Panama - MetaG Plot_4 | ecosystem: Environmental > Terrestrial > Soil > Tropical forest > Bulk soil | place: Panama | collected 2016-02-17 | reverse complement strand
TAGAAAACTTGGCACAGTGTAGCGCCGGAAGGAAGTTGCTTACACGCCCAGATTGACCATCGCACCGCTTCCCCGTACCATTCCCGGCATTGGCTACTCCGTCTCAACCCGTTGGGCATACTATTTCCCACTACCGAATTCTGCGCAAGATTGACGGCGGGGGAATGGGTTTGGCTTATGAAGCAGAAGATCTGAAACTCGGTCGTCACGTAGGACTCAAGTTCCTTCCCGATGATCTTGCCAAGGACGTTCAAGCACTCGGCCGTTTCCAGCGGGAAGCAAAAGCCGCCTCCTCGCTGAATCACCCGAATATCTGTACGATCCACGAAATTGACGATGGCGATGGGCGAACGTTCATTGAGCTACCGCAACTCGAGTAACCCAGACACTCGTTCTCGGAATTCTTTACGAGAGCTTTCTTCATCCTCTCACTATTCTGTCCGGTCTTCCGTCGGCTGGTTTTGGTGCGCGTTCATGATCTGAGCGTTCCCGGAAACTTGAGCCGTGTGAGCTGGAAACTCTCACGCACGGTTCTTAGAGGGGGGACCAACAGCATATGTTGGCCCCCTACTCGGCAAGCGCACCCGTAAGATGAAGCAGCCATATTGCTTCGAGGTTGGCGGGGGCGACATCTTCGCTTTCGCTGGACTCTGGGATCGGTGGATCAATCCACAAGGCGAAGAAGTAGAAACCTGCACGATCATCACCACCATACCGAACTCTCACCCAGCCGACATCCACGATCGCATGCCGGTGATCCTGCCATCCGGCGCATACGCCTCCTGGCTGAATCCGACGATGCGTAACAGCCGGATTTCTCTGGCACGGATGGTGCCGTATGCCGGTCCGATGAGGCGATACCCAGTGAGCACGCGCATCAACCAGGTACAGAATGATGATGTGGAGTGCGCGAAGCGGGTGGAACTCGGCGCTCCGCCGCAGGGTTCGTTGTTCCTGTGACTACTGGAGTAGCTTCCGCTTGATTTCTACCAATCCAGCTTCAGCCTCTTGAATCAGCACTTCTAGGCCACGAACATACTCTGCAGAAAAGCGCACTCATGCTCCCGCACATGCTCAGCACTCCTAAGTAACTGTCAGGGAGGGGAACGCTTATTCTGTGCTGGTACGTATGATCTTCACCGGGCCAAGCAGTCCGGCAGGTACAAGATTGGAATCGGTCTTGTAGAACTTGGGCGATGTGAATGTGTAGGCGTTCGTGACGTTCGGCTGACGATCGCCAATGATTCGGTTCACCCAGGCATCTGTAACGGTTATTTCAACCACGTTCTTTCCGGGTTTTACAGCGCTCGTTACGTCAACCCGGTAAGGTGGTTTCCAGGCGATGCCGAGCGGCTTACCGTTCACAGAGACCTGCGCGAGGTTCTTCACGTCACCGAGATCGAGCCAGATATGGGTGTTTTTTGCGAGCCAGTCTGCGGGAGCATTGATCGTTCTTGTATATGTTCCCTTGCCTGAAAAATACTTCACTCCCCCATCGGAGTTGGCGCTCCATGAGGTCAACTTGTCGACAGTAATTTTGGGGGGAGCCCCTAAGTTGGGCTCGAAGCTGATGTCCCAGGGGCCTTCTACCGTAGTGAGCGTCGTCTCCAAAGCCCTGGGAAGATTGCGTGAACTGGTCTTCGCGGGCTTACGGAATACGACGAACACCGTGCCCCAAGGTTCTAGATGTAATGGGACGGTTGTACGACCGTTAGCGATTTGAAACGACGCTGGTTCCATTGTGCCCGTGTCGGGATGCCACAACTCGGCTTCTTTTGCGGAAACACGGAAGCTGGCGTCCAGCACTTCATCGCGATTGTTGCGATTGTCGACGAAATAAAGATCGCCATCCGTAAGCTTCCGGTGAACAAATAGCACGTTTGTATCGGCCTCTGGTTTTGTGTAATCGAAATCCGGAGCCACACCGATTGCAGTAAGAACCACTGCCAGATTCTGGCCTCCGTAGACTCGCCCTTTCCCGAGGGAGTTGCCGCTTCCCGAACCCCACAGCTTATCCGCCATGCTTTGCAACTCTTTCGGATCATCGCTCAAACTGGGCGTTTCCGTCGGCTTGGCGCCTATGACGATTGCTCCTGCCTGTACCAGGTCGCTGATCTTCTTCAGCACCGACAGCGACATGTGCTCACTATGTGGATCGAGAGCGAGCACGCGATAACGCATGCCGCTGGGAGTTGCGAGTTGTCCATCTTTGAAGGTGAGGATGTGAGTGAGTGCATCGGCGTTGATGTAATCAAAGTTATAACCAGCGGGAATATCGGGGCCCTTCCGCCCAAATAAAGCCGTCAGGTTGGAGCCTTCGCCGTAGAAATAGGCAATGTCGGCATCGAAACGGCCCTGTTGTAATAGGTAGGAACTGCGGGCCAGATATGAGACCCACGGTTTCGCCTGTTCTGCCCAGGTCTCGTTGCGGTTGAACCATTGCCCGAACGGCCCGAGCGCGAGGCCGGGTCTCTTATCGAGTAGCGGCTGGTGAACCGAGGTGTGAATCACGAAACGGTTCAAGCCCATCGCAAGTTCTTTATCGGCGGTGGGCTTCAGAGTAGCGGGCGACCATGCCCATGCCCCCGAGGCCGCAGTGAGAGATTCAGCTGCGACAAGATTCTGTCCGTAAATGTGCGCGACTGAAGCCGACTCGCGGATGTCAGCGTTATAGCCATACTGCTCGTTGTTCACACCTGGCTTCTGCGTCCACATAGCCGACATGGGTACATCGTTGTGGCGTTTCACTTCCATGCCGTCACCGATGAAAGCCCGCCCCTCTTCGTGCGACTCGCCGTAATGACCCATTCCGCGTGCATGCAGGATGTCGTTGATCTGGTCATAGTGGTTCTCGGCGAGAAGGTCTCCGAGGGTCTTGCGGAAGTCCCACAGGAATCGGTCGCTATCTTGTGAACTCTCGATAACTCGGCCGGCGAGGACTGGCATCCACGGTCGAGGATCATAGCCCCGGCGCTTGGTGAATTGAGCGACCAAGTCGTCGGTCCAGTTCGCGGTTCCAGCTTCCCAACTGTCGCTGATCACGTATTGCAATCCGCGCTTGCCCATCAGATCGCCCACCGCATTCTTGTAACTGTCGAGGTACGTGTTCATATACTCTTTCACGTCCTCCTGGTTGAGCTTGTCAACTTCCAGTCCTGTGCCTTCCGGCGATGCAGGATGATTAGTTATTCCGGTTAGCGAGTAGCCGAACCGAAGCACTACCCAGTTTCCTGCCGGAGGCGTCCAATTCAAGGTTCCATCCGGACTCATTTTGGAAGTGAGATCGAGAATGTCACTCTTATGGATCACATCATTTGCAGCCACCGACGGTGTGGGGAATGCATCCAGTCCGATGAGATTGGCAAAGCCGGCCTTCTCTTCGAAGCGGCTTACGCGCGCGCCCGGGTGAAGCACGAGTTCCGAAATCTCGAAGTTGGGATTGGGCTTCATCCTGCTGAAATCGCCAAAAGGATTCTCCACGTCAAAGGTCATTTCGCCAAAGCCGGACGGCCCCTTGTCTGTGAAAACGACGCGGAAAAATCGTGCACTCGTTGCCGGAAATGCGATCGTGTGTTGCTGGCCTCCATCATTCGGGATGTCCACCACTTTGCGGAAAGCCTGGCCGTCATCGCTCGCTTCTACGTCCGCAATCGATGCTGCTGCTCCGAACATATTCGCGGCTGCCGCGCCGGGATCGTTGAGCACCAGGGTAATGGCATGCATGACCTGTGGAGCCCCGAATTCGTACTGCACCCATGACTGCTGGCCTGCCGCGGGCTTGGGAAGTTGTGTCGTCTTGACCAAGTCTCCATCGTCGAGCAGTTGCAGGTTGAGTGTGCCGCCGCTGGTGGTGATTTTAGGTTGCAGCGTCGAAACAGGCACATCGGTATCCGCTGCGCGGTACGCGATGACCGCGGTATCCGCATAGAATGTCGGTCCGGCTGTCGGAGCTTGGCCGCTGATCAGTGCCAAAAAATCAAAAAGCGGAATATTCTGGAACGGGCCGCTAACCTGTGGAGGATGCTGCAGAACGCCGGTGAACGGCTTTCCACCTTCTACCCTGGTCTCGCTCCACACAACCTTCTTCATGCCCTGACTCGGCTTCACCCACGGGCCGCCGGACTCGCTCCATCCCGGAGACCCGGCGATCGCTTCTTCCAGTCCCAATTGGTCAGCGAGGGTGGTGGCATAGCGAAATGCGTCCTTCCATTCGGGAGTCATGTAAACGAGTCGCTTATTGACCAGCTTCGGTGTGGTAAGCGATGCGTCGAAGTTCTGAAATCCCCCGATGCCGACGCGGTTCATCCATTCCAGATCAAGCTTGATCCCCTCTTTCGTGATGTTGCCATTCATCCAGTGCCACCAGACGCGTGGCTTGGCGGAATTGGGGGGATTCTTGAATCCTTCTTCAAGAGAGGCAGGCGCATTCTGCGCAAGAGCGGACGACATCAAACCTAACAGGGTGACTGCCAGAATACGTGCCGTTCGAGAAGGGCTCATCAGGACTCCTCCGGATTTTGTCTGTTGGTCAACGCTGCGCCTGCTACGGGCTGCGGGATGAGTCATAACGAATTCGCTCTTGCGATTTTCCCGAGCAAAATCGCGCTCGGCTTTACCGTCCGCTTCTGGGTTTCACGATCGACGGCGATCAGTCCGAACTTCGGGGTATATCCGAAGATCCATTCGAAGTTGTCTAGCAACGACCAATGGATATAGCCGCGAACTGTAATGCCATCGTCGATGGAACGCTTGACTCCAGCCAGCGCACGCTGGATATACTCAACACGACGTTTGTCGTCTTCGCTCGCGATGCCGTTCTCGGTCACGATGACCGGAACTCCGGTTTCTTTCGCGGCGAAACGAACAGTGTGCTCCAAAGATTCGGGATAGAACTCGTATCCCATCTGAGTCAACTCAGCGCCCTGGGGTGGAGGAAGCGCTTTCGACCCGGCGATTCGCGATCGGGTATACGTCTGGACTCCAATGAAGTCGTCTTGTTTCGCCAGCTTCAGCCACGGACCGTAAACATGTGCCTGCTTCTCCGCGTAACGGCTGTCTGCACCGCCGGGCTGATCGTCCTCCATCGCCAGGGTCAAACCGACGGGAATATTTTTGACAGATTTGATGGCTGCCTTACCCTTGCTGTGTGCCGCCATCATGTTTTCGCGCGACTTCTCTGCGTCGCCGATGAGGAAACTGCTGAAGTCCGGGGCGTTCAGGTATTTGCGAAGTGCCGCTTTCTGCGCGGCCATGACCGCCGCAAGATCCATTCCTGCAGGCACGTTAGGGAGATTGATCCAGTGAAATAGGTAGGGGATGTCGGGTTCGTTGAAGGTGGCGGCATAACCGATGAGGTCGCCGAGATGAGCAGTCGCCTTCTCGCAGTACCGCGCGAACAGTTCCCCAGATTGCGGGTTCTCCCATGCGCCTTGAAAGGCAAACCATCGTGGCAGTGTGAAATGTGAGTATGTGACCAGCGGAGTCAGGCCGCGGCGGTGGCACATTTCCAACATGCGGCGATAGTGTTCGAGTTCGGCGCGGGAAAAGAATCCCTTTTCCGGTTCGATTCGCGCCCACTCGATGGAGAATCGATACGCATTGAAACCGAGGTCCGCGAGCTGATTGATATCCTGCTCGTAGAGGTGATAGTGATCGCAGGCATCACCCGACGGTTCCTTGTACATGGTGTTCGGCGCCCGTTCCAGCAGCCAGTTGTCGCTGTTAACGTTATTACCCTCCACCTGGTGTGCGGCGGTGGCGGCGCCCCACAGGAACTTTGACGGAAAAGGCTTGGAAGCGACCGGTGTCGGATTGGAAATTAGAACTGCCTCTGCTTTTCGCCCTAACAGTCGGGCGCCAAGCGTCGCGCCGATGGAGAACCTCGCACTGTTCTGCATCCATTCTCTGCGGTTCATATGTCGAGGTGTGTTCTCGGCCTCACTTCACTTCAAAGTTGTAGGTTCCCGATCCAATGCGAACCACCGCTGCGCCGCCTTCTGACTGCGTCTTGATCGGGCTGCCGCCTTCCGTCATATGCGCACCCGCGATTGCAGGCAGGAAGACCTTGGCGGAGGTATTCGCGGGAATTATGACTTTCAAAACAAATGGTCCCGAGGGACTTCCCTTCCAGTCGCTCACAATCTTGCCGTAGACGGAGTCGTACTCTGTGTGAGCGGCGGGCATTCTCGAATCAAGATGCGGGTGAATTACGACTTCTTTGAATCCAGGCGCTTCGAGGGTGGCATCGATTCCAGCCGAGTAACGATAGACCCAAGCGATCACCGATCCGAACGCGTAGTGATTGTAGGAGTTCATCGCCGGGTCGCCAGTGTCGCCGTTCCACCGTTCCCACCAAGTGGTAGCACCCCTGGAAAGCATGTAGCCCCATGACGGATATGTCTCGTTCAACAAAAGTCGATAAGCCACGTCAGAGCGGCCATGATCTGCGAGGGTGAAGAGCAGGAAAGGGGTCCCGAGAAATCCGGTCGACAGGTGCCAATCACGTGCTTCGATATCCTTTACAAGTTTGTTGATCAGTGCGGGCTCCAGCGATTGCGGCGCCAAGTGTGTGTACAACGTGACCACGTAGGATGTCTGAGTTCCGGTTGCGATTATTCCGTCCTCTTTTATATAGGTCTTCTGGAATGCCGATCGGATGTTCTGCACGAGTTCCTTATACCGTTGAGCATCGGCTTCTCTCCCACTGGCATGCGCCATCTCTGCCATCATGTTCGCGATCAGGGCCCAGTATGCCGTCGCGAGCATTGCTTTGTCGGTGTTTGGATCAGGTGCGAGCCAGTCCGCATAGTTGGGACCGACACCGTTTTTGCGAATGAAATCAGGATTCTGGCGTTGGATAAACTCCATCCAGCGTTGCATTGCATCCCAGCTAGTTTCGATCACCGACTTGTCTGCGTACTGTACCCAGGTAGTCCAAGGTACGATCACTCCCGCATCGCCCCATCCAGGAGCGCCCACTTCCCCTTCCTGCCATGGCGAAGTTCCCTCGGTCCCTCCTCCGTGGGACGGGATTGTGTTGGGGGATACGTTTGTAAATGCACCCTGTGGGGTTTGCGCGTCGACAATGTCTTGTATGAACTTCTGAGAGAAGGCGGCAACATCGAAGTTGTAGCTTCCGGTACGCCAGAAAACTCCGGCATCACCCATCCAGCCGAGGCGTTCGTCGCGCTGAGGGCAATCGGTCGGGATACTAAGGAAGTTCCCTCGCTGCCCCCACAGGCCGATCTCCCACATGTGATTCACGAGGTCGCTCGATGTAGTGAGGCTGGCAGCAGGCTGTCCATTCACGCTGCTTACCACCTCACCTCGCAGCGCGTCGACCGTCGGCGTGCCGGGATAGCCAGTCAGTTCAACGTAGCGGAAGCCGTGAAAGGTGAAGTGAGGCGCAAAGGTTTCTTCGCTGGCGCCCTTCAGAATGTAGGTGTCGGTTGCATCGGCGTTCCGCAGATTTTCAGTGTAGATACTTCCATCAGGGTTCAGTCTCTCGGCGAACCGCAAACTAACTTTGGTCCCGGCCTGCCCTTTGACCTTGAGTGCGACCCATCCGACCATGTTCTGACCCATATCAAAAACGAATGTGCTATTCGGTAACGAAGTCACATTCTTTGGCTGCAAGTTCTCAATGATCCGAGCGGGTGTCGCAATCTGACTGGTAACCGCGGCGGTCGGTGTATCGGCAATGACGGCCAGTGCCCACTGCGAATCATCAAAGTTGGCTTGCTGCCAGCCGGCCATTTCCAAGCGGCCGTCATACGTCTCACCACCGTAGATCGCGGATTCAAGAATTGGAGAAGCCGAGGCCTTCCACGACTCGTCGGTTCCCACCAATTCACGCGAACCGTCCGAGTAATTCAGCTCGAGCTGGGCTCGAAACCGGACTGGCGGCGGAAAAAAGTGTGTCCCAGCCCATGTGAGCGGACTCCCATACCAGCCGTCTCCGAGGAGGGCGCTGATTTCATTCTTTCCGGGATTGAAGTACTCAGTGACGTCGTACGTCTGATACATCACGCGCTTACGGTAGTCGGTGAAATCGGGGGTGAGCACATCTCCGCTCACCCGTTTCCCGTTCAGGTAGACGCGATAACTGCCAAGGCCTGTGACATACAGTCTGGCATTCGCAATTGATCTCGAGACCCCGACTGAACGCCGGAAGGAAGCCGCCGGTTGTGGCAACGGCCCGGGGTCACCGAACCGACCGTCTCCCAATTCCGCGACCACATTGGCGGGTTGACTTGAAGAATCGTTCTCGGCAGCCGCCTGCCAAGTTGCTCCCGATGGAATTCGCTTAATTGACCCGGTAGCGTCAGTTATCTTCACCAGTGCTGCAAGCGCAGCCTTGGCCGTCTGCGCGCCTGCATTTGGTCCCCGCCTCGGAACATCCGGAGCAATCACGGTGACCTCAACAAGGTTGTCTCCGACCTTTAACTCATCAACAATATCGCGGCGGTCAAACGCCGCCCAGTTGTGCTTCTTGCCGACCTCGGCACCGTTTACTCGGGCGGTGTAGTCGCCGCGCGCCGAGACTAAGAGGACTGCGCCCCGGGGCTTCCGCGCAAGCTGAAAGTTCACTCGAAACTTTGCGGAACTCTTTGGCGCCGCAGCGAGCGCATCCTGTCCAGTTACCCAGATCCATCGGATATCTTTCCGATCTGCCTCATCTTCAGGGTTCTTCCACGCAATCCACTTCGCCGTCCAATCATTTGGATGGAGAAGCCCCATCTCCCACCAGGCCTCTTCGGTGGACTCAGACGGTTTTCCGGACGCATCCCACACACGGACTTTCCAGTAATAGCGTTTGCGCGATTCGAGTACAGGGCCTTTGTACGCGATTCCCAGAGACTCATCAGAATTTGTCTTGCCGCTGTCCCACACATCCGCCCGACCTGAGCGCAGCGCATCGAGGCTGCTGGCAACAAGGACTTGGTATGAAGACTGCTTCCAGTTTCGCTCGCCACTATCGCTTTGCCACGACAAGTGGGGAGCCGACCCGTCAAGTCCCAAGGGATTTTCACGGTACTCACAGCGCAAGTGAACAGGGCTTGCCGAAGCGGCGGTTATCGTGACAACGAGAGTCACGAACATCTTGAGCATCGTCGAGTGTGTCAAGTGATTCTCCCGTTGGGATTGCGTGAAGCTGCGAAGGCTGGCTGTGTCGTCAAGAGCAGTGGGCATGGGTGGTCGAGGAGCGAATGGCCGGGATAGTTTCACCGGGCAGGCAGTGATGTCAACTTTCGGATTACATTTTACCGGCGTTTCGCCATGTGAAAGAACATTGAATTCCTTGGCGAGAAAAACCGGATGAACGATTTGGAAATCGCTGCTTGCCGGCAGTAATGTCGTTTTCGGGTTGACGTTACGAGCGTGTGGCGGTTTCGCATTGCGGAACGATTCGCCTTTTTGTTCAACAAACCCGAGCACACTCCATCCCTAGTAAGTTGGCAAACTTCTTCAGCTTGCTGGAAACGTGTCCCACTCCCACAGCACAGTGATGCGCCGGGCCATGAGAGTTCCATTCATTGAGGAAGCTTCGTGTTCCGAGAGAGAACCTGTACCGGCTATTAGTGTTGCCGATTTCGAGGATGGGTCCTGGGACGGACTCGCCTTCAGCCGCAAGTAACTTGAGGCTGCCGTCCACTGTCTGAACGACAGAAAGCAGCGTTATGGGGCCGTGCTTTACAGACATCTCGACGGAGAGTCCGTGTCCCACCTTTCCGTGATAAACATCGAGCGGTCGAACTCGAGTCTTACCTTGAGCGATCGCGATATGTCCCGGGCCGTCGTGCCCCATCAGCACGATGTCGTCGTTGTAATCAACAGCGTAATATTCGGTGAAGGAACCTCCGGCGCCGAAGGTGTCGAGTATTTTCATCGCCTGCACATTCTTGATCTCGTACTCTCCCGCGACAGGCACCCCTCGCGCCGTGAGCAAGCTTGTGCCGAGAATGATCGAACTAATAGCGTCCTCATTTTCGGAGCTGCCAACGCCTCTGTGATAGTACGCAAGCGATCCCACGTTGTGACGCTGGATCAGGCGGTCCAGGGCCACTGAAGTGCGAGCGGCGCGACTCAGTTCGTCGGCTGAGCAATCCGCCTGCACATCGAAGGTAGCCGTGAACTCCGAGACCCTCCGGCTCGCATCCGCGTCGCTGACCTCCCGTCGTAACGAGGTCAACTCCTCGACTTCAATCATCTCGATGTGGCCTCCAAAGTAGGCGCACTGTTGCGTAAGGTCCGAGTAGACGTCAAGCATGCCCCCGTAGTAATTACCCATCACTCCGAGGCGATTGTGCTCCATAACATAAGCAACGCGAGCGGCTTCGACCCATTCAGAAATCTCTGTCCACGCGACAGGGTCGTTGTCGAGCGTCCCGGTGATCTGAAAAAACGGAATGCGGCAGCGCTTGAAAACGTTCGCGATCTCAGGAACGGAACACGACTGGCAGTGTGCTAGCCACTCACCCGTCATCTGGGTCCTGTCTCCAAGGCGATTAAACCGCTCGTAGTCAATGGCAGGTGTAGGGGAAAGATTCAGAATGATGACCGGAACTTTGGCCCGGCGCACGGCTGGCAACACGGTGGATGACAAAGCATAGGTTGAAACGTACAGAAAAATCAGGTCAACATCCATCCTGCGGAAGTCATGTCCCGCCGCAAAGGACTTCTCTGGGGTATCGATGAGGCCAAGATTGATTACCCTGACTTGAGGACCTTCGATCCGCCGCACAACGCGCTCGATGAATGCGATGAGCCTGTCTCTGAGCCCGGGGAATTGTGGCCAGTACGCATCCAAACCGACGCCGAAGAGGCCAACCTTGAACTGGTCGTCTGACGAAGTCATGTGCAAGTGCTCCGCTGGGCGAGACTTACGGCGTGGGCCAGCATAGTCTCGCCTTCTCTGCGCCACAAGTATGCCCGGATCTCTGCAACGACATTTCGAAATGCGAAACGTGGAGTCTGGACAGAGACACACCGAAAAGCGGCGGCTTGAATAGCCCAGTTGCTACGCTTCCGATTTACCGCTCAGTGGGTGCCTCTACTATTGATGCAGCTGTGAAGGCGTTTCCTATGGCAAAACAGCCCGGATCTGCAGATTGAACGTTGACGTCAGCCAAAGATTAGCGCAGCATTCCATGTTTCGCGAATGAGAATGTCTAGCAGTCTTTGGAGGATTGCATGAGTATTCGCTTCGCATCGTATTCAGTGGCGATAGCCGTTCTCATATTCTGCGCACCGACGTCCGGCGGCCAAGAGTCAACCAAAGTGACTCCAAACTGGGACAAGGTGCTCCGTATAACTCAGACCACTCCGACGTTGCAGGTTGTGGTCAATCCTCCTCTGCAGCGCGGCACGCCGGTGCATGACAATGCGTTCGATGCGCTCCATGACTTGGGAGCGGACTATGTTCGTTACGTCCCGTGGCTTCCGTATCCGAGGCTGGGAGTCGCTGAACTGGAACCGCCGAAGGATGGGAAGACTTCCTGGGACTTTACAGCGATCGATCCCATGACGATCGACTTTCTTGAGGCGACCAAGGGACACTGCGTCATTCTTAACTTCAGCACGATTCCACAATGGATGTATACGACCGACAAGCCTGTCGAATACCCTGCAGATCCGGAGCAAGTTACGTGGGCGTACGAGCAAGGCACGGAACTCCGAGATCCCAGCATGAAGGAAGTCGCTGACTACTTCGCTCGGCTGGTCTCGTGGTACACGAATGCTGGCTTTACGGACGAATTCGGGAAGCGTCACGACTCGGGTTATCACTATTCGATTCCTTACTGGGAAGTTTTGAATGAAGTCGACTTCGAGCACCACATAAGTCCGGAAACATACACCAAGCTTTATGATGAGGTCGCGCTAGCGATGAAAAGAGTTCAGCCTGGCATGAAATTCGTCGGGCTGGCTCTGGCAATGGAAACTAACCCACATTATTTTGAGTATTTCCTCGATCACAAACATCACAAGCCAGGGGTGCCTCTCGATTTCATCTCGTACCACTTCTATGCGGTTCCTTCGACCGACGAAACACCAGAAGTGGAACAGTTCACATACTTCGCGCAAGCCGACGGATTCCTTAAGAGCGTGCGCTATATTGAAGCGATCCGCAAGCGGCTGTCTCCCGAGACGAGGACGACAATCGACGAACTCGGCGTGATTTCAGCCGACGATCTTGCGCAAGGGACACCGGGGCACGTTGCTCAGTCCATTCCGAATTCCTACTGGAACTTGGCGGGTGCGATGTATGCCTACATCTTCGGAGAACTCACGCAAATGGGCATTGATGTTGCGGGTGAGTCCCAACTCGTTGGTTTCCCTACGCAGTTTCCCAGCGTTTCCATGGTCGATTGGAACGATGGAAAACCAAACGCTCGATTCTGGGTTTTGAAACTGCTTCACGATCACTTCGGTCCGGGAGACAAACAGGTCGAGATTGAGTCGCCCAATCCGAACGCGCCGACTAATCCATACGTCTACTACCTGGCCTTTGTGACGCGCGACGGCAAAAGGCGAGTGCTGTTGGTGAACAAGCGCGATCGAAAATTCGAGGTGACCGTAGCAGGTGCGAACGGGGGGCAGACTGAGTATGTTGATCAAACTACCGGTTTCCAACCACCAGCCACGGCGAAATTGAATAGCGAAACGTTGAGTCTCGGAGGATATTCTGTGGCGGTTGTGACTCTGCCCTAGAGCAAGCGGCCTACTGGGTACCGGGTTCGACTTCCTGCTTGGTCACGTCGCGAGGAGAAAACACCGGTTCCAAACCGTGCTGCTGGCTCGCGTTGTCGTGCAGCCGCCGGTATTCCGCTATTGCCTTTTCTTGTTCGGTGCTGTTGCCTAACGACTTCTGAATCTGAGCGAGACGATACCAACCAACTTCATTCCCTGGATCGATCGCCACTGCGCGTTGTGCATGGACTACAGCCTGGTTGGGCAGCTTTTTCGCCTGCAACACCGCAGCCAGACCGAGTTGTGCCTCCGGAAAATCGGGATAGTGCTGCAACGCTTGATCGAAATACTGCTGCGCTTCGTCGAATTGATTGGCCTTGCGATGCAGTTCGCCGAGTTCGTAGGCCGAGTTGGCATTTGCTGGATCGATCTGCAGTTCCTGCTCAAACTCCTTCACTGCTGCCGCCAGATCATCCGCCGAATGACGCTGCCAATATCGTCCCATCAAGCTTCGACCGATGCGGTAATGGATTCCTGGACGCTGCGGTTCCAACTTGAGCACTTCGTTATATTCCGGAATGGCCTGATCGTAGGAGCCCTGACTCTCATGCGCTTCCGCCGCTGCCAAGTGCTTCCAAACGGAATTGGGAGCGACTTGGGCCAGCTTCTCCATCGTAAGGAACGCAAAATTCCCATAGATTTTTCCGGTTTGATATAGGATCTCGGGATCGTCCGGGAAGAGTCGATTCAACTGCATTGCGACTTCTACGGCTCTGTCGTCCTTCTTCAGGCCAGTGTAGGCTCGCTGCAATTCCAGACCACACATGCGCTGGATTTCCAGATCTGGCGCGTGATGCAGGCATTTGTCGAGTCCCGGAACAGCTTCGTTGTAACGGCCGATCTCTGACAGAGACATGGCCAGCAGATTCTCCGACTTCACGAGTGAAGGCTTGAGCTTCAAAGCCCGGCGAAGCGTGGGGACGGCCTCTTCGAACCTTCGTTGCTGGAAATAAATTAGTCCGAGGTTCGCGTGAACCTCAGCCATGTTCGGCTCAAGTTTTCGGAGTTGCTCAAACGCTTTCTCGGCTTCAGCATACCTTCCGGCCGCAAGTGCAGACTGCGCAGCTTCGGCTATGCGCTCCACCGAATCGTTACCTTGTGGGTAAGCAGGGATTGGGATGTTGATGAAAATCAGGAGCAGAACCCAAGCAAAAGCGAAGCAATTCACGAGCCGAGTTTACCTCAAAAAAGATCCCGCCAGCCGATACAAGCTGGCGGGTCGTTCACTTCCGGCCAATTCTTAGAAGACTAACTTCGCGCCAAGCTGAAGGATTCTTCCCGGATGGGCCGCCTGCACTTGACCGAAGCCAGGATTGTTGGGGTTGTCGCCGATGGGCGCTCCGATTCCTGTCGAGGTGAATGGGTCGAACCCATACTGGTGATGGTTGAAGACGTTAAATGCCTCCGCCCTGAACTGGAACGCGACTCTTTCTGTGAAGTGGAAGTCCTTGCCGATACCCATATCCCAATTGTTAATACCCGGCCCTCGCAAGAGATCACGCCCTGTATTCCCAAACTGGCCGGAGAGAGGTTGACAGAAGGAAACGCCACTTAGATTTGCCGCGACGCAAGTTCCGTTCGCGCCCGGATTGACAGGATCAGTCGAAAGCGTGTTATTGAACCAATGATTGATATCCTGGTGGAATCCGCTGGGATACGGATTGCCGATCTGCGTACAACGTTGCGTGAAGCTCAAAAGCAGGCTGCTAGCGTCGTTACACAGAATAGAAAACGGAAAGCCGCGTTGGATCGTTGTGATCGGGGTGACTTGCCAGCCGCCGACGGCCGCATCAAGCGCTCTGTTCATATTGCCTCCAAAGTGCTTGCCGCGCCCG
>Ga0126371_10003044_pt1 | contig 14589 bp, 10 predicted proteins | sample PanSoiMetaPlot_4_FD_110145 | JGI IMG/M metagenome (GOLD analysis project Ga0126371, IMG submission 110145) | Tropical forest soil microbial communities from Panama - MetaG Plot_4 | ecosystem: Environmental > Terrestrial > Soil > Tropical forest > Bulk soil | place: Panama | collected 2016-02-17 | reverse complement strand
AGGTTCGCGCCCGGGACCAGGCCAAGCCCGCCCACAAATGCCGCGCACAGATCACTGACAATATCACCGTACAGGTTCTCAAGCAGCAGTACGTCATACTGATACGGATTCATCACCAGTTGCATACAGGTGTTGTCGATAATGTGCTCGCCGTAAGTAATTTCATGGAAATTCTTGCCCACCTCCCGCGCGCATTTCAGAAACAGGCCGTCGGACATCTTCATGATGTTGGCCTTGTGGATCGCGTGAATCTTCTTGCGCCCATGCTTGCGCGCATACTCAAAGGCAAACTTCGCAATGCGCGTCGAGCCTTTTTCGGTAATCACTTTCAGCGATTCGACCACGCCCGGAACCACTTCATGCTCCAGGCCGACATATTCGCCCTCAGTGTTTTCACGGATGATGATGAGATCGACACCCGGATAGCGCGTTTCGAGTCCAGGCAGGTTCTTGATTGGGCGGAAGTTCGCATACAGCTCAAACTTCTTGCGGAGCGTCACGTTGATTGAAGGAAAGCCGCCGCCCACCGGCGTCGTCACTGGGCCTTTCAATGCGAGCCGGTTGCGCTCAATCGATTCGTACAGTTCCTTCGGAATGTACTCCTTGTGCTTCTCAAACGCTTCCGCTCCGGCGGCGAAGCGCTCCCATTCAAATTTCACTCCCGTAGCTTCCAGAATGCGGACCACCGCATCCGTCACTTCCGGCCCAATGCCGTCTCCGGGAATCAACGTTACTTTGTGCGTCTTTTTTTCAGTCATAACTTCTCAAAAACAGCGAGTCAGCTAGTCAGTGCGTTTTCAGCGCAAGCAAGTCAGCACTTTCATAAAATTTGTCATCCTGAGCGAAGTGCGAAGTCAAAGAACCTGTTGTTTGCTTGTTCCGTCAATGCACCCTTTTCACCAACAGCCACACCAGTATGGCACTGACTTGCTGACTCGCTAACCCGCTGACTTGCTTCTTTTCCCCTGCTCTTTCCCGCTCAACAACTGCTCCAGCTCTTCCTTAAACTCGCGCACGTCCTTAAAGTCCCTGTAGACGCTGGCGAAGCGAATATAGGCGACCGTATCCAGCGCCTTGAGTTTGTTCATCAGCAGCTCGCCAACCTCGGTTGTCGTGCGCTCGCGCTCGGGCGAGTCCATCAGATAGCTCTCAGCCTCGTCCACCAGCGATTCCAGTTTGCCGGCGGAAATAGGCCGCTTCTCGCACGCATGCAGCAGACCGCTCAGGACCTTCTGCCGCTCAAACTTCTCCCGGCGGCCGTCCTTTTTCACCACCATGTAGGGGATTTCGTCGATGCGTTCATAGGTGGTAAAGCGCTTGTTGCAGCGCTCACACTCGCGCCGCCGCCGAATCGAATCGGCTTCTTTGCTCTCGCGCGAGTCCACCACACGGTCTTGCGCAAACCCGCAGTAAGGACACTTCATCTTGTCTGTTTCGATTCTAACAGTGGCTTTGAGTCAATTGGCGGGTGCCCCGTATCTCGAAGAGATGGGGGTTCTTGTTGATATTTCGTCAGAGTGCTTTTCGAGCCGCGCGTCTCACCGAATCGGTGATCACGCCGTACACCGCATGGGAAACCCATTCACTCATGCGTTCCCGCGTTGGCTGCCGGTCCGTTGGAGCAGACAAACCCATCTTCGGCAGCAGGGTTTCATGCGTGATCTTGTTCAGTGTGATTCCGAAGGCCCCGCCCCGCCATGCGCCCAGCGACGGCTCATACTCGACCATCGCTCCATAAACAGCTCCGGCGAGGGCCCCAAAGGCCCAGTGAATGCTTTCCATTGCAATTTTCTTTTCACCCGGAGCAAGCGGGTGTCCTGCCATCTGCTCGGCGAGCACCACCGGAGGCGGCGTCTGGCCCTCCAGACGCGGCGGAAAAATCTGCTCCGCCACCTGCTTTGCGCCAGCCCCGGCCAGCCCGCCAATCAGGCCGGCAAGCGCACCCTTCAGTACGGATCGTCCTCTTTCCATATCCGCTCTCCTGTCGGAATTGTCATCCTGAAGCGTAGCGAAGAATCTGCTTTTGCTCCGACAGCCTCCAAAGCAGAAATGCATGGAAGCCTTCAAAATTTAGATGCGTGAAAATGTGCTGACCCGCTAACCCGCTGACTCGCCAACCTGCTGATGCCCATGCTGCGCTGCAATCTCTTCGCCTGCGTGCTCACTTTCTTCCGTCACCTTCTTCAGCGACACCTGCTCGAAACGCGCCCATACGAGCCCCAGCGGAATCACGCTCAGGAACGTCACCAGCAGCAGCACCGCGCCGCATCCCAATGCCGGCTCCCACGGAACCCTAAAGAACGCCTGCATCGCCGCCGTCGTAAACCCGATCTGCGTAAACCAACCCACCACCGGCAGCGTAATCACCGAACTGCCCATGCTCGCCGCCATCAGCAGCATGCACTGCGAAAGATGCAGGTTGGCCAGAATCGGATCGGCGACAAATGCATGCGTCGTTTCCAGATAGGCAAAAGAAATCATGCTCCAGTGCACCAGTGAGATGAAGACCACCAGCAGCAGGTCGCCCAGCGAGCCAATGGCATTCAGCCCATCGCGAAAGCCCAGAATCTTGTCTTCAACCTGCTCGCCCAGCCGCGTAGAAAGGGCACCGAACGCCCGTCCGAGCATTCTCGCAACCACCTTGCCCGACACCCGCACAAATACCGTGAACAGCGCCAGAAAAACTGCAACCAGCAATCCGCCCAGCGCGGCTTTGTTGATCAGATCAGGCCGCGGAAGCGAGCGCCTGTCTGGCGCAAACAAGAGCACGATCGAGAAAATCAGCGCCATCGATCCCATGTCGAACATGCGCTCAACTGTGTACACCGCAACCTGCGCGCTCAACGGAATCTGCGTACGCCGCGAAACAAGATAAGGTCGTACCAGATCGGCGAGCCGTCCGAAAATAGCGACCCCGGTAAACCCAATCACCATCGAGCCAATCAGCTTGAAGGGCGAGACGCGCTTCGTAGGGCGCAGAAAAATCGACCACCGCGCCGCGCGCAGCACATACGCCAGCCAGATCAGGCCGATGCCTACGGCGATTCGAGTCCAGTCAGCCAGCTTCAACTGCTGCCAGAAAATGCCCCATTGAAAATGGATACGGTTCCGCGCCACCAGGATCACGGCCACCAGCGCCGCCAGAACCACCACCCACACAATCCAGTTCTTTTTCTTCAAACGTACTTCCCTTAAAGGATTGTCTCCTGAGCGAAGCGAAGGACCTGTTTTGTTCTTGCTGAAGCCAGCACGAATCGCGGGTGCCCCATCCTTTCGCTTTTTGCGAAAGGGTGGGAAGGAAACTACCGTCCACCAGCCAGTTTCGCCACCGCCATCCGCTCCGCATAGCGTCGGTTAAACTCATGGATCACTCGCGCCACATAAGCCCGCGTTTCATGGTACGGAGGAATCCCATGGCAGCGGTCCACCGCCGCCGGACCCGCGTTATACGCCGCCAGCGCCAGCGCCAGGTTGTCGTGATACTTCTTCAGCAGCGCATCCAGATACGCCGTGCCGCCGTCGATGTTCTCGCCCGGAGCAAAGCTGTCACCCACACCTAAATTCCCCGCCGTTTTCGGCATCAGTTGCATCAACCCCTGCGCGCCCGCCCTGCTCACGGCATGAGGATTGCCACCACTCTCCGCCCGCACCACGCTGGCCAGCAGGTCCACATCCAGATCGTGCGCCTCGCCTGCCTTCGCCAGCATCTCACGCATCAGTTGCGGCGTGAGCTTCGCCTCCTCCGTTGGCGCGGCATGTTCTGGCGTTGGCGCATCCGCTGCAGGCGGAAGATCCACATGCTCGACCGCGGCAATTTCCCCGGCTCCCAGATCCACAAAATTCGTATTGCCAGAATCGAGATACAGCCGTACCCGGTCGCCATCGGCCTGCCGATGGTCGCAGATCAGATCAAAGCCATTCTTCAGCGTGACATGTTCAGCGGCACGGCAAACAGGTAGCCAGATAAGCGTTATAGTGGCTAGCAGAGCCACAACACCTAATCCGTGTTTGGAGCCTGCTCTGATCGTAGCCGAAATGTGGTGAGAGAGGGTTTCCTCTACGGCCCTCTGCGTAACCACAGCGTCCTCTGCGGTGAACCAATATTGCCCGTTGTCAGAACGCATGACGCTCACTCTACCACGCTCACATTCAACTGGTTGCAAAGAACATCCTCGATCACCTGGGCCACGCCGTCCTCGTCGTTGGCCGGAGCGATGCGCCATCCCCATGCCCGTCCCGACGCCAGCAGTTCTTGTGAAGCATTTCCCATCAGCACTGGATGCCCGGCAGACTTCAGCATTTCCGTATCGTTATAGTTGTCGCCGATGGCCATAATTTCTTCACGCAGGAGACCGCGCCGGCGGGCGAGCTTCTCCAGCGCCACACCCTTTGACCACCCCGGCGGCAGAATATCCAAAACGCTCAGGTCCCGCACCGGATACCGCGTCTGGTGCATCTCAATCCGCTCCGCGAAGGGGCTGTTCTCCAGCCATGCTTGCGCGCGATCCATCTCGTCCAGCGTTCCGCAAATCATGCCCTGTACCGGAGCCTCGTCCGCATCGAAGGCCCGTTCCAGCGGCCGCACTTCCTCAATCCACGACCGGTTTGCCTCGACCCACAGCGCAATTCGCGCATGAAGCTGCTTCAACGACTCAATCACCAGCTCGCCGCAACCGTCGCGGTCAAACGTAAACACCGTAGTCCCGCCAAATTGCCGCAGCGCGCCACAAAGCTCGCGTGCTCTCTCAACCGGCATTAACGCCCGCTCTATGCGCTCTCCGGCGAGCGTGCGCGTGACTGTTCCATTCGACGTAATCAGCACCGTCTCCAGCTTCAATCCGACCGGATGAATCAGCGGCGCGGCATACGCGTAACGTCGCCCGGTAGCAATCACAATCTCGATGCCCGCACTCTCAGCCTGACGCAGCGCCCGCCGGTTGCGCTCACTGATAATGGTGCCCGCCGAAGGCAGCAGCGTTCCATCAATATCAATGGAGATCAGCTTTATGGAGGAACTGCTGCGGGTAGGCAATTGGGACATTCCTTATCAGTTTACAAGGCCCGCCATTACAGGGCACAGTGCTTAGGTCTCAGGGCGCGTCAGCCACAATGCCATCATCATCTCCATGAAACCTATGTGGTTTATCCTTTGAAAGATGCCGCATATACAAAGCCTCGAATGTTCCCGCTGCCACGAACACGTCTCTGCCGACAAGTACCAGACCGTCTGCCCCAAATGCGCCGGCTCCCTCTATGTCCGCTATGACATGGACGCGTTGAAAAAGACCGTCCGCCCGAAACCTGGCGGCCTGCAGAGCATGTGGCGCTATGCGAGCGTCCTGCCGGAAGTTGCTCCCGTGACGCTGGGCGAAGGCTGGACGCCGATGCTTCCCAGCCGCCGCAATCCGAACGTCTTGATCAAGGAAGAAGCCACCAACCCCACCGGAGCTTTCAAGGCGCGCGGCATGTCGATGGCGGTATCCATGACGCGGCACTATGGTCTCCGGAAGCTGGCCGTTCCCTCCGCCGGAAACGCCGCCGGAGCGCTCGCCGCCTATGCCGCCGCTGCCGGAATCGAAGCGCACATCTTCATGCCCAAAGACGTGCCCTTCGCCAACTACCTCGAGGGGGTGGCCTACGGAGCCAACGTCACGCTGGTCGACGGCCTCATCTCCGACTGTGCCCGCATCGTAGCGGAAAACATACGGGCCCAGCGCTCCGATCTGGAAGCAGGCAGACTGGCTCCTGAAGATGTCTGGTTCGACATTTCGAGCCTGAAGGAGCCTTTCCGCGTCGAAGGCAAAAAGACCATGGGCCTCGAGCTGGTCGAGCAGCTTGGCTGGACCTACCCCGACGCCGTCTTCTACCCCACCGGCGGAGGCGTCGGCCTCATCGGCATGTGGAAGGCCTTTGAGGAAATGGAGCGGCTTGGCTGGGTGAGCGGTCCGCGTCCGAAGATGATCGCCGTCCAGTCCTCCGGCTGCGCGCCTGTGGCCAAGGCATATAAAGAAGGCGCCGATGTTTCCAAAATGTTCGAGAACGCGGCCACCTTCGCCGCCGGACTACGCGTGCCCAAGCCCTACGCCGACTACATCATCCTCGACATCGTCCGCGCATCGGGCGGCACCGTGGTCGATCTCCCGGACGAGACGATTCTTGCCTCACTCTTGGACTGGTCGCGCAACGAGGGCCTTCTGCTCTCGCCCGAAGGAGCCACCGCCACCGCCGCCTATGACCACCTCGTCGAAACCGGCTTCCTCAAGCGCAGCGACCGCGTCGTCATCTTCAACACCGGAGCCGGCCTCAAGTACGTAGACATGATCGCCGAAGCCATGAACCTTGCCCGCCCCGACACAAGTAAACTCCCGGAACGGGTTCCGGTGGGAGGCATCATCACGCCGCAGTAAGACAGGGATCAGGTCTCAGGGCACAGGTGACGGCATGACCACCCTCCCGTTTTCGGTAAGTTCTTCTTTCAGTTAGTGGTTACGTTGAACACATTCAAGCGTCGCCGGTGGGGGCAATCCCACATCTCTGCGAGATGTGGGGCACCCATGTTATCTGCACATGCGTAGATCTTGGGCAGGTTGAGAGTGGCGGGGTTGCCGGATAAGGTTTCTGGTTTTTCCTCATCTCCGTCCTGTGCGAGCCCTGCTTTGATGCGGGTCTCTTTTTCGGCTTTTTCGCGTTTCATAGCTTCGACTTCGGCGATCAGGATCTGGCCGAGGCTGGGCGGGCGCTTTCTTTCTCTCTCTTCTTCCGGGTCGAGGCTTTGCGTCTCCGGGCCAATGAGAGAGCCGTCTTCATGGCGATGGGCTTCGCAGACCGTGAGCGCCTGTTTCTGGCTCTCGGCGGTTTCGGCTTCTTTGGCGGCCAGGGCAGCGCGGGCACGCCAGTTCTGCGATGCGATCTGCAGTCCGTAGAAGAGGGCGCGGGCGCGCTTGGTGTCGATGGTGTTGGCAGCGAGGGCAAGGACCCACTTCAGAGATGGCGAGCTGGACAGCGTCGGCGTCTTCGAGCGGGGTGAGGTCGAGGACCTGGTCCATGGGTGCGATGTGTTTGTAGGGCGCGTTGGCGGGGGTGGGTCGATTGCGGGTGTTGGAGTGGAAGTAACAGAAGTTCTGGTCGCGGAGCGCGGGCGAGTGGCATTTCTTGCCGCTGGTGAAGATGTGACGGCATTCGTTGAACATGGTTGATGGCCCCCTATGGTTTGGGTAAGTTCTTGTTTTGGTTAGTGGTTATGAGGTTCAGGCGCTTCACCGCAGAGGACGCTAAGGTTCGCTGAGGTTTGCGGAGGTTTTTTGTTGCTTGTGAGGTTTGGTGGCCCCCCCTAGTCCGGGTAAGTTACTGTTGAGAGATGAGTTAGGGCGTTCTTAGAGCGCGGGGCTGAAGCCCCTTCGTTTGTTTGCTATTTCCACCGGGCTAAAGCCCGGTGCTTTTACCAGGAGGCGCTTCGCGCCTCTTTTGTTTTGGTCCAAAAACACGAAAGCCCGCCTGTTTGGCGGGCTTTTTCCCTCTATTTCTATTTCTTGGCTTACTTTTAGTCAAGTCTTTTAGTATTATGTACTTATGCTTTTCAAAAAGCACAAGTTGTATATTGTTTTGTACAAGAACGGAGACGGAGGCGACGAAAAATGGGACTCATAAAAAGAGGAAGAATTTGGTGGTATCGATTCAGTTTTGAAGGCCACCTGATTCAGGAGAGCACGAAAACGGACAACAAGAAGCTGGCGAAGATCGCCGAGGAGAACCGCCGCAAGGAACTTGTGGACAGCTTCATCGGCGTCAACAGCCGACGCGAGCGATTGCGATTGATCAAGGACATTGCTGGCGAATACGAGCGCGACTATAAGGCGAAGCATGAAGCGAGTGGTTGCGTCGTCTACGGCCTGAAGCATCTGACGCGTCTGCTCGGCAACAAGATGGTCGGCCAGATCGACATGCGCGCCGTGAATAACTATCAGGTAGCGCGCTTGGAAGAAGGCGCAACCGGATCGACGGTCAATGGCGAGGTGTCGCTGCTGTGCCGCTTCCTCGAAGAGCGCGGCGACATGCTGCGCGGCCAGCTGCGGCGCAGCCGGAGAATGAAGCTGCCTGCCAACGAGCGGGTCGGCAAGGCTTACTCGGTGCTGGAGCAGGACCGTCTGCTCGCCGCTGCGAAGGAAATCACGAAAGCGCCGTACTTCGCCTTCGCGCTGCAACTGGCGCTCGACGCTGGCATGCGCTCGAAGGAGATCAGGACGCTGAAGTGGGAGCAGATCGACTTCGTGCGGAACTCGCTCCGAGTCGGCAAGTCGAAGACGAGAGCAAGCTCTCACAGGTTCGTCCCGCTGAACGGAGAGTTGCTGAGTGCGTTCCTCGCGCACCGCGAATGGTACGCGAAGATGTTCAAGGACCTGAATCCCGACTGGTATATCTTTCCGTACGTCCGTCATGGCAAGTACGATCCGGCGCGGCCGCTCGCCACGCTGCGTCCAGTGTGGCTCAAGGTGCGTCAGGCGGCGGGCGTCAAGGGACGCTTCCACGATGCGCGGCACACGGTGGTCAGTCAGCTGGGCGAAACGGGCGCATCGACGACGACGATCAAAGCCTCGGTCGGCCACGTATCGCAGCAGATGCTCGATCGCTACTCGCATGCCAACCAGCATCAGCAGCGTTCGGCTTTCGAGAACATGGTCGAGTACCGCAACGCGAAGCGCGAACAGGAACTGCGCGCACAGCAGCAGTTCGAGAATCCGTCCCACAAGCCAGCGACGGTGAACTGACGATGGTCGGACGCTCCGATTCCGATGAACGCGTCAGCTTCGGCTGGCGCGTTGCTGTTTCGGCGGCGACCGGGGTAGGGCGGGTCAAATCTCTGTCGAGCGCGCCGCAGACCACGCGTCAAGTCACGCGAAAAAAAAAGCAGGTTTTGAAGTTTTTTAGTAGGTAAATTTTTCCGATTTGTTGTTGCGGTCAGAAACCCCTGCGTCAACTTTTTGACTAAGGGGTTTTTTCTTTCCGCGACCACCTTCAACGCCGCGAGCGGCCTGCTGTTTACCAGCTTCGATTTGCCGCAGCGCCGCTTCCTTCTCCAGCATCGGCAGCATCACGACCACCATCGCTGCCTTTTGACGTTGTAGAGCGGGATTTCAAAATCGATCTGGTGCAAGGCGGCGGGTTTTATCGAATCCGGCAACTCTGCCGATTCTGATACAACCGCGTTGATCGTTGGCTGTGGCACCCCGACTTCTTCCGCGATCTCTTCCTGCGTCCAGCACGCCAGTCGCTGTTCAGGGCAGCGGTGGATGATGGAGAGGCTGGTGGTGTAGTCGATTAAATCGGACGGCCAGTCGTCCGATTTAATCGCCACCTGAGCAGCCATGACCCAGTCCTTCAGGGTCGGTTCCTTTAGCCCCATACCGCGTGCGTAGTCATTTATGCCGTTCTTGTTCCCGCGCCCGGGCTTGCCGTTGCCCGCGATCTTTAGGACGTGCAGGCCGATTGTTACGCTCAGGCTGTGGACAGCACGAACTTACGACGTTACGTTCAGTGCATGGACGTTGACGAAGGACTTATACACGAAGGACTTCTGCTCTTGGGGCGCAACATCCGCGCGCGCCGCCTTGAGCTTCAGCTTACGCAGGAGCAGCTGGCCAAGCGCGCGCACTTCCATCGCAGCTACATCAGCGACGTCGAGCGCGCCGTCCGCAATCCTCTGGCGACGACGCTCATCCAGAGGGTCTTCACGTCGCCTTCGCCTCTTTTAGTTCGTCGCGAAGCTCGTCGACAGACCAGTCATTGTAGAGCGTCCTTGCGACCCACGTCTTCCACGTCGCTTCTGGCGCGCTTCCGACGCGCCGTGTATGTACGAGAGATGCTGAATGCGTCCCGGAGCTGTAAAGCGCGCTGCGATCAGGCGCTACAAGTGAGCAATGAAGTGATCGATTGCCTTTTTCTTTTCTGCATCTAGATCGATGTTATTTTCTTGCATAAATTTAAAGCAGTGCTTTTTGCGGCGCACTGGAAATCTTATCCGCGATTTTCAAAAGAAACTCTACCCAGTCGATTAAACCCTCATGTGTGACTTCGAGGCTGCGATAATGGCTTCCATGCTCAATGTCTACTATTGCGTCTGTTGATTGACTCAAGTATTTCAGCGTAAACACACCGCCATGATGCACCAGTAAGTTTCGATCATTCAAAAATTGTGAGTAGACTTCCATCTCATCTTTTGAAAACGGCGTGATCTTTAATAGGTCTAGGAATAATTCGTTTATCGTTTCCGCCGACCCAAAATCACGCTCTTCGGCCACTATGAATCCGAGCTTGTAGCTGAATGAGTGCGTGAGATGTAGCAAGCTCTTAGCGGAAATCTTGAAATCGCGATCATCAGGGAGAGTTCTGAGGAGTTGTGGGCAGATATTGATTGTTGCAGCAAATTGATCTTTGCAGTACGCCTCGAAATAAGCAGCAATGCAATCATGCAGACTTCTGATGTAAAAGTGAGCGGATTTCCATCATCTCGAGATGACAATCTCAATAGTTCGTTGATCCGCGTTCGGAAGAATCCTGCTGGAGGCTCAATACCGAATACCTTTACAAATCGAAGCGCTTCTGTTTCGCGCTTCGCGGTTTTTGCCGCGATTGCTTGCACCAGCGCTCACCAGCACTTCGCCAGCCACGCGCGTCTCCAGCAAACGCCTACTGCTCGCACCCGCCGCCTGTGCGCACCTTGTGGAATTATGCGTGGGCAGGAATCGATCTTGTTCGCGCCGCCGAATTTTCTTGAACGCGTTTATAACAACGCGCGCTCCGGGATTGTGCAGCACTTCTGCTCACCTTAAAACAGGTTTATGGTTAAGCAGAACGGATAGTGCGCGGTTTACCGAGCCTATTGCACCTTGATGCTCACCGTCGCCGTGTTATTGAACATATCCGGATCAGGCGTATCGGCCATGGTGGCCGCATTTTCGGTGATCACCGTGCCTAAGGGTGCTGTCACTCTGACCGTCAACCGTACCGTCCACGTAGTGTTCGGAGCCATGCTGCTGTTCTCATGGCAAACAATCTGGCCTGTTCTCATATAAGCCGGAGTTGTGCAGGTCCCTAGCCCCGCGGTACCGGAGATACGGACGTAATCGAAGGTCGTTCCTGCAGGCGTCTGCGTGTTCAACACTTCGTGATCAGCAATGGTCGGGCCCAGGTTCCAGACAGGGAAAGCATAGGTGAGCAGGTCGCCTTGATGAACGGTGGCCGGAGTAGGCCATATGCGCAGGGAAAGGTCGGCGCCGATGGTGAATGTCGACAACAGCGCCGTGTCGCTGGAAGAATCGCCAATATAGACCATGTACTCGCCGGGAGCGATCTCCCAGCCATTTGTGCTTGTGTTCCAGAACGAAAGCGGGTGCAACGATGCATCTGGATCAATATTGATGGTAACGTTGCGAGTTTCGTATGGGTCGAGCCACAACTTCTTCCAGCCTACTAGGCGCCTCGGCGGTTCCCCGGTTGTGGCGGGCAGACCGAGGTAAACCTGCGCGACTTCTGCGCCGCCGCGATTGCCTGTGTTAGTCACATCGAAGCTGACGTGGACTGTTCTCTCGTCAAAATTTCTCCAGTCACGCTCTCCATAACGCGAGTCACGCTCCACATCGAGGTTGGAGAACGAGAAGGTGGAGTAGGAGAGGCCGTAGCCGAAGGGGAACAACGGCTCTATGTTCTTAGCCTCGTACCATTTGTATCCGACGAGAAACCCCTCGGTGTAGTTGACGTTAAACGGGGACGGATCCGGACTAGAAGAAAACGGGATCTGCGGACGCGGCAGATCGTTCACGCTCTTCGGGAATGTAAGAGGCAATTTGCCGCTCGGGTTTATGTCCCCGAAGAGCAAATTGGCGATGACTTCGCCTCCGCGTTGGCCGGGATACCAGGCCTCGAGCACTGCGTTCACCTGGTCAATCCACGGCATCACAAGGGGACCGCCAGTCTCGAGCACGACGACGGTGTGTGGATTTGCTGAGGCAACCGCGCTCACAAGAGCGTCCTGCTGGCTGGGTAGATTGAGGTTGTCGAGGTCGCAGCCCTCCGCCTCCCACTGATTCGCGAAGACAATAGCTACGTCGGACTTTGCGGCTAGGGCCGCAGCGCTGGCCACGTTGCTGCCGTCGTCATACTGAACCAAGGCATGTGAGGCCTTGGATTTGATTGCAGCGAGCGGTGAAGAGGGATCCCAGATTCGCGAGCCGATGCAGGTAGTTGGGAAAGGAGGTGGGCCTTCGACTAGCGCTGGACCACCGGTTGGCCACACCTGTGCAGATCCTCCCCCGGAAATGACGCCGATATCCGCGTGCGAGCCAATGACGGCGATAGAGCGAATCTGGTGAGCATCGAGTGGCAGTTGCTGATTTGCATTTTTGAGCAGGACGGCTCCCTGTTCCTCCACTTCTTGAGCGATGGCTTGATCTTTCGTCTGATCGAGCGGATGAATGGTCTGCGGATAATCGAAGAGTCCGGCTGCGAACATGGCGCGCAGGATGCGGTGGACCATATCGTTGAGGCGACTCATGGGCACGATGCCGGCCTGCAGCTGGGCTTTGAGCACCGATGGATCGAAGAAGATTCCGGACGGCTGTTCCTGGTCCAATCCATGCAGGCTGGGCGAAACTATGGTTGAGGAGTTCGCCAGCATCACCGCGGTGGCGGTCCAGTCGGTCATGACGAAGCCCTTGAATCCCCAGTCCTTCTTGAGCACGTCGTTGAGGAGATGGTCATTCGCGCAAGAATATGCGGAGTTGACCAGGTTGTAAGCGCACATGACCGATTGCACATCGGAATCCTTGATGCCGATCTCAAAGGCAAGCAGGTCGCTCTCGCGCGCTCCGTGCTCGTCGATCACGGCATTTGCGTACAGGCGTTCGGTTTCCTGATCGTTGAAGGCGAAGTGTTTGATGTCGGCCATCACGTGCTGGTCCTGAACGCCGCGCAGGTGAGCCGCAGCAGTCACGCCGGCAAGTATGGGGTCTTCGCCCTTAGTTTCGAAGGTGCGGCCGTCCCGTGGCTCACGCGCGGTCATGTTCGTATTTCCGCCGAGATTGATGTTGATTCCGTAGGCTGAGAGTTCCCGTCCAATGACTCCACCGTAGGCGTAGCCGAGACGGCGGTTCCAGGTTGCGGTAGCGGCGATCGAAGAAGGCAGTGCAGTGGCCTGGCCTACACCCCAGCTGACACCGACACTACCGTCGGCCAAGTAAAGATCAGGGATGCCCAACCTCGGAATCCCAGGGACGAAGCCAGCGGCTCCGCGCGATGTAGTTCCAGTTGAGTTGGCGCCGTGGACAAGCTGGATTTTTTCATCGAGCGTCATCTGCGACAAGAGTTTATCTGCCCGCGTATCGGCGGAACTGTCGTACAGATCCCATGAAGCGCTATTGTCCTGAGAGAAAATCGTTCTGACGAATATATTTAGGAGAAAAAGAAGAAGCGCAGCGCGTGACCGATTGATACGAATGTTCATATCGATCTCCTGGGCTAAACTTCACTGGAGTTCTGCACCGAAAAGTGATTAAGAAATCCGCTCATTTCCGGTGGTGCAGCACCTACGAACAGGCTTGGAATCCGTAGCGGAGGGGTGGGATACTCCGAAGCACTCGACGTGGCGTCCGCAAACGGAGCCAGAGGTTCTTCGATTTGTGCTGGATTCGCCATTCGATTTGCGATCACGATGTCTTAGGGTCGCGAGGCAGCGCCACAGATCGACCAGGGGGAGGTTCCTGGCGCCAACTCGCAAAATCGTGCAGATGGCAGTGGGCCATTGGTCGGCCGAAATTAAAATATACCTGTGTGCATCGCCATGCAAGTTAATTCTTGATGGAGAGCGACGGGAAAATCAAAACGAAAACACCGAGCCGCTAATGACTTGGCGGAGACCGAGGGTGTGTGTCGGCCAACCGGGACCTTCGCGTACCACTTCGGTTATTTCCGCTTTGTTGAATGCAAAGTCGCAGACGAGCTCGAGGTGGGGGTGTCACGACCATCGCGCCGCTTGATGACCTCCGCACGTCGCGCATGGCGCGCAACGCCTTGGCCACGGTGAAGCGGTGGTCATTGCGATGCTTCTCAGCAAAGGCTTGCTCGGCCTGCGCACAAATGTCGCGACGACGTTGCGTGAATCGGTCGACGTTGGTGGTTATGGTTGCACAATCGCGCTGACTTGTTCGGCGAAGCTCTGCGCCAGCGCGAGGAAGCCGACGAGCATTTCGTTCTGCAACCGCTCCTCGTCAGTGTGGCCTTCGCAGTCCGGGTCGAAGCAGGCCCCGTTGAAGCAGTCCTCGCAGTCGCCGCCGATGCAGGCGGCGCAGGGACACTCGCAGTTCTCGTCCCTTATGCAGAAATTTCCTGAGCACTGCGTTCATGCTGCCCACCTGCTTCAATACTAATTAGTATGGTCCGCCGCCTCTTTCCTTGGGGGTATAAGAGGTGCAACAAGAGGCGGTCCATGGAACTCGACACGATTGGTATCGATCTGGGCAAGACAGTCTTTCACCTCGTTGGTCTGAACCGGGCTGGTGAGGTCGTAGTGCGCAGGAAGTGCTCACGGCTGCAGTTGCT
>Ga0126371_10003043_pt1 | contig 14590 bp, 11 predicted proteins | sample PanSoiMetaPlot_4_FD_110145 | JGI IMG/M metagenome (GOLD analysis project Ga0126371, IMG submission 110145) | Tropical forest soil microbial communities from Panama - MetaG Plot_4 | ecosystem: Environmental > Terrestrial > Soil > Tropical forest > Bulk soil | place: Panama | collected 2016-02-17 | reverse complement strand
GCAGTCGCTTCAATCGACATCCGCGGAGGAAGCCCGGGATCCCACGAGACTGACCTTCTCGACCCGGCCATGACGGTCGAGCACGTCGACGCCATCGCGCTCTCCGGCGGGTCCGCTTTCGGGCTCGACGCGGCAACAGGGGTCCAAGCGTATCTGCGCGAACAGGGACGAGGCTACCAGGTTCGCACGGCACGCGTTCCGATTGTCCCGACGGCCATTTTGTTTGATCTGCTCAACGGGGGCCAGAAGGATTGGGGGCGCTTCCCGCCCTACCGGGACCTTGGATATGCGGCAGCCGCCAATGCCACAGAGGTCTTCGCGCTGGGCAGCGTCGGAGCCGGGCTAGGCGCCACCACGGTCAATCTGAAGGGGGGGATCGGTTCGGCTTCTGCGATCACCCGCGAGGATCACCTCGTGGGGGCGCTGGTGGCGATTAATGCGGCCGGCAGCGCGACCCTGGGTCAGGGGCCATGTTTTTGGGCCGCACCGTTCGAGCGTAACCGCGAGTTCGGGGGGCACGGCTTCCCCTCACCGCTCCCGCCGGATGCCCTCGAGGTCAAGCTCAAGGGATCCCCCGGACAGAGCACGACCCTGTGCGTGGTCGTGACCGATGCGATCCTCAGCAAGGCGCAGATCAAGCGCCTGGCCGTCATGGCCCAGGACGGACTGGCGCGGGCGCTTTACCCGATCCATACCCCCATCGATGGGGATATCGTGTTTGCGGCGTCGACCCGCCGCAAACCCCTGAGTGATCCGGCCGTTGGCTTGGCCGAACTCGGCGCCGTGGCAGCCAACGTGGTCGCTCGCGCCGTCGCTCGCGGTGTTTTTGAGGCGGAAGCCTTACCTTTCCCCGGGGCGCTGCCGAGTTGGCAAGACCTCTTCAGCCCAACGCGCTCGGCTTGACGCCTGGCGGTGAGGAGCGGCTCGTCGATCGCTCGTTTCTTCAGCGCGCCAGGGCTGTCCATCGGGCCTCGCCAAACGGTTTTGCGGGGGGCCGGCGGGCTCACGCGAATCGCTCCGCCGAAAACGGCGACGGGTCCATGAAGGGCGTTGTGCCGGTCATCATCTCCGCCACAAGCCGGCCGGAGGCGGGCCCCAGAGTGAGACCGAGATGACCATGCCCATAGCAGAGCCAGAGCCCGTGCTGGCGCGGCGCCCGGCCGATAACCGGGCGCGAATCCGGAAAGCAGGGCCGCCGGCCGAGCCAAGGCTCGGCTTCGACCGGTTCACCTAATGGAAACAACCGTCTCGCAAGCGGCATGACGCGGTCGAGTTGCACCGGCGTGGGCAAGGCGTCTCGGTCAGCCAATTCGACCCCGGTCGTCAACCTGATCCCCTGGTCCATGGGAGCGAGCACGTAGCCTGCTTGCCTGTCGACCACTGGGCGGGTCAAACGGCCGTTAGCCGCGGGCCGAAAATGGCGATGATAGCCTCGCTTTACGGCGAGCGGCAGCATGATACCGAGAGGCCTTAGCACGTCCGGCGCCCAAGGTCCGAGTGCCACCACGACGTCGTGGGCGTCAATCGGCCCCTGAGCGGTGTCCAGCCTCCATCCGCCCCCCGCTTGATGCAGAGAACGCGCATCTCCTTCAAGCACGACCCCACCAAGAGCCATGAAGCGCGCCGCAAAGGCGCGTGTGACCGCAAGTGGATTCGAGACCGTACTTGCAGCGGACCAGTGCACCGCGTGCCGGAATACCGGTTCAAGACTTGGCTCCAACTCGCGGACCGCGTCGACATCAAGCACCCGCGCGGTCACGCCCCACTGGTTTGCGAGTTCGAGTTCAGGTCCCAAAGCCGCAAATGCGCGGTCTGTGTGATAAATCGAGATGCAGCCATCTCTACGCAGGTAGCGCTCGGCGTTAGATTCCCGCATCAGCATCTCATGCGCGGGAAGCGCTTGGGCCATCAAAGGCCGCATCAGCCGAGCATGCTCGATGAGCCTTTGTGGTTTCGAGGCGGCCCGGAACGCGATCAACCACGGTGCAATCCGCGGCAGGAATTCCAGATGGTAGTTCGTCTCAGACGCGCGATGAAAGAGAATGCGCATCAGATCCCAGAAACGGTTTGGGAACGCGGCCGGAAACACCCCGGCGCCCCCAATCACCCCGGCATTCCCATACGAGGTTTCTTCGCCTGGTCCGCGCCGATCGACGAGAGCGACCGCAACACCCCGCTTGGTCAGTTGGAGTGCCACCGAGGTGCCCACGATTCCGGCACCGAGGACGATTGCATCGGTCTTTGCCATCGATCGTTCCTTGCAGCGCCAATACCCGCGCGCCACGAGAGGGCGCCCGCTGTCCTGATATTCTAATCATGTTCTTTCCCCGGCGCGGACAATCGGCATGATTCGCGGTGATTTTCCAGCTGCTGGCCTCGTCTGGCTGGGTCGGCAGGGGACGCGCGCGGTGGCAGCGTCTCTGTTCCTGGCCTTGGCATTCCCGTCGCTCGCCGCCTGGTGCAAACCGATCGTCCCGGAAGCCATTTTCGTCCTTTTGGTCCTGGCGTTTCTCCGCGTGGACCCCCGCGAGTTGCGTGGCCATTTTGCCGAGCCGGCGCTCGTCCTGATCGCGACCCTGTGGACAATGCTCATCGTGCCCGCGGGCCTAGGCATTGCGTTCGCCCTGGCCGGCGTGCCCGAGCGGCTGCCACAACTCTATGTCGGGCTCGTGCTTCAAAGCGTGGCCCCTCCGATCATGTCGGCGCCGGCCTTTGCGGCCCTGATGGGGCTCGAAAGCGCGTTGTCGCTTGCGACCCTGATCGCGGGCTTTGCTGTCACGCCGCTTTCGGCATCGGTCCTTGCCCAGCTTTTCCTCGGCGCGGCAACGAGGCTCTCCCCGCTGAATCTTGGCCTGAGGCTCTCGCTGATCCTCGCCGGGTCGGCGCTCTCAGCCGCGCTGATACGGCACATCGCCGGCGCCGGGTGGATCGATCGCCAACGCGAGTCCATCGATGGCCTGAGCGTGGTGACGCTGTTCGTCTTCGCGGTCGCGGTGATGGACGGCGTGGGGATCGGACTGCTGACGAGGCCGTGGGTCATGATAGGGCTCACGACGCTTGCCTTCGTGCTGGCTCTGGGACTAACGGCGCTCACCACGGTCGTATTTGCGCGTGTCGGCTGGGGCCGATCATTGGCACTGGGGCTTGCCTGCGGGCATCGCAATTTGGGTCTCATGCTGGCCGCAACGGGAGGCACCATTCCTGATCTTAGCTGGCTTTATTTCGGGTTGGCGCAATTTCCGATTTACCTCGTGCCCCAATTGCTGCAGCCGGTCGCACGGCGGTTTCGCGCCACGCCTGCAAACCAGAGCTAGGCCACGCCACCCGCCCCATCGAAGTGGGCCTTTCCTGGTTGCAACAACGACAAAGGGATGGCGGCGATGATCCTATATGCGCAAGTCGAGTGATCGTCGTTTTCCGGCCAAATGCCGCTTTCGCTAGGACTGAATCCGACTGATTGCGCGCGGCTATCAGTCCTCGCCCCGCGCACGAACAAGAATGACCAAGTTGCCCGGCGTCCTCGTTCCATGCACAGCGTCCGTTCAGGGTATTGCTAACGATTTGGTAACCACATTTGGGCAAAGGAGTTGACGCCTTTCTCTAAGGCGACGCGCAGCTGTGGGTTTGTGATCTCGTACTCTGAGTTTATCGGCCACATTCGACGACACGCATCCCAGAGTCGAGGCAGGCTAACCGAACGAGACGACCAAACAATGGTACTACTTTCACGCTGGCGCCGTAACGGGAGCTGACTGACCGCCTCAGGGAGTGGAAAGGACCGCCGTTTAATGAACAATCGACGCGAACGACGATTGGATACCTCGCCTGTCAGACAGGATGTTCTGTTGTACGCAAGTTTTATTTTCCGACGGACGCAGCGTATTCTGTTGCAGGCAGGATCTTATCATGGCAATTGACAACAGAGCCGCCGCTCCCAACGCAAGGACATCCGCACCTGATCCGCCCCCGGGCGATCTAGCGCGCGATCAATCTGTTGCCGTTACAGCGTCTCTCCGGGATTTGCCAACGATCTTGATGATCGTCAGGGCTGGTCGATCGACCATACATCCCTCCTGGATCTATACCGCGACGCCGCACGTGGACGTGGCACTGAGTGTCTATGACGATTCGGATTTCTCTCAGCACCCAATTGTCAAGCAGCATTCCGCCTCTTGCGGCAAACTTCAGGGTATCAAAGCTTTCTTCGACCTGTATCCTCAGTTGGTGGAATCGTACGACTATTTCTGGATCTTTGACGATGATCTCTATCTTCCGTACGAAACCATTCTCATGGTGCGCAAGTTGCTCGCGCTGTTCCGTTTTGCATTAGCAGCTCCCGCGCTCTCTCACACAAGCTTCTTTTCTTGGCCAATCAACATTCGCAATGATCGCCTCTTGTTCCGGGGGACCGACTTTGCCGAGATAATGGCGCCGATTATGTCGCGCCGATTCCTGGCAACCTGTCTGCCGCATTTCGGGGAAAATCACAGCGGTTGGGGACAGGAATGGTTGTGGAGGCGCTTCCTGCGAGAAGGGAATCAGTTCGCAGCCATTCTGGACGCCGCCCCCATCGTTCATACGAGACCGTTTGGCCGCGGGCCTATCTATAGAGATAGACCCGCCGACTGCCCCGCGCCGAACATCGAGCGGGATCAACTTATCAGTAAGTTTGCGTTGGATCCCGGCGTAGCATTTCGCAATCAATTCGGCGTGACTGCAGACTCTCTCCCGCGCCTGCTCACTGGCGTCGATCTGATCCAAGAGATGCTCGGCGGATACCACGCTCTCCTACGCCACGATCAGGGCGCACTATTGTTTTGTTTGGACTATTTATTGAAGCAGGGGCCCATTGCCACAATTGAAAATTTGCGTATGCTGCGCGGATTTGATTTAGTCGAAGCTTATGTCAGATCAGGAACTTCGGCTGCCTGTTTACTTATGTAAAACGATGAAGCGTCCAGGAATTGGCCAGAACGGCGCAATGCGATGTTTGAGGCGATATTCCATAGCGTGAACTCAAGTTTGGAAGTACGCCAGATCAAATGCAGCTCGAAAGCATCTGCCGAGACCGGCATTGCGTTGGCTCTTCACTCGGACCTCGTTCGATTGCCGCAGCCAGTCCCAAGAATAAAGTCAGGCGGACCGGTTCGCTCAGTCGACGTGGAGTATTAAGCTTAACCGCGTCTTAGTGATTAGCTGATCGTATCCGATGATTACTCGCGCAAACGAGTGACGATCACGATTACTTGAGTGCAGATCCTCGCGAATCACGAGTGCTCGAGACGAGTAACTCATGGACGCAACATGTTTAGCCCCGCGGGGGCTGACTTAATCGCGGAGTTGGAAGACGGCCATGGGGGATAGAGGCGGGCGTTACTGCGTCGTGACACCTTATTTCAAGGAAGACAGGGTGATGCTGAAACGCTGCATGGATAGCGTTCGTCGTCAGACCACCAAGGTCGACCACATGCTCGTCGCCGACGGTTTTCCCCAGGACTGGATTTCGACCGAACCGGTGCGCCACCTCATTCTCGACCGCCCGCATGCCGACTATGGTGATGTCGCCCGCGGCGTTGGCGCGCTGACAGCGGTAGCCGAGAAATATGACGGGATCGCATTTCTCGACGCCGACAATTGGTATGATGATGATCACGTCGCGTGCTGCCTCGCCGCTGCGCGGAATACGCCGGGAAGCGCGTTTGCGGCGGCACAACGCAAGTTCGTGCGCCACGATGGCTCTGTGATGGGCCCGGTCAGACCGGCCGAAATTCCCCATGCTGAGCACATCGATACAAACTGCTACTTCTTTCTCCCGAAGTCATACCATTTCCTCCACTACTGGTGCACTATCCCGCGAGAACTATCCGCGTCCGGCGATCATTTGATCTATCTGTTACTGCATCTGCACTCAATGAAGCCCGGAGTGGTGCCGAAACCGACGGTTAACTACCTGTGCAACTTCGAACAGATCTACCGACAGATTGGCGAGGAACCGCCGCCGGACGCCAGGCCGCTCGTGAACTGGAACGATCAACAGGCCTGGATCAACTCGCTGTCGGCCGAAGAACTTGGGGTGGTACGATCACTGACCGGTCTCAGTCTCGTGCAGAATCCGGGCGGTTGATTGCTCGACGATCCCGAGTCAGTCGCCGCCTCGGCGCCCAGGTGCCGCGGACCTCAATCCATGGCGTTGAGAGCTGCGCCAGGTAAAACAAAGCTCCGAGATTTTTTTGATACGTCTACTATATAAATGGACTGCGAAAGTCCCTCCATAGCGACAATTTTGAATCGCGCTCTGAAACGATCGGACAGTCATCTGGCCACCGAATCCCGACGCTGTCCCAACGAATTCCCGTATCGTCGGCGGGAGCATGCAAGGTCGTGACATTGTAAACGACAGTTGCAGCATCTGACAAAACGTAAAAGCCGTGCGCAAGGCCCTTGGCGAGAAAGACCTGGTTGGCCTGCTCAGAGCTGATAGTTACGCTCCTATGCTTGCCGAATGTTGGCGAGCTCGTTCTCAAGTCCAGCGCGACATCCATAATCTCCCCGGCGATGCAAAAGACCAGTTTCGCCTGATCATTGGGGGGCAGCTGAAAGTGGAGACCTCGCAAGACTTTGCGCCTGGAAACCGAATAGTAGTGTTCACGGAATTGGGTCTCAAACCCGTGGGTTTCAAAGAACGCCTGGTGAAAGGTCTTGACGAACGCGCCACGGGCGTCCGACTTCACCTTCGGTCTCATCTCGACAAATCCCGCGATTCCAGTCTCACGTAGTTCGAACATGATCTGCGTGCATCCTGCGAATTCCCTCGTGTAGCCCAACCTTTGCACTCCAGTCAGGCAGAATCGCGCCGCCCTCCCAAGGCGTCATCATCTCTCGGTTTCTATAAGGCCGTCCTCCCCAAACTACCTTTGGCGTCAGACCCGTCACCATCGAAAAAATGTCGACCAGCTCTCGTACACGTATAGGCGCGGTCGTACGTACGGCGAAGTCCTCGAGGCGAGCGTTCGAACCTCCAAGAAGCCTATGCGCAGCAACAATGAAGGCATCTACAACATCATCGATATAGACAATATTGATCAACTGATCGCCGGGAGAAAACGCCATCCCCTCGCCACTTGCGACCATGCGATAAAGTGTCGAAAATAACTTTTGACGCCTGTCATTGGGACCATAGGTATCGAACAACGTCAAATTGACGACCGACAGCCCCATCGCCTCGACGTAATACCGAAGCAAGTCGGAGAAGGCTTGTTTTGTCGCGGCATAAAGGCAAACGGGACTATACTCTTTGCCCTGGTAGTGCTGCCATGAGGTATTGCAATTCACTAATCGATGCACTCCGTTTCGGATCATTGCCTCCACCAGCTGGCACGGAAACAGAATATTGCTTTGTACCAGGGCAGCTACGTCCTCGGGTTGATGTTCCGAAAGGAAGCGCGAAGCTGCATGGAAAACGATCTCGGGCGCGGCTGATCGGATTATAGCCTTGAGGTCAGCAAAAGATCCGTCGGTGACATGAAGCTTCACGACGGGACAGAGCGCAGCCAACGCGCGTGGATCTGAGCTTTGCTGAACGAGAACATGTACCTCGTGTTCACTCGCTGCCAATCGCTCAGTCAGGTGGCTGCCGATGAAACCTGTGGCTCCGGTGATGAGCGCACGCATTCACTGTCCAGGGGGATTACTAGAGCGCATGGTATGCTTGATCCTTCGGCTAACGTGGCTTGAGCCACCGCGGTTGAATTGTTGGCCTATTTATCGTCGACCATTGATGAAGGACCGAATACTGGAAATCGTGTGATCGAGGTGAGCGCGCGTCAACCCCGGATAGAGTCCGACCCAGAATGTGCTATTCATCACGACATCGCTGTTGTCGAGAGGACCAACGACCCGATATTGACGTCCATGCATATAGGGCTGCCGGGTAAGGTTCCCAGCGAACAGCAACCGTGTGCCGATCTTGCATTGGTTGTTCAAATAGACGAGCAGCTCGTTTCGCTCGAACAGATCATTAGGCTGCACGGTCAAACAGAATCCAAACCATGACGGATCGCTATTGGGAGTTGGCACCGGCAGCAGGAGGAACTCCTCCAGATCCTTCAGACCATCCCTGAGGTAGAGCCAGTTGCGGCGGCGAGTCGCCACGAATTCGTCGAGGCGCTCGAGCTGAGCCAGCCCCACTGCGGCCTGCATATCGGTTATCTTAAGGTTATAGCCGAGATGCGAATAGGTGAACTTGTGATCGTAGCCGTACGGCAAATCTCCGAGCTTCCAATCGAAGCGACGGTTGCAAGTGTTGTCCTTACCGGGATCGCAATAGCAATCCCGTCCCCAGTCGCGAAACGACTCGACAATTCGTTTGAAGATCATCGAATTGCATAGAACCGCACCGCCCTCGCCCATCGTGATGTGGTGGGCCGGATAGAATGAAATGGTCCCCAGAGTGCCGAAAGTGCCGACTCGCTTACCGCGATACGTCGACCCAAGCGCGTCGCAACAATCCTCGACCAAGAAGAGATCATTTTTCTTCGCCACACTAGTGATGACATCGAGATTGAACGGGTTTCCTAGCGTATGGGCGACCATGATGGCGCGGGTACGAGAGGTAATTGCCTCTTCGAGGCGCACCACGTCGATGTTGTAGGTGCCGAGTTCAACATCCAGGAAAACCGGGATAAGACCGTTCTGTATCAAAGGATTCACTGTGGTCGGGAATCCAGTGGCGCAAGTAATAACCTCATCGCCAGGCTCGAGCGCTTTGTCTTCGAGGAGCGGCGAGGTGAGTGCTGAGGCGGCCAAGAGGTTTGCCGACGAACCTGAATTGGTGGTGATTGCGCGGATGGCGCCCGTGACGGCCGCAAACTTTTTCTCGAATTCAGCGTTAAACCGCCCGGTGGTCAGCCAGAAATCCAAGCAGGAATCCACAAGGTAGCGCATTTCTCGCCGACCCAGAACCTTTCCGGCCGAAGGCACGGCGCTAATGTTCGGGACAAACGCCTTTTCTCCATGGACAAGTTCTGCGTATTGTTCAACGAGATCCAGAATCCTCGCTCGGAGAGTCTGTGCGTCGTTAACTGATGTCATATTTGAACCCTGATCGAGAGTTTCGCGTTAGCGCTCGCGTCTGCTGGCGAATACTCGGGAACTAGCGCAGGGATTCCGATAAGCGCCTTGCCTGTAAATGGCGCTCAAGAACCTTAAGGCGGATAAATTGCGAGTCGCGAAAATTGCGGTCGCAAAAGCCGACGGCCGCAAGCCCATCTCGCAGACCTTCGACAGAACGCTCCAACGTGACCTGTGGTTGATGCTCGGACGCTAAGGATTTGAAGAGCGAGAAGTCGACGCGGTAGGAACGCCGGTCGGCGGCAGCAGCGGAATTGATACTGACCACGGTGCCCGGAACCAGCCGAGCGACGGCATCGGCAAGCTCCTTTACTCGGTAGTTCCAGCCTTCGGACCCGACATTGACAGCGAAGAATCGGCTTGGCATCTCCCCCGCACCTGCGATGGCCCATTCGACCGCTCGGGCCATGTCTTCAACATCGATTAACGGTCGCCAAGGGGAACCATCGCTGAGAACGGAGATCTCCCGGGCCGACACCGCGCAGGCGACGAAGTCATTGAGCACCAGGTCAAGGCGGAGCCGCGGAGACATGCCGCAGGCCGTGGCAAAACGCAGACTTACAATCTGCATCTCGCCGAGGTCTGCCGCGCGTAGCGCTTCCTCGGTGGCGATCTTCGAACGCGCATATGCCGTAAGGGGATTAAGGAGAGCGGTTTCCTTCTGCGGAACGCCATCGGCAGCCCCATAGACGCTGCAGCTTGAGGCGAAGACGAAAGTCCTTACGCCCGCGTCGCGGGCGAGTCGCGCCAAATTGACGCTGGCGCGATAATTGATCTCCTCCGTCACCGCCTCGAACCGCGCGCCCATAGGGTCGTTTGATATGGCGGCGAGATTGACGACCGCATCAACGCCCTCAAGCAAGTCAGTCGGGAATTCGCGGATATCTCCAAAAGCTTGATAGGTGAGTACGGTCTCCGGAACTCGATCGGGCACAGACAAGCAATGAGCAAAGAAGCCGGTATCGAAGCCGATCAGCGTCGCCCTGGGGAACCGTCGACGCAGATGCGCGACGACCACCGGTCCCACGTAGCCCATGTTACCGGCGACGAGGATTTTCATCGCATGTCCAACCAAACTCTCCATGGCGCGCGGCCGCTAGACCAGAGGCCTTCGAGCAAATTCTTGTCCCGCAGGGTGTCCATGGCATGCCAAAAGCCGTTATGAACGTAGGCGCCCAGTTGTCCGTCGGCCGCAAGACCTTCAAGCGGGGCGGATTCCCAAGCGGTCGGATCGCCCTCGATGCGGTCGAGGACACGAGGGTGGAGAACGAAAAAGCCGCCGTTGATGTACCCACCATCACCTGCCGGCTTCTCCAAGAAGCGAGTCACACGGTTGTTTTCAATGACCGTCGCACCGTAGCGGCCGGCGGGACGCACGGCGGTCACCGTGGCATCAAGGCCATGGCTGCGATGGAACGCAGTGAGCGCCTTGACGTCGATATCAGCCACCCCATCGCCGTACGTCATGCAGAACGGCTCGTCCGCCTCTAGCAGGTGCCCGATGCGCTTGAGTCGCCCTCCGGTCTGCGTCTCACTGCCCGTGTCCACCAACGTTACCCGCCACGGGGGGACCCGCGCACAGCGGAAGTACTCGACCTCGCGCTTTGCAAGGTCGATTTTGACATCTGAACGATGGAGAACATAGTTGGTGAAATATTCTTTGATAAAATAGCCTTTGTATCCAAGACAAACAATGAAGTCGCTGAAACCATGACTCCAATAGATCATCATTATATGCCACAAAATCGGGTGCCCGCCGATTTCTACCATGGGCTTGGGCCTGAGATGCGTCTCTTCAGAAAGCCGCGACCCGAGGCCTCCCGCGAGTAGTACCACCTTCATTCGAATCTATCTGCCTTTAGGCAATAGGCTGCGATTCGCTTCTATCGCGCGAGAACTGCCGTGATGCAACTGCGCATATATATGTATAGAGGCTTGGCGGTGGGGGATTTGGCCGATACGGACCGATGGCCTTTGAGCGCGGACGCTCGAGCCGTTCAACGCTCTCTGCGCCAACAGCGAAGAGGCCGCCACACGACAAATGTATGCTGCACTGAAGGCCGCGGCGTGAGGACAAGCAGCGGCTCGTTGCCGAGAGCAATAGCGGGTCGCGTAGCCGTGTCGGCGACTTCGCGACACTGCGGGCACTCCCAGGCCTTCGTTTTGGTGGCCCGGCGAGCACGTCAAGGACGCTTGGGTTTTGCCCAAGCTGTTGTGGTGTGTGAGGCGATCGAACCGGCAGCGCCTGGCGGCGGATCGAGATCGTGCCGGTGAACGGGGTGCGAGTGATCGTCGACCAGAAGGTCCCGATGTGGGTGATGCGCATTATCGAGCACCGATGATGCCTATCCGGTCCAAGGTTCGGGCTTGGCTCGCAACAGGCCACGCGGATATGCGCAAGGGCTTCCACGGGCTCGCCCTCCTAGTGCAGGAGAAACTTAAACGCGACCCGCATTTAGCTTTAGGACGCGAATATTCGGCGGCATGATCTTGCAGCGCGTATCTCGGCAGTGATGACCGCCCTTTCCCGACGCATAAAGGTTTGGCTAACTCCTCGTGGGAATCCGTTCATGTTCCGCAGCCGGGCTGCCGGATCAAGAGCTTGTGGCATCTTCTGCTTGCGATGCGTCCTCTTGTAAGGGCAGGCCGCAGTTCGCGTTGCTGGGCGCGGCACTTTGTTCCGAGCATTGCCTGAACCGCTCGTGCTTAAGCTTGGCGAGCGCGCGACACGCACAAGACTTGCGTGGGGAATGAGTTAGCTTCGAACTTTCTTGCACGGCGAGATGCGGGGCTCCGTCCCGCATCGAGCATTCTGCCAAATTCTAGGCTACCGCACGTTGATCGAAGACCGAGACCGGCTCTGATTTAATTTCTCGCCACAGCCGCGCGTCCGGATAGATCGGATAGGCATTGTGCCGCTCGGCAAGCTTCACCTGGTAGAGCGCCCGATAAGCCTCGTCGGTCAGTAATTCGCTATCCTCTAGATCTAACTCTAGACCAACCTCGTGGTAAACGTCGAGATTACGCAAATCGGGAAGCGGCAAGGCGCCGCGTACAAAGTCGCTAAACATCTGGCGGTAAAGGTCCTCCAGATGTCGGACAAAACGCGGAGTATCGAAAAAAAAGCAGGAATTCCGCCCAGCAGCGAGTTTTGCCTTCAACGCTGCCAATTTTTCGCGGTTCCTCCCAAGCTCGATGGCCCGCTCCACATACTCTTCAGCGCTGGAGCATACGAGCTCGCCGAGACCAGCCGCCCGAACAAAACTGCCGCAAACGCGGGTGGCAAAGCTGCGCCCCTGCAAAGTCAGGACCGGCACATTCATCCACAATGCATCGGCCGCCGTCGTGTGAGCGCCGTACGGCAGCGTGTCCAGAAAGAGGTCAGCCAACGGATAACGCCCGAGATGTTCCAAGTTTCCCATCTTCTCGGCGAAGACAATCCGCTCCGGCGCAATGCCCTGCGCCGAAGCGAATCTCCGAAGACTTTCATCTGCGTCACTTGACTCCCGAAGGAGCCACAGGACGCTGTTAGCGACACGGCCGAGGATCGACATCCATCGTCGGAATGTGTGCTGGGTGATTTTTTGCATACCGTTGAGGCAGCAATATACGACGGCATCTTCGGGCAGCCGAGCCTCTGATCTGGACGGGCACTTCCCCACGACCCGTTTGCGGTCGACGGGTTGATAGCAAGGCAGCCGCATTACCTTTTCAGAATAGTACATTTCGTGATCGGTCGGAATAATGTGAGAATCGGCGATGATATAGTGATGATAGGGTGTGCCCATCGTGCCGGGGAAGCCGAACCAGTTCACTGCGATGGGCGCCGGCCGACGCGCGAATATTCCGGTGCGGGCGGACCTCGTATAGCCGTTGAGATCTACGAGGATGTCGATTTTGTCTGCAGCAATCCTTGCAGCCGCCTGGTCGTCGGAGAGGCTATTGATGTCGACCCAATGATCGACAGCCTTCATGATTCGCTGTTTTGCCTGATCCGTGTGAGCTATTCCGCAATAGTAGGCAAAAATTTCAAAGTTTTCGCGATCGTGGGTCTCGGTGACATCGCTCATGGCATAGCCAACGGCGTGTCCGCGCAGGTCAGAAGAGAGATAGCCAATTCGAAGTTTGAGCGAGTCACGCTGACGCGCGTTCGGGTTTGGTCCCTGATTCTGCGCGGAATTGAGGATGCCAACGGTAGTCTTTGCATACCGGTGGGCTGCCGCCAGTTGGAAAATTGGATCATCGGCCAGATATGCGAGCGACAGCGGTGAAATGCCAGTCAGCAGATCTTTTCGATTGACGCGATCCCACCCGGCGATCACCGGCCATTTGCACTGCCGCTGACGCAGCAAAATCCAATGTATGATCGCGTCGGGTTGATCCAGCTTGATGTCAAGACTTTGCTTGAGTGCGTCCTCGGCAGCGCTGTCTTTGTGCGAGTTTTCTAGGATTCGAGCAATCTGGTGCAGAGCCGTAGTCTTGTGGAATATTGATTCGCCATTGGTCGTCGACAAATTGTTGACGACCTCCAGCCACTGCGTCACTGCCATACCGGCTTGGCCGCACTCCTCCAATGCACCACCGAGATTAATGTAAGGTGCGTAAAAATCTGGCTTTAGCCTAATACTTTCTCGATAGGCATTGATGGCGCCGACGCGATCGCCGACAGCCATAAGAGCCACCCCATAGTTAAAATACGCCGCGTGCAGAAAGCTATGGTCAGCGTTGTGTGCGATCCAGGTTTTGTATAGCTCAACGGCTGACTGCTTCTGATCGACCGAACTCAACGTCGCCGCACGATCGATCAGATCAACGATGGACAGCTGCCGCAAGGTAGCACGATTGATAGAGTCGTTGAATAGCTCAACAGGTGCTTTCGGTTCGACATCGCGAGTCATAATTTTGTCCTAGGGCGTGTTTAGCTGGTCAAACGCGGTATGCAACGGTTCTCGGTGTTGAGGCCGTGTACTGAATACGCCCACTTGGTACGCGAATCGCCGATCCAGGCGACGAAGATTGTCAAGTGCCGGTGGTAATGCGCTGCACCAGGTCATCAAGGGCAGGGCTCGGCGGCCATGCTCCTATTTGCGTACCTGTGAACGCTTCGCATTGAGTAATCGTTAACGCGTCGATATCAGTCACGCTTATCGCTGTGAGCGTCTGCAAACTGAGGGCTGGGATACCGGTCGTTGCCGACAATGCACTGAAATTGGTCGTCGACAGCGCGGCGATTTGAGTGCTCGTGAGCGCAGCGGCCTGAGCCGTATCAAAGGAAGCGATCTCAGTTGCATTTAATGCATTGATGTTCGTCGCGTTCAGCCCCTGGATCTCCGTCGCCGTCAAGCCCGACACCTGCGTCGTGCTCAGGTCTTGGATCCCGGTGGCGTTGAGCCCGGACACCTGCGTGTTCGACAGCGTGGTGATGTCGAGCGCGTCGAGGTTGGTCGCCGACAGGTTGTTG
>Ga0126371_10003041_pt1 | contig 14593 bp, 11 predicted proteins | sample PanSoiMetaPlot_4_FD_110145 | JGI IMG/M metagenome (GOLD analysis project Ga0126371, IMG submission 110145) | Tropical forest soil microbial communities from Panama - MetaG Plot_4 | ecosystem: Environmental > Terrestrial > Soil > Tropical forest > Bulk soil | place: Panama | collected 2016-02-17 | reverse complement strand
CTACGCCGACGAGACGTTCGATCAGGCGCTGATGCTTGGCTTTGCGTCGGCGATCAAGAAGGAGTATGCGTGGCGGGTCAAGCGCGGGGAGAGCCTGGCCAACTTGCAGGCATTTGGCCGAGTCACCCGGGCGACGGATGCCAACGGCGGCCCGGACGCGAGCTCGGGCGGCGCGGCGGCGGGACCCAGGCTGGCCGATCCGGGCAGTTTCTAGCTGCTCCTAGCCAACTGGCAACTACGATCTGACCAGCCGCGATACCGCCTCGGCGGCCTCCTTGACCTTTGCCTCGGCCTCTGGACCGCCTTGCTCGATGGCCTGCGTGACGCAGTGCCCCAGATGATCTTGCAGCAACCCGACGGCCACCGCCTGAAGTGCCCTCGTTGCGGCTGAGATCTGGGTCAGCACGTCGATGCAGTAGGTGTCGTCCTCGACCATCCGTTGCAGGCCCCGGATCTGGCCCTCGATCCGGCGCAGCCGTTTCAGGTACGCGTCCTTGTCCTGCGCATATCCGTGCATGCTCCGAAGGTACACCGGTCTGCGGGGTCACCCGCCGGGCCGCGATAGCCGCCGCCGATGGCCTGCACCAAGATGTACAGGAGGTACAAAGGGAAGAACACATCTCCCCAGCGATGTCAGAGTGAACCTAGAGCCTTCCCGCGGCGACTCCTAGGGCTGGCTCATGATGCTGAGTGACCCGGCCGAGCTCCGTATCGGCTGGCCAGACGGAAGGACGGCGCGGTGCCCAAGCACGACGTGCGACTAGCCGCCATGGAGCGTGACACGGGCATCCGCAAGGTGAATCGCTGGACCTGGTGGGCATCGGCGTTCGGCGCGGCCTGTTCGGTCCTCATCGGTGTGGGCTTGAGCCACGCCGCGGCCAGCACCGCTGCCAGCACTAATACAAGTCACCCGACGCGGCAGCAGGCACACCAGCAGGATCGGCCACGAAAGCACAGGGCAAAGCACCCAGGCGGCGGCATCATCATCCCGGCACAGCCGCCGCAGCAAAGCAGCGGCGGCGGCCAGGTCACATCAGGTTCGTCATGACCGATGATGACGTCGCCAGGGACACCTTCGACGTCTTCGGCACTACTGCCGTGCTCCTGGTCACGGCACTGCCGGCAATCAGCCAGGCGCGCGCGATCGCCGACGGTGAGCTAGCCGCGATCGATCTCGCCTGCAGCCGGTTCCGGCCGGACTCCGAGCTCTCCCGGCTGAACGCGGCCGCAGGCCGGGGTGCGCAGCAAGTCAGCCCGCTCTTCGCCGAGTTGCTCGCGGCCGCGCTCCGGGCCGCCAGGCTTACTGGCGGTGATGTAGATCCCACCTGCGGCCGGGCGCTGGCCGGCCTCGGATACGACAAGGACTTCGCTGAGGTGCAGGCGGCCGGAGACGCGCCACCCAGGCTTACCGGGCCAGTCGGGCCAGTCCCCGGCTGGCGCCGGGTCCACCTTGACCGGGCCGCGCGCCGGGTCCGGCTCGACCGGGGCGTGCAGCTCGACCTCGGTGCGACCGCGAAGGCGTGGGCGGCCGACCGTTGTGCCGGGCAGATCGCGAGCAAGGTCGACGGCGGCATCCTAGTGAGCCTCGGCGGCGACATCGCGGTTGCCGGGGATCCGCCGCCAGAGGGATGGCGGGTCAGGGTCACCGATGACCATGCCGCTCCGGCCTCGGCGCCGGGCCAGACCGTGACAATCAGTTCCGGCGGGCTGGCCACCTCTAGCACCACCGTTCGTAGGTGGAATGTCGGGGGGCGGCCCGTGCATCACATCATCGATCCGGCGACCGGCGAGCCTGCCCGCTCCTGCTGGCGCACGGTGAGCGTCGCCGCCGGGAGCTGCACCGACGCGAACACGGCAAGCACCGCCGCCATCATCCGCGGCCCCGCGGCGCTGGACTGGCTGCATGACATCGGCCTGCCTGCCCGGCTCGTGCGCGAGGACGGAACTGTTGAGACGACAGCTGGCTGGCCGCGTGACGACGGACCCGGCGCAGCGGCATGACGGCTAATGCCATCGTCGTAACGTCGTCGACCCCGCTGTGGTACACGACCAGGGCCACCGGGCTGGTCGCGCTCGTCCTGCTCACCATCAGCATGGCGTTCGGCCTGCTGTCGTCGGTCCGCTACCAGCGGCCGACCTGGCCCAGGTTCGTCACCCTAGGCCTGCACCGGAACGTGTCGCTGATCGCGCTGGCGTTCACCGTCGCGCACGTACTCACCACCGTGCTCGACAGCTTCGTCAACATCCCGATCCAGGACGCATTTGTGCCGTTCATCTCGTCCTACCGGCCGCTGTGGACCGGCCTCGGTGCCGTCGCGTTCGACCTGATGCTTGCCCTCATCGTGACGAGCCTGCTGCGCACGAGGATGACGTTTCGCGCCTGGCAGGTGGTGCACTGGGCGGCGTATCTGTGCTGGCCAGTTGCCGTCCTGCATGGCCTCGGCACCGGCACAGATACTCCCATCCGCTGGGTCGTCGTGCTGACCGCGCTGTGCGTGGCAGCCGTTGCCTGCCTTACTCTCTGGCGGCTCGGCCGAGGCTGGCGAGCCCGGCCGCTCGCCTGCGCCACCGGCGCTGTAGCGGTGATAGCCACGCTTGTCGTCGGCATCGCGTGGCTGCGGACCGGACCGCTTGCTCCCGGCTGGGCTCATAGGGCGGGAACGCCGCCGGTCGTGCCCACTCACGCACGATCCGCGGGGGCGCACCGGGCGAGCGGATGAGCGCGCTCGGCTCGGCCTGCGCTTTCCCACTACGATCACCCGTAGGCCGGGCGCGGACGCGGACGCGGCACACGCACAGTGCATCGGAGGCGGTAGATGGGCCCACTGGCCGGCGTCAATGTGATCGAGATAGCCAGCCTGGCCCCGGCGCCGTTCGGCTGCATGATCCTGGCCGATCTCGGGGCCAACGTGCTGCGGGTCGAACGGGCCGAACGCTGCCGACCTGATGCGCCCGCGCCGCGCGACCCGCTGAGCCGCGGACGTCGGTCGATCGGACTCAATCTCAAGGACCCGGCCGCTGTCGACTTGCTACTGCGGCTCGTCGACGATGCGGATGTGCTGGTCGAGGGCTTCCGGCCGGGCGTAGCCGAGCGGCTAGGCTTCGGGCCAACCGTCTGCGCGGACCGCAACCCGCGGCTCATCTTCGCGCGCATGACCGGCTGGGGACAGGACGGACCGCTCGCCCCGACAGCGGGGCATGACATCGATTACATCGCGATCTCCGGCGCGCTATCGCCGATTGGGCGGGCGGGCGAGAGGCCCGTTCCGCCGCTCAACTTCGTCGGCGATTTCGGCGGCGGCGGCATGCTGATGGCGATGGGCATCATGGCCGCCTTGGTCGAGCGCGCGACTTCGGGACTTGGCCAGGTCGTCGATGCGGCCATGGTGGACGGCTCGGCACTGATCACCTCATTCCTCTACGGGATGCGGGCCATCGGCGCCTGGCAGGACAATCGCGGCAGCAATCTGCTTGATGGCGGCGCGCCGTTTTACGACACCTATGAAACGGCCGACGGCGGCTATGTCGCGGTCGGTGCGCTCGAGCCGCAGTTCTACGCCGCGCTGCTGCGGGGTCTCGGCCTTGCCGACGCCGACTTGCCTGGCCAGCACGACCGCACCGGCTGGCCGGTGCTGCGCGAGCGGTTCGCCAGCGCCTTCGCCGCGCGCACCAAGGATGAGTGGGCGCATGTGTTTGCCGGCACCGATGCGTGCGTCGCCCCGGTACTGAGCCTGGCCGAGGCCCCAGTCCACCCACAAGCCACCGCGCGGCAGGCGTTCGTGGAGGTCGCAGGGCTCGTTCAGCCAGCTCCGGCACCACGATTCGGCCGATCGGCGGCCGATCATCCCGCGCCACCGCCGCGGCCCGGCGCCGACACAGACGCCATTCTCGCCGGACTCGGCCTGGCCGAAGCCGAGGTTGCCGACCTACGCGCCAGGGCAGTGGTGGCTTAGGCCGTTGCTGCTCGGACAAGGTCTCGCTGGCCGTCTGAATAGTCTGATCTCTCGCCTGCGAAGCCCGCAGGACGGGGAGATACTCCGGCTGGCACTGCCCGCGTTTGGCGCTCTGGTTGCCGAGCCGCTCTTTCTGCTCGCCGATGCGGCAATCGTCGGCCGGCTCGGCACCGTACCGCTCGGTGGTCTGGGTGTCGCCAGCCAGGCCCTCGCCACTCTGGTCAACATTTCGATCTTCCTCGCCTACGGGACGACAGCCGCCGTCGCTCGCCAGCTTGGCGCCGGAAACCGCGACGCTGCACTCCGGCAGGGCATCGACGGGATCTGGCTGGCGGCCGCGATTGGCATCGCGGTCCTAGCTGCCGGCTGGCCGCTGGCGCCGCAGATCGTGCACGCGTTCGGCGGCACCGCGAGCGTCAGCCACGAGGCGATCATCTATCTGCGTATTAGCCTGCTCGGTGCTCCCGCCATGCTGATGGTGCTGGCGGGGACGGGGATCCTGCGGGGACTTCAGGACACGAAGACACCGTTGCTGGTCGCACTGGTGGCCAACGCGGTCAACATCGCCCTGAACGCCACCTTCGTGCTCGGGCTGCACTGGGGTATCGCAGGGTCGGCGGCCGGCACCGCCATCGCCCAGGCTGGCACGTGCGCGGTGTATCTGCTCGTGGTTGCGAAGGGCGCGGCACGGGCCGGGGTATCCCGCAAGCCGGACGCGCAGGGCCTGCGTGCAGCGGCCTTCGCAGGGGCTTCGCTCGTCCTTCGCACCCTGGCGCTGCAGGCAGTCCTGGTGCTGATGACCGCCATCGCCGCTCGGCAGGGCGACGCTGCAATCGCGGCCCACCAGGTCGCCATGCGGGTCTGGAGCCTATTTGTGTTCGCGCTCGATGCGATCGCGATAGCCGGCCAGGCCATCACGGGCCGGTACCTGGGTGCAGCCGACGTCGCTGGAGCGCGGGCCGCCACCCGCCGGATGATTGTCTGGGGTGGCGTCTACGGCGCCATCTTCTCGGTAGTGCTACTGGTCATCAGGCCGGTGCTGCCCGCAGTATTCGGCGTCACGCCTGACGTTCGTCGGCTGCTGCTCGCTGTGCTGCTCGTCGTGATCGTGCAGCAGCCTGCGGCAGGGGTGGTGTTCGTGCTGGACGGCGTTCTGATCGGCGCGGGCGACCAGGACTACCTGGCGATCGCCGGGCTGATCACGCTCGCGGTCTTCGCGGCGGCGGCGGGCCTGGTGGTGGCGACCGGCTCCGGCCTGGTCGCACTCTGGCTCGCCTATTGCGCGTGGATGGCAGCCCGGTTCGCCACGCTGACGTTGCGCGTACGGGGAACGGGATGGATTGTTACCGGCGCCGTCCGCCGCTGACTGGAGTCAGTGGCCGGTCGCGAGCAGCGCGATCCGGAATACCACCGCACCCATCGCGATCGCGATGTAGACCCACATCCCTGTCATGCCGACCCGGCGGGCCGTCGACATAGGCGCCGGGGCCAGCATCGCGAGCCGTGGCATCCGCCAGCTCTCCTTGTTTGCCCGAGCCGCCGCCACGTCGCTGGCGGTTTCCCCCGCGGCCACAGAACCCGCCGCATGCTTCCTGCCGAGCAGTGCCGCCCCGGTGACGGCCGCCGCGCCCGCGCACACGGCCATGATCATGATTATCTGCCCGGCGGTGATGTGCGGGAACACAACCGAGGCGACAAGGATCAGCGACAGTGCGATGAGCAGCGCGATGACCGCGCCAGAGAACGCGTTGGTGACACGGCTATTCACCCACGGCCCGAGCACCGCCTTGTCGTTGCAGAGCATCAGCAGGAAGACGGTCGCGCTCGGCAACAGGACGCCGGCCAGGACCTGCACGCCCTCCGTGAACAGCCCAAGCGGTGAGCCGGGGATCAGCACGATCGTGGCCGCCCCCGCGATTAGCGCCGCATACATCACGTAAAAGCCCTTGGCCTGCTTGATCCCGCGGTGCAGCGAGTGCTTCAGGCCCAGCACGTCGCCGAGGGCGTAAGCAGTGGACAGCGAAACGGCGAACGCGCCGATCATGGCCGCATCCAGCAGCGCCACTGCGAACAGCACACCCGCCACCTTGCCTGCCGAGGCTGCGATCCCGGCAGCCAGCCCCCCGGCATCGGTGAAGTGCCCGGCCGCTGCGGTCCCGGCGAACGCGGCAGTGGTGGCCCCCATGATCGCGGCGCCGCCGACGATGACAACGGCGATACCGATCACGAGGTCGACCTTCTCGTAGCGCATGAAGCGCGGCGTAATCCGCTTGTCGATCACGTAGGACTGCTGGAAGAACAGCTGCCATGGCGCCACAGTCGTGCCGACGATCCCGATGATCAGTAGCATCACCGGGCCAAGCTGGCTGCCGGCCCCCGGCACTGATGGCAGTGCGAATCCAGATGCCATCTGGCCGACTGCCGGATGCGACAGAAAGTAGAGCGGGATGAGCAATAGCGACCCCGCGCAGAAGATCATCGCGATCCGCTCGAACCTGCGCAGGCTCCCGGTCATCGCCGAGGCAATGATCACCGCGGCGGCGAGCAGCACGGCGACGATCTTCGGTACACCCAGGTAGCCGGCCGCGAGCGTGATGCCGATGAACTCGGTGATGAGGGTCAGCGCGTTCAGAAGAAACAAGTCGATCACGCTGAACGCGCCCCAGAACCGGCCGAACCGCTCCAGGATCAGCCGTGCGTACCCGACGCCCGTCACCGCCCCGAGCCGCAGCACCATCTCCTGATTCACGTACAGGATCGGAATAAGCAGCAAGAAAGTCCATAGCAGGTGGGTGCCGTAGTCCTGACCAGCCTGGCCGTACGTCGAAAACGCGCCAGCGTCGTTGTCCCCGACCATCACGATCAGGCCGGGTCCAACGATGGCCAGCAGCGTCTTCAGCTTCGCCGAAGTCGTGCTGCGCGCCGCTACGTCATCTACTGCGATGGTGCCGAGCGCGCCGCGAATGTCGCCAACGGGCGCGGTGTCGAGCGCGGCACCGCGAATGTCGCTCGTGGCGGAGGTCATGGCAGACCACCCCTTTCGCCGCCGTCGGCACGGCGGGATCGGGGGGCACGCGAGGCGAGGCGGCGGTCAGGCTGAAGCGACCATCCGCGTCAGGATGTCTGAATCGCGCTCAGACGCAGACGCGTGCCCTGGGCAGGCAAGGAGCAGCGGCGAAGGGCCATTTTCGGCCCGGACTATCGGGGTCCATGTCTCGCCTCCCTGCTGTCCGTAATGCACGGGCACGTCTGGTTCACCGGCACCATGAGGCAGGAGCTTGATTCAGGGCCTAGCCCTGGTCAGAGCACCTCCTCGTTAGAGTTTTGGCACTCCACGGCGTAGCGGGGCGGGAGCCCGCGCAGCCACTTGGCCTCACCCCTTACTCCGGGGAGAGGTGTCCTGATCCGGAGCGTCTCTCGACGGTTGGGATCAGTGGCCTGTGTCCTTGGAGACGCCTCACCGAACAAGGTGTCCGATATAACAACCTCATCGAGGATGCCCAAAATTCCGTGCGAATGTCAAGCCGGGCCAGGCGTGGCGTGGTCACCTACTCCTGGTCAGCGTGCCCGGAGTCGGGCGGATCGGCGACCTCCCGGCGCCGCCAGTCCTCCGGCAGAGTGAACTCCAGCACATCGTCAACGGTGATGAGACCGATCATCCGACGGCGCTCGTCGACGACCGGAATCGTGATCAGGTTGTAGTCGCTCATCAGCAACGCGACGTCCACCACGTCGGCGTCTGACCCGACCCGCACGGGATCGGGTTCGTACACATCGCTGACGACCACGTTCGGGTCGGCTTGGAGCAGCGAGACGAGCCTGGCTACACCGCACAGCCGACCACGATCATCCAGGGCATGAACGCTGGTGAGTGCCTCCGACTGCAGTCCGGTCGAACGAGCAACCGCCGCCAGGGCGTCAGCCACTCGCGCCGTGGCTGGGATCGCGACGTAGTCCATGCCCATCAGGCCGCCCGCGCTAGCCGGGTTGAAGCCCATCAGGGTGAGCACCTTCGTGCGCTGGCCGGACGGCAGCAGCTCGATCACTGGCTGGCGGCGGCGCTGCGGGAGCTCGGCGATCGCGTCGGCGGCGTCATCTGCGCGCATCCGGGCCAGCACCGCTGCGATCTCGCTGTTCGTCAGCGCGCCGAGCAGCTGGGTAGCGCGGTCCTCGTCGAGTTCCTCGAAGACGTCGGCCTCCAGCTCGGGATCGGCGTGCACCTGGCCAAGGATCTCGGTCTCCTCAGCCTTTGACGCGGCCTCGAGCAGATCGGCGATCTGAGCGGGTTTGAGCTTGCGGATCCGGCCAAAAGGACGTCGCAGGACCGCACTGCCTGAGTGCCCGATAAGCGGCTCGAACTTGCCCCACTCCCGGAACGGGTGCGGCCGGCCGGGACTGGCCGGAGCAAGACCGGCCAGCAGCCGTCTAGGCCGCCGGTGACTGTCGACGCCGGTGACCACCCATTCCCCTTCCCCCCGAGCAAGCTCAAGGTCAGCGGCTCGGATGAGGTGGGCGCTCTCGACGTCGATGAGCCGGTGTCCGAGAACGTCAGCGCGCAGGAGGACCTCGCCTTCGCGGCGCTCGAACTGCCGCAGGTCGAGCCTGGCGCTAGTCAGGCGCAGCTCGGCTCTATCCAGCTCGGCCACCTGGTCGACCGGGACGAACACCGACCGGCCGCCGACGACAGCGACCAGGCCGGTCACGACTGGGTAGTCGGCCCCACGGAGCCGGACAATGACGTCGGATAGCCGCCCGATCGAGCCTCCGCTCTTATCGGTGACAGGGCGGCGCAGCAGCTCTGACAGGTACAGCGACCGACCGCCGCTGACCCGAGGCGCCGAGCCGGGTGTGGTGCTCATCAGCAGGTGCCCTTCTGCGGCCGACGGTACCGTCAGCTAACCCGTTCGCTTGTTCTACCCGCTCACCGGGCATCAGCCTGCCACGACGACGCTGGCAGGGCCAGGCACAGTCAGGACATGTCCGAACCTGCCTGACCTGATGACCGCAGATTGGCTGCTAGCATGCGGCGACCGGCCTCCCGTGATGCGCGTGCGCGATGGTAAGAAGGCCACGTACAGGGTGTAGTCGAGGGGAGGGTGCCGCAGATGGCCATGCGACGAGCCGTCGGCACGCTCTCGGGCCGGAGTCCGGACGGATTCGGCTACACGCTCAAGCGCAAGCTGCTGGGCAAGCCCCTTATCAACGAGCAGCTCGGCGAGCAGCGCCTCTCCAAGACGCTGGCGCTGGGCGTGCTATCTCCCGATGGAATCTCCTCATCGGCATACGGCACCGAGGAGATCCTGATCGAGCTGCTTAAGGGTGGCCTGGCGGTTACGGCGTTCACAATCCTGCTGCCGATCACCGGCGTGGTCCTGTTCGTCATGGTGCTCGTGGTGCTGTCCTACCGCGAAGTCGTCATGATCTACACCAGGGCCGGCGGTTCATACGTGGTGGCGCGGGAGAATTTCGGTCCGCGGGTTGCTCAGATCGCGGCACTGGCGTTGCTTGTCGACTATGTGGTGACAGTTGCCGTGCAGGTCGCTGCCGGGACGGCTGCGGTAGCCTCGGCGATCCCAGCACTGAACAATCGGATCACCTTGACGGTGATCTCTATCGGCGTCGTGCTCTTGATGCTGTATGGGAACTTGCGCGGCATCAGGGAGGCCGGCAGGTCGTTTGCCATACCCACGTACCTGTTCTCAAGCGTGATGATCCTCACGATTGTGGTGGGCCTCGCGCGGGAGATCTTCGGGTCGCTGCCGCACTGGCAGGTCACCTGCACGCACTGCACTTACGCCCAGCAGGCCACGCCTAACCACAACAGCCTGATCACCTTCGGGCTGGTATTCGTGATGCTGCGGGCGTTCGCGAACGGCGGTTCGTCGCTGACCGGCATCGAGGCGGTGTCCAACGCGGTCAGCGCGTTCCGGCCGCCCGAGGGCCAAAATGCCCGCCGGGTACTTGTCTACGAGGGCGCGATCCTCGGCACACTGGTCGCGGGCATCTCGTGGCTGGCCCACGTCACGCACGCCCAGCCCTACACCACGGGCGTGCCGACCGTGATCTCGCAGGAGGCCAAGCTGGTCTTCGGCACGTCCGTGTTCGGTCACATCATGTTCGCCGTCGTCCAGACGGCGACCGCGCTAATCCTCTACACCGGCGGCAATACCAGCTTCAACGGGTTCCCGTTCCTCGCCAATTTCGTGGCCGAGGACGCGTTCCTTCCCCGCTGGCTGACCAAACGGGGGCACCGGCTGGTGTTCTCCAGCGGCATCATTGTGCTCGCGGCGGTGTCCATCGCATTGCTTGCTGTCGTGGGCTCGAGCGTCAATGCCCTCGTGCCGTTCTACGCGCTCGGCGTCTTCACCGCGTTCACGATGGCCGGATTCGGCATGGCCAGGTATCACCAGCGGACCCGGGAGCAGGGCTGGCGATACAAGCTCGTCATCAACTTCTCGGCCGGCGTCTGCTCGCTGGTGGTGGTGCTGATCTTCGCGGTGGTGAAGTTCACCGAGGGTGCCTGGCTGGTCGTGGTTCTGTTCGTCGTTGGGGTGCCTGCGCTGATCCGGCTGAACCGGCAATACCGGATGGAAGCTACCGTGCTGGAGGGCATTGGCAGCAGGGGCAAGCGGCCGGAGCCGCCGACGTATTCACGGCGATCCGTCTTCGTCTTCGTTGACGACTTCGACCTCGCCACGATCGCCGGGCTTCGCTACGCCAGGAGCCTGCGACCTACGTCGTTGCGCGCCGTTCACTTCGTTATCGACAACGTCGCGGCCGACAAGCTGCGCCAGGACTGGGTCCGCGCCAATACCGGCATCGCCCTCGACTTCGTGGACTGTCCGGACCGGCGGCTCGCGACAGCCGCCTGCGCTCTGGTCAGCGCCGAGGCAGCCCTCCCCGGCGTAGGAGTCACCGCAGTACTGCCGCGGCGCAGCTATGCGCCGATAGTGGGCCGGCTCCTGCATGACCGCACCGCTGACCGGATGGCGTCGGTCATCAGCCGGGTGCCGCACGCGGCGGCCACGATCGTGCCGTTCGACGTCACCAGCCGGGTGGAGGTGCTCGCTGAGCGCGGAGCCATGGCTGGGAAAGAGACGGCGGCAGTGCCTCAGCCGAAGGCTGGCGTGGCTGAGCCGGGGGCCGAGGCGGGCAAAGTGTCCGCGGCACCGGACACCGATGAATATCTGAGACCTACCCCGACGCGGGGCGTGAGCCCGATTGCATCGCTCACTAGGCCCGGACGGGCGATAGCAGAAGGCCGGGTGCACGCGGTTGAAATCCGGCCGGTCGAGCACAACACGGTGCTGGCCTGCGACGTAGAGGACTCAACCGGGCGGTTGACTGCATTGTTCTACGGTCGCTCGCACATTCCCGGCCTCCGGCCAGGCAGCAAGGTGCGGCTCCGCGGGCAGGTGGGTATCAGGGACGGCAAGCCCATCATGATCAACCCCGCTTATCAGCTGCTAGCTCCGGGTACCGAGAGCGACGTCGCGGTGGACGGCGATGCCCGCGGCAATCCGGACGATGGGGACGACCAGGGGACATGACCGCGTCCGATCCCGGCCGCGAGCGCTCCGCCGACCAGCGGCACGGGCACGCGCATGGCCAGGGGCGCACTGTGACAGGCCGTCATCGGCGCGCCCTGACAGTAGTCCTGGTTATCAGTGCCACGATCGCGGCAGCTGAGGTCGCAGGGGCTGTCATCACCGGCTCGCTCGTGCTCGTCGCGGACGCCGCCCATATGGCGGCCGACGCGGCCGGCATCGGCCTGGCGCTGCTGGCCGCCTGGTTTGCGACTAGGCCGGCCACCGAACGCCGTACCTTCGGCTACGCCAGAGCCGAGATCCTCGCCGCGATGGCTAACTCGCTGCTGCTGCTTGGCATGGCCGTGTTCATCTTCATTGAGGCGATACGCCGGCTGATGTCTCCCCCAGCGATCAGCTCAGGGCTTCTGATTGCCTTCGGAATCGGTGCGCTTGCAGCCAACTCCTGCTCCCTTCTCGTGCTGCGCAGGGGGCAGGCCGACAGCCTGAACGTTCGCGCCGCATTCCTGGAAGTGGCCGCGGACACGCTGGGCGCGGCAGCAGTCATCGTGACCGGCATCATCATCAGCTTGACCGGCTTTGATCTGGCCGACCCCATCGCCTCGCTGGTGGTCGGCGCGCTGATCCTGCCGCGGACCTGGCGGCTACTGCGGGAAGCGATCGACATCCTGCTCGAAGCCAGCCCCGAAGGCATCGACCTGCGCGAGATCAGGCGGCACATGGCCGCGGTACCTGGCGTCCGCGAGGTCCACGAACTGCACATCTGGACCATCACCTCGGGTCTGCCGGTCTTCTCCGCGCACGTAGTCGTGGACCCGCAGATCATCGAGCGCGGCCAGAGCGCGATCATGCTCGACCGGCTGCAGGACTGCCTGCGAGGGCACTTCGACGTCGAGCACTCGACATTCCAGCTCGAGCCAGCCGGTCACGCAGACCACGAACGCCCGATGCACGACTAGCCGACGACGGCAATTCACCTGCCATAGGTGGTGAGATGCTTTCGCGATAACTACACTTCCCATGGTTTGAAGCCGGTTAGCCTTGCGGTGATTAAGGGTGTGAAATGACACGCTTCAGGGTGACGACACGGATCGTCGCCATGACAGCGGTGCTGGTGAGCGGGCTGGCGCTGGCGACCGCCGCGAGTGCTGTCACCGCCCCGTTCATCAGCGTGCAGCCGCTTCAGCCGGCGAGTCCACCATCAAACGTCGGCCTGCTGTCGGTGAGCATCGCATCGGACATGCCGATCACTAGCCTGTCCGTCGACCTCGTTGCCGCCGGTGGCGGTACACCCGCGCTGACCCTGCCGATGAGCGATTTCACCGTCCCGGCCGGAAATGGAGACGGCAACCCCCATACCTGGACGCTGAGCCATCCGATCACCGAGACACAGCTGAACCTAGGCAGCTACTCAGTGGAAGTCACCGCCGCCAGTTCAGATGCCAACGTTAGCGACGTGCCTGGCGGCACACTCGGATTCCTTGATCAGCTCAGCATCCCGACTTTCACCACGTCCAACGGCACGAGCTTCAACTACGACAACCAGGACGTCACCTTCACCGGCCAGGCGCAGATCCTGACACCGGCGGGCACGACGCAGGTCGCTAACGACTCTCTCGACATCACGGACACCAGCGGTGACACTTACCCGTTCACGACCGCCTCCGACGGGTCATTCTCGGTCTCGGTGCCAGCGAAGTCGGAGCTCTTCCGGGCTGAATTCGCCGGAGACGCCACGACGGCAGCTGCTACTTCAGCGCAGATCCAGATCTCAGTGACGCAGTTCCCGGTCACCGTCAACGCCGCACTGAGCGATCCGCACGCCAGGGCCGGCGAGGCGGTGTCGGTCATCGGCATGGTGACCTACGACGACAACGGCGTGGCGACCCCGCTGCCTGGTAACGAGGTTTCGCTGTCCTTCGTTCCGACGGGCGGCGGGAAGGACGTTGTCGCGACGGCCGTGACCGGCACGAACGGGCAGTTCGTCATGGCCGTCCCCACGACGGAGGGAAACTCCATCACGTGGAACGTTTCCTCCACCCCAACGACGTTCCTCACCGGGGGTAGCATCGCCCTCCCGATGACCGTGGCCGAGCCCACTTTTATCAGGAACTTCGCCGGGACGCTCAGTGCGTTCGGCGTCGTGCACGTCTCCGGATGCGTAATCGCGACCACGGGGACACTCGAAGTAGAGTACGCGGCTAGGTCCGCCGGGCCGTGGCACGTGCTGGGCCGGTGGACCCATCAGGCCGGCAAGGCCTGCCAGGCAGGCGGAGCGGCAGGGCTTGAGTACTCAACCAATTTCCACGCGAAGCTTCCGTCGGCCTACTACCGGGCTGTGTACGTGGCCAACAACTTCAACCAGCGCGCGGTCAGCAAACTCGTGCACCTGTCCCGGATCCAAACCAAGATCACGTCCTTCAACGTCATGCCGCGACGGGTCCCGAGCGGCGGTCAGTTCACCGTCACCGGCCGCTTGTGGACGAAGGGCAGGAACGGTCAGTGGCTGCCTTTCACGCGCCGGCACGTGATCGTGATCGTCACCTTTAAGGGTCAGCACTACCGCTACGCAAGCTCACCGATCACCAACTCCCACGGCAACTTCAAGGGCAAGTTTCCGATCTTCTTCAGCACGCCGGTATTCGCCCAGTACAACGGAGACAAGACGCACTTCGCCTGCGCCTCGAACCGGATCAATATCACCAAGACCAGTTCCGCCGCCGCGGCGGCGGCCGCGGCCGCGCTCGCTCACCTTCAACTCGTGCCGGTACCGAGACTCGTGGCAGTTCCATGATCACGAAGAGTTTGTCCCAGTTCTCGTGGACAAATGCTTCATGATCATGGAAGAGAGGCAGTCGCGTCGAAGTACTTCGGGTTTGCGACTGCCAGCCGCGCCGCGACCGCGTCGGCCAGTCCGGCTCCGGCCGGGAGCGGCCCCAGTTCGAGTTCCCGCGCGATAATCGCGAGCGCGTTGGCCGCGACCCGGGCGTGAAACGACAGCTGGCCCGAGGTGGCCGGCATCACCTGACCGGTTAGGTACTCCCTGACGGCCTCGAGCAGCTCGCTCGCGGTAGGCCTGCCGTGTGGCGCCGG
>Ga0126371_10003040_pt1 | contig 14596 bp, 7 predicted proteins | sample PanSoiMetaPlot_4_FD_110145 | JGI IMG/M metagenome (GOLD analysis project Ga0126371, IMG submission 110145) | Tropical forest soil microbial communities from Panama - MetaG Plot_4 | ecosystem: Environmental > Terrestrial > Soil > Tropical forest > Bulk soil | place: Panama | collected 2016-02-17 | reverse complement strand
GCGCAGCATTTCCAACGACTGGGTGATGCGGTATGAGAATCGCTATTTTCAAATGGAGCGCAGCAGCGATTATCCGCCGCGGCAGGCGAAGGTGAGGGTGTGCGAGTGGGGAGACGAGCGGATCGAGATTCGGTATCAGGGAAAGGCGCGGCCGCATCGGGAGGTCGAAGCGCCGCAGGCGAAGCCACCCGCTCCCATCCGGGTGGGGGAGAAGGGGCCGGCTCATCGATCCCCGTGGAAACCGCCGGCGAGCCACCCATGACGCAGGGCGGGCGCGCGGCGGCGATGCGGCGGGCCACTGCCTCCGCTACGCCCTAAACGCTCGGCCTAGCGGCCTCGCAGGGCTCCGCTCCGGCAGCGGCCCGCCGCGTGGGAGGAACGGGTCTCACAAGGAAGAGGGGAAACGACGGCTACGAGGAAAAGGGGACACTTTTAACGAGTTAAGGAAGGGGACATTTTAACGAGGGTTGACATTCTTCGCCGCACCCGTTGACGAGCGGGTTAAGGCTGAGTAGGATATTTCAAGACAGCGAGCCGTGGTATATCCCCGGCTGGGTGCATGAGAGGAGGAAGTGCGAGATGAATCGCCGATCTCTAGTCGCGACGCTCACGATAGCTCTTGGTTTTGTAAGTTTGCAGGCATTAGGCCAAGGGCCTCAAACGCCTCGGCCGAATGCAGATCCTTATGCCAATAACCCGGATGCAGGAAAGACGCAGTTCCCTTTGGCGGCGCCCGCCGGAAAGGACTCAGGAGCGATTTCCATAGCACCTCCTGGCGCCGTGAACCAGGGAACGCTCGATCTGGCGAAATGGAAATACGGGCCTGCGTTCGACCCACCACCGAACTCCAAGATATGGAACCCGGTGATGATCAAGATGATGAAGGGCGAAAAAGTAACTGGCGGCACCTTATTCAGTACCGACAGCCCAGAAACATATTGCGCAATGGCCAATGCCGGCTATGACTTCATCTGGACCGAGATGCAGCACGACTCGCGTGATTGGGGAGCTGTTGCCCGCATGTGGAGGTCCTGCCCGCACGCCAAGGCGGTCCCCGGCGTCCGTGTTGCCTACACCGATGAGCGCGAAATCCAACATGCGATGGATGCTGGCGCACTGGTGATCGTGATTCCGACTGTCCGGTCAGTGGAAGAAGGAAAAGCCGCGAGAGACTGGACCATGTTTCCGCCGCTTGGGAAGCGTAGCCAGGGTGGCGGCCAGGCCTTTGACCCTGATGTGTGGGGCAGTGTGCCAGGCGGATATCGCAACACGATCAACGACAACGTGGTGCTAATCGAGATGATCGAGACACTCGACGGTGCGGCGGCCGCACGCGAAATCGCGGCGATTCCGGGGGTGACCGCAATCTTCGCGGCCAGCGGAGATCTGGGCAACTTCTCCGGCTACCGGCAGGGCACACCAGACTACGAGCGGCTCATCAACATAGTGCACGACGCGGCGATTGGCGCGGGTAAACGTCTGTGCGGCCCATTCGCGTGGCGCGATCGGCCGGATTTCACCTGTTTCCAAAATGGGAGTGAGACGGCTGCCATTGCGCGGGGCGTCGCCGCCGAGCTGGGACCGCTGAAGGATACGCAAGGCAAGCCTGAAGTCGGGCCATACGCTACTAAGAAGCAGTAAAAGCTATACCGTAGAGACTCGGGACGGGGTCTCTGGTGCAAACCGGTCTTAGTCGCGCACTAGCGGAACCCTCCTGGGGAAGAGCAAGGGAGCGTGCCTGCTTGCCAGGAAGAGGACCGAATCCGTCGCCGGTCCGCTCAGCGCGAGCCCTACCTGCAAAGCCAACCTAAACCGTCCCAGTCCCCTGTTCTTCGGGCTCCACGCGGCTCGACGTTCGTAACGATGATGGAGTCCGCCCAGCTCTGGATGGCGACGATCCGACCAGCTTTGCGTGCTTGGCCGGGGCGTGAATGAACGAGCCCGGGGTGAGGCACCCATACAAAACCCGAGCAGCTTTAGCCCACGATCTGCGGGATCAGTTCGCCGGCGACGTCAGTCAGTCGCATGTTCCGGCCGTTATAGAAATATGTCAGCCGTTTGTGGTCTAGTCCCAACAGGAAAAGAAGCGTCGCGTGCAGATCGTGTGCGCTGATAACTTGCTGTTCGGCCTTCCACCCGAACTCGTCCGACGCACCGATGGTCTGCCCGCCCCTGATTCCAGCGCCCGCCATCCAAACCGTCATCGCTCCCGGATTGTGGTCTCGTCCCACGCCTTTTTGCGAAAGGGGCATGCGGCCAAATTCGGAATGCCAGTAGACCAGCGTTTCATTCAGCAGCCCGCGCCGCTTCAAATCCATGATGAGTCCGGCGATAGGCTGATCGACTTCCGCCGCGTGGCGCCCGTGATTTTCCACGATGCTATTATGCGCATCCCACGTGTCCACGTTCTGGTTCACCACTGCTCCGTTCCAAAGCTGAACCATGCGTACGCCCCGTTCCACCAGCCTTCGCGCCATCAGGCACTGGCGCCCAAACGGCTCGCTGATTTTGTTATCGAGCCCGTAGAGGCGCTTGGTTTCGTCGCTCTCCGAATCGATATCGATGGCCTCCGGCGCGCAGCCCTGCATCCGGAACGCCAGTTCGTATGAGCTGATGCGCGCCGTCAGTTCGCTGATACCCGGATGCGCCTCAACATAGTTCTGATTCATACGTGCCAATTGATCCAGTTCCGCGCGCTGCTGCTCCGGACTCAACGATCCGGACGGCGGATGCAAGTCCAAAATCGGATCGCCCGAGGCGCGGAACATCGTGCCCTGGTAAGCGGCCGGCAAAAAACCGGAGCTCCACTGGGATGCGCCGGTGAACGGGCCGCCACGCGGATCCTGAATCACCACGAACGCCGGCAGGCTCTGATTCTCGCTGCCCAGGCCGTACGTGACCCACGAACCCACAGCCGGAAACCCAGCGATGATCGATCCCGTGTTCCATTCGTAGCTGGAAAGCGTGTGATCGAGGGACCGCCCTTGCGCCGAATGGATAAACGCTAGATCGTCCGCCACTCCGCCCACCTTCGGAAATAAATCCGAGACCCACTTGCCCGATTGGCCGTACTGCTTAAATTGGTAGGGGCTCTTCATCAGCGGTCCAGGATAGCCTTGGCGTACCGCCACTTCGCCCTTGCCCTCGAGCAGCTTGCCGTGGAATTTCTCCAGCATAGGTTTATAGTCGAACGTATCCACGTGGCTGACGCCGCCGCACATGAACAAAGAAATCACCGATTTGGCGCGCGGCTTGAAGTGCGGGGCCTTCGGCAGGAACGGTGAATCCTTCACATCGGCGGCGCACGCTTGCCCGCTCGTGGCCGGGGCTCCGAGCATACGATCCTGAACTAGCAAATATGCCAGAGCAAGCCCGCCTAAGCCTTCGCCCGCCTGAAACAGAAGATCACGCCGGGAAATAAAACGCGTTTCGTTCTTTCCGCTACAGTACTCGCAATTGTGCTCCTTCATGGCCGCTCCTAATTGATGTATACAAATTCGTTCGAATTAAGGACAACATGCGCGAGTTCCGCAAGTGGGCTAAGCGTCAATTCGCCTGGGGTCGCCGGGGCGCCCTTTCGGCTGTTCAAGAACTCCAGCGCCTGTTGGAGCTCTTTCGCGCCCGCTTCGCGGCTGTAGGCGATGCGGTATAGCAGTTTCACCTGCGCTGCCGGATCACGGCCCGCCTCGCGCTCGAGGCGAGCAGCCAGATCCTGCGACTGCATCAGGTAAGTCTCGTTGTTGAAAAGCGTCAACGCCTGTGTAGGAACGGTGGTCACTTCTCGACGTTCGCAGCTCAGGCTCGCGTTGGGTTGGTCGAAAACGTCGAACATCGGATACTTCAAATTGCGCTTAACGCTCGCGTAGATACTGCGCCGGTAAGTGGCCGGCTCGTTCTTGGTGATGAGCCACTTTCCTTTGATCGGAGCTCCGGCCACGATGGCCTTCGGCACGGGTGGGAAAAACGCGGGTCCGCCGGCTTCCAGATTCAGGTCACCGCTTGCGGAAAGCGCGGCGTCGCGAATGATCTCCGCCTCCAGCCGTTTCACCGGGAAGCGCCACTGAAATTGATTTGTCGGGTCCTTGGCGAGGCTAGCCTCGTCATAGTAGGCGGAAGCCATCTTGTAAGCCTCCGACGTCATAATCAATCGCTGCATTTGTTTGATGCTCCAGCCTTGCCGGACAAATTCGGTCGCCAGCCAATCGAGCAGCGCGGGATTGGTGGGCTGCGAACCCATCTTGCCGAAATTGTTCGGAGTCGAGACGATGCCCTGCCCGAAGTGCTGATACCAGATCCGGTTCACCATCACGCGCGCCGTTAAAGGATTGTCTCCGGAGGCGATGAACTCGGCCAGCGCCCTGCGGCGCCCACTGGTCGGGAAAGCGTTTTTTGAAAGCGGAGTAATGCGTGCGGGTCCCTTCGACAGCACGGTGAGAAATCCCGGCTCAATCACGGGCGCCTTGATTTCCTCGGCGAAGGGGGTCAGTCCGTTGCTGGCGAAATACATGGGGGGCGGCGTGTAGGCCTCGCCCGGCGCTGGCATGTACTTGCCTTTGAACCCGAAGTTCTCGTACACGATGCCCCCGCTGGTGCCGGGTTGAAACGCTTCGTGCGGCGTGAAGCGATAATCACCGTCGCGAATGCCCATCGCGGTAGGAGGCTTCGGCGGTATTTGCTTCCGCAATGCGGCGATCTGATCCTCCAGGTCCTGCCGAGCTTTCGTGTCATGCTCGTTCAGCTTGAACTTGGCTCCCGGTTGGTCGTCGTCGTTTCCGGTGACACGCGAAACCTGCGCCACCAGCAGTTTTTGCCCAGGAGTCCGCTGGTCTTCCGGCGTCTTAAACGCATCCTGTATATCCTGCGGATACTTGGCCAGCGTGTTCTCAAACGCCTTCTTCTTATAAGGCGCTTCGATTTTACTGATCTCCTGGGTCAGCGCCTTGATTTGGGCATTGAGGTCATTGGCGGCCGTCTCGTACTTTTTCCATTCCTCTTGCGGGACCAGCGGATAATCGTACTCGACAAACGCATTAAACATCGCGAGTGATTTATAGTAATCGCGGCGGGTAATGGGATCGAATTTGTGATCGTGGCAGCGCGCGCAGTTCACGGTGAGAGCTTGGAACGCCTGGAACGTAGTGCGCACCATGTCATCCATGTAATCGAAGCGATAGTTGGGATTCTCGAGGTCGCGGTCTAAAACGCGCGGTCCCAGGCGCACAAACCCGGTCGCGGTCAGACTATCGAAGGTGGAGTTATCCAGTTCATCGCCCGCCAGTTGCTCCTTGATGAATTGGTCATACGGCTTGTCCTGGTTGAACGCCTTGATCACATAATCGCGGTAGCGCCAGGCGTCGCTGAAATCGTAATCATATTCATACCCGGTGCTGTCGGCGTACCGGGCCACATCCAGCCACATGCGCGCCCAGCGCTCGCCGTAGTGGGGCGACTCGAGCAGGTGGTCGATCAAATTCTCATAGGCGCGGGGCGATTTATCGTTGACGAACGCATTGACCTCGGCGGGTGTGGGCAGAATTCCGATCAAATCCAGATACGCACGGCGAATGAGCGTATTGCGATCAGCCGTTGGCGCCGGTTTCAACCCCTTTTCTTCCTGCTTCGCTCGAACGAAGGCATCGACGGGATTCTTGCTCCAACGCGCCTCGCTTACCCTCGGCAGTTCGCCGGAGACAGGCTTTTTGAATGCCCACCATTCGCGGTCCGCGTCTGTGACCAGCCTCTCGCGATAACTTCCATATACCAGCAGCGAGCCTTCCTCGGCCTTATTGGCTACTGACGGCTTGGGAGTATCCGCCATCGGGGCGCCGGCGTTGATCCAGTCCCTGACTACGGCAATCTCCTCGCGGGTCAACGGAGCAAGCGGCGCCATCGGCATCGCGGGCGTTACTTGACCGGTGATGCGTTTGTAGATCAGGCTCTCTTCTGCGTTGCCAGGAACCAGCGCGGCGCCATGGTCGCCGCCTTTAAGCATCGCCTCACGGCTGGCGAGGCTCAGATGCGACATCTGTGCCCTTTCCCCGTGACACTGCTGGCATTTGGTAAGAGCAGCCGGCATGCTTTGAGGCTGCGGCGTCTGGCCGAAGACGAGCAATCCCGGGAGCAGCAGGCAGACAGCGGAGGCCCCAACCGCCAATACCCGGACAGTCACGGCAAGACTGGAGGACCATCGGTGCATACTCACCCCTCCTTTGTAAAGAAGCTACACCCGCAAGGCGCCGGGCACAAGCCCGTCGGCAAATCCTGCTACAATCTCGCCCGTTTCGCTCCGGCGCGCGACGTGATAGCTTGGCAAGTGCTCAAATGCGAGCTCGGTTCAGTCTGTTGATTCTATTGCTGGGCGTCGCGCAGGCCCAGCGAAACCCGGCGCTCACGGGCGAGCCGGCGCCAGGAGCGCGGCCTGAGGTCAACCCGTTCTCCACTGAAGCCGATATTCTCCAAGGTGGAGCGTTGTTCCAAACCCATTGTTCCTATTGCCACGGCGTCCGCGGTGAAGGCGGCCGGGGCGCTGATCTCACCGCGGGCGAGTACCGGATGGGCGGATCGGAACCGGACCTATTCAAGACCATTCGGATGGGCGTTCCGGGCTCGGAGATGCCCTCCTTTCGCATCTCCGACGAAGAGGTTTGGAAGCTGGTCGCCTACGTAAAACGGTTGGGATCGCAGGGGCTCTTTGAAAAAGCTCCGGGAGATGCGTCCGTCGGGAAGGCGCTCTATGGCAAGAACGGCTGCGCAGCTTGTCACAGGATCGGCGATCAAGGAACCGATCTGGGCCCGGCGCTGACCGATGTCGGACGGCGCCGGGGGTTGGTGTTTCTGGAGGAATCGCTGGTCAAACCGGACGCAGTAGTCGCCAACGCTTTTCGTGCGGTTCAGGTAGTGTTGAAATCTGGGCAGACGATTACGGGACTACGGCTGAATGAGGACGATCTGTCGGTGCAGTTGCGCGATGTAGGCGGGAATCTACGATCCATCCTCAAGGAAAACGTTCGTGAAATTCGCCGCGATAAGCCTTCGCTGATGCCTTCCTACGAAGCTCGGCTCAACAAAACGGAGCTGGTTGACTTGGTAGCGTATTTGAATTCCTTGAAGGGAGAGCCATGAGAATTCGTTGCGTGCTGGCGTCGGCGGCTGTGCTGGCGGCGCTTGGGTGGAATTTGAGCGGCCAGGGCCTTCCGGTCTCTTACGAACGTTTGCTCAAAGCCGCTGATGAGCCGGGCAATTGGCTCATGCACTCGCATACCTACAACAGTTGGCGCTTCAGCAGTCTGAACCAGATCACCACGGCGAATGTGAAGAACCTGCACATGAAGTGGTTATTCCAGGGCCGGCACATTGAGAAATTCGAAACCACTCCTCTGGTGGTGAACGGCGTCATGTACCTCACGCGCCCGGAAAATGCCATTTATGCTCTGGACGCGGCCACTGGCCGCCAGATGTGGATGTACGAGTACCGGAATCCACCGCGCACCTTCAATTGCTGCGGCAAAGTGAATCGCGGCCTGGCGATTTTGGGCAACACGCTGTTCATGAACACGCTCGATATGCACGTGGTGGCGGTGGATGCGCGCTCCGGCCACGAGATCTGGAAGACGCAGATCTACGACTACAACGAGGCAGGCGGCTATGCGGCTCCAGGAGCGCCGCTGGTGGTAAAAGACAAACTCATTGTCGGCATGGCGGGGGGCGAGCGCGGCGTCAGCGGCTTCCTTGACGCCTACGACACGAAGACCGGCCAGCGGCTCTGGCGCTTCCACACCATTCCGCAACCTGGCGAACCCAACGTTGGGACATGGGCGGGTGATTCCTGGAAAACCGGCGGCGTCACTACTTGGAACAACGGGTCCTACGATCCGGAAACCAACACTCTGTTCTGGGGAACGAGCAATCCGTGGCCGGACTACAACGACGATTTCCGGGCGGGCGACAACTTATATTCGTGCTCGGTGCTGGCGCTCGATCCGGACACCGGCAAGCTGAAATGGTTTTACCAATTCACGCCGCACGATCTGCACGATTGGGATTCCACGCAGATTCCTATTCTGCTCGACACGCAATTCCGTGGCGAAAACCGTAAAGCGCTGGCTTGGGCCAATCGCAACGGCTTCTATTACCTGCTGGATCGCACGACCGGAAAATTTTTGACCGCGAAAGCATTCGTGAAGCAGACTTGGGCTAAAGGTTTCGACGATAACGGCCGTCCGGAAGTGATTCCGGGCAATGAACCGACGCCCGAGGGCAACGATCGCGTCTGGCCCGGGGTCGATGGCGGCGCCAACTGGATGTCGCATAGCTACAGCCCTTTGACCAGGCTGCTGTACGTTTTCGCACGCGAGGAGCATAGAACGTTTTCAAAGAACGCGGTCCCACATCCAACCACTGAGGTGACCGCTAACTCGGCCGCCGAGCCCACTACTGTGGCCCAGGCGAACGCTGGCGCCTACGATCCGGCGATTGGAGGCGCGATTACCCGAGCCGTGGGCGCTCCGGAAGAAAGTTGGGGCAAGGTGATTGCGATCGATCCGGGAACGGGAGACATCAAATGGGAGCACAGGGTCCTTACTCCCCCTTGGGGCGGCGTGATGGCCACCGCTGGGAATTTAGTTTTCGGCGGAACCCTGGAGGGAATGATTTTTGCGCTGAACGCCACGACCGGCGAACGTCTCTGGACCTTCTCCTCCAACGGACCCGTGTTCGCATCGCCCATCAGCTATACCGCCAACGGCAAGCAGTTAGTTTCCATTCCGGCGGGAGATTTGATTGTCACTTTTGGGCTGGACTAAGTGGACTTTGTTCGCCGTAATGGCAGCTCTGCGCGTTCCGGTAGCGGGCGATGCGGCTTCCGGCCAGGCGATCTTCGAAAGTAAAGGCGCGTGCCTAACGTGCCATTCGGTCGCCGGTCACGGCGGCAACCTGGGACCCGATCTCGGCAGAATCGGCGTCACTCGGAGCGTCAAATCTCTACGGCTCGCACTGGTCGATCCCGACTCTGAGTTGGACAAACAATACTTCACTGTTGTCGTGACCACTAAGGCGGACCAGACCATCCGCGGCGTTGCCCTAAATGAAGACGATCTTTCGATTCAGATTCGCGACAGTGAAGGAAATCCGCGCTCGTTCTTGAAAGAAGGTCTCAAGAGCGTAAGCCGCGAACAGCGTTCGCTCATGCCGTCTTATGCATATCGTCTGACGGAGGCCGAAATCGGCGACGTGGTCGATTACCTTCGCACACTTCGGGAGCCGTCTCCCAGAATCGCCATGCGCACGCGCCAGCCTCACCGTGCTTATTCAAACGTGGCGTTTCTGGACCGCATCGGCCGCGACGCCGAAGAGCGACCCGACACGCTGATCGGAGCGCTGGAAATCCCCATCGGCGCAACGGTTGCGGAAATAGGATCGGGCGCCGGCTACTACACCTGGCGGCTAGGGCGAGCGGTTGGGCCTTCGGGTAAAGTCTTTGCCGTGGATGTGCAACAAGCGATGCTCGATCGCACTCGTGAGACGATTACAAAGCATCAACTGAGTAACATCGAATTGGTACTCGGCGAGGAAAGCGATCCGCACCTGCCATCCGGAGCGTTGGAGTTGGTCTTCATTGCACATGCCTACCATGAATTTTCGAATCCCGAATCCATAATCGCTGCAGTGAATCAGTCTTTAAAACCGGCCGGGCGTCTGGTAGTAATCGAATTTGCAGAAGGCCATGCCTTCGGGCCACAAGACAAGGCGGAACGCATGACCGAGGAACAAATCCGTGCCGAAATCGAGCCGGCGGGCTTTGATTTGGATCGGGTGCTGGACATAGCGCCGATAGAGCACTGCTTGATATTCAGGAGCCGGGCCGAAGGCCGACCGCAGCTTTGAAAGGCAGGCCATACCTGCAATTCGAGCCTGCATTGTGTGGTCTGGCTCTTAGCCTGCGGCCGGGCTTCGCCCGATCCTACATCAGAAGATGAACTTCAGCGCGAACTGATACTGCCTCGGATTCAGGGCCAAATTCGAGCCCGTGATCTGGCCGAAGCCCCCCGCGCCCAGGATCGGCTTCGCCCCCGGGGCCCCGGTGTTGACGTTAGGCAGAGTTTGGCTCCACTTGGTTATGTTAATGTTCGGCTGGCCGAAATTTTCGGTGTTAGTGATGTTGTATACCTCGGCGCGGAACTGAATCTTCATCTGCTCGCGGATGGGGAAGTCCTTGAATAGAGAAAAGTCCATGCTCCGTTGCGGTGGACCGTACAGTTGCGCGCGTGTTTCATTTCCCACCGTGCCAACCGGTTGAGGCGTGAACGCATCCACATTGATCCAGTTGTTGTAATCCTGGTGATCTGGTACGTAAGAAACGCCCTTGACAACGTTAGGACGATCTGTCGTGACCAAATTGCTCACGTTCGAGGGAACCGGCGTCACTGTATTCAGAACCGTAAACGGCACGCCCGATTGGTAAAAGGCCAGGATGTTGGCCTGCCATCCGCCAACGACAAACTTCGTTGCGCGGCTGCCGGTCTTGCCGAATGGAAATTCATAGTTCAACCGGAAAGAGAGGCGATGCTTGATGCCGATGTCCGAGTTGCCCCAATCGTAAGTGCGGTCGAACGGAAGAATCGCTCCCACTGTTGCCTGGCCCGTAGTGCCGCCATCTTGAATGTTGGTCAGGTTGCGCGCGAAGACGTAGTTCACATTCGCGGTGATGCCCTTGGCGTAACGGCGCTCAAAGCTGAGCTGCGCCGCGTTGTATTCAGATGCGCCTGTCGCCGTGTAGTAATTGATGGAGGCCAGATTCGGCATCACTCCGGCATAGACACGTGGATTGTACACTCCGAGGCCAAGCTGGCTGGGCGCCGGGATGTTGATGTTCGGCGCATATTGCAAGTGCCGGGCAACTTGGCCCACATAACCGGCGCTGAAAACGTTCGCTCCGATTTGTTTCTGGAAGGTCAAATTCCACTGCATGATGTACGCCTGCGGATAATCCACTGCGTGGGCGCCCACGGTTCCCGGTAGCAGAGAGTTGATCGCAGGAACGGGAGCCGGCGGCGCTCCTTGCGACAGCCTGCCCGTGCCCGCCGGGCATGCCGACGCACCCGTCTGATTTGGGAAGCAATCCAGATTTAGACCAATAAAAGGGGGATTGTAGAGATTCATTGCGCCCGATGCGTAGTCCTGGGCATAACGGCTCATGCCGAGCCCGCCCCGAATCACGAATCCTTTCCGTGCCGTGGCTGCGAAACCGAACCGCGGCTCGAAATTGGTCCAATAGGATTTCACACCGGCGTTTGTGCCGATCTGGAAGGGATTGCAGTTGGCCGGCGTGCAAGCTCCTGCGAGAGCGGGATCGAAGTTGGAGCGCTCGCCCTGATTGGCTGTGATCGGGCTGAAATGATCCCACCGCAAGCCTAGGTTCAGCGTGAGCCATGGCTTTGCGCGCCAATCGTCCTGCACGTAAATATTGGGCTCCCAGAACCTGAAATACTGGCGCTTGGGGTTAATCTGCCGCTGTATCTCATCCGGTTTGCCTTGAACGAAGTTCACCAGATCCGTGAGTTCGTCCTGGGTGAAGCGGAAATATCCCAACCCGAAAGTGTTCTGATAGTAGTTCAGCTGGCGGCGGATCACACCCGCTCCGAATTTGACGTTGTGCGTGCTCTTGGTCCAGGTGATCGATCCTTGCTCTTGGAACACGTTATTGATGTCGAGGATCGGAACAAAACGATCGTCGCCGATGGTGAAGCTGCTGCCCACAGCGCGCATGGGAACGATATCGATGGTGGCCAGGCCTGAGATCTGATCGGTCACATCAGTATTAGGCATTCCGAATTTCGCGCTGGCGTTCGTGCCCTGATTTGTCGCGGATGTGTACAGCCACAGCCGGGTGAACGCAGACTTCAATTCCATCACCACTGAGGGGCTCCAGATGTGAACATAATCCGCCATCGCGCCCGTGGAATTGGCTTCCGACGGGCCGGGGAAAATGCCGCCACCCGCGCTCAAGTCCAGCCCGTCTACGTTAACGTTGGGAAAAAGAGCGGGCTGCGAGTTATACGTAGGGTTATAGGAGAAGCGCGCAAACAGGCTGTCCCGATCCCCAAATCGATGATCGAGGCGTGCATCCACCGTGTTGCTGTTGTAAAGCTTGTTGACGTTGTTGAGGTAGTTTGCGCCGAGTTGACCCGGAGTCCCCGCGTTGGGGGCTGGGAAGAGCTTCCAGTACTTGAGTGCAACGGGGTCCAGCTGATTAGTGGGGACGATTGGACCGCCGACATCGGAGAAGTCTCCCGGATGCTGTTCTTCGTAAAGCGTCGGAGTGAAGATAAGGCCGGTGGGAACGCCCTGCCGGATTTTCAAACCTTCGAAGTCGACGAAGAAGAATGTCTTGTCCCTTTTGATCCGGCCACCCAGGGAAGCGCCATATTGATTCTGCCGGTATTTGGCGCGCGGAACGCCGGACTTGTTGGCGAAGAAATCATTGGCGTTGAGCTTGTCATTGCGCAAGAACTCGTAAAGGTTGCCGTGGAACCGGTTGGTTCCGGACTTGGTGAGAATGTTGATCACCGCGCCTCCCGCGCGCCCTAATTCGGCCGGATAGCTGTTGGTATCCACTTTCACTTCCTGGATCATGTCGATTGAGGGGCGGACGAGTAGAGTGAACTGCTCGCGCTCATTGTTATCCATGCCATCGATCAACTGATTGTTGAACACCTCGTTTTGGCCGTTCGCGATGATATTCGCAGTTTGCCGCCGCTCGTCGGGGCGTGTTCCGCTCAAGATGGAATTGGACGGTCCCGCGGATACACCGACGGTGCTCTGCACCAGGGTGACGAAGTTACGGCCGTTCAATGGCAGGTCCTGCACGGCTTGGGCCGCGATCACAGTTGAAACCGTGGACGAATCGGTCTGGAGAGCCGGGCTTTGCGCCTCGACCTGTACTACTTCCGTGACGTTGCCGACCTGCAATTGCATGTCGGCCCGGGCGCGGTCTCCCGCCGAGACCGACAAACTGATGGTCGCTTTCCTGAAGCTCGGCGCCTCTCCGGTGACGGTGTACTGCCCGGGAATCATCAGATTGAAAATGTAGTCACCCGTTGCGTTGGTAGTCGCCGTCTTCACGTCGTTGGTGGACGTGTTAATGGCGTTGATTTTGACGCCGGGAACTACGGCCCCACCGGCATCGGTTACGGTGCCAAGAATGTCGGCAGTGTTCACCTGGGCCAACGCTTGGCTGGACGAAAAGAGAAACAGCGCCGTCAGAGACGAGCGCGCGATTGCTGAGAGTTGGTTCATACTCACCCCGCTTCCTTTCGAACGTGCGTATATTGCTATCGCCTCGACCCGAGCGTGTCAAGGCCCTGAAAAACGCGCCGCGATAGCGCCATTTGAGGTGAATTTCCCGGCCGGGCCGGACGGCGGCACTTCTTCGGAAACCCACTTTCGAGGAAACTGGCGGCAGCCCGCCCTTGTTCTCGTCCGGGGATTACCGCTCCGATGGCCGGATCGAGACGGTGAACTATCCGATGCTCGTTTCGCTACTGAATGAAATGCAGCGCCAGGAGGCGGAGACGCTCTGAAAGACCGCCTCGCATAGCTCGAATCCAAGCCCCCCTAACGGGAGTTCGTCACCAAAGCTGCCTCCGGCCAGCCACTCCTGCCCAGGCTCGAGAACGCGCTGAGAGCGCCGGGCGCGAGGCATTCCGCTCATATAGAATATTGAGCGCTCGAAAGGAGGCCTATGCTACGAAAGCTATCCGTTGCTTCCACGCTTCTGCTGCTCGCCGGCGCTTCGACCGTGCATGCCCAGGACGCCCGCGCAGTCTTGCGGGCCGCAGTCGTGGCCATGGGTGCCGACAAGGTCAAAACCATCCAATACTCCGGCACGGGCTGGAATGCGGCCGTCGGGCAGAGTTACAGCCCGCAAGACGATTGGCCGCGCTTTGAAGTCACGCGCTACGCGCGCACCATCGACTACGATGCGAATTCGTCGCGGGAAGAACTGACGCGGCGGCAAGGCGCCAACCCCCCGCGTGGTGGCGGCGGCACGCCTCTCCAGGGGGAACAACAGCAGGTCGCAATTGTGAGCGGCAAGTATGCCTGGAACATAGACGGCCAGAACGTCCAGCCTCAACCGGGCCTGTATCTCGCCGGAGTCCCAATGGCCGAATTCCGCCAGCTCGACATCCTCCTGACGCCGCATGGCTTCCTGAAGGCGGCCATGGCCGCCCCCAACCCCACGGCTATCTCTATAACCCTGCCATCTCCTCCCGGCGGCATCACCCAGAACGGAAAGGCGACCATCGTCTCCTTCGTCGCCCTAGGTAAGTACAGGGTCAACGGAACCTTCAACGACCAGAACATGTTGGAGCTGGTGCAAACCTGGGTCGCAAACCCCGTCTACGGCGACATGCTGTATGAACTGCGCTATACCAACTACAAGGATTACGGCGGAGTGAAATTTCCCACCGTGCTGCACATTCATCAGGGCGATCCGCGCCTGAGTGTGGCGCACAACTCCATGGAGATCACAATGAACAGCGTCGAACCGAACGCCAGCGCGCCGGCGATCTCGGTTCCGGACGCTGTGCAAAGAGCG
>Ga0126371_10003039_pt1 | contig 14598 bp, 16 predicted proteins | sample PanSoiMetaPlot_4_FD_110145 | JGI IMG/M metagenome (GOLD analysis project Ga0126371, IMG submission 110145) | Tropical forest soil microbial communities from Panama - MetaG Plot_4 | ecosystem: Environmental > Terrestrial > Soil > Tropical forest > Bulk soil | place: Panama | collected 2016-02-17 | reverse complement strand
TCGAGTGCGCGACCGGCACGATTCGTGAGCAGGAAACCCAAGGAACTTGCTCTTACATTTTTGAAATGGTGGCCTCGTCGCGGAGTGAAAGAACCCAGCAGCGCCTGGATGGCTGCTTCACCACATGCTGCTGAAGAAACACTCCCGAAATCAGGTGTAGGATTAGTCTCCGAAGTAAACGGGACCCCGCGAAAATTCTTCTGACAACAAGGTCTACCGATGGATTGGGCGATCTATCAGCCTAGTGTGCGTTTCGACGCTCGCGCGGAGCGTAAGGAGTGCGAGTTCCTGTTCAGCCACCAGGCCAAGGTCCTGCAAGATCGAATGGCGCGCCGCGGTCACACCGATCGCACGAAACATCACGCCATCCCCGAGTGGGAAAAGCTATATCAAGCACAAGCAGCCGAGCGCCGATTGCTGCATCATGCGAGAGTTCTGAGCTGGGGAAAAGAGAAGAGGTACTACTTCGCCCACAAGCAATCCGTCGTCGTCCCGCGCACGCCAATCTCGCAACTCTAACCGAAGCTGAACTACGGATCGCCGCAGGTGCTTTGGGAAAAGAATCTGCAAACTGTTGCACAATCTGCTAAAACGCCTTCACAATTTGTCCGCCCTAGGCCGTTGATCGCCACGATTTCCACATCGCAAACCCTGAATCGAATGGACTTTTAACGCGGGCTTACATAACATAACGTCCGTTTTGCCGGGGGTGGCTCGTGAATGTTCACGCCCAAAGAGCGTGCCCCCGGGAGCAAGAACATTCTCTTTCGACCGCTCGTCCCCGCTGGTGCGATGCTTCCGGTTTCCTCGAATCGGATTTGCGGCGCATCATTCACGCATTGCTATCGTTGTCCCCATCTTCGATGCACCTCTAGCGACGGTGCAGTGACGGACGAATCGAACGAGCTTTTGCAATGAGTGAACCACAACCGCGGTAATTGATTCAGAGAGGTCGTCCCTGCCCAGTCGTTTGCTGTCGACGGCTGCGCGGATTGTTCATCGCCACGTCGCCCATTGTCTGCCACGTTCGAATAACAGGCTCACATCTTTCGATAGAAAAAAAGGAGATCCCCCATGACGGGAAAAAAGTGGAGTCTTGTCGTCTTGGCCATTCTGATTGCGGCCAGTTCGACGTACACCTTTAGCCAAGCAGCGATTGAGAGCAGTAGAAAACTACCCGCGAGCGCTTTGCGGAAAATGAAACCCAGGTCTGATCACGCAAGCGAATCAATGGCAAAATTTGGAGCGCAAAAATCCCAGAAGTTCGGAGCTGCCGGGATCTCGGCTCACGCAGCGTCTTCAAGCGGGATACCGGGCATCGACAGTTTGGCGAATTGGGTGGGGCAATTTACCTATGCCGGCTTCGACGGCAACGGTAATCCGCAGTCCGTTTGGCCCTACGCCATGGTCGGATCTGCACCCGAGACCGGACGAACGACAACGATTCGCGCTCCCATCGTCCCGGTCGTCGTCGAGTTGCTGGCGGCGGACGGCAGCGTCGCGGTTACATTCGGTCCCGATCAAAGTATCATCACCGCCGCTCTGCAATCTCCCGAGTTTGTGCCCTTCGTGTATACCAACGGCATCGGTCAATTTAACGATGAGATGATGCGCGCTCAGTTCGCCAACCGTATCCATGGTGGAGGAGAAGAAGGTGGCTGGCACACCATCCTGCGTCCCCGGCTCCAAACAGCAAGAGTCATGAAGATTCCCTTTTTGACGCCTGGCGGAAAGCGCGCGTGGTACGTTTTCGTGGATGGTTCGGGTAATCCAGTCCTCGAAGCGATCGACGTTGACGTGTTCGGGACTCTATTTGGCCCGCAAACCTATCCCTTCGACAACAACACCCCTATCGGGGCCGCCGAACTTGCCGGGGACATCACGACCAAGGACCTTTCCACCTTCCTGTTCAATAACACCGTTCTGTTCGCGGGTGGCGATATCAATAATTGCTGCATCATCGGTTATCACACCTACGATTTCGAGCCAGGAATTCCGCAGAACGGAAATCTGCCTCGCTTGTATGTGCTGAACTTTGCGAGTTGGATCTCGCCAGGACTCTTCGCCTTCGGCTTCTCCGACATTACGCCTTGGAGCCACGAGATGGCGGAGACCTTCAACGATCCCTTCGTCAACAACGCGACGCCGTGGTGGTTGAGTGTGGACCCGGTCCTCGGCGGCGGCCAGTGCCAGAACATCCTCGAAACCGGCGATGTCATCGAGGTGCTTGACGCGGAGAACCCGGTCTCAACCATTCCGGGGAAAGGATTCACGTACCATCCGCAAAACGAGGCGCTGTTCCCCTGGTTCGCCTTCGAGTCGCCCTCGCCGGCAAAACATGGCGCATATAGCTTCCCAGACGAAACGACCCTAACGTCGCTGTCTCCGGGGCCGCTTCTTCCGGGCTGCGTTCCTGCTCCCTAGGCCAGTTCGCTAACTACTCGCTGCTGCCAACGCCGGGCGTTCCCCGGCGTTGGTCTTTTTTTCACCCCTTAAGTCATTCAAATTAAGTTGATTTTTCCGCTTTCCTGCCTGGCAACCCGGCCATCTTTCTTCGCAACTAATGATTTAGTTGACGAAGACCTATCGTCTCCGTCCAACATTACAGGAAGACCTATCGTCTCCGTCCAACATTACAGGAAGACATTTTTCGGAGGATGTCCCTTGGCCCGCACGCAATCCGCAACTTTGACCGAAGCTGAACTGCGCATCATGCAGGTGCTTTGGGAAAAGAAGTCAGCGACCGTCCAACAGGTTCTGGAAGCCCTCCCCCAATCCAAGCCGCTGGCCTACAACTCGGTGCTGACCATCGTGCGCATCCTCGAAAAGAAAGGTTACGTGCGCCACGTGAAAGATGGCCGCGCGCACATCTATCTTCCGCTGCTCGATCAAAAAGAAGCCACGCAATCGGAGATCGGCCACCTGGTGAGCCGGTTCTTTCAAAATTCGCGGCAACTCCTCGTGCTGAACATTCTCGAGGAGCAGGGCCTTGATGCCGAAGAACTCGACCGCCTGCGGCAGTTGTTGGACGAGAACCGCTGAGCATGCAGACCATCCACACCCTCGCGCAGATGTCGGCAGAGCGGATGTTGAACTGCCTCGTGCAGGGCCTGCTGATCGCTCTCTTTGCGTGGATCGTGCTGCGCCTGATTGGACGGCGTAACTCCGGCACGCGGTTCGCCGTGTGGTTCTGCGCGCTGCTCGCGATCGCCGCGACGCCTTGCCTGCAGATTTCTCTTACAGGCGCTGCACATGTCGCACGAGGACCGGCCGCGGTCACTCTGCCGGCGAATTGGGCACTCTATCTTTTTGCCGCCTGGGCGACGATCGGCGCTGTTGGACTCGTGCGCGTCATCGCCGGACTCTGGCATGTGCGGCACATCCGCAGAAGTTCTCGCGTCGTCTCAACCAACGAACTCGATCCGATCCTGCAAGCGACGCTCGCCGAATTTCGCGCGTCGCGTAAGGTCGATCTTCGCGTCTCGGACGATCTTCATGTTCCGACTGCGATCGGATTCTTCAAGCCCGCGGTCATTGTTCCAGCCTGGGCGCTAAGCGAGCTACCGCCCGCGGAACTTAACACGATTCTCTTACACGAACTCGCGCACCTGCGCCGTTGGGACGACTGGACCAACCTCGCGCAAAAAATCCTGCGCGCCGCCTTCTTCTTTCATCCGGCTGTACTGTGGGTGGAAAACCGCTTGTCTCTTGAGCGCGAGATGGCATGCGATGACCTCGTGCTCGCGCAGACTTCAAATCCCCGCGCCTACGCGCAATGCCTGGTCTCGCTCGCCGAAAAGAATCTGATCCTGCGTCGCGGAATGGGGTTGGCCCAGGCCGCCGTCGGCCGTATGCGGCAGACCACACAACGCGTTCTGCAGATTCTCGACGCGCGCCGCCCGAGCGGTGTGCGCGTATGGAAGCCGGCACCGTGGCTCGTCGGAACGTTCTCCATCGTCTGCCTGGTTTCCGCCGGACACGCGCCGCAACTCGTTGCTTTCGGCGATGCAGGTCGCACCAACGGATCTCAATATTCAAGCGCTGCGGCCTCCGGACGCTTAGATGACTTCGAACCGCCGGCAACTCCGCACTTCGTTCCGGCAAAATTCGTCGACCGTTCTAGCACCACGCTGGCACCGCCGATGCAACGTGCTCATAAAGCCACGAAGCATCTCGCACGACCTGCGAAGCCAACGTTGTTGAAAGCCGAGAACGCTGAAAACGCGCAGCCGCTGCAAGCTTCCGCGAAGGTTGTTCAACCTGGCGCCTCGGCTGACATGTCGCAAGCTTCAGCGAAAGTTGTTCCGGCAAGTGTCTCAACGTCCGACGCCGAACAACAGACGATGCAGCCCGCGGTCTTCGTGGTCGTGGAAAGCCAGCAGTACGGCAACGCCGTCATCTGGCAAGTTTCGTATTGGCAGATCATGATCGTGCAGCCCAACCCGCAGCGCGTTCTGCATCCGCACGTTGTTTCCGAAAACCCCTCCAAATCCATTTAACCAACGTATCGCGTGGATGGAGGGCAGTGTTTCAGTAACAACTAAAGAATTAGTTGTCACAAAACATAAACCAAATTCGAAGCTCGTCAAGGAGAACAGCTAGAACATGAAAACGTGGTTCACCCAAAACTGGAAACAAATCGCTCGCCGCATGATTGCGCCCGTGCTCGCTATCGGCATGGTCGGATCGTTGGCGATCTACGAAAACTACAAACCAACGGTCGCCAAAGCGGCGGTGTCAGAAGCGACGCAAACTCCGCTCGACGACAACAGCGTCAGCGCGCTCCTGTCGCTTGATCGAGCCATGGAGACGCTGGCCAGCCGAGTGACGCCCGCCGTCGTCAACGTCGCCGTCACATCGAAAACGAAAGCCGACGACCAGGCCCAGGCCGAAATTCCCGACGACATGCGTCAGTTCTTCGGTCCCGGCTTCAACTTCAACATGCCCCGCCAGGGCCCGCAAATTGAGCATGGCATCGGCACCGGTGTCATCATTTCGCCCGACGGATACATTGTCACCAACAACCACGTCGTCGACGGCGCCACCGACATTCGCGTCACCATGAGCGATCGCCGCGTGCTGTCTGCGAAACTCATCGGCACTGATCCGCTCACCGATCTCGCGGTGATCAAGATCGAAGGCCACAACTTTCCGAACGTCCCTTGGGGCGATGCCACGACTCTCCGTCCCGGACAGACCGTGCTCGCGTTCGGCAACCCGTTCGGTATGCGCTTCACCGTGACGCGCGGAATCGTCAGCGCGTTGAACCGTCCGAATCCTTCTCCCACTGACGCCCGCAAGCCTGGCCAGTTCATCCAGACCGACGCGGCCATCAACCCCGGTAACTCCGGCGGCCCGCTTGTGAATGTTCGTGGCCAAGTGGTCGGCATCAACACGTTCCTGATCTCGCAGTCCGGTGCGTTCTCCGGCATGGGCTTCGCGATCCCCACGCAGATCGTGCGTCCGACCGTGGAAGAGCTCATGCGTGACGGCAAGGTCACTCACGGCTTTATCGGCGTTGGCATCACCGACGTCACGCCCGAGAACGCGAAGTTCTTCGACTCGAAGGACAATCGCGGCGCGATCGTTACGCAGGTCACGCCGAATGCTCCCGGAGCGAAGGCCGGCCTCAAAGTCGGCGACCTGATCGCCAGCGTCGACGGCCACAGCGTCAGCGACGCAAGTGCGCTCCAGGTAATGATCGAGCAATCGCATCCTGGAACCACCGTGAAGCTCGCAGTCGTCCGAGACGGGAAGAACATGGAAGTTCCGGTCACTCTCGAAAAGATGGGTGCGCGCGACAAGGAAGAAGTTGCCAACAACGAAGGCGGCAAGCCGCGCTGGGGCATCGGCCTCGGCGAACTGACGCCTGATGTCCGGCAACAGATCCAGGCCAACGATGACGTGAAGGGCGCGGTCGTTCAGCGCGTTCTTCCCGGCAGCCCCGCCGACAACGCGGGCCTTCGTCCCGGAGACGTCATCATCAGCGTTAACCGGCACGAAACGCAGTCGGTCAGCGATGTCCAGAAAGCGCTCGCCAACGTCCCGAAGGGACAGGACGCGCTTGTGCTCGTCTGGTCGAACGGAGGAAACACCTTCCGCGTCATGCACTCCTCAGAGGGTGAAGGCGCGTAGTGGGGACACGATTGTAGGCAAGGAACGGTCATCCACACTTCGTCGGGGGACGAGGCCGAATGATCGTGATTACAGTGGGCAGGGCACATCGTCGGGTGTGCCCTGTGCTTTGTGTGGCGCGCACACTTCGGTGCGCGAAGTTTTCCTGCAGCGCGAAGAACCTTTCGCGGAAGCCGTCTCAAGCACTTCCTGTCAGTGAGATCTCCATCTTGGAGAGATTTTGCTTTTCTTGCGCCCTTTGCGTTCTTTCTTCGCGCCCTTTGCGGTTGATATCCTTTCTCAGCGCCCTCCGCAGACGTTCTCTGCGCTTCTCTTCGTTTAAAAGCGTTTGCCTTTCAATTCAACCCATACCCCGATCGCCCCGTGTTCCTCTGTGTCCCCTATGGTTATCTTGTTTTCTCACGCCGACGTCAACGGAAACTCAATCGCCAGCACCTCACCCAGGTAAATCTCGCGCTTCGGCCCAGCCAGCCGATACCCGCGCACGTTCATCCACTTCCCAATCGCCCGGTACGTCTCCTCCGACCGCTCGTCGTCCCAATCCGAGTAGGCACACGCCAACGTTGCCGCCGGAAGCTGCTTGAGGTCGTACAAACTCCGCGCCGCCACGCGCTCCTTTAACCCCACGAAAGCCTCTCCCTCAAGCCCTCCCGAGTCCGCGCAACAGTGCCACAAAACTCCTCGCAGATCGCCGACCGCATGCGCCGGCAATGCCGCTGCCAACTCCTTTTCCAGTCCTGCGATCTCCGCATAACTATTGAGCCGTGAACGAATCGACGCCACCAGAGCCGGCGGCCTTCGCTTCACCACCACCGGAATCGGCCGGCTCGAACTATCCAACTCCTTCAGTGCCGCCTTCACCCACCCCAATGATTGGCTTGCCGTCTCTATCGACAGTTCGAGCGTTCTCTTCAGATCGTCCAGCATCTCGCGCCGATCCTTCGTCGATCCCGCCTTCCGCGTAAGACCGCGTACCTCCGCCAGTGGCACGCCGATCTCTTTCAACGCAAGAATCGACGCCAGTTCCTCGAGCTGTTGCGGTACATAAAACCTGTAGCGCGTCCGCGGATCGATACTCGCGGGCCGCAGCAGTCCGATCTCGTCATAGAAACGCAACGTCTTCGCCGAGACCCCACTCAGCGCAGCAAATTCCCCAATCCGATATCGCGCAGTCATACGCACCCTCACTAAATCCCACAAATTCCTTGACCTCGAAAATACCACCCTCACCCGGCCCCGAACGCCCTTTTGTGCTTGAACCTTCCGCCGCACTGGAATGTTTTACTCACCAATAGCAACCCGGCGAGACCGAGATCTGAAAGGAGACATATGTCGGATCACTCCACATTTGATTTGATTTCCCCCGTATCGATGCACAGGCCCAATGGCTACTCGCACTTGGCAAAAGTGAAGAATGGCACGCCCGTTTTCATCGCGGGACAAGTAGCGCTGGACCCTTCCGGCCATCTTGTCGGTGCCGGCGACCTCCGCACCCAGGCCCAGCAAGTTTTCGAAAATCTAAGAAGTGCCGTCGAAGCCGCCGGAGGATCGTTCTACAACATCGTGAAGCTCAACGTCTACGTCGTCGACCGATCACACTTACCGCAATATCGCGAAGTTCGCGACCAATTCATCGATGTCGGCAATCCACCTGCCAGCACTGCGGTGCAGGTGGCCGCTCTGTTTCGTCCCGAGTTCTTGATCGAAGTGGAAGCCGTTGCCGTCGTGCCGTAGGAGTCCGACATGTTTCTTCCAGCCCTTATCGTCGCATTATTACTCCAGGCAGCCACTCCGCCCACCGATCCCGGCCCCCGCGCCGCCATCGAACTCTACTTCACGGCCCATGGTCTTGGTGATGGCAACTACATCCGTCAGGCATTCACGCCCGATGCAAGGATCTCCTTCGTCGACCACGGCGAACTCAAGCAATGGACACGTGAGGAATTCGCCAATCGCTTTCATGGCCCTGGTGCCGACGAGTATCGACGTATCCGGCGCGTCGAGAGTCTGGATGTGAACGGCGACGCCGCCAGCGCCGTCGTCACCCTCGACTATGGACAAGTCCTGTTTCGAGATCACCTGTCGCTTCTGAAAATTGGCGGCCAATGGAAGATCGTGAGCAAGGTCTTCTCCGCCGAGCACAGAGAAAAGGGACAGGCATTGAAGCAGACTTTGCTCGACTGGTCTCTCCCTTTTGAACCCAGAAGAATCATCGGCAACATTTACTACGTTGGCAGCAATCTGATCAGCTCATTCCTTATCACGACACCCGCAGGCCACATCTTGATCGACACCGGCCACATCCAGTTACTGCCGCAAGTCGAAGCCAACATCGAAAAGTTGGGTTTTCAGGCCAAGGACGTAAAGATTCTGCTGAACACCCAGGCGCATGTCGATCACTGTGGCGGCTTCGCTCAATTCAAGCGCGAAACCGGTGCGACCATCATCGCCAGCAAGCTCGATGGAGAACAGATGATGCGCGGAGACAAGGATGACTACGCCGACAATGGCGCCTACGACAACGGCGACGATATAGACTACGAGCCGATCAAGCCCGATCGCATCATCACCGATGGAGAACAAGTGGAACTCGGCGGCGTCATCCTCACGGCGCACCTCACTCCGGGCCACACGAAAGGTTGTACGAGCTGGTCGATGCGCGTGAACGAAGCTGGCAAAGATTACGACGTCCTCATTCTCTGTGGCCTCACGGTCTCGCCGTACAAGCTGACGAACAACGACCACTATCCGCAGATCGTTGAAGACGCCCGCAGCTCGATCCAGCGATTGCGCGCCCTGCACGCCGACGTCTTTCTCGCCGGGCATGGCTTCTGGTTCGATCTGGAAGGCAAAGCCGCGCGACAGAAAGATGGCGCGGCGAACCCGTTCGTCGATCCCGCCGGGTTGGGACGCCACCTGACTGAGATGGAAAATGACCTCGACCAGGCGCTAGCGGCACAGGAACGACAACGGTAATTGTGCAAGATGAGAATGTGGCGGTTTTTGCTTTCCTGATCACCCGATGGCCCGATCTCCAGATCACTGACGTCTCTGGTGATTCTGTGTCTTTGTGCCTCCGAGGTGAGACCGATTTCCCCGTGTTCCTCTGTGTCCCCTGTGGTTATCTTGCTTTGCTTACGCCGACGTCAGCGGAAACTGGATCGCAGACTTAGGGCAGACTCGCGTCATCCGCCGACGCGCCGGGCGAGATTTTCAGCAGTGCAGTCAGATCCTCTGCCAGGCTGGAGCGAAGCTCGTCGGGAATGTCTTTGAAGCGGAAGGGCTGCAGACACCCTTTCGTCGCCCACATCGGAAATAACATCTCAGCCTTGTTGCGGACCGTGGTCGAACCTACGTGAAACAAAATCTCGATCATGATGCCTTCATCGAGCGGCTGATCGAGCTGTAACAAACCGCCATTGCAGGAAAGCTGGTTCAGACGCGCCCGAATTTGCCGCTTGTTCTGCAACTGGAGCAATGCCAGCACCGAGCCCCCCAGCTTAACGCGGGCGCCGCGCTTGTCCCGTTGAGTTTGGGCAGCCTGGCTCATCGACACTTGCCCACCACTATCGCATCCAGGCTTCGAGGTGGGGAGGTTACGAAAGAAGTGGTCCGGTCATTCCCACGCAAGTCGCACAAAGGCAAGGCCGTCGAGTGTTTGGTTTGTTTAGTGGGATAAAGATATTGTCCCTTGCATCCTTGGTGGATTCACTCGTGCTCTCTGCAGTTACTCGCACTCTCTTAAGACTATTCTGCTCGCCCGACGGCGCCAGATCACCCGATGCCGGTGAGATGTTGCTTTTCTTTGCGTCCTTCGCGGCTTTTCTTTGCGCCCTTTGCGGTTAAGCTCTTTTCTCCGCGTATGTTCTCTGTGCCTCCGCGCTTAAAAGCTTTTGATTCTCTGCTCACCCGATGACCCGATCACCCGCTGTCTCTCTCGCCATCTTCGGTTGCCTATTCTTCCCGAGGCATCGCCCCCGCCAGCAGCAACACAGTTCCACAAAACATCAGAGTGTCGGCCACGTAATTCAGACCATTGTCGAGGCTCGCGCGTTCCACGACGCCGATCGGCACGTACACGGCTAACTCCACCAACAGCACAGCCAAGCCCACCCACGTAGCTGCTACCCGCGTTCTCTTGCCAATAAGCAAAAAGATGCCCCCGACCGCGTAAACCACCGCGGCCACATAGCCCCAAATCGCGTGACCATAGATATACGTGGGAGTGAGCGGCTCCAGCGGAACCCCGGGAACGTGATCGGCGTGCATGAACTGCTCGAAGCTGTAAAACAGCACTGGAACCGCAACAAAGTATCGCCCAATCGTCGCAAAGATGCGCCGCACGCGCTCGTGTCCCGGCCCGCTGAGGCTGGCCGCCAACGCCAGAGGCCCGCCGCTGAACGACAATTCCCGCAGCATCAATGTCAGCCCAAACCGGCCTCGTGGATTGCGTGCCCATGCGGGTAGGTCCATGAGCACCACAAAAAGAAAGAACGTCAGCGCGAGCAGACTCGCCGCCAGACGCGTCTGAACCCCTGTCACCAGGCTGAACGCGGCCGCAATAAAGCACGCGCCTACGAAGTACGCCCAAAAGTGGTGCCAGGGAATCCATGACGGCACGATCGATGCGATAACCTCGGTCAGGGTGAAGTGCTCCACGCCAAAGGCCGCAATGGGCGCTGCATAGAAGAGGGGACCAAACAATATCACTTTGTCCAATCCGCGCGCTGCTTGCCAGTTGCCGCGAACGAAAACCGTTACTAGCCCGAGGGCAAGAACCACAAAAAACGCGGAGTACGACCAGATCACCTGGCTGGGGATTACGACGAAAGCCATCACCGCCGACACACTCATCAAGCCGCTCACGAGAGGTCCTTCCTGCCTTTGCGCTCTGGCCTAAGACATCTGGAGGCGTGCTCAAATACCACACTTCAAAGCATCATGTCACGATATTTTTGCGCTCTCCGGTTTAACCGCCCCCGGCTCCGTGTTCGTGACCGACTGCGATGGACCCGCTAATCACGAGCACCATCACAGCACGTACATTCTCAGCATCCACCAGACGAGGAATAACGCCACGACCGCCCCCGCAATGTGAACGATCCAGTCGCCAACGGTTTTGGGTTGCCCAAAATTAAACATGCGGGCCATGGTAACAGCCATCGCGCGCAGTGCTATAAGAACCGTCGTCGTACCGCCGGACGCTCAGCTGTGGGTTGCGGTGCAATCTCCGAGATCGAAGGCAATCATCCTCGGCGTGCGTTCCGGCCTATACTCGAATCCGATGGACGCTCTCGATATTCTTTTCCGATCCCGCTTCTTTAATCTGTCGAAGGTCGGTGAACACTTCATAAACCCGTGCTGTTTTGGAGAAGACTTGCAGCTTGGCTCCGCTCGAGATTAGCTGAGAAAAATGTGCACGCCGGCACGCCCTATCAGGAGGACTGGGGATGGGAATTACCGGTGACCTTAGGAGGAGAATCGTATTACCTGGGCATGAATGGCAATCCCGATCGACCCGGAATCGATGAAGGGGAGTGGCGGATCATGGTGTCCAAGCGCCGTTCGATGTGGCAACGGTTGACAGGCACAGGAAGAGTTACCGCCGACGACCCGCTTCTTTTATTGGTGGAGCAAATTCTGTCCGAAGAACCCGCTATCAACAACATGCGCCGTGAGACCGGAATGTTCTGATAGGGGCAATTATCCCCATCGCAAATCCCCGCAGCTTTTACAGGCTCATCAGCTTCGCCGCCGAATCTGAAAGTGCCGCCACCGAGTTGCGTAAGGTCGCTCGCAAGACGCGGCCCTCTTTTCTGAGGCGCTGGCTCTCGCTGACTGAAGAACGCATATTTGTAATAGAGGTCCTGTACCTGGATAACAACCCTTCCACCTCAATGCAAGCCGCTGGCATCGTGGTGTGGCATCTGGTCCTTTGCTGCAACCACAAATTCAGTTCGTTCGCATATGCGCGAACAGAAGAATGCTGCTTGCCATCCAGCCGCCGTACCGGGAGTCCGAATTCTTGCTCATACCGCTGCACGGTCCGAACGCCTAAACCTAAATGCGCAGCGATTTCCTTCCACGAGTTGAGCACTGGAATTGTTTCTGTTGTCAGGGCGGTCGCGGGAGATGTAACGGAGAGGACATCCATGTCTGCTTCCCCTACTGGTCCTGCGCAACCTGGTGTGGAAATTATACGAACCAGGAAATCAGGTGATTTAGGGCACTTCCTGTATGGAGTCAGATTTTTCCGTCGAACGAATTCTCGCACGCAAAGAATGTGGCGGAGTCACTCTCAAGGGTGCAGAACACGTATTCGTTGCAGAACGCGAGTTGCTCCAAAACCGCAAGTCATCCATAAATTGTCGGCGGGCGCAATCCTTTTAACCCGATCGTAATCTCCCGCAAGATAGCCTTGGTTTGTACGTTCTACGATCAAGCATCTCCACGGTCCCAGCTTTCGGCGGTCCATCGTCCTTCGCGCCCATCGATCGGGCAGTCAATTAGGAGCGGAAAACTATGGAGCTTCGAGCGCGATTTGCTGTACTGGCTTTAGTTCTAACCGTGCTTCCTTGTCAGCTTTTCTCGCAGGAAGCGACTACGAAGAAATCATCGGAGAGCAGCGTTGCGGCGGAACAGACGCCGGAGGGCGCCAGGTACTTTAAAACGCATTGCGACATGCCGTCATGCGTTCAGAAGGTCCTACATTTCTCGAACGTTTCGCAGCCGACCGACCTGCAGGACGTCACGAACGCCATGCGGACCATGGCCGAAATTTCGCGGATCCAACAGGTTCCTGCAGCACGAATCATCATTATCGAAGGCACGGCGGAACAAGTAGCTATGGCCGAAAAACTGACGGCTGAAATCGACAAAGACCTGAGCAAATTCGGCGGCCTCGGCTATCGCATCGAGCTCAAAGTCCAGGAATCGGCGAGCGATCAGAAAGTGCATACTCGGCTCTATTCCTTTCTGACTGAGCCGCGTGAGATTGCCAGGGTGAGTGCTGGAAGACAGGCGCCTCCCCGTGGTCCAAACGAACCTTTACCCGAGAGCAACCAGGCATCCGATTCTGCCAACGTACGTAACGTCGATTGCCGCGTTCTCGCTGAGAATGAGCGCACGGTTGAGTTGAACGTCGAGCTAACCGCGCTGAGTGACGGTGAGCGTGAATCGGGCGCCGCGAATTCTCCATTTGTCCGAATCCGGCAACATGTCACAGTTGAACTCGACAAGCCAACTACCATCAGCAAGGTCGACGATCCCGATGGCAACCGCACTTTCACAATTGAAGTGACCGCAACCCGAATCAAAGAGAAATCATGATAGCTAGGCCTGACTCTCCTTCCGGAGTTGCGGCGAGCGCATCACTCTTTCAAAGACGTCCGCCAACTCTTCGAGTGGCCCGTTCTTCAGCACGCATTCATCGACCAGCCAACGAAGCCGTTCGGGCAAACACGAGTACGCTGACAGAAGTATGATCGGCAGGGCAGGAAAGCGTTGCCTGATATGCGATGCGGCTGCCTCCGCATCCAAGCCCTCGGTTTTATACTCCAAGAGCACCGCATCGACGATACAATTCTCCAGCTTGGCCAACGCTATCGAGACACTGGTCGCCGTTATAACGGAATAGCCGAGGCTTTCGAGGACAGGCTTCCGCAATTGCAGAAGAGGCGTGCGGTCGTCCACCAGCAGCAACGCGCGAGGTGGAGGAGAGGACATTGTAACGTTCCTCCACGAAGCAAAGTTTCTGATCTCATGGTGCGCCCGATCTCAGATTAGAGTGTCTCAATAGGTCAAATCTTTTCGATCCATCTTCCCAAAACGGGAACAGCCAGAACGCCAACTTGCGCCTCCGGCTTGACCTACTCCATGTCTGTTCTTGGAAGACTTTTGAGATTCGCCGCCCTTGAATCACAGATCCTGAAAAACCAATCCTTCAAAGCAGCATGTCACGTGATCCACATCACGGAAACCAGGACTGTTCAATGTTCCAATGCACACAGTTGAGTCGTGTTTCACGGTTCAAGTGGACTTGGGTCATTCTTCCTCCGCAGGATGGACCTGACCATGAAGGCGCACGTTCTGTTAGGGGAAGACGAAAGCCGTTTACGGACGGCTCTTGCCCGTCGTCTTTGCGAACAGGGTTGCATCGTCGATTCGATAGCGAACGCCAATGCCGCCTTTGAAAAGATCACCACTCAACCTTTCGACATCCTCATCCTTAGCCTTGGTCTGCCGGGTCGCAACGTCCTTGACCTTTGCCGCGACATTCGGGCTCGCGGCATAAAGACCCCAATTCTTCTGCTCACCGCTGAGAGTACGACGGAAGAGAAGGTCATGGCGCTCAAGCTCGGCGCCGATGCCTACTTAACTGAGCCGTTCGAGGCTGCGGAATTGCTGGCTCGGACCGAAGCACTCCTCCGACGTGCGCCACCCTCCCAGATGTGGCAGTTCGGC
>Ga0126371_10003038_pt1 | contig 14599 bp, 16 predicted proteins | sample PanSoiMetaPlot_4_FD_110145 | JGI IMG/M metagenome (GOLD analysis project Ga0126371, IMG submission 110145) | Tropical forest soil microbial communities from Panama - MetaG Plot_4 | ecosystem: Environmental > Terrestrial > Soil > Tropical forest > Bulk soil | place: Panama | collected 2016-02-17 | reverse complement strand
TTGAACACAAGAAACCAGCGATAACGGCAAGCGTGTTCCGCCAGGGATTTGGGGGCGAGGTCTACGCTTACATACCTGGTTACAGCGGTTGTTTTGAATGCATGGATAAGATCGCAGGTCAATTGGGTCTCAACATCAACCTAGCGATCCCACCAAGCGCGAAGGAACAAGAGACCATTTATGGTATGAACCTGCCCGATTTCCAAGCGTCAGGGTTGTCGCTGGACATCAATTCCATCGCGCTCATTCAGGCAAGGATGGCACTCGATGTCCTGCTGGATGGTAAGCCGGGATATTCTGGGGGGAACTGGCTGATTCACTACAATCGTCCAATTCCTGGCAACGAAGCGAGTGGCCGGTTGAAGACGGCTCGGCCAATGTTAATTCGCCCGCAAAAGGATTGCGCATGTCACGGTTAGGATCCAGAGGGGAGCGCTTCGATATGGTAGAACACGCCTCATCGCATTGCGAGGTTGTTTTTGACCGTCACGTCTTTGAATTCATGATCGCCGAACTGGAGCGCTATCCTACAAGTGAAGAAGGTGGGAAGTACATTGGTTACGTCGACTTGAATTCACAGGGCCGAGGAAAAGATCGGAATAATCGCGTCATTATCACGGACTTCTTACCTGGCGGCCCAAATGCGAAACGAACGGCAGTGGAGTTTCTTCCCGACGGAGAATTTCAGGAGAGATTGTTTCGACGGGCCGAGAGCCAGGACAAGAATGTAGAGCATCTCGGCAGCTGGCACAGCCATCATTGCAATGGCTTCGATCGCTTGAGCGGTGGGGACATCGATGGATATTTCAAGACGGTCAATAAGAGGGCCTATCGTCCGAATGTATTTGTAGCGTCTCTGGTAAAACACATTCCGCGACACCTGCATGAGACGAATTGGATTGATCACTTCCTTTTTGTTCGCAACGAGCAGTCCTTTTACAGGATTACGGGCGACATCAAGATCGTTGACCATCCGAGCAGTTTTGGCGATATCACAGGACATTCGCCGCGAATGCCACAGCTTCACACGCAAGCCACACTTTGGCACGAAACGGAGACTGGCAAAAGCACTCTTGCCGAAGACAAGAGATTCTTCACAGATAAGTTCGGCGATAACCTCCGTGCTACGCGCCGGGACGGGATCATCAAGATAACCTGCGGCGCGGGGTCTAAGCTGATCTCTGTTTCTTATCCGCTTGCACCGGCCGACCGCGAGATCAAGATCCAGGTGAGTTCTGCATCGCGTCCCATTCTCACTATTGGATGCGATTATTCAGACCGACTTGTTGCCTATGCGGCTTCCCTAAGGGCCTTGGAACACCTGTGAAGTAACGGGGAGAGACTAGCGTGAACCTATCGAGTCTCAAACTGGGAGTATATGACTTCCTCGGTCTTGTCGTACCTGGGATGTTCATGATTTGTGAGGGGTGGATTGCCGTTCGTGGGTGGGCATTGTTCGTTGAAGCGCTAAGTGCGCTGCGCCCTGTTTCATTCACGGTTTTTCTCGCCGGTTCCTTCGTGGTTGGCCACTTCGTTCAGGAAATGGCCGATTGGGGAGTAAAGAAAATTAGGGGGCCGCGCTTCTTTAAGACGGGTAGGGACGAGGTATGGGGTGGTTCGGATGGCGAGGCAGTGAAAAGTGCAATTTGGGCGGAGTCCGGGCTGACTTTGTCCAGTGTCGATTCAGCGTTCGACTATTGCCTCACGCGGATCGGTGAAGCATTTTCGAAACGCGACGTGTTCGTAGCGACCTCGGACTTCGCACGCTCGTTCCTGGTTCTGGCCGTATGTGGCACAGCTCCCGCATGGCGCATGGCATCCGATCGCACTCATTCGATTTCTGGCTTCGTCCTGCTTCTTGCGGCGCATGTAGTGCTACTCTCACTCGTTGCCCAGCTTGCGTGGAGGCGCATGGTCCGTTTTCGGTATATCTCTGACTGCGGAGTGTTCGGTGCATATCTTGGGTCCCGCCCCGCAAAAAATGCGTCTCCAACTGAAGCTGCGCGATGCTCGTCGATTTCCGATTAGCTTTTTGTCGTCCATTTTGCCCAATCTTTCCGCTTGTACATTTCTTTCTTAGCCGCAACTGCCGCTTCAAAAGCCTTATCAAACTCTTCTCTGGTCGGAAACCGGCCCAAAGATTCGCGGAGCCGGGCAATCACTTCATGGCGCAGTTGGAAAGGATATATCGGCTGAGGGGGCTCGCATCACAGCCCACACGCACTCGATTGGCATACAGATCGTCCCTGAAGATTTTGTTGCCGAGCGAGGAATATTCGGCTAGTTCCCTTGTGTTTCTGTCAGTAACTTCAAAGCGTGCTTGGCCAGCGACTGGCTTCTCTCCTTCCAATCATTTTCAATCTGCCGCAGTCTCTGAATAGTTTCGGGCTGGCGCGTCTTTTTTCGGCGTAACGCTAATGGCATTCCCCTCAGCCGGCTGACAAATACGTTGTCTCTATTCTTGCGTTGAGCAAGATCACTATCGCGCTTCTGCCGTTCCCGATCGCAGATGGCGGTTCGGCAATACTCTCGTTTTTTGAATGTAGCAACCAGGTTCCCGCATCCTGACCGCTTGCAGAGCTGGATAGGCACGACACTTCCGGGTTCAAATTCGTTGTGGATGAAATCGCAGATCACATCAGCGATATCCTTATAGGACAGCGTCCGATACGGAAAATCGGCATCCTCTTTGAGATTGCCGCCAGGTGTGAAATAGCGGGACGCTTCTTCTTCTGGAGCAAAGGCCGGATCGCCACGTTCAAATTCGATGTGTTTCGTGTGTTCAAGTAAGAATCTGAATGCCTCCGGCCGGTCTTGCCGGTTTCCTTTTAGATTGGTCAACCATCTGAGTAGCTGCCGTACCTGCGGCTGGTATTCCAGAGCTTGTTGCAGGAATTGGCGTCTTAACTCTTCCTCAGCCTTGAGTGGTATCCAGGCCTGTTTGCCGCGGACCTCTCCGAATAACAGCTCCCTTTTCGCTTCAAGCGCGATCATCTCAGGAACATCTTCCAGTCCTGTGGCAGTATGCGCCATCCACGGCATGGATTCGAACAACGTCTGTCCGAAATCTTTCAACGCCCGGGAATTGGATTCCAAGTCAGCGTTGGCGTAATCGACTAAGCCGCTCCAGATCTGCCTCTTATGGGCATTCAGCATGTAATTAATGTATCACTAAGGCAGGAGCCGCTACCCACTTACCGTAAATTTCGTTCCATCAATTGACCATACTTACAGGTAAACAATACCATCGACAGCATGAAGGAAGCAACAGAACTCGAAGGCCAGCGATACGTATCACGACCCCCTCGGCGAGCCTTCAACATCTACGGCGCGGCCGAGTATTGCTCGTGTCGTTGCGCCGCTATCGAGGAGGCTGTTCGAGATGGGCGGCTTCGCGCACGTCGGCTTGGAAGGAACTTCATCATTACGCGGGAAGACTTAGACACGTTTATCGATGCCCTCCCGATCGTCGTGCCGCACACACCGCCGTCCATCGAGAAACGTCGGCTAGAACGGTTGCAGAAGAGGATTGCCGCATAGAGTTTTGCTACTGACAAAGGCGTTCGTCGGCAGCAATGAAAGTGACATGGAAACTCATAAGGAGGAGTGAAATGGATGAACGAATCAGGAAAGCAGAAGAGGTACTGGATTCAGCGAGAAAGGCAATTCGGTCTACGTCGAAGGAACTACTTGATGCAGTAGGGAGTACGACCTTGACTGGCAGGAGGAACAAATGTATCCGCGAGAAGTAACTGCAACCCTGGTGAGCCTGTTTGGGCAGGACAAACGCAACATCGTGGTTTTTCTTCAAGGCCCTCCAGGGATTGGAAAGACTGCCCTGGTCGGACAAGCAGCACAGAACGCTCGCAAAGAACTGTTCTCGCTTGCCCTGCCGACATGTGAGTCCGTAGATTTGCGCGGACTCCCCAGGATTTTGGACGGTGCTACGCGATGGGCCTCACCACTGCCGAAGAACGGTCAGGGCGTTCTTTTACTTGATGAACTTGCCTCGGCGGCTCCTGATGTTCAAGTCGCTGCCCATCACATTGTGCACGCCGAGCCAGGGTCCGATATGAGTTTACCCGAAGGATGGCACATTGTTTTAACGGGCAACCGTGCGCAAGACAAGGCACACTACAGGGCCACGTCCGCCCCACTTCGTAACCGTCTGACGATCATTACTGCAGAGGCAGATGTGAAGCAGTGGTGCGAATGGGCCATGAACAATCGGATTACCCCTCTTGTCACCGGATTTGTACGCTGGCGACCGGAGTTACTAGTCGCGAAAGAAATCCCAAATGACGGGGCATTTCCGTCGCCACGGGCGTGGGAATCGGTGTCGAACATACTCACGTTGTCGCTAGCCGCAGGTATCGAACGCGAGATGATTACAGGAACCGTCGGAGAAGGAGCAGCAACGGAGTTCGCGGCGTATCTTCAGACGGCCCGTGACCTGCCGACGATCGAAACCATTTTAGAGAACCAAGCGAAGGCAGCCGTTCCAACATCACCATCGCTACTGTACGCCCTGGCAACGTGTCTAGCGCAATACACGCGGGAGCACGGGCAGTCCGCTATGAAATACGTCGGCCGTATGCCTGCTGAATTTGGATTGCTTTACGTCATGGACATTCGAGCACATTACGACATTTGGGCAGATGCGGACATTGCTCAGTGGATAAGAGACCACCACAATTTGTTTGAGACGCAAGGAGCCATCGAATGAGCGCGGCGTCCGACAAAATCGAACATTGCTCTGCCCAGATGCTGCTGCAGTTCCCGTGGTGGGCGAGCATCTATTTGCATCTGAGGAGAATCGAGACGATGGCTTTGCCCACTATGGCTGTGGACGGACGGCATCTCTTTTTCAATCCGATCTTCACGGAGTCGCTGACTGACCGCGAATGTATGGGTGTACTGATGCACGAGACTGCTCACATTGCGTTGATGCACTGTTATCGCCGCATGCATCGTGAGCACAAGCGTTGGAATGTGGCGTGCGATAAGGCCGTTAATGCGGTACTGGCGGCTGCGGGAATCAAACTTCCCAAAGGCGGCGTTCCACCAGCAAATCTTGGGGTATTAGCCGAAGAACTCTACGAGCAGATTACACCTGAAGAGATGGAGTTGTACTGCTGGGATGTGTTGGAACCTGGCACCGCAGGAGTAGCCGGGGCAACAGGAATCAGTAGTGAACAAGAGTGGCGGGACGCTCTTGCCTCGTCCCGTGGGCTAATGCCGGGTTATGTCGCTCGCCTCATTGACGAGGCCCTGGCTCCCCGAAACAACTGGAAAGAACTTCTGGCACAGTTCATTCACGCGACGCATAGATCGGATGCTCGCACATGGAGTCGGCCATCGCGTCGCGTAGTGGGCTTTCCCGGTTGGAAAAGGGAACCCGAGAGCCGTCTCGCCATCTGCATTGATACATCCGGTTCAGTTACACATGAAACCCTCAACGTGTTTGTGAGCGAATGCCAAGCGATCACCGCCTTGACAGGCATAACAGCCGTGCTCATTAGTTGCGATGCAGCCGTGACCCAGGTTGTGCCGCCGGGAGAACCTTTTCCTCAGGAACTCGTGGGCGGCGGCGGAACTAGCTTTATTCCTGCCTTAAAAGAAGCAGAACTGCATGAGCCGGACGCCATCATCTACTTCACCGATGGTGACGGTGAGTATCCGAAAGAGTGCGCGTATCCAGTCTTATGGGCTTTAACGAAGCCGCACGCCGTTCCTTTAGGGGAAAAAATCGAACTGGAGATAGGAAACTAAGATGCCACAGCAAAACAAAAGGCGAATTAACGCCCGTTATAAGATCACTGCCATACGAGACGGGAAGGTACTCAGAAGCGAGGAGCGCGAAGGGCGGAGTGCGCGCGAGGCAGCAAGTGGAAGCACGATTTTCTTTATTAACGTACCCGATAATGCTGCAACCGAACTTGGAGTTCCTTACCGACAATCGTTCCAAGCCTCGATTGAGATTGAATGGCTGGGAAACCTGCCCCGGAAAAAATACACACGCGAAGAACGCGCCGCTCGTGCTGCTGCTCGTGAAGCCGCCAAAGTGGAACGGCAGAAGGCTGAAGACGCGTGGTCTCGCAAGCGAGAGGCCGAAGAAGAACAAGCTCTGCTCGCTCGCCGGAGGAGAATCATCAATGAGATAGAACTCGCCTTCGAAAAACACAATAAAGACGCAATGCACTTCGTCGTATGCGACATTTGCTCTAAGAAAGCCGCTTATTTATTGGTAGCGGTTGAGCCTGAGGGTTCAACAATCCCGTTTGAGCACATCACGGGCGCACGCTGTCAAGACCATTATTGGCGATCATTCAAGACAAATGCGGCGGTCAGATGTGCATCTTTGGAGTTTTTCTACGATGGCGTAAGGCAACTCTACATCAATAAGCAAGAGTCGAGCGTAGCCGAACCAAAAGAAGCCTAGGAATGAAACCAGGGAACATGGACATGAACTGGGAAATGCAAGATCGGTTTATTAGCATCTCTAAGCCGGAGTACGTCGCCGGCCGGAAGCACCAGAGAGGAAAAGGTTAGACCATGTCAACGGAAACGATAATCCGAGCTGTTGATGTGATCTGCGCTCATGTTCCTCAAGAACTGAAAACTCGAAAGAACTGGGTCTGCTTCTACAGGGAACGAAATCGATTCGGCAAAATGAGTAATGCCCCGTATCTAATCGATGGCGCACTTCATGCCTCTAGTACGAACCCGGCGGACTGGAGCACTTTTGACGATGCCGTGGATGCGCAGAAGAATTTCAATGGCGTCACTTTCATGCTCACGGGGACACCTTACCTTGGCTTTGATTTCGATGGTGTAGTAAGAGATCGAAAGCTTGATCTCTATGTTGCGTCTATTCTGCAACTGATGGATAACCCCTATTGCGAGATATCACCCAGTGGAACCGGTCTACGTACTTTCGTTGCGTGCCCTTGCTTGCCAAAACCGAAAGGAACTCAATTCAAATCGAACGATAAGGTAAGGTTCGGTGTTGAAATCTATCATGGCGAGTGGGGCGCAAAGGCCCTGACAGTGACGGGAGCGCGCTACTCCGGCACAGAGATCACAAGTATCAAGTCCAACCGATTCGACCTCATATATCTGCTTTGTTCGCAAATTTGCAATGATAAGTTCAAGGCCCTCTGGATGGGTAATTACTTAGGTTATCCCAGCCAATCTGAGGCAGATTTGGCGTTGTGCCGCTTGCTCGTCAAGTTGCTCGGACCAGATAGCGAAAAAATCGACGCGGCGTTCAGGTTCTCGGGACTATATCGAGACAAGTGGGACCGTGATGATTACTCGGGTCCAACGATCGCAAAGGCAATTGAGCTGGAACGCGCGCGAAATAACCGGAGCACACAGCCAACAGAAACTGAGCGGACAGGCCATCAGCTTGAATTTCACCTACCGGCTGTAACCACAGGAACGCATCGGGATTACGTGATTGCCCCTGTGGGACGGGACAAGGATGGGTGGTTTCCGCTCGGCGATCCTTCACTCATCGGCGGATCGTCAGGCGCGAGCAAAACAACGCTGATGATTCAACTTCTGCGTACTCAAGCGAGTAAAACTCCGTTCCTTGGACATGAAACGTACGGCCGTCCGCATCTCATTCTCATGGCTGATCGAGGAGAAAACGCCCAAAAGCGCACACTAGAACGTATGCATTTGCTGAATGCCGACGGGTCCATCAAGGATGAGATCACGATCAAGTACCTGCCACCGGTGTGGGGCATAGCGGCTTCGCAGGCAATCATAGAGAAGATCGAAGAAACTAGGCCCTTGCCTGAAATCGTGTTCATCGAGGGCTGCGACATGCTCGTCATGGACGCAAACAAGATGGAAATAGTCACCCGGTTCATGAAAGACCTGCAGGCGATCGCTGAACATTTCCACGCTGCAATCATCGGCAGCGTTGGCGCGCCGAAGTTTAAGCAGGGCCAGGGATACACGGCGAAGAGAGATAACCTGACGGGCTCCGCGGCCTGGGGAAGGAACTGCGAAACCGTCGCACTACTGCAATTCCCGAAGGGTGATGATACTTCCATCCGGCGCGAGCTTAGCGTTTTGCCGCGAAATGGCCAAGCGGAGTCATTCTCGCTCATCTTAAATGACGGCCTGCTCGAAATTGAAAATAAGGGAGACGCGGGCCACGATCGGCAGGAACGTAAGGAGATCCAGTGGTTCAAAGAGCGGGCCGGCCTAGCAAAGGAAGATCCCACGAAGAAATGGTGGACGATCCTGGACGTGGAGCGCGCGCTCAAGGTGCCGCACTCGACGGTCGATAGGTGGATTAAAGACGCCTGTGCCAGAAAGTACATCGTAAAAAAAACAGGGGGCAGGAATGGCCGCGGGCGCGGCGCCGCCGCTCAATTCCGGTGGAACGAATCGGAGACCAACCCGCTTTGGGTCGCAGAGCAGGATTGCGAAGTGCCGAACACAGTAATGCCGGAACTGAGAAGTGAGATGGGAATTAACTTGAGCACTTAAACGGTTCCGGATACCTTAGTCGCTCCATTTAAAGGTTCATTCTCATTCTCAGTAGTAAATTTGTCCGAAATTCTCGCCTCAACTCTTTTATTTTCTTATCTGCACGTCAAAAACAAGTTCCGATCTGAGCCATATATATATGAGAAGAGAAGTAAGAAAGAAACCATCCTTTCTTCGTGCTCTTTCTCATTTCCCATCCATGCTGCAGCAGTCTCAGCTGAGTGAGCCCTTGGGACGGCCGGCGCCAACACCGCGCCTAGAACCGATTTCCCGCCCACCTATAAAGAGAATTTGGTCAGGGCTCTCTCATCTTGGCGTGCCGCCGGTATCTTGCCCAAACTGTTACAGAGATACAACGATGCTCAACAATCGCTCGTTCTGGCTGGGCCGCTGACACGGGCAGAAAAAAACTGGCCTTTCACGTGGAAGATGTACCGCCAAGCGCTCAATGCGACAAGCGCGTGGAAGCCGCCTAAGCAATTGAGCTGCGCATCGCGTGCAATGCTGCGGAACCCATGGGCGGCTAGCAGTGCTCCAAGTCATCCTGTCGGCAGCGATTAATGTGGATATTATGATTGATAAACCCTACACCAACCGATACTGTTTTTTGCGCACGGAAGAGCAAGCCAGTAGGGCTGCTTGGTAAGGACCGGGTACTGCACCCACAAATGCCATTCGCCGGAACCCAGGGATATGTTTTGACCCACACTATTATAATTGGTCCTTAGCACTTGGAACGAGGCGGTATCGTTGATTAACCGGCGTTCGGGTGTTCGGGAAAAGAACAGGCATACAAAAGGGATTCATGGTGGCCTGCGATTGTCGCAGCGTCCGCTTGTAATTGTTACGTGATTAATGGGCCTGTTTGCCTGGCAACGGGACTGTCTCATGCATTTTGCAATGCAACTTCGCGGAAAATATATGAAGCGCTCTCGATTCCTGACATGCGCGTGGTAAGAAGCGAAGCGTACAGGGAAACGAAGACCAACGGTACGCGGACAATCGTGACTAAGTCGTGTAGAACATCTTCGCCTATGGACATGCTACACGCCGGTGCTACATTTGCGCGCACGTCAATCCGTTGGAATCAAGAGCTTACAACGATAGGCTGAGATGCTTAGATTCTCCTCCTACACGTGATTTGGACGCAGATCCCTTCTATCCCCACGCGGTCACCCCCAATGAACCGAAGGAACCATTGGACTGCGGTACGCTATGCTGGACGGACCTCTCTAATTCCTTTCCCACGCAATCAGGGGATCCTTATGCGTCTAGAATTCAAAATTAAAAACCCCAAGTCCCCGGTATCCAGGAGTGAGGCCTGGCAACGCCTCCCATTTTTTCCGCGTAACCACTTTGTACTCACAGGTAAAAAGAGTTTCTTCGGAGGCGGAATAGCGTGTAGAAGCCCGTTCACCCGTGCATACGAGAAACTCAGCCAAAGTTTAAGACTTACCTTTTCCTCTTAATGGAGGCTCGTAGACTACGAATTCGCTACGGCAGCCTACGGGTTCCGCGGAGCCTCGGCAAGGAGGCGGATGTTTAGGTAGCGACGCTCGGAGTCGATAGAGTAGCTGCCGACCGCGCAGTTTTGAGGCTTTCAGCGGTTGAGTATCGGGCGGGTAGAGTTTTGATTTTTGCCACATGGCAGAAATCAAACGAGGAGTATTTCAGTGAACGTCGAGACAGTGAAAAACGTGTCCAGCCGCGAGCAACAGCAACCAAAGCGTGGCGGTCGCAGGCCGGGCGCGGGTCGCCCAAGGGGTTCAGTGAAAGTGGTAAACGTCGCCGAATTGCCGCGGTTGGTTTTCGACGGTCTGTCGTATCGTCGGATGGCAGCGCGGTTCGGAGTTTCCGTCAGGACGCTTCGACGGCGGATGAGTGAGCAGGGCGTTTGAGTTAAGCAGGCGAGTGCACGAACTTGGCACTTCGGGATTACGAGGTGGGCGAACATGGGATCGACAAGACAACGCGAACGTAAGCCCGTAATGACCCTGGAAGAGCTTCGCGCAACTCCGATCTATGGCAGGCTCACACCGAAGCAGAAGGTGTTTCTATCTGCATATCTCGCGAGTGGCGGCGAGCGCATCGCCAGCGCCATGCGTGCGTATTCATTCAAGAATCGCGAGGCGGCCCGAGTTTCTTCCTATCGATTTCTCGCAAACCCGAAGGTGAAGGCGGCCATAAAAGTGTTCTACGGGGAAGCCGATGATCAGAACCGAGAGGAGTTTTTGGCGTGGCTGGAACAAGCGATCAAGCGCGGGACGCTTTCCATAGCGGACCGGGATTCGATCAGGCTTCTTTTTGCCGCCAGAGGCTGGAAGATGACGCCCGAGGTTGCCAGAGAGCTTGAGACTCACGGCGCAGAGAAACGGCGAGAGCTTGCTGCGGCGGAAGCGCGGGCACGGACTGAGGCGCAGAGAAACCGATTTAGAGACATGTGAGGTTGAGATGAGAAGAAAACAAAAGAAAAATACCGAACCCAAGCTTTTGATCGATCAGATTATCGACAGAATGTTCTCAGGTCGTGGCTGCCGAGAAGTAACTTCTGCCGAACTGCAGGCGGCCGAGCAAGAACTTATTGACAAGGGATTGCTGTCAGCAGATGAGGATCCGTTGGAAATCTTTTACGAGTTCCATAATCGAATCGGCTGGCCTGAAGGGTTTTGGCCTAAGGAACAAGAGATTCACGAGTGATCCGAAGCCAGTTGCGATTCATTTCGGAGACGGGTACATCTCGTCCACGCGGGAACGGCGCTTCTCCGAAAGTACCAATGCGCTGAGGGTGCCATTCCCTCAGATGCCAGCGTACCAGGAAAAGCCGCGCTCGGTTCCCCCGGCTCCCAATCCCTTGCCGATGTTCTTTACTGTGTCGGTCACCGTGATGAGGGCAAGATACTTGGTACTCTTACCTCCGAGCTGGCGGGGTAGCCGGAGACGAAGCGGAGCACCGTGAGGTGTTGGAAGTTCCCGGCCGTTCATACCGTAGGCGAGAATGGTTTGCGGATGCCAGGCATCAACCATATCGATGCTGTTCCACTTGCCTTTGATGGTTTGTTTGTCCACTTCGTCGAAGTTGCTGTCGAACCCAAAGAACACAACGTACTTCGCCTGCGGGAGGACCCCGACCCGATTCAAAACGTAGGAAAGACGGACGCCAGTCCAGTCAGCAATGAAGGACCAACCCTCTTCGCAAGCTTGATGGAAGACATGGTTCTCGGATGGAAACTGTTTCAGCTCCGCGAGAGAGAAATACGATGGGCGAGCGACCAAGCCATTGATCTTCAGTCGCCAATCCGCGAACCCTCGAGCCAATAAGCGCTGGTAAATTTCATTCTCGGGAGGCGGGCCCTTTACAGGGGCAATTCTTGAAATGTCGCTGCGGTTATACTCCCGGGCCATTGAATGCCGGGAGGTCAACAGCCGCTGGGCAGCATAGGTAAGAGTTTCGCCAACACCATAAACGCCGCCGTGATCGGGCGGAATCAGGCCGTACAAATCGGCGAGGCGAGCGGCGATTCCCAATCCGGAGGCGCCTGCTACCGCCGCTATGCCGGTCGCGATCAGCTTTCGCCGTGAAAGTCGTTCGCCCATGAGCTCTCCTTTCTGATAGCACTGTAGCCCGTGATCATGGCTCGAACCCGGTTCGTGAAACCGGCGAGGCAAACCATGGCGATGTGTACACAAACAAAGAGAACCAGGGCGACCGACACGAAGAAGTGAATGGTGCGTGCCGATTGCTGACCGCCGAACCCGCTCCGGAGGGCCGGAACCACGGACGCGATGGCCGGAGACATGGCCAGGCCACTGAGAATGATCAGCGGAAACAGAACGAAGACGACCGCGAGGTAGGTTAGCCTCTGGACCACGTTGTACGTCAGCCCATCTCCTTCACTTGGTCGATTCCAGCGCATCTCGTTCCAAACGATGCGCCAGATTCGGGCCCAATTGAGATCGTCCTTGGCTGGCAGCAAATTCTTGCGAAAGTGCTGGGTGAGGAGGCCGGAGAGGGCATAAAACAGACCCGTCAAGGTGCAAATCCAGGCCGACAGAAAATGCAAGTACCGCCCCCAGCCGGAGTAGCCGATCATGAAGGGAATCGGAAGATCGATCAGGGAGGGAGTTCCCACTCCTCCTGTTTCACCCCAGTAGAGCCGCGGATGCGCTATGAGAATCATCACACCGCTAACGAGCAGGGCGACGAAAGCTACTGCCGTAATCCAGTGCGTAATGCGTATGACCGCAGAATGTCTCGGAGGATCCAAACTATCCGAGCTTCGGATCGCGAGCTCTTGGACGTACGCGGACTCCGCCATAGCCAGTGGGACGGAGATTAGCACACGAATTTGCGACAAAACAATTGGGTGCCGATCTAGTTTTCCAGGCGGTGTTTCAACCCGAGGACGTTCCGCTTCTCGAGAGAAGGCAAAGAAAGCCACGAAGAAGCGAAGAAAGATGCGCTGAACTCTTTCGACTTGCGCAGCTCACTCCCTGATCTTGCGTATCATTATTCGGTCATCATTGTCAGCGGAGATGTCACAATCACAAGCGGACGAGCGAACGTGATGATCAAGTTGACCGCAAACAAAGCGGCCGTCGTAAGCTCGATCAGCGCAGGAATCGGCAGGACGTTCCACGCACATAGTTCTTACAAACATCAGCCTTGTGGCGTCTGGGCGAAGCCGCCAAAGATCTCGTTCAGTTGTCGTCCTGAGGTTCCGCCCTTCAGACTATTGAACGAGCCGGTTCTGATTTGCTCAGCGGCCGTAATAATGGCATCCCATCCGGCGCGAGCCAAGGCACCTCCAACGCTAATTCGCCGCACACCAAGATCAGCCAACTCAGCGACGCTCAGGAAAGGCTCCAACGCCAAAACGTTCACGGGTTTGGGAGCTACGGCACGGACCATCTCAGCTATATCTGTTTTCTTTCTCACGCCTGGTGCATAGAGACAGTCGGCTCCTGCCTCGGCAAAGGCTACTAGCTTATCGATCGCGGTTGTAACTGCACCAGGATCAATGAGCAAGCCCTCCGTTCGTGCGACTAAAATGACGTTTCCCCCGGCTTCATCGATCGCCTTACGGGCGGCGTGGATTCGCTCTACGGCAAATTCCACACTGTAGAGCTCGGAGATAGCCTCGACCTTCCGGTCCTCGATCGAAAGGCCAGACACTCCTGTCTTGATGGCAAGTCCAACGTTCGCTGCCACTCCTTCAGGCTCAGAAGCGAATCCGGATTCAAAATCCGCGTTCACCGGCAAATCCACGGCGTCACAAAGAGAGGTCAGATGTCGCAGTACATCGTCGCGAGTCACTGCGTAATCGGGACGGCCCGTAGTCCACGCGAAACCACTACTCGTCGAGGCTAGAGCCGCGAAGCCCAAGTGCTGTAGCATTCGGGCGCTCCCCACATCCCAAGGATTCGGTAATACGAAGCATCCTTGCTCGTGGAGCTTACGGAACGCGTCATGTTTCGAGATCACCTTGGGGTTCATCGGGTCCTCACTGAACTACTCTACTTTTCTGGTTCTGAAGTGAATCGTGAATCCGGGCAGATCACGGTTATTTCAAAAGGGAATCCCGCACTACGGTTTGATCGGCGATCGGCACCCACAATACCAAGCGATCTTCAGGTCCGAGATTGCGGTTGCGATGCCCTTTGGTTGGGGGGAGGTCTTCAATCAGCTCTATGTCACCTGGATTTACAGTGACCCTTTCCCCTCCGGAGAACTCCACTTCTTCATGACCGGCCAGATCGAAAATATATTGGCGGCTCGGCCCTGGATGGAACGCTCCGAAATCCGCGCCGGGTGCATCGGGTTTCGACCTCCGGAGCGTAGATCCGGTTGTCGTTGTCATCAGGTTGGCGACATTATTTTGGTCAAAATTCTTCACTTCAAGCTTTTCCACGTGCGACAGCCCATCCTTACCCGTATAGAAACGGTACATCGTCACTGGCTTGCGTTCTTCGGCGGCAATCACATGATTCCGCGTCCGCACGAAGAACATAAGAAAACAGATCCCGACGGTTGCAAAAGTGACGGAGAACCTGAGCATCGGTTTCATGAAAGCACTCCTGTCTGTCAGGATTT
>Ga0126371_10003037_pt1 | contig 14600 bp, 22 predicted proteins | sample PanSoiMetaPlot_4_FD_110145 | JGI IMG/M metagenome (GOLD analysis project Ga0126371, IMG submission 110145) | Tropical forest soil microbial communities from Panama - MetaG Plot_4 | ecosystem: Environmental > Terrestrial > Soil > Tropical forest > Bulk soil | place: Panama | collected 2016-02-17 | reverse complement strand
GGCCGCAGCACCGGCACGGCGACCGCTTGCGACACCGCCCGCTGCACCGGCCGCAGCACCCGCCGCAGCGGCACCACGACGGGCGATCACACCCGCTGCACCGGCCGCAGCGGCACCCGCCACAGCACCGGCACGTCGGCGTGGCCGGGCAGCGCCAGCCGCAGCGGCGCCGACTGATGGTGGCGTGGGCAACTCGGCATCGGCGTTCATGCGGCGAGTGATCGTCGATGATCCCGCCATCACGTACGAAGACCTGATCGGCTGGACCCGGCAGAATGGCTTTGACCCGAAGGACTCGTCGGTCAACGCCTGTCTGACCGCGACCCGCCACATGATCGAAGTGGCGAAAGAGCTTGGCAAGTGGATTGACAAGGCGCCGGTTGGCTGAGCTTTAGTCACTGACCAAGTTGCAAAGGCCCCGGATCAACGTCCGGGGCTTTTTGTTTGCGTATAGCCTACGCGAGGGGAGACAGGACATGCTGTGGTTTTTAGCGACGCCGTACAGGTTCTACCAATATGGCAGGATGCGCGCCTATGAGGAAGCCATCACGCAAGCCGCACTGCTGGTCGGCAATGGCGTACAGGTTTACTCTCCGATCGTGCACTGTGCACCGATCGAATTTACCAATCGCATTCCGACAAGCTTCAACTGGTACGAATACAATGTGCTGTTCATGCAGCACTGCGATGGGCTGATTGTCTGCCGTATGGTCGGCTGGCAACAATGCCCTGACGTGGTACGCGCCACAACGTATTTCGCCAACAAGCCCATGGTGCCAATGATGCCGAACCAATTGCCTGATCTGTCGATGTACCGAGGCTCTAGGTGGGAGGCCGGCGCATGATCAACAGCAAAGCCTTCGCCGAAGTGATCGCACCGTTCCGGCACGTGACATCCACCACTGCACTGTCAGAGAGGTACAAAGCAATCGAAATCCGACCGGACGGCTTCAAGGCCGTGGCGTCGCATGGCGCATTGGAAGTGCTCTATGAAACCGGCATCAATCAAACGATTCACGTCAACACGTCCACCTTGCTCATGCTGGCGAAAATGTTGCCCGAGGAAGGCAGTTTGACGTGGAAGGCCAATAACAAAACCTTGGAGTGGCGCTGTGGTAGTGTGGCGCATGGCCGGCTCGCGGCGATCGCACTGCCGGAAGCATTTCCCGACATAGCGGACCACGACGGCGCCCGCTTCCATATCAGCGACGAGACGAAGATTGCTTTTGATCTTGGGGCGATATCCTGCACAAACTCGATCAGTCAGGAAGGTCGCTATGGCGTGGTGATATCACCCTATGACGACGGCGGCATTGTCTGTTCAACCGATGGCGTCACGGTATCGGTCAGCAGCATGGGCGTTGCGCCACTGCATGCACTTGGCTGGCCGGTGCGACTCACCTTGGCGGCCCCGAGTGCTGCGCTGTTGTCAACCATCATGGAGCCGGGAGGTACGCTGAATTACCACGAAGCCGATGGCCTGACATACTATCATGAAGCCGACGGTAAGACGACGCGGTGTCAGGTCAAACCGATCAAACCGTTGATGGTGGACATCCCCGAGCTGTACGAACAATACACCCGCGACAAACCCGTACTGGTGGCGCCGTTGCGTGAGGATCGGGTAAAAGCCTTCCTGCGTTACACCGCCGGGATCGCCGAAAGCAACCGCAATGCCCGCGTCGTGATGCAACACGACGGCAGCACCATCACCCTGTTGTTTAAGGGCGACGGAGTGGTGGAAACCAGCGAGCATTTTCTGGTGGAGAACTTGGCGCAATTTGATCTGCAACCGTGCTCGATCATCCTCAGTGCGGAAAAGCTCGGCCGCGTGTTGTCGCATACCAACACGATAATCCTTGACCACATGGACAAACCGGCGCTCATGCTGGCCGGCGACCACATGACCTACCTAATATCGGGGAGTTCAGGCTGATGGCGAGCGTTGAACCAGCAGACAAGACGATGACCGACAACGAGATGATCGAGCATATCGCGCAGATTCTCACGCACGGTATGATCAAAATGAAGCTTGTCAGGCGCAGAAATCTCCCGCGTATGTTGATAGGCGCAACGCTGGGCGATCCGACTGTGACAAAATGGCTTACCATGTGCGAGAAGGCCATGGATGAAGTTTTGCAGCGGCCGGTCTGCTGCCTCATGTGCGAGACACAATTCACCGTCGATCACCCGCCGGAGTTGTTGGCGTTCGTACATCGCGACGAAGTAGAGTTTTCCATGACGCAATTCATCTGCGAGAAATGCGTTGTACCCGAAAATAGCGAAATGGGCCGGATCATATGGAATAACCTGCTGGATATGTTTGGCCTGCCAAAGGATTCGGTGGTCGGCATACATCACATGGAGGGCCACGCATGATCCTGCCGGCACAAACTATCCGCAGTCTATGTGTACCAGTGGACGACCCGCTGATCGAGCCGTTCAAAGAGCGGTACACATTTGCTGGTGTGACCGGTGGCCTGTCACCGGCCGGCTATGATATCTGTTTAGATCAGGACATCACTTTGTACCCGGTCACCTTGTGGAATCTCTTCTGCCGGCGCAAGTCCTTCACCTTGGCATCCAGCTTTGAGCGATTCAACGTACCCGCTGATCTAATCTTCACGGTGATGGATAAATCATCGTGGGCACGCCGTGGCCTGACTGTACAGAATACTGTCGCCGAGCCGGGCTGGTCTGGTTTCCTCACGCTGGAATTGTGCAACCACGGCGACACGGTGTTGAAGCTGAAACGCTGTACACCGATCGCACAGGTGCAATTCCGCCGGTTGGAGGCGCCAACCGACCAGCCATATGACGGTCGGTATAATAAACAGAAGCAGGGTCCGCAGCCTGCAATCAACGTAACAGGCATACGTGTACTATGAAGACGCCGACCATCACCGAAGATTGGATACCCGTGCCGCGCTGGCCGACCTATGTCGTCAGCCGGCTCGGTCATATCAAACACAAGCGCGGCAAGCGGCCGGTGCCGATCAAACTCGACACGACGGGATTTAGTACTGTCACGCTGAAAAGCGGCAAGCGCGAGTTGGACATCCGGCTTGACACGCTGATCCTCGGTACTATCAGCGGCGTGCGCAAGCTCAATCCGGCACGCCGCGTCATGCACCTTGACGGTGTGGCATGGAACAATTGGGCGTACAATCTGGCATGGCAACATGAGGAAGTGGAGACGGATGGATTGGTAGCAACATGGACGGTGCGGCACGAGGGCAAGTTGCAGAACGGCCCATTTACCGATCACGGCTCGGCACGTGCCGCCGCACAATGGATTGGCGATATCATCATCGGCCGTGACAACAAACGCAACCCTATCGCATACGAGGTTAAGATCATGCGCGGCGCAGACAACGCACCGGAAAACCCGATCGACTTGGCCGACTATCTGGACGCACAAGCCAAGCTGCATGCCAATCAAGGCTTCTCGGCCGATTTTATGCGGGCGGCTGCGATGATCCGCACGCTGGCCAAGGATAACTTCGCGTACAATACCAAGGCGCCGGCCGATGGTTGGCCGGTCACCGCATTGCGGCCGAAGTCAGACGGACAGAAGATCGCCGAGAAGGCCATACCGATCCCAGCCAGCATCACGGCGCCGCGTCGCCGTCGCGTGCTGATCACTGTCATCCCTCCGAAGGCCGTGGTGCGTCGGCGCGCGCTGATCACCGCATGAGCTTCTTTCCCGAGCCTGACCAAGCAGAGGTATTGCCGGCGATCAGCAGCACCGGCAATGCCTTTCTGATGCTTGGCTCATGCCACGACCTGTTGCCCGAGCTTGCCGATGACAGCGTGGCGCTGATGCTGTTCTCACCGCCCTATGATCAGGCACGCGACTACGGCGGCAAATACACCTTCGACCTGCACCGGCTTGGCGAACAAGTATGGCGCGTGCTGATGCCCGGCGGCGTCTGCGTCATGGTCATACAGGATATGATCATTGACGGCTCGAGATCACTGACATCCTTCCGCGCTATAACGGACTGGTGCGACAACGTAGGCTTCACGTTGTTTGACACGTTGATCTACCAGCGACACGGCGCACCCGGCGTCGCGGCGCGGTTCCGTACCGACCACGAGTACATGCCGGTATTCATTCGAGGCAACAAGCCGCGTGTCTTCAACACGGCGCATCTGACCGAACCGGCAGCCTATGGTGGCAGCAAGCGGCCCGGTGGCGCAGCACGGCGCAACACTGACGGCACCATGAGCTACGGGCAAGCCATGGTGCACGGCATGAAGATCAACCGTGGCAGTGTGTGGCGATACGTACCGACGCCGCAGGACCGCTCCTATGACACGAAGCTAAAGCATACGCATCCGGCAACGTTTCCCAACAAGCTGGCGTATGATCACGTGCTTTGCTGGACGCAGCCCGGCGACATGGTATGTGACCCGATGATGGGCAGCGGTACAACCGGCGTCGCGGCATTATCGGCTGGCCGGCAGTTCATCGGCATGGAGGTAAACCCGACGTATCTGGATATCGCACAAGAACGCTGCAATCTGATCGCACAGTGGGGAAGCACATGATATTCTTTGAGGATTATCAGCGTCAAGCCACGATACACATTGGAGGGGCGAGTGACGTGCTTCGCAAGCTGCCCGAGAACAGCATTCATTGCGTGGTAACCTCACCACCTTATTTCCGCTTGCGTGACTACGGCGTGGCCGGCGCAATCGGCTCGGAACAGACACCGCAGGAGTACGTCAATTCGTTGGTCGAAGTATTCCGTGGCGTGCATCGCGTGTTGCGCAATGATGGCACGGTCTGGCTCAACCTTGGCGACAAGTACGAAAACAAGCAACTGCTGATGATCCCGGCGGAAGTCGTCAAAGCATTGAAAGCCGAGGGCTGGTTTCTGCGCTCGCAGATCATATGGTACAAAAAGGACCCTATGCCGGAAGGTATGACTGATCGACCGACACAAAGCTATGAAGTCGTGTACCTGCTAACCAAATCGCCGACTTATTTCTATGACGGCACCGCCATTGCTGAACCGGGCGAGTATCACGACGGCAGCGATGATCAACACACCCGTAATAGCCGCAACGTCTGGACCGTCAACACGGCTACGTACATAAGCGAGCACTTCGCCGTTATGCCGCGTGCGCTGGCAGTACGCTGCATTAAGGCAGGTTCATCCATTGCCTGTTGCAGCAAGTGTGGAGCACCCCAGCGTCGAATGACCGAGAGTACCAACAGCACACATCACTGGACTAAACAGGCGCCTCGTACTGACAGTCCGTACAACGCTCAATCGGATATTCGCCACGGCAAGCTTGTCTCCCGCATCACAACAGGATGGGAAGTATCCTGCGACTGCCAAGCTGACACGGTATCATGCACCGTGCTCGACCCATTCGGTGGTTCCGGCACCACGGCGATTGCAGCATGCGAAGAATTCCGCAACGCGATTTTGATCGAGCTTAATCCAGAGTACGCCAAGTCAGCCAGAGAACGGCTGATGCACCAGTCCATCGACGTAGAAATGCGATCTTCACGGAGAAAAATCCATGCCCGTACGTCAACGCAGACGCAAACCCGATCCGGAAGGCGTCCTCTGCTTCAATCTGGCAGCGTATCGCCAACAGGATGACACGTACAACACACAAGTTGGACAGATATGCAATTGCCAGAACTGCACCGAGATCAACCTGCGCATGGTACTGTCCGCCGCAATCGCCATAGCCGAACAGAACGGCGTTTCGTTTGACGAAGTGCTGCAAGATGTTCGCGCGTCCATGATCACCGAGGGAGAGACACGGCATTGATGCTGGAACTGGCGATCGCCATCATATTCGCCGCAATGAATGCGGCGTTTGTGTATCTAGCCGTGTACCTTGACCCGGTGTACGGCAAGGTGCTGATCGGCTTCGATGCGTGGTTTTTCGTTGTACTAAGCTACCTGTCGATCAAGGCCATGTCAGACACATGAAACGGTATCTGTACCTCACTTGGGTGTTCTCCTATCTGCTGCTGCGCGCCGTATGGTTTTTTCCGATCGCGATGCTGAAACAGACGTTGGAAGAAAGGAAGCTGCGCCGTGACGGTATTCTGTAAAGACTGCAAGCACAACGATGACAAATCGGGCAACGTCAACCCGCACGCCATCTGCATGCATCCAACATCCACTAATCCGGTGACCGGTGTCATCGGTAGGCCATGTAGTCTGATGCGCGATCAGGATGGCAAATGCGGACCCGAGGGCAACCACTTTGAACAGCGCACCGAGCGGCCGATCATGCAATCCAGGGAGCCATTTGGCACTGGTGGTCACAACTTCGGGGTCTGAAATGATCACCAAGGTGTACGCCGAGCTTCTATGCGGCAGTCGGCCGGTGTTGCTCGGCACTTTCGAGCACCACACCGAGTTTGCGATCAGCGACCTGTGGTATCAAGCTCGGGTACAAGTCGGCAAGGCTGGCGAAGTACCGGTACGTGGTGAGGACGAAAGCGTGGAAGATTGGGTTGCACGCATGATGGACGCACTGCCGGATATGTTTCCGCCAACTCGACTCGACACTTACATCATCGGCCGGGGCTTCATGAACGGTCGCATGGTGGAAACCTACCTTGTCGCCAAATCTGATCAGGAGCCGTGGCGGCTCAACAACTGGCGTGCGGCGTACCATGGCTAAGATATTTTACATACTGGATGCTGATAAACGCCCCGTACCGGTAAGCCCCGATGACTACCTCGCGTGGCGCTTGTCGAATGACGACAACATTCGTGTCGCCTTCACCGAGATTGCACATGGCATATCGGTATCCACCGTATTTCTTGGCCTAGATCACAGCTTCGGATTTAGGAGCGTACCAATTCTATTTGAGACTATGATATTTGACGGCACTGACCAAGCACACAACCTCGACTTGGTAAGGTACTGTTTGTGGGAGGAAGCAGTCGCAGGACATGAAGCAGTGGTGCAAGAAGTTACCGCGCGGGTTATCGCAAGGATCAGGGCGTGAATGAACGTCGAAAGGAAGACAACAGTGGATCAGATGACGCAGTTTGATATCGTCGCTTTCCGTAAGGCTATGCTTGACGACGAGATGATCCAAAACATCTGGAATAACAAATACCGCTGGAAACGGCCGGATGGTACATCCGATGAAGCGAGCATTGAAGATAGCAAGCGCCGCGTGGTGAATGCGATCTGCGGCAAGGAACCCGTCGCAGTATTCAACGAGATAGATTACGTGGTACGCAACAACTATTTCCTGCCGGCCGGACGGCAGAATGCCGGCGCCGGTACTGGCCGCCGCGTGACGCTACAAAACTGCTATGCCGGTGGCATCATACAGGACAGCATGCCGGGCATTCAGTACGGGATCAGTCAAAACGCCTTCACCCTGCAACAGGGCGGCGGCATCGGTGATGACTTCTCTCCGGTGCGACCGGCCGGCGCCATTGTACGGCGCACCGGATCAGTAGCATCCGGCTCGCTGGCGTTCATGAATCAACGCTCGGCCATGTCGGATACTGTGTGCAGTGCCGGCGAGCGGCGCGGCGCCATGATGACCACGCTGGCCGACTGGCACGCTGACTTGTGGAACCCTGATCAGTTTGCCATGCACAAGAATTACACAGGCGACGATGAATTCACCACGCCGTCGTTTATCTCCATCAAACGCCAGAAGGGCAAGCTGACGCAGACCAACATTTCCGTGCTGATCAGCGACGCCTTCATGAAGGCGGTGGAAAACGACGATATGTGGGACCTTGGCCATTGGGTACCGCGCGCCGATGGTAACCACGTTGAAATACACCCACGCGCCTTCCCGTACGATGAAATCGAGCGCGATAACCATTTCAACGTGATTGAGCCGATTGGGCGTGGCCGATACTGCAAAGGTGACCCGGTGCCGTTCTATGTGTACCGCCGGGTACCGGCACGGCAGATTTGGCATGACCTGATGCAGTCCACGTACAAGTATGCCGAGCCGGGCGTGATCTTTATCGACCGCATCAACAAGCGCAATAACCTCTTCTACTGCGAGGATATCCAAACGACCAACCCATGCGGCGAACAGCCGTTGCCGCCGCATGGCACATGCTGCCTTGGCTCGATCAATCTTGCCTTCATGGTTGGCGATCCGTTTACCGACCACGCGTACATCGAGTGGGGCATCTTCAAGCGTGCCGTACATGCCGGCGTACGCTTCCTCGACAACGTGCTGGATATTTCGGCTTATCCACTGGATGAACAATACGCCGAGTCAATGGCCAAGCGACGCATCGGCCTGGGCCGCACCGGCATCGCTGATCTATTGCTGCAAATGCAGGTACGCTACGGCTCACCGGACGCCTGCAACATCATGCGCACCATTGCCCGTGAGTTGCAGATCGAAAGCTATCGCGCATCCATGGAGTTGGCGAAAGAGCGCGGGCCGTTTCCCAAGTTTGATCGCGTCCGCTTCATGGAATCGCCCAACGTCTCCAATCTGCCAGACGAATTGCAAGAAGACATTTACACATACGGCATACGAAATGGTGTACTGAACACCGAGGCGCCCAACGGTACCATCGCCATCTATGCCGGCAATGTCGGCGGCGGTATCGAGCCGATTCCGTCGTTCAATGTCGTGCGCAAGGTGCGTCAGCCGGACAGCACGTTGATCGAATTCCCGGTGTACAACTACGCGCACAAGCTCTACATCGAATTGCACAAGGATGACGTGATCGACCCGAGAGATACCGCGCGGCTGCCGGACTACTTCGCCGATGCCATGGGCTTTGAAAACCATCCAGCTATCACACCGGCTGAGCACATTGTCATGCAGGCAGCGTGTCAGGAATTCACCGATGCGTCCATGTCAAAGACGGTGAACTGCCCGCCCGACATGAGCTTTGAAGACTTCCGCGCCGTCTATGAGCATGCGTACGAAACCGGCTGCAAGGGCTGCACCACATACCGGCCTGATCCTGACAGCGGACGCGGCTCGGTACTGACGGCACAGGTTGCAGACGAGTTGGAGGAAGCTTTGATCGGCGCGGGCTTCGGTGCGGCATTGGAAGCCGAAGGCGGCATGAACCATGATCGTATTCTGCCCGAGGCTGATTTGCGGGACATACCGTCGCCAATGCCGACCGAAGAATTGCACAGGCTGTTTACCAATGCGATTTCCAATGCAGTTGCAGGCAGCCAATTCACTGGCCAACAGGGTGAGATTTATCCGGTCACCGTCAAGCCGGCCAAGGATATCGTGGAAGCACGCCGGTACAAATTGAAGTGGCCGCAGGACGGGCGCAACTGGTACATCACCATCACGCGCGACGAGCACAACGAGCCGTTTGAAGTGTTTATCACCACAAGCGGCTGCGAGTACTCGGAATGGGTTGAGGCCATGGCGCGGCTGCTGACCGCGATCTTCCGTCGTGGCGGCGACCTGACATTCCTGTTGAATGTACTCGGCGACGTGGCGTCACCGCGCGGCGGTGCATCCATCCCCTCGCAACAACGCTTCCGGCCGTCTGTCGTGGCGGCGATCGGTGGCGTGCTTGAACAGGAGTTTGCCGCGCTGGGTATAACCAGACATGCCGATCCCGTGGTCATCGTGACGACCGACACACCGGCCATGGGAGAAAGCTGCCCGGCTTGTGGTCTCGCACCGCTGATCCACGAGCAAGCCTGCAAGCGGTGCGTCTCATGTGGATGGAGCAACTGCGAATGACCCGTGAAGCTGAATTGTACAATGCCTTGTCGCTGGCGCTTGCCATGCTGGCACCACATGAACCGCCTGACAGCCGCGCCGTGTCAAACGAATACGTAGCAATGGCGTGTACGTTGAACGGTTCAGACGATGAAAAGTCGCGCAAGGTGATCACCGATGCATTGGCACGCATCAACCGGGAGACACAGGAAAGGGTCAGCCGTGACAATGCCGAGTAAGCCACCGGTACCGCATGCAGTGTGGTCCGGCTCATTCCGCCTGTTCGGCGTGGATGTCAAATGCTACGTACTCGACAACGGCGAGCGCATCATCGAAGCCGATAGCTTTCACGCGGTGTTGGAAGCGATGGGTTCGGGCGCTGAAATAGACACCGCACAGGTGGAAGCATTCACACGCTGGCAGAGGGGAGACGGCTGATGATGAAGGCAGTCGCGATAGACGGAAAAACCGGCAGGATGACACTGCTGATCGGATTGAGCTTCGGCAACCTCAACAAGTTCAAGAAAGAGCCGTTGGATACGTTTATCAAGATCAACGGTGCGGACCTAGACCTGCCGATCGACGTGACAATCTTCTCCGGTGAAAGCGAGCCGGCGCTGCAACGCTTCATGGCCGACAAGATCGGACCGGAAACCAAAGTCTCTATCGACCCGCGCTTTAAGGACTAAACCTCGCGAGGATGACATGGCATTCTGGCACGGCTTTGACGAAGCCCACACCGCGCGCAAAGCCGCGCCACGTCGCAAGCTGACCGAAGCACAGGTGATCGAGCCGGGACATACCGGCTGTGATCACTGTCCGCTTCGCTCCACATGGCCAACCATTGCGTCACCACGGATGAAGCTGAGCGGTTTGCGCGATGGCCGTGTACTGGTGCTGGCCGAAGGCCCCGGCGAAGTGGAAGATCGGCAAGGCAAGGTACTGGTCGGACCATCCGGTGAGCAGTTCCGTCAGTTTGTACCGACACGCTTTGAAATCGAAGAAATGGCGTTGCAGAATATCGTGCGCTGCCGGCCGCCGAATAACCGTACACCGACCATGGTCGAAGCGCATGCATGCAGTGAGCACCTAGAAGCCGACATCGCATCCATGCCGAACCTGCGCGCCATCCTTGGCTTGGGCGCCGTACCGCTGCGCCGCTTCTTTCCCGGCGCGTCGATCATGAATGTGCATGGTCTGCGGTTCCCGATCGAGGTTGCCGGTCGCGCGCTATGGTACTATCCCGCCATGCACCCGGCATTCATCCTGCATACCAAGGATGAAGACAACAGGTACGAAAATCCCGCACTGCCGGTATTCCGCGCCGATATCCGCAACTTCTTCGCATCGGTGCTGGCATGGGATAAGCCATACGTCCACAAGGTCACGCCGGCCGACGTGATCCTGCCTACGTCCGAGGCCGAGGCGCGTGCCTTGCTGGCCAAGATGGGCGATCCTCTGGCCGTTGATCTGGAGTCATCGGTGCTCCGGCCCTATGCCCGCGACGCCATCCTGCTAACCGCCGGGTTCAGCGACGGGCGGACCACCATCGCATTTTCGATCAACCATCCCGAGGCGCCAACGTCGTGGGGCTTGCGCGTGCTCATGGATACCGTGTGCAGCCGACCATGGATCGCGCACAACGCAGCGATGGAATTGACGTGGTTCCTGTTTTATAACAACACACAGCAGGACATCGCACCATTTGACGATACACAGGCATTGGTACGGCTGATCCACCAGCGCGAGCGCGCCACCGGCTTGGAGGATGCATCGCATCTGCATCTTGGCATCAATGTAAAATCACTGAGCAAGGTGGATGCCTCGCGCATCATGGACTACCCGCTATCCGAAGTGCTGCCGTACAACGGTCTGGACGCATGGGGCAGCGCCCGCATTTACCGCAAGCTGCGCAACCACGTGGATGAAGACGGCTATCAGCGCATCGTCGGATCGGTGTACGCCACCAGCCACATGGAATTGCAAGGCGTGCCGGTTGATCCGGTTGAGGCGCAACGACTGAAAGAGCATTGGCTTACCGAGCAGAAGCGCATCCGCTTTGAAGCATCCAAGCTGTACGAAGTGCGGCAGTATGAAGCTGATCGTGGTAGCGAATTCAAACTGACATCGGCCGAGCAGGTAGGCGCCGCACTGGTCGCCTACGGCAGACTTGATCTGCCGCTGACCAAAGGCGGTGAGGGCAAGCAATACGCCACTGACGAAGAAACCTTGCAGCCGCACTATGACAGCAATCCACTTGTCAAAGCAGTGATGGACGATCGCGAGGCGACCAAGATCATCTCGACGTACATCGAGCCGACGTTGGACGTGCCGAAGCTGTACCCGGATGGACTGCTGCATCCGACCTACACAACGATGCTGGTCGCAACGTTGCGGCTATCCAGCCGTGCGCCGAATATCCAGAACTATCCCGTGCGCAAGAACAAGGAAGTGCGCCGGCAGGTCAAAGCGCCGCCCAACCATCTGATCGTCAAGGTGGACGAAGGCCAGCTTGAAGCGCGCGTGCTTACCATGGCGTCACGTTGCAAGCTGCTGATCAGCAACATGATAAGCGACTTCGACATTCACTCTTATTGGCTCGGCAACGTCATCCATCTGTACCCGGACTACCTTGACCGGCTGGCGCATGAAACCGGTGAGAAGGACGAAGAGAAGCTACGCAGAGCTGGGCGCAACGTGATCAAATCCGACTTCGTGTTCTCCACGCTGTACGGCGGTGGCGCCGACGCCTGCCACGAGCGGACCAAGATACCACTGTCCATCGTGTACGATTTGATGGCGTGGATGTGGGAAGAATATCCCGAAGTGCGCAATCAACATAATATCTGGCGGCGCGAATACCGCGACACAGGCGGCATCGCCACGCTGACCGGCCGGGTACGCCATGGCATCCTGAAAAAGGGCAACGAGCCGATCAACTATCCGATCCAGGGTACCGCTGCGGATATCGTCATGGAGGCGATGAACGAATTATCCGACTTGTCGCGGCAATGGCGTGACCCATACATCCATCCCCGCATGCAAATCCACGATGACCTGACATTCATCCTGCCGGAAGATGCGTTAGAACAGTACATCGACATCATCTGGCCGATCATGGTGAAGGTGCGGTTTGGCTTTCAGATTGTACCGCTCAACGTTGAGATCGCCATCGGTGAAAACTGGTGTGACGTGGTGCCGATCAAGCACGTCTTCAAAGGCGACTACATACGGAGCAATGAGATATGAACGACAACGTACACATCCGCGTCGTCATGGAACGCTGATCCAACGAGGAAGACATGAGTGGCAAACTACCGTCGTGGTGCTGCCCGTACTGCGGCAAGTCTGTAGGCTGGATAGGTCGCGCCTTGGCGTGGTTTCTAGGCACACGCATCCATGATTGCGACCATAACCTAGTGAAGCCACCACCGAGGGAACCGAAGCCGGACGTTGAGCGGCGGTACAACACGCACATACCGACCGGGTATAATTCAGACACGATGTATTGCGGCAAAACCCGCGCCGAAATGGACGATAACGATGCCACGGTCAACAACATGTACATTTCAACGCTGCAATACGCAGGTCCGCTTGAAGCACGTCGATCAATGGACTTTTGGGCAAACATTGCCACATGCGCAGCCTGCAAAGCCGCCTACACAAAATCATCGGCAACGCCGGGTTGGGTTGAGCCGGCTAAATTCGAGGGCGACGCACCATGAAGATCAGCGATGAAACGTGGCAACAGCGCGTTAGCCGTATATACAAAACAATACTGGACGGTGATACCAACTTTAGCCCGAAAGCCGCCATTGCGCTTCGGATCGACGAAGCGCAATTCAAGGCTGACGAGGAAAGGCGGACATCATATGAACGACCGTGATCTGTTCCTAAACAACGAAAGCCGCGTACTAGTGACCGGCGGGCGGACATACAATGACGGCTATGCACTGTACAACGCACTGGATGCTCTACTGCCGGCACACCCTAACTTGGTGATCCTGCACGGTGCCTGTACCGATCCGCGCACAAGGGAATTGCGCGGTGCTGACCGGCTCGCTGAGCTATGGGCGATCGAAAACGAAATTCCTTACATCGGCGTGCCGGCCAAATGGCGACGCTTCGGCAATGCCGCAGGACCAATCCGCAACAAGGAAATGGTGGAGCACTGGCGCGCGACCAATGGCGTGGCGTTTCCCGGTGGACCCGGCACAGACAACGCAATCGCGTGCATGCGCGAGGCGCATCTTGTCGTGTGGGAGATCGGCCGCGCACCGCATGTACGGAGGAAGCTTGTACCATGAGTACCAGAGCGACCGGTTGAGGTTTGCTACGGGAGCGGTAACCTTTGGCAACACGTGATACGCTTGAAGATGCCCACTCGCATCTGTGCCTCGCGACCGGCAACCTGTCGCTGATCCTTGCCAGTGGCCACGGCCTGACGCAAGGCGTGCTGGCCAATTTGATCGAAGAAATCGACGCGGGTATAACCCTGTTGCAGAGCCTAGTGCAACCCACGCCGACACCCGATCCTCCGCAATTGGTCCGGCGCAAATTGGTAAGGTAAGATGGTTGAGCAACCGCTGATCACGAAATACCGGCCGGAAGAATTCATCGAGATTATCGGCCATGACGAAACGCTGGCGGCGCTGCAACGCGCGATGTCTAGCGACACGCATCCACATGCCTACGTGATAACCGGGATCAGCGGCGTCGGCAAAACCACCATCGGCCGCATCATCGCCCGTTACTATGGTTGCGAGTTGCACGATATCGACGCCGCCAGTCATTCAACCGTGGAAAAGATGCGCGAGTTGCTGGCCGAAGTTCCGCATATCAGCTTGGAGGGCAACGGCAACAAGCTCTATCTGATCGACGAATGTCAGCGGTTGTCGCGTCATGCCATGGATGCGCTGTT
>Ga0126371_10003035_pt1 | contig 14609 bp, 14 predicted proteins | sample PanSoiMetaPlot_4_FD_110145 | JGI IMG/M metagenome (GOLD analysis project Ga0126371, IMG submission 110145) | Tropical forest soil microbial communities from Panama - MetaG Plot_4 | ecosystem: Environmental > Terrestrial > Soil > Tropical forest > Bulk soil | place: Panama | collected 2016-02-17 | reverse complement strand
CTTCCTGGTGCCGCCCGGAGTATACGAAAATTTCGACGAGAGAATTGGAGCGCGCGGCGCCGGCGCGCGCCGGCAAAGGACGAAGCTCTTCGAGGAATACCGGGCCCAGTATCCCGAACTCGCTGCGGAAATCGACCAGATCGAGCGCAGGGACCTTCCGAGCGGCTGGGATCGCAATCTCCCTGTTTTTCCGGCCGACCCGAAAGGCATCGCCGGCCGCGATGCCTCGGGGAAGACATTAAACGTTCTCGCGCAGAATATTCCGTGGTTCCTGGGTGGATCGGCCGACCTGGGACCTTCGAACAGAACTCTTCTCACATACGAAGGGGCCGGCCACTTTCAAGCAAACAGTCCTGGTGGAAAGAACTTGCACTTCGGGATTCGCGAGCACGCCATGGGGGCCATCGTAAACGGGCTGGCTATCTCGAAGCTCAGGCCCTACGGCGGGACCTTTTTTATCTTCAGCGATTACGAGCGGCCCGTGATCCGGCTTTCCGCACTGATGGAGATACCTTCGATTTTCGTGTTCACTCACGACGCGATGGGCGATGGAGAAGACGGGCCGACTCACCAACCGGTGGAACAGCTGGCATCTCTACGCGCGATCCCCGGCCTGGTCACTCTCCGCCCCGGCGATGCCAACGAAGTGGTCGAGGCCTACCGCTACATCCTGCAGCTGCGCCATCAACCGGCCGTCCTCGTGCTTTCGCGCCAGCCGCTCCCCACGCTGGACCGGACGAAATATGCTCCTGCGTCCGGCCTGGCGCGCGGCGCGTATGTGCTCGCCGATTCTCCCGGCCGGAATCCCGAGGTGATTCTTATCGCCACCGGTAGCGAGGTCAGCGTCGCCGTCGATGCTCATGAGAAGCTCCTGGCCGAACGCATAGGCTCCCGGGTGGTCTCCATGCCGTCCTGGGATATTTTCGAACACCAAACTCAGCAGTACCGCGATAGCGTCCTGCCTCCGAACGTAACCGCCCGCATCGCCATCGAGCAGGCTTCGACATTTGGTTGGGAGCGCTACATCGGTTCCGCGGGCCGCATCATCGGCATGACCACCTTTGGAGCCTCGGCGCCGCTCAAAGAACTCCAGAGAAAGTTCGGGTTCGAACCGGACCGCCTCACTGCCGTAGCCAGGGAACTGCTTGGCAAGAGATGAGATTCCGAAGTTTTCCCGCCGGGGAATTCTAAAACCCTCAGATCGCGTGATGTGCCTGGGACGGCCCCCCAGGCTACGCGGAAGGCGTCTTCGCCATTTTTCGGAACGATCGATCCGGAATTTCCGAAGGGCTGGTTGCAGGGGAAGCAGTTAGCCACATATCTTCGATTGGATCCAAGCGAACGGTTTCGCTCCTGTTTGGCAACTGTTGACGCCTGGCCACAAGAAAATGAGCTACGGCACGTCAACTGCTGCTCCTCCACAACCTCCACCATCGCACACGAGATCGCGACCGCGGGGCGCGAGAGGGGCGGCCGGGGGGTTTTGGGGCTTTAGATACAAGGCGGAAATAAATTTGAAAGCGGCGTGATTGCGAAAAGGCACCGGCAAGACCGCCGGCGGTACGGATGGGCTAGAATGCCTAAGACAATCCCTTCCACCAGGAGGTGGGCCATGAACAGACTCCTCGCCGGTCTTTGCGTTGCGCTGGCGTTGCTTCTCGTCATCCCCTTGTGGGCGCACCATTCGATTACGGCCGAGTTCGATACCTCGAAAGTGTTCAACGTCAAAGGAACTCTCACCAAGATCGAATGGGTGAATCCGCACGCCTATATCTACGTCGATGCCAAGGACGACAAGGGCGCAGCCGTCGCCTACTCGTTTGAAACCGGGCCTCCGGGTAATCTGCGAAGAGCCGGCATCCTCAGAACCATGTTGACGGTTGGTGACGCAGTCACCATTGACGCCTATGCTGCCAAAGATGGCAGCAAGCATCTGGGCCTGGTCAAATCGATCACGTTTGCCGACGGCCACACCATCGTGATGGGTCGCGATTCCAAGGATCTGGAACGCATCAACAAAGGCGAGTAGGGAGGACCACCATGAATCGCTCCTTCCTCGAATGCATGCTGGTCCTGGTGCTCGCGGCGTCGTTCCGCGCACCCGCTGCCGCCCAAAATCGCAAGCCGCAACCCGGCGCTATTACGGGCAGCCAGGTACAGGCCGGATATGGGCTCGACAAGGATCAGCCGTTTGCCGGCGCCGACCCGGACGGCACCGGCCTGCCATTCAAAGAGCCTCCTCCGGAGGTTGTCGCCGCTGCTCGCAAAGCGCCCACCCCTCGCATGATCGATGGTCACCCCGACCTCACTGGTTTCTGGGCGCCCGCCGGCTGGGGCTACGCCGTCACCCAGGGCAAGCTCTCCGCCGACGGCAAGACGTATTACACCCAACGCCAGGAAGAAGCCCCCAATCAAACCGCGCTGAAGGCCGCCGAGCTAAAGAAACGCACGGAGGGCACCAATCTCCCTCCGTATAAGCCCGAACTCGTCGCCAAGGTAAAGGACCTGGCCGAGCATCAGAATAAGAGGGATCCCGCCTTCTATTGCGCGCCCAAGGGTTTTCCGCGCGTGGGTCCGCCCACCGAGATCATCGAGAACCCGAAGACCCTCGTTTTCCTGTACGACACGGTCAATTCCTCGGAGCAAAATGCTTTCCGCGTGATCTCAACCGATGGGCGAGGCCACGACCCGACTCTGAATCCCTCCTATTACGGCGATTCGATCGGCCGCTGGGAAGGCAATACGATGGTCGTCGACGTGACCAATTTCGTTGACGACACCTGGCTCAGCCAGAACGGCACGATCCACAGCGACGCTATGCACGTGACGGAGAAACTGACTCGCGAAGGCAACGTCATCACCTGGGAAGTCTCGATCGACGACCCCAAAGTTTTCACCCGGCCCTGGGTGTTCAGCCGCCATCTGATACACGGCTTGGTAGGCGGTCACGCGTTGGAAGAAGCCCCGTGCGTCGAGCACGACGGCAGCCACCTGGTGAATACGGATCGAAACTAGAACTGAAGCTTCAGCGCCAACTGAATCGAGCGCGGGCCGCCAATCTGGTACAGCGGGTTGAAACCGCCGTTGGAAAACCGTGCATCAGGAATTGATTAAGATCCATCCTAATTGCAACGGACCAGTACGTCTTAACGTCAGAGAGACAATGACCAAAACAGCGGTTCGCTTACTGGCATGCCTCCCACTGTTCTGGGCACACCTTTGGGCGCAACAGCTAGACGTGATGTTCGTGTTGGAAACATCTCCCGGCACGGAGCAGCAGATCGGCCTGATCCGTCCACGGGATCTGAAGGAGGGTGATAGAGCGGGAATAATCGGCTACACACGCTCAGTGGATTTGCTTCAGCCACTTACCGAGGACCATGAAGCGCTCGCCAAGGCGCTACAACGAGCCGGTATGCGGATCGCAATCGGCCTGTACTCCGGCCAGTCACCTGCCGGCGGTGGTCGCCCGCCGGGGGTCCAAGCCATTCAAGGCGTCACAGTCGATCTCTCGGGGGCGCTGCGGCAAGCACTTCGCGAGCTTGGTGATAGGGGTTCTGAAGTGCGAAAGCCTGTTGTTATTGTGCTGGCTGCCAATGAGGACCCTGCGCTGGGCGACAATCTCGATTCGCTTAGGGCGCTGTTGGCAGAGGGCCGGACGCGGCTATTTGCCATTGCGATTACAGTAGGTTCAGGCCGTGCCTATTCTTTTCCTGTAATGACAGCCCAGTTCCTGGATCAACTAGCGAAGGACTCTGGTGGGCGGGAGTTCCGGGGCGGATGGGACCTGAAATCCATCCTTGCGGCGGCGCGCAAACCATAGTTCTGAGTTGCGTCGTAGTGAGGACGACAGATCCTTTTGTTGTGGAATTCCCTCTGCTCGACCATGAGGCCCGCCGAGTCTGGCGAGCTTGTGGGCGTGGAGTTCGCGAGGGCAAGGTCAAGGTCAGTCCGGTGTTGGTCGACGAAATAGGAGTCCTGGATGACTACTCAATTGATTGAGCAGCCCGGAAGCGGCATTTTGCATCTCTAAATCAAGCTGCTCCAGGCCAGTGCTTAGGTAGGTGTAACACCAGCGACATTCGAGTGCAACTCCCAGTCCGATCAGAGTGGTGACGCATGCGAGGGAGAGCCGCCCCGCGATGATGCCGAGTGCCGTCGCCTTCTCGGTGCCGAACCCAGGAAACGAGTCTACGATGCCGTAACACGTATACAGGAAACCGATGAACGGTGCAGTACAGGTCAGGGTTGCGAGATGATTGATCCGGTTCCGCCAGTCCTGCAAGAAGGTTACGCGCGCCCTCTCCTGTGCCTGGCGGACGGCTTGAAGAGCTTCAAGCAAGGGTTGGTTCCGCGCATCCATGGTGGATAGCCTCTCGAAGTAGAGACACCACTCATCGTTACGAAGTTCCGGCTAGAGTATCGACTGTCCCAGCGGCTGATATGTGTTACCAGGAACTATCCGTCCGATGGACTCAGACCTTCGCTGGCCGGTCCGCGAATACAGGGACGGGCCGGCCCTACCTGCCCGGCTGTGACACCAACTTTTTGATCTCAAGCGCCAGCGATTCCACCTCTGTGCCGTCGTACGAGGTCAATTCACCCGGCGCGGTGGTGCCCAGTTGAATCTTGCCTTCCACTACTCGACCGAGTCCGGCCCAACTGGGGGTTACATAATACGGCGCGATATCGGCTCGTCGCGGTGTGGATGGGCGGTTGTCGGTCTGGAGAAAGAGGATGTACCGTTGTCCGGGTTGCATCAAGGCATACTGATCCGTTACGAGATGGAAGTCGCCGATAGCCCCGCCCATTTGTGCCACCATAACCTGACGCAGGGTGTCTGGCCCTTTGAGGACCCGCGAGACGGAAATCAGAAAGTCGGTTTGCAGCGTTCCCCGGCTCGGCGAACGAGAAGGATAGGCGTTTGCCACGATGCCGTCGAGCACGATATCAGATGCATCACATAACCGTTGGAGCGGTGGTTCATTTTGCAAGGCCGGACGCCATGGGGCAAGATCCAGGATGAACTTCGCCGTTCCTTTCGCGGGCGGCCATGGAGGTTCTTGTCCTGTCTTGACTCGCCCTTCTTGCGCAAAGACCGAAGCCGCTATCCCAAACCACACGATGATCGTCCACATCGCAGTGTCCGCAGTCAGCTACATTATATCGGCGCGGCACCAATCGCGAGTAACGACGAAAAGCCGGTATTTCTGCAAAGGGACTCTCGAAAGGAATTTTGGCTCACTTTCCGAAGAGCCCGTTTCAGAGGAGTAAGATCGATCCGAAGGAAATATGGCGACAGTTCTACTGCGCCGGGCGGTATCCCCAGAAAAAGCACCGTAGACCGCGCAAGGAAATCAAGCCAAGCGTTTGGTATCTCTGTCGCCGTTTGAATCAATACCACTCAAAGGAGAATCTTCAGAGCATGAGAAACGCTGTTGCGATCATGGGACTATTCCTGGTGGGTCCATTATTCGCCGACCCGGCGCTTAATGGAACGGCCTCAAAAGACTTAACTTTGGTCCACCCAGACCTACTGGCTTGCTCTGACGCCGCAATGCGTAATGTTTCGTTCTCTTTATCAATTCCCGGCGCACTCATGGGGACGACACCCACTTCCGGTCAGTTTAATCCGAGAGCGTCGGGCACGCCGCCATGCACGCAGCGACTAACGATCACCTCAACGCCCTGCGGCGCCACCATCTACATCGACGGCATGCAGTCAGGACGAACACCCATTACCTTCCCGATGCCTCCGGGGCGCTACAGCGTACTGATCGTTGCGCCTGGGCACCAGCGTTTTTCAGAGCGGATCCTGATTTCCGACTCCCCTTTCGAACTGAAGGCGAATCTGATTCCGCTGCCATAGTCTTCGTGAAACGACGATCTTAGGATGCCCAGCGTCGCTGATCGGCTTCGTAGTCGGTCCGGCTTTGCACGATCGTCTCGCGCCGGCGAAGGCCAAGCAGGCCAGCCAGGCCGAGGAGCCCAAGCAGGCCCCAGTTTCCAGCTCCGGGGGCACTCTCTCCAGACCGGTTGTAGGTAGTTTGGGGATACGTCTCGGGGGTGGGGTTCTGAGTTGCATCAGGTGGCTGGGCAAAACTGGACGCAGTCAACAACAAAACTCCGGCTAGCGCAGGTATTCGGTACATGTCTCTCCTCCGCTAAGGGGGATGGTCAAACGAAAACGCCGGGCTCATCCTGGGCGTGTACTTGACGTGCCGGACTAAGCCAGCGCTACGGCATGTCAGTTCCCGGCGTGGAAAAAAAGAAGCGGCTCGGATATTTCTGAATCATTTACGGCAAAATAACAATGGCCTCCAACCGCTCTGGGCGGCCCGCAGCAGAGATCTGTCCGGAGAAGATCGCGAGTGAGAAATCCCTCCGGCCCAGGGTGGTTTCCAAGCGTCAAGTTTTTGCCCGCCCTTTCCTCCGGGCATCCATTGTTGTGTTGACGGCTTTCTCCGTTTCCCTACCAGCTCAAACGTCTCCTGATCTGAAAGAGGAAGTCGCAGAACTGCGCGCTCAGATTACTCGACTCCAGGCACGTGTCTCAGAACTGGAAACGCGCCTCAAAATCACTTCCGGTGAACTGCCGGCACCGCCGCCGGCTGTCCAGCCGCCGCCGCTCCGAGCTCCGGAGCCCACTTCGGTGGCAGGCACCACGATCAACTTTTTGATCGATGGATACTACAGCTACAATTTCAACGCGCCGATCGGCCGCGTCAACCGTCTCCGGGCATACGACGTGAGCAGCAACAGCTTCAGCATTAATCAGGCCGCCGTGGTGCTGGAGAATGCGCCCGATCCCGGCAACGGAAAGCGCTGGGGCGCCCGGTTGGATCTTCAATGGGGGCAAGCTACCCAAACTCTTCAAGGCAACCCGGCCAATGAACCGCGGCCCGAGATTTACCGGGATCTCTTTCAGGCGTACGGCACCTTCATCGTTCCCATGGGCAGGGGGCTCAAAGTGGATTTCGGGAAGTGGGCAAGTTCGCTGGGACTGGAGGGCAACTACACGCAGGATCAGATGAACTACTCCCGATCCTACTGGTTCAATTTTCTGCCTTTCTACCACATGGGTGTGCGCACCAATTACCAGTTTTCGGATCGCTTCGGAATCAACTATTGGGTCACCAACGGCACCGAGCAAACCGAGGCTTTCAAGGGCTTCAAAGACCAACTGGCCGGTCTGGTCATGCAACCACGTAAGAATATCGACTGGACGGTGAATTACTATTTTGGCCAGGAGCACCCGGACACGATCTTCTTCCTCTACGGCCCCGCGCCCATACCAAACCCGCCCAATCAGCAAGGGGTTCCATTCGTCCCGATTGAAAACGCACCTACGGGAAGACTGCACATCTTCGACAGCTATGCGACGTGGCATGCGACTTCAGCGCTCACTTTAGCGCTGGAGGGTGATTACGTGATCCGACGTCTGTTCAAGAACTCACCGCCGCAGCATGTGGATGGAGGGGCTGTTTACGCCCAATACCAGTTTTCCCACAAGCTTGCGCTGGCTGCCCGGGCGGAGTATCTGTCCGACCGCGGCGCTCTGTTCAGCGGGCTGAACCAGGCGCTCAAAGAGACGACCTTCACCACCACATACCGCTTTGCGGACCGCTTCATGGCGCGGGCGGAATGGCGCTACGACTTCTCGAACCAACCGGTTTTCTATACGAGCGAGTTAGGCACTCTAAGAAAAAGCCAGCTCACGGCAACACTCGGGCTGATCTGGTGGTACGGCGGCAAGCAGGGTCCCTGGTAGAGAATACTGGCCTGGCGGACCGCAGAAGCGACGCGACCATCGGTGGAACTCACTTCTGTTGCGCCGGAGGGGGCGTTAACGATCGTGCCGCCCCGCCCAGGTGGGGGTTGCTCCTGGCGGCCTGTGCCATCAGCTCCGCCCGCCGTTGCCGGCGCATGGCTTGTAGTTGCTGATATTGTGCGGGCGTCAGGATCGCTCTCACCTGGGGGTCCGACTCATTGTGCACCGCTCGGAGCTGCTGTAGTTTTTCGGCGCGAGACAGCGACGTGTCATTCTTGATCGCTTGCAGCTTCGGTTCCTCTGCTCGCAGAATCGGAACCAGTTGTTTCTCCTGCTCGCGTGTAAGGTGTAGCTGTTTTGCGACCGCCTCTAATCTGTGCAGGCGGTTTTGGGGTATTGGCTGAGCGTATGATGTGGACACCAAGGAGACGCTCAAGGCTAAGGCCATCGCGATGCTACGTGGTTTCATCACTCCACTCCTTGCCGTTTACGATGCAGTTGACTTGGGGTGAAGTCCCAAAATTAGATGTGACGACGCCTCGAACGGCTGGAAATCGCTTTTCGCGGATCGCCGGAGTTTCGCAATTAGTGGGTCAGATCGTAGATGAAATAATTGACCGCGACTTGATAAGCCAGCCGCGCGTATTTCTCTGGATAGCGGGGATCGTCCGACCATTCCCAGGCGTCGCCCAGGTCCATGTTGTGGCAGATCGCGATCATCACGCGGCCTTTGTCGTCATAGATGCCGCGCCAGTGCGGCGTCATCCCGGTTGCGCCGGCTTCATAGGTGCGGCCGCTGAAATGATACTGCCATCCGGGAACCTGGAAGCGGTCGTCCAAATCATAGACCGTGTGAAAGATCTGGTCGGAGTTCTGGATGTCGACGATAGGACGGTCCGGGAAGACCTTTTTCATACTGGCAACAAAGACCTGCCATTCGCTGACGACGTTGTGATAGGGCTGATCGCCGTGAAAATCGTCGACCATCAGAAATCCACCTCGCAGCAGAAATTCGCGCAGTTGGGCCGCCTGATCGTCGGGCAGCGCCCAGTGCCCGACCTCGACCGCATAGAGCATGGGCCAGTTGTTGACCTCGCCGCTGCCATCCAGCTCGACCACCTGTTCCACTGATCGAACGTCGATGCGGGTCAGGCGGCGGATGCCTTGCAGCAGATGGCGGTCCGAGCGTGGATAGTCAATGGTCCAGTTCAGATCGTCGCCGCCATAGCGGGAGTAGACGCTCGGGTATTTCAGCCGCGCGCGCGTCCACTCGGTTTTGGCGTTCCAGTCCGGGGGGAGGGGAAAATCTTCGTACTCAGCGGCATTGTATTGCCGGAAGGGCGCCTGCGCATAGAGCCCGGCCAACACGCAAACAATCGCCGCAAACAACAGGATTGCCGGGCGGAATCGCATAGAGGCCTGACTGTTCTCAGGGTATCACGAGCTTCCGGCAGGGCCTGTCCAAACCACGCATGGTCTGAACACGGAATCGTGCCGCTCAGATTAAAGGAGTTAGAGGCGGCGCCAAACCATCGTGGTTTGGCGCCGCGTGTTTATTCATCGTCAGAATCTTCGGGATTGTGTCTGCCGTGCTTTCGTTGTCCCCCATGCTGGTAGACCGCGATACACCCGTTGGTCGTCCCGCAAATCAGCTGGCCGACGGTGGCGCTGCCGGTACCAGCTGTGGTGTTCTGGTCGCCAAGAGGAATCGCCGTGGGCGAGGAGGTGTAGGTCTGCGGAACGAAAATCAAGCCGCGATCCGCGTCGGCGGCCACCGAATGCGATCCGGACGAAACGGGAATGGTTTCGATCAGAACGCTGGTGCCGTCGATTACGCCGAGTACAGACCCTCGTCCCAGAGGAGAACCGGCGGGTTTGATCGCGCCGCTGGAGCCGGTGTAGTACCGGTTGTCGCCCTTGTTGAACCAGACCTCATCGGAGCCGGTAATGCCGCCAACCTGGGCGTAGTTATGAGAGGTCGCGTTGATTACCAGCGTGGTGGTGCTGCCGGGCAGATTGCCGGGAGTGCAGCCCAATAGAAGATTGTCGTGTACGCCCACGGTGGCCCCGTTCGGCCCGCAGGAGTTGAGCGGGATGACCCCGGTGTTCTTGACGGGATCATATGCGCCTTCGGGGGAGGCCGGCGCGTGCGGATCGGTAACCAGCAGACCACCGCTGCAGGTGATCGGCCCCGAAAGCTGGCCGTAATTGCAGCCCGGCGGGTTGTTGGCGATGGTAGGAATCGACGTGTAGAAGCGCTTGGTCTGGGGATCCCAGGCTGGCTGCTCGATTCCCAAGCCGAAGCCCGTCGGTAGGATGGACGAGTCGACCGTGATCCTCATGATCGGCGCCACAGTGCTGGCGGCGGAGTCGCCATTGGCCGAGAAGAGCGTTACGAACGACGGATCATCCGCGTTGTTGGCGGCAATCAGCAGTTTGCCATCGGTGGTGAGTGCCATCTCATCCACCCGTTTCGAACCCCCGGTGGGTATCACCTGTTTGGTCTCGCTTGCGGGCGCGGACTCAAGATCGATCACGTGCAGCGTGCTATCGCCGTCCCCGGCATAGAGCCAGCGCCCGTGCGCGGCAACGCCGGCGGGTCCGGAGGCCGCGTTGTTCACAGCAGTGTGTGCCGAGTTGAGCACAACCCCCTGAAATGGCTTATCGAGGCCGGCGGTGCGGACAAACTTGAGGTGGCGAGTGTCGATAATGTCGACTCCCTTGGTCGAGCGATCGCCCAGATAGTATTCCGCGCGATCCGGATTGACGAAGCTGATATCGAACGAGGTCAGCTGGCTGCCGGTAATGGGGATGGCGGTCAGGCACCTGGTTTCCGTGTTTGTCGGCGCGCCGGGCCCGGTACAGGGGGCCGCGACGGCCGGCGTGAGTGATGCGGCTCCGAGTAGAGCTGGCGCGAGAGCTTTGAGTCTGAGTGAATGAGTTTTCTTCATGGAAATCTCCTTGGCGAGATACCCCGTTGATCCATGAGTATGGGGAAAGTCGTCCGGAGGCGCATGCAATTTCTGATCCACGGAGCCGGAAGCGGGAATTAACGCCCGAAGGTATGTTTTTTCACAAACCACCGCCCGTTTACGAAAATTTCGGGTGTAAATCTTACAGTTCGGGCAGACCTGCAATCGGTCTCCGGCTGGAGTAGAATCTGTGCGAGGTGCGCTCATGAGGGACTTCAAGTCATCGAGCCGGCGTCAGGTATTGCGAATTAGCGCGGCCTTGGGCGGAGGGCTGTTGGCCAAGCAGGAGGCCGCGCGGGCGGCGGAGCTCGGGATTCCGCTCGGCCCCTATGGAGAGCGCTCGCCGTTTGAGACGGCGGTGCGCTGGCGGCGCGACAGCAAAACGCCGGAGACCGGTTCCAGTTTCACGCCGCTGCAGGATTCAGTCGGCATGCTAACGCCGTCGTCACTGCACTACGAGCGGCACCACGCAGGAATTCCCACTATCGATCCAGCGCAGCACCGGCTCGTCATTCACGGGATGGTGGAGCGGCCGCTGTCGTTCTCGGTGGCGGAGATCCGGCGCCTGCCATCAGTGTCGCGCATTCTGGTTCTGGAGTGCGGCGGTAATAGCGGGTCGGAATGGGCGGCGAAGACAGGGCCCGATGTGCAGCGCAGCTACGGGCTGGTGAGCTGCAGCGAGTGGACCGGCGTGCCGTTGTCGCTGGTGTTGAACGAGGCAGGCGTGCGGCGGGGCGCATCGTTTGTCATTGCCGAAGGTGCCGACGCTTGCCGGATGGAACGAAGCATTCCGCTGACGAAAGCCATGGACGACATTCTGATCGCGTACGGCCAAAACGGGGAAGCGCTGAGGCCCGCGCAGGGCTATCCGCTGCGCCTGATCATCCCGGGGTGGGAAGGAAACGCGAACGTCAAGTGGCTGCACAGCTTGAAGCTGACCGAACAGGCGTACATGGCGCGCGACGAAACGGCGAAGTACACGGACCTGATGCCCGACGGCAAGGCACGGCTGTTCACCTACCAGATGGAGGCGAAATCGGTGATCACGTTTCCTTCCGGCGGGCAGACTCTCGCCGGACCGGGCCTGTACGAATTGACGGGCCTGGCGTGGTCGGGGCGGGGAAGGATCGAGCGCGTCGAGATCACCACCGATGGCGGCCGCAGTTGGGTCAAAGCGGCGCTGCAAGAGCCGCGCCTTCCGATCGCGTTTACGCGTTTCCGGATGCCGTGGCGGTTCGAGGGGCGCGAGGCGGTGATCGCGTCGCGGGCCGTCGACGAATCCGGCTATGTGCAGCCGACGCGAGAGGCTCTCATCGCGGTGCGCGGTGTGAATTCCGGCTATCACTACAACGGCATCAAGCTGTGGAAGGTGTACTCCGACGGGAAGGTGACCAATGTGGACGCCTAGCGCGCTCTTGTTGCTGGTAACGGCCGCGGTGGCGCAATCGCCGAAGTACGGCGTGGGCCGGCCACCGACTCCGGACGAGATACGCGGCGTGAGCGCCGCCGTTGCGCCGGACGGCACCGGCTTGCCCGAAGGCTCCGGCACACCCGCGGCGGGGAGCGAAGTCTTCGCTGCTATGTGCAGCCGGTGCCACGGCGAAAAGGCGGAAGGCGGTGTCGGGCCAGTGCTGGTGGGCGGGCAGGGCACGCTGGCGACGGACAAGCCCCTCAAGACAGTCGGCAGTTTCTGGCCGTACGCGACCACGGTGTGGGACTACGTGAACCGCGCGATGCCGTTCGACCATCCCGGAACGCTGAAGCCGCCGCAGGTTTACGCGGTGGTCGCCTACATTCTGAACATCAACGGCATCATCGGCAACGACCAGGTGATGGACGCCAAGAGTCTGCCGAAAGTGAAGATGCCGAACCGCGACGGGTTCGTGCCGGACCCTCGGCCGGACGTGGGACCTACGGCGAAGGGGAAGCGGTGAAATTCCTTCCCGTATTATTGGTCGCCGCGGCTGCGATGCTGCCGGCGCAGACGAAGAACCTCGATATTTATTGGATCGACGTCGAGGGCGGGGCGAGCACGTTGATTGTGGCTCCGTCGGGCGAATCGTTGCTGATCGACACCGGGTGGACGGTGGGCGACCGGGACGCCAAACGCATCCTGGCCGCGGCGGAAGACGCCGGTCTGAAGAAAATCGATTACCTTCTGATCAGCCACTGGCACGCGGACCACGTCGGCGGGCTTGCCGCGCTCTCGAAACTCATTCCGATCGGCCGGTTCTTCGATCACGGAGACGCGATTGAGAAGGAGAACCAGCAATGGCTCGACAGTTACAAGACCGCCTCCGCCGGCGGTAAGCGGACCGTAGTGAATCCGGGAGATCGGATTCCCATCAAAGGGGTTCAAACCTTGGTGGTTTCCTCGAATCAGCAGATTCTTCCCAGTGCGGTCAATGGTGGCGGCCCCAATCCGCTTTGCGCGAACGCGGAGCAGAAGGCCCCGGTCGCTCCCGAGAACCAGCGAACGGTAGGGATGCTGCTGACCTACGGCAAGTTCAAATTCCTGGATCTGATCGACCTTGATTGGGAAAAGGAGATGGAGCTGGCGTGCCCGGTGAACAAGCTGGGGCAGGTGACTCTCTATCAGACCAGCCGTCATGGTTCATTCGACGGCGCCGGCGCTCCGGCGCTCCTGGGCGCGATCCGGCCGCAAGTCGTCGTTATGAACAACGGGCCGCGCAAGGGCATGGGGCAGGTGGATAACAACGTGAAGTCGGTGACGCCGCTGGGAACCAAGACGGCTCCATATGAAAGGAATTCCTATCTGCGCCTGGCGAAACTGCCGGGCATCGAAGGAATTTGGCAGGAGCATCTGTCCCTATTGGATAAGGACCCAAGCCACAATACCGCCGAGAACATGATTGCCAATCTTGAGGACACGGCCGAGTGCCAGGGGCACTGGATTAAGGCGTCGGTTGCGCCGGATGGCAAGTTCTCAGTCACTAACAGCGGTAACGGGTTCAGCAAGACGTATACCGCTCGTTGAGCCGTCGGGCGACGGTATCGGCTATTTCGCTGTCGGGGCGCCGCGTTCGGTGTAGGTCTGGCCGTCGGCCAGCGTCACGGAAACGAACAGGCCGCCGGGTTCACCGGTCAGCAGAGGATGCAGCGCGATGGTCACTTTGTCGCCGGGCTTGAGAAGCGTGGACTTCCAACCGGCACGGACGAGGATGCCGGGCGCGGTCATCTCGGCGTTCCAAGTGTCGACGCCCCCTTTGTTGTTGGGGACTTCGAACTCGATCCACGAATGCGGGTTCGCCCACTTGAACTGCTTGACGGTTCCGGTCAGGCTGACGGTTTTCTCGCGATCGAACCCAGCCATCGAGTGGTGGGCCCGCGCAGGCACCGCGGTCCACACGCCGAGCGCACAGACGAGTGCGATCAGCGTTTTTTTTCGGACGGGTGCGTTGTTGGCGCTAGCGGACATTGGCGTTCCCTTTCGTGCTCAGCATATGCTCGTTGAGATCGGGCAGGCAGGAGGCTTCGGTGATGTCAGTATCGTCGACACGCCGCCAGCGCTTGGTCCATTTCCATTCGCCCTCCCAGCTCTTGGGATCGCTGGCGGTGTACTCGATTTCGAGAGTGGCCCCCTTGTCGATCAGGCGCATGCGCTCGACGATGTGCAGCGCGTCGCTAGCCGGGATTCCGCTGTCGATCCAATGGTGATCGCCGACGAAGCCGGTGGTGTCCACCACGAGAGAATCGCCTTCCCATCGGCCGATGGACTCACCGTTGAAGCTGGGGATGACGACATCGGGGTCGGAGTGCTTGCGGCCATCGAGATAGACGATGCGGGTGCTGTTCATGAAGCCGCTCACCATGTAGATTGTGGTGGGAACCTGAATCATGGCAAT
>Ga0126371_10003034_pt1 | contig 14610 bp, 14 predicted proteins | sample PanSoiMetaPlot_4_FD_110145 | JGI IMG/M metagenome (GOLD analysis project Ga0126371, IMG submission 110145) | Tropical forest soil microbial communities from Panama - MetaG Plot_4 | ecosystem: Environmental > Terrestrial > Soil > Tropical forest > Bulk soil | place: Panama | collected 2016-02-17 | reverse complement strand
GCCCACTCGCAGGATGGGTACCGGGCCAGACGACGACTCGGTCGGAGGAGAGGGCGCGGATTCTTGCTCGCCAGCCTGGGATCGGGGAGCAGAAACTCTGATTTGTGCGGCGCCGCACGAGGGGCAGAATGGAGGCTGGCCGTCCAGCGAGCTTCCGCAGCGATGGCAGACGCTTTCCACCTCTTCACGTTACTGGAGCCGGCAAGGTTATGGCAACAGCGGGCCCGTTCACACACCAGCCGTTAGGTAGGAGCTACATGGTACTCTTGTCGTCCCAGGCGCGCACGTAGACCAGGGCGAATTCTGATCCGGAACCGCTGGGCCGAACCGCCATGATGCGCTGATTGTTTTCAGTCCCGACCTTTAGTTCTTCCTTGTATTGGTGGCCCGAGCCCTGATGATCATTGCAAGTGACTTCGGCGTCCGTATCGTGATGATGGAAATCCATGCTGAACGACGTTCCCGTGCAGTCCATCACCTTGCCGTACCTGGACATGTCCTTGCGGTAAAAATTTAACACCTTATCGGGCGAGTCATCGCTTTGATACTTCAGCGCCACCACCTTGACCCCGAAAAACGGGCTGGAGATGTTAACATTCGCGCCACCCTCGTCGTTGCCCACATTTTTCTTGGGCTGCGCACCCGGATACAGCGACAGACCGGTCGCTTTTGGATCGGTTTCGCCCTTGTGCACGCTGATCGAACCCAAAGGCGTGTGGATGTCTACATCCTTGTCCTGATTGGTTTGGCTGTCCTTGGACACTCGGATGCTGCATCCGCTCAGGGCTGTCGCCACCAGAAGCGCGACGATGGTCATTGAGACGCGTGGTTTACCCATACGCTTGCCTCCAAAGGCCGATTGTTCCTGCCAAATCTTGACCCTACGTTTTTACCACGAGTATCTGCCCAGTACTCTCACATACGCAACCGGGTCGCTCGAGGTTCCATGATTCCACGATCCGCCAGGGACTCTCCTTGCCCCATCCTCTTTCAAAGTTGCCGTTCCGAGATCACTTCCTCCACTCTAAGTCCCGGTTGACCCTCTAGACGATAGGCTCATAATAACGTTCGCCGGCACAGGCATGGCAGAGGACCTTACCGCCCCGCCGCACCTCGCGGCGGAAGCTGATGCCTTCACCGCAGTGCTGGCACACGACGCGCTCGCCCTTATATCCGGGGAACTCTTCCGGTGGAAGATCTACGTGAACCCATTGGGTCTGGAACAAATGTTCGTCCGACATCTCCCGGTAGGCAAGCATTTGCGCCTCGTTCTTGTCAGTCATGTGCGGATGCATGCTCGTGGCCAGAGCTTTGGATGACTCCTTGGCCGAGACGCGCACTGCTTTTCCGGTTTCAACGTCCACGAAGGTCGCCGCCACTTTGCCCCAGTCACGGAACTTTAGAGCGCGCTTCCCCAACCGGCAACCGGTCACCACCATGACTGCGTCCGTTGCGCAGCGGTCGATCTCCACAAAGGTAACGATGCGTTTGCGATCTGCGCCCTGTGGGTCTTCCAGGCCCAGCTTTCTCAGGCCGAGCATGGCCATGCGCACCCCCAGCACCTGTCCAGCGCACAGATGCCCGTGAGCAGCGGCGGCATCTTCAAGATACTCCTCGAGTGTCTTCATGGGACTTCTGCTTCCCCTACCCGTTGGAGATCTGCGCGCGCCGTGGGCGGACGACACTGCTCGATTTTTCTTTTACGATAGTCATGCCTGCTGACATGCGGATTCTCCCAGCTGATACCACAGACAAAGACGAACGGAGAGCCTGGTTCCTCAATTATATGAAATTCTCCGCTTGACTTTTGCTTTTTTGACCCCAACGGAATTACCATTAACCTCTCTCTCTTGAATCTAAGTCCAGCCTGGAAGAGCTTGATTCTTGAGAACGTTCCCTATGAAACGACACCCGGCCTCGGAAAGCAAGTTGCGCGATGCAACCCTCAACCTCGCTCGTTCTTCTCACCACCGAATGGCCTCGCTCTCGGAACAGGATCAGGCGCGACTCAGGCCGAAAACGCCCAAGATACTGGTTGTCGATGACAAGCCCGACACGGTAATCCTCTTGCGCGAACTGCTTTCCTCACGCGGGTACGAAGTCATTACTGCATCCGAGGCCAATGAAGCTGAAGACCTGGTGCACACTGACAAGCCCGATTTAGTGCTGCTTGATGTAGTCATGCCTGGCAAATCCGGCTACGAACTTTGCCGGGAGTTAAAAGAAGATCCCTTCACGCGCTTGATTCCCGTGGTGCTGATCACCGGGCTCTCAGACCGTGAAGACCGGGTGCGGGGAATTGAAGCTGGCGCCGACGATTTCCTGAGCAAACCGCTGTATCCGGAAGAGCTCTTTGCCCGGGTTAAATCGCTGTTGAAGCTCAAGGAGTTTACAGACGAGCTGGAAAACGCGGAGTCGGTGCTGGTGGCGCTGGCACTCGGCATCGAGGCCCGCGACCCGTATACCGGTAATCACTGCGAGCGCCTGGCAAGGTATGCCGCGGATCTGGGCCAGCATATTGGCCTGGACGGAGATGCGATCATCGCTCTGAAGCGCGGCGGCTATCTTCACGACCTCGGGAAGGTTTCCATTCCCGATGAAATCCTCAAGAAGGGATCGCGTTTGACGCCGCAGGAATGGGCGATTATCAAGCAGCACCCCGCCATCGGCGAATCCATCTGTCGTCCGCTGCGATCCTTTCGCAACGTGCTGCCCATCATCCGCCACCACCACGAGCACTGGGACGGCACCGGCTACCCCGACGGGCTTACCCACTACAACATCCCTCTACTGGCCCGGGTACTGCAGGTGGTGGACGTCTATGATGCTCTACGCACAGCCCGCCCCTACAAGCCAGCTCTGACCCATGAAGAAGCCAAGCGCACGATGACCGAAGAAGCACAGAAGGGACTTTGGGACCCGGAGCTTGTGCCCGAATTCTTTTCCATGTTGCGGAAAAAAGAACAAGCTGCATGAGGCCGCTGTTGAGGAAAAAAGAACAAGCTGCATGAGTACGCTTGTGCCCCAGTCCGCGTCCTCTTCCAGTTCGAGCCGTCCGGGTGAACAGCCCAGCTACAGCATCATCGTGCCGGCATATAACGAGAGCGCGCGCATCGGGGCCACGCTCGAACAGATCCTGGAGCATGTCGAGCGAAAGAACTGGAACGCCGAGGTTGTCGTGGTGGATGACGGCTCCCGCGACGATACTCTCGATATTGCCGGTCGGTTTGCGTCCGGGCATCCGGCATTGCGCATCCTCCGCAATCCCGGCAACCAGGGTAAAGGTTACTCAGTGCGCCACGGCATGCTCGAAGCGCGCGGAAAGATTCTACTTTTCACCGACGCGGATCTTTCGTCGCCGATTACCGAAGCCGGCAAGCTTTTTGCTGCTCTAGAATCCGGCGCCGACGTGGCTATTGGTTCGCGTTGGCTCGATTCTTCCCTTCAGTTTCAGCGCCAGTCGCTGAAACGACAGGCACTGTCGCGCGTGTACAACCTGTTCTTACGCATGGTCTTGCTTTTTCCGTATCGCGATACGCAATGCGGTTTCAAGGCGTTTACCCGCGCCGCAGCGACTGAAATTTTCCCCCGGCAGCGCATCATGCGCTGGGGTTTCGATCCGGAAATCCTTTATTTAGCGCATCGCGCGCGGCTGAAGGTAGCCGAAGTTCCAGTCGCTTGGGGGCATGAAGAGGGTTCGCAACTTCAAGTGTGGCGCGACGGTGCGCGCATGGCTTGGGATGCGATTAGAATCCGTGCTTATGCCATCACCGGCAAATACTAAGGTCTCTGAAATCCGACGGCCTTTTCACGATGCGGCCGCACGCGGATGCCCGCTCTCTCTGGCCACTACCTGGACGCCCCGCTCCACGTTGTAAACCAACGTGAAGTTCTCCGAACAAGGCCCGCAAAGCCAGAAGTGTTCCAGGCGGCTGGCCGGCTTAGCGAGCAGGGGGCCCTGGAGCCTGAGCTTGGATTTGGCCGAATGCTCCATCACAAAGAGCTTGCCTTCCCGCAAGTAGATGAACTGGGTAGAACACGAAGGATTGGCGCATTTCGAAAGCATCGATCGCTACCTCCTCAGGGCAGGATGCGGCTGGCTTCGGCCCGAACTCCTGAAGTTGTACTGCTCCACCAATAGATGCACGCTTAGGACTTCTGGGTTCTGGGCTCGAGCGACACACAACCTGGGGCTTCGCACTGGCTGGGTGCGATACTGGGCAGGGAAGCCCATTACACTTCAGGCCAACTCTGAAAAGCAAGCTCAAGGAATGAAATTTCAAAGAATATTTTCGAGCAGATTCCCGATATGGCAAGCAAACAAAAAAGCGACGATCCGAGACCCCGGCACTCATCGTCGCTCTCTACAAAACGCTAGCGCGGAAGCAGAGCGAGCAACGCTACGACCCACAGTCCCACCCAAATAAGAAAATACTTCTTTTCAACATCCCTCGTGACAGGGTTTTTTGTCGCGCTAGCATTCTTCATCGCCATTCTCCTTCAAATAGATGCAGGAAGAGAATGCAAGAGTAGCGCCCATCGAAAGCCTGCTGATTCTAAAGCACATCGAGATTTTCGAGGCCGAAGGGTTGTGTCAAGTTGTCGTCAGTCGGAGTGTCACAGGTAACACAGCCCCCTTTCCGGGGACAGTTACGGTTCGAGGACTTCTCGCAGCTTGGCCGCAAGCATCTTGATGGTGAAGGGCTTTTGCAGCGTGGCGTCCCCCAGTCCCACGAGTCGGCTGGCTTCAGCGTCCCCGGAAACGAAGATAACCTTCAGTTCAGGCCGGGAGCCACGGAGTGAATCCGCGAGCTGAGGACCAGCAAGATCGGGAATGAGGACATCGGTGATGAGTACGTCAATCTTGCCGGAGTACTGTTGCGCCAGAGCAATGGCTTGAGTGCCGCTGGTGGCACCAAGCACTCTGTATCCCAGGCAGGTCAGCATGTCGACTACAACATGGCACAACAACTCCTCATCCTCTACGAGGAGGATAGTTTCATCACCACGCTTGTAGTCCAAGGAAGAGACGATCCGCTCGCTCCCTGGATGAATGGACGCAACAATTTTGAACCTTTCCAAAGGCAATTTCAACATCAAAAGGAATCGACAAACAGCAGAGTTGTTGGGAGACGAGCCTCTCCGCGATTCCGTCTGCCACAGCAACCATCTCTCGAGTCGACCTGCATCACAGCCAGCAGGTTCTCGACGAGTAAAGATTCTCCGCCGAGCAATGGGAGGAAGTTAGTTATGAGAATCCTTTTGGCAACCGATGGTTCTTCGTTCTCCGAAGCGGCGGTAAAAGAGGTGGTCTCGCTGATTCGCCCACAGGAGACAGAAGTGCTGGTTCTGGAAGTGGTGGAGCCTCTGATGTACTTTGTTCCTCCGCAAATGGCACCGGGATACGCTCCGGAGCAGGCCGAAAGGCAGCGTGAGTTGTCCGACCTGGCGAAAACAGCTACCGCGGCGGCCGCCGACAAATTGCGCAGCGCCGGCTTCAGGGCTGGTTCGCGCGTGGTGGAAAGCGATATCCGGACCGGCATCCTGGACACGGCCGCCGAATGGAAGCCCGATCTCATAGTGCTGGGCTCACACGGACGCCGAGGCGTGAAGCGATTTCTCCTCGGCAGCGTTGCCGAATCCGTGGCTCGCCACGCCAAGTGTTCGGTCTTCATCGTGAGGAGTGCTGACGAGCAGGCAAGCGGCTCACGGGCGGCATAGCGATAGAAGCGTTACCTGCTTACCAAACACGGCATCGATTCGCCCTCACCATCGGCTGGCCGGACTTGCATTGAAACGCCTGCTGAAATTCCGGCATGTTGACGACCAGCCCGTTCACGCGATACTTGCCGGGCGAGTGCGGGTTGGTGATGGCGCTGACACGCAGGTTCTCCGGACGTTCGTTTTCGCATGCCCATTGCGCATAGCCGATGAAGAAGCGCTGGTCGGGGGTGAAGCCGTCGCGACTCTCGAGCTTCTGACTCTTGGTGGCTTCTTTCCACGCGACGTAGGCCAGGATCAGCCCGCCGAGGTCGGCGACGTCTTCGCCTTCGGTCAGCTTGCTGTTGATTTTGATATCGTCCACGATCGTGTACTGGGCATATTGATTCACCACGCACTGCGCACGCTTTTCAAACTTCTCGGAATCGTCCTTGGTCCACCAGTCGCGCAGGTTGCCCTTGGCATCAAACTGGCGGCCCTCGTCGTCAAACCCGTGGGTCAGCTCGTGACCGATGGTACCGCCTGTATTTCCGTAGTTCGGCGCATCGTCCGTTTTGGGATCGTAAAGCGGCGGTTGCAGCACACCGGCGGGGAAGTTGATGTCGTTCATCTGCGGATTGTAGTAGGCGTTGACGGTAGGTGGTGTCATGTCCCACTCGCCGCGGTCCAGCGGCTTGCCGATCTTGTTGAGCTGGCGGCGCGACTCGAAAGTCACCGTGCGTTCGACATTGCCCAGGAAATCGTCCGGGCGGATCTCGACCGAGCTATAGTCGCGCCACTTGTCCGGGTAACCGATCTTGTTCATCACCCCATGCAGCTTTTCGAGAGCCTGCTTCTTGGTCTCCGGTCCCATCCATGCAAGCTGCTGGATATCACTTTCCATGGCCTGTTCGATCTCCCGGGTCATGGTCACGGCACTCTTTTTGGTGTCAGCGGTGAAGGTGCGGGCCACAAACTCCTGGCCCAGAGCTTCGCCCAGCTCGCGATCCACCAGCCGCACGCAGCGCTTCCAGCGTGGCGGCTGCTGCTCCACGCCGCGTAACGTATGGCTGTAGAAATCAAAGTTCTCTTTCACGAAACTTGAGGAAAGATACGGCGCATTGGCGCTGAGGATGTGCCAACGCAGATAAACCTTGATGTCGTCCAGGCTGCTGTTGTCGAACTGCTTGTTGAGCTCTTTGTAGAATTCGGGCTGGGTCACGTTGAAGGTGTCCACCATGCCCACGCCGAGGGCCTTCAAGTAGGTGTTCCAGTCAAATCCAGGCGTCAGCGTCATGAGACCTTTGCGGTCCATCTTGTGGAACAGATTGTGGGGATCGCGCTGCTCGACCCTCGTCAGCTGCGACTTGGCCATTGCCGTCTCCAGCGCCATGATGGTCTGGGCTTCGTTTCTGGCTACGTCCGGCGCATCGCCCAGCAACTTCAGCATGTTCTGAACGTGCGCAAGGTATTTCTGACGGATCTCCTCCGATCTGGCGTCGGTCTTGGTGTAGTAATCGCGATCGGGCAGGCCCAGTCCCCCGGCCTCGGCGAACGCGATCACCTGCGAGGAATCGGCGTAGTCCTGGTTGGAGCCGAAGTTGAAGAACAGCCCCCAGGTCGCATTCGAGAGGTGCTCGCGCGCCAGCAGCGCGGCGAGGTCCTGCTTGGTCTTGACTGCGGCGATCTCATCCATGAGCGGCTTCAACGGCGCAGCTCCCAGCTTCTCAATGGCCGGCTCGTTCATGCAGGCGGCAAAGAAGTCGCCGATCTTCTGCTGGTTGGCGGTCCGGCCGGAGGTCTTTTTGGACAAATCGTCGAGAATGCCCCACAGGAAGCGCTGGTTATCGGTTGCCAGCTTGCCATAGACGCTCCAGCTTGCCTGGTCCGCGGGGATGGGATTTTTCTTCATCCAGCCCCCGCAGGTGTACTGATAGAAGTCGACGCACGGGTCGGCAGACTTGTCCATCGAGGGTACGTCGAGGCTTGGCGTGTAGGGCAGTGCGGTGATCGGCTGGTCTTCGCCCGTGGGCACAGGTTTCGCGGGCGCGGGTTTGGCCTCGGCAGTGGGTTTCCGAGCGGTGGAGGCGGGTTGGCCGACGGCCACAGTCATGGCAGCAAGAACGATCACGACGACAGAGACGCGGCAGCGGTTGTTCATAAGATTTTCCTCGAGGTAACCCATTCAGTTTATAGGAAAAATCAACCATGGCCCTTCCGAGGCTTCCACAGCCAGACGATTGCATAGGGTCTTGGCCCTCCTAATGACGACATCGTTTGGCGATCACGCGCGATGACAGCCATCTCCGTCTCGGTCAACCTCGGCCATATTTATGGGGTCGTTCTCGATATCTACTCGGGTCTGTTACTTGATTGCCAAGTCGTCTTTACATCTCTGATCGTAGGAGTGGCTGGGCGTCCATCATAGCTGGGAAACCACCCTGTGCCTGTTCCGTCCCGCTGGTGGCATGAGGCAATTTCCGTGACAGCCACTCCTCTATAGGGCAAAATGGCTCTCCGTTTTGAGGAGGGATACATGGATCGTCGGGACTTCCTGAAGTCCAGCGGCGCGCTCCTGGCCGGCTTGAGCATGTCGACCGACCCGGCAGCCGCCAGCGCGTCGCTTCCCACCGGTGGTTGTGAAGACACGCAGCCGAACCCGATGGGGGGCCGCCTGGTCCTGTCTCTCAATCGGGACTGGCGCTTCAGCGCGCAGCCGCCGGCTGGGGCGACAGCACGCGATTTCGAAGACTCCGCCTGGGAATCGGTTACAGTTCCGCATGCCAACCGGCGGTTTCCGTGGCACGGCTTCGACGAGAAGTCTTACCAGTTTGTTTCGGTGTATCGCCGGCGTTTCCGGCTGCCTAAGGCAAACCGCGGCCAGCACGTGTTTGTCGATTTCGCCGGCGCCATGACCGCCACCACGGTGTGGATCAACGGCGCCAAGCTCGGTGAATATCGTGGAGGCTACACACCCTTTTCGTTTGAACTGACGCCACAGGTCGACTGGGACCGCGAAAACGTCCTGGCGGTGGAGCTTGACTCAAGCGAGCGCGCCGACATTCCCCCTTTCGGCGGCGAGATGGATTACCTCACTTTTGGCGGCATCTATCGCGATGTAAGCCTGCTCCTGGTGCCGCCCACTTATCTGGAAAACATCTTTGCGCGCGCAAAGGACGTGATGACGGACCAGCCCCACCTGGAGGTCTCTTGCTTTTTGGCGCGGTTGAAACCGCAGGAGTCGCCCCTGACGCTGGAAGTCGAGCTGCGCGACGGTGACCGGCCGCTAGCGGTTACGCGCAAGACGCTGGCGCCGGCGCCCGCATCGGCCATGACCGAGAGGCATGACCTGACACTTGTCGGCTTCGGACGGACGAAAACCTGGGATCTTTTTGAACCTTATCTGTACACGGTGGTGGCGCGCATTCGGCGCGAAGGCTCGCCGGTAGACGAGACCCAGCGACGCATCGGTTTCCGCGAAGCGCGCTTCACTGAAAGTGGCTTTGAGCTGAACGGGAAGATCGTGAAGCTTCGTGGCCTCAATCGACACCAGACCTTTCCCTTTGTTGGACAGGCCATGCCGGCGCGCGTGAAGCGCCGTGACGCCGCGATTCTCAAGACTGAGCTGAAAGTCAACATCGTTCGCACCTCGCACTATCCGCAGTCGCCGCATTTTCTTGATGCCTGTGATGAGTTGGGCCTGCTGGTCCTAGAAGAGATTCCCGGCTGGCAGCACATCGGCGACCAAGGTTGGCAGGACCTGGCAGTGGACAATGTGCGGCGCATGATCGAGCGCGATTGGAACCATCCGGCCATCGTGCTCTGGGGCGTCCGCATCAACGAGTCCGTGGACAATCACGATTTTTACACCCGTACCAACGCCCTGGCGAGGTCGCTTGATCCCACGCGGCCTACCGGCGGCATCCGCTACCACTACGGCTCGGAGTTTCTCGAAGACGTGTTCACCATGAACGACTTCGGCTTTCCCCTGCGGCCGCCCAACCATCCCTGCTACTTGAATACGGAATTCATCGGGCATACATACGTCACGAAGATGAACGACAACGGCGAACGGCTGACCGAGCACACGTTGCGCCACGCCCGCGTGCACAACCAGCTGGGCTCGAACAAGCAATACGCGGGCGGCATCGGCTGGTGCGCCTTCGATTACAACACCCACTACAATTTTGGATCAGGCGAGCGGGTCTGCTATCACGGCGTGATGGATATCTTCCGCATGCCTAAACCGGCCGCCGGTTTTTACCGCTCGCAGTGCGACCCGGCGGAGGAGATCGTGCTGGAACCGGCATTCGACTGGTCGGCGCGCGGCGACCTGACAAGCTCGCTGAACAACGCCGTGGTGTGTTCCAATTGCGATCATCTGAAGTTTTACGCCGGGGACAAGTTGATCGCAGAGGCTGATCCAGACCGTGAGAACTTCGGACATCTCCCCCACCCGCTCTTTCACGCTGAGTTGGTCGACCGTGGTGTTCCCTGGGACGACCTGCGCATCGAGGGATATCTGGCCGGCACGAAGGTGATTGAAAAGAAGTATTCGTGTGCGGGTGTGGACCGGCAGTTTCTGGTCGCGGCCGATGATCTGGTGCTGGTGGCCAATGGATCCGATGCCACACGCGTGACGATGCGTGTGACCGATGAATACGGAGCGCCCCGGCGGTATTCTTCAGCCGCCGTCCGCCTGGCCGTCACCGGGCCGGCCGAGATCATCGGTGACAATCCCTTCAGCCTTTCCGGGGGCTGCGGCGCCATCTGGGTGCGAGCCGGCCACCAGGCCGGAACCGTGCGGCTCACCGCCACGCATCCCACGCTGGGCCCGAGGGAAATCGATTTTCGCTTCACCTCAGCCGAAGCGGGAATATGAGCGAGCCCGAGCCAGTCATGCCGCCATCAATCTCCGATCCATCGGGCCGCGAGCAGGAAACAATCTGCGCCGCCGGCCGGGATGACGACACAGCCGGCGCCTGACAATGTTTACTTCGAACCCTCACAAACACGCCCAATCAGGTCGACCTTTTTCACGGTAAACGTAAGATGTGCCCCAACGGAAGAGTTTTCCTCGATTCCGGTGAGGGTAGCCTCCTGGCCGACATGTTGGGCTAGCTGAGCGGTATCGCCCTGGAGCTGGTAGATCTTTCCGTCGATGTCAGTCAACGTAAGAATTCCGTGTGAACTGCGAAGACAGCCTTCAAGAAGACGATCATGCTTGGCTTCGATCGAAGTCTGCGCCTCCATCAGCATGACGGCGGGAACAGAAAGCTGGTTTAAGGATAAAGGGCCCGTGGGATTGGCGGATTGCCCGTCCGAGTGCGCTACCGCCAAAAGTGACGATAGCAACATGAGTGCTCCAAACCCAACATTGATTTTCATTCCTACCTCCAATCGTGCTGTGGCCTTTCGTTTAGCGGCCGCTCGATATCACCTCCGATCGCACATAGTGCGAACTGCGGGATTAGACACAGGACCTTTTCACCGCGGCAGGGCTCAGGATGCTTTGTTGACAAGCACCCTGGCAGCATCAATCGCCGTGTTGACTTGTTCCTTTTTCCTGGTTAGAAGTCTTTTGCCAGACCTTAAGCTTTTGCGGACGCTTCTGCGCGCGCTACGTCCAAGAGAAGCCGCGCGGTCGAGCCCATCCTCCACTCCATCTGCAATGGCTCGCCGAGTTTCATGACCGGCTTTCGGAGCAAAAAGAATGCCGACTAGCGCGCCCACGCCTAGGCCCGCCGCCAGCCAGACACTGTAGTTGCTGTGACCCCTTAGCATTATTGCCTCCTCATTTTTTCTCGCGTCCAGTCTTGCTCCGCATCTGTTGGGCCAAAGCAGAAAGCTTCTGTTTTGCAATCATTTATCTGGACAAGGTCGGACTCTTAAACAGCTTTCACAGGTAATTTTTGCCGGGTCGATCTTTACGGCCACGTGCCCGGAAGCTTCGAAGAGCAGCGATATCCTTAATACTTGAGTTAGGAGCTAAGCGCGGTCAAAGCGATCGATTCGACAGCCCAGAGAATTCAAGAAACTCAAAAATTCCCTAAATCCAGGAGATCAGGAGTAAACCATTTGTGCTCTGGATGGCTTCTAAGTACCTATCGTCTAATGGAAGCCAGCGTCGCTTTTTCTGAAGACAATGGTAGCGTGCCGCTAGCCGCACGCCCCTAGGCAATATCCCTTACCGGCACCTCTTCCATCGTCTACCAATTACAAACGCCAGAACTCCAAGGAGGCATCATGAAGAAGCTCAATGGATTTGTGTTGTTACTAGCGATGATTTCATTTACGTGTGTGGCGCAGGAAAGAGAAAAACACAACGAAGCTCATGAAGGAAACAGCAGGCATATTCCTGCGCATGGGCCAGCGCCAACCCGAGCTCACCCGCGTCCTGCGTCAGACAATCACGCGTTCGACGACGAGCCTGGACATCCGAATGTTCCTCACGTTCACGCCGACGGCAAATGGGTAGGACATGAATCGGGCCGCGATGATCCCCACTTCCGTATGGACCACCCTTGGGAACATGGGCATTTCCGTGGCGGTTTTGGCCCGCGCCACATCTTTCGGATTGAGGGCGGCGGTCCGAGCCGCTTTTGGTTTGGCGGCTTCTATTTCAGCGTCGCCCCAGCCGATATCGGCTTTTGCCGCGACTGGGTTTGGGAGGGTGACGAGGTCGTGATCTATGATGACCCAGACCATGTGGGCTGGTATCTAGCTTATAACGTCCGGCTGGGCACTTATGTCCATGTCCTCTACGTCGGATGAGGAATTCAAAAACTGGAGACCGAGCCGTAGGAAGCCTGAGCGAGAGCTTTTTCCGCGGCACTGGGATCGGGGTTGGCGGGCAAGGCCAATCGAGATGGACTGCCCGCCAACTTTCGTTCACAATGGAGTTCATTTTCGAGCTGCCCTTGGGCCATAGGAGCAAGAACAAATGCCTTCTTTGATAGAGGCGTATGCCATGATTGGCGACTGCCTGACGGCGGCGCTGGTCTCGAAGGTAGGATCCGTCGATTGGTTGTGTTGGCCGCGGTTTGACTCCGCCGCATGCTTTGCCAGCCTCTTGGGAACGCCGGAACACGGACGCTGGTCGATCGCACCCAAGGTTGTTGTAAAAAAAATAGACCGTAGGTATCGGCGGCACACCCTCATCCTTGAAACCGAATTCGAAACCAACGAGGGCAGGGTCACGCTGATTGACTTCATGCCCGTGCTCGGAAAGAGTTCCCACATGGTGCGCTTGGTTCGCGGAGACAGCGGGCGAGTTCCGATGCTCATGACTCTCTGTCTGCGTTTTGACTACGGCCGCTCCGTGCCCTGGACGACGCGTGGGGAGGACGGCGCACTTCGGGCCATTGCCGGGCCAAACATGGTAGTTTTGCGCACGCCGGCGCCCTTGCAAGGCGAAAATCTCCACACCCTATCGGAATTCTTCGTCGAAGAAGGCCGGACCGTTCCCTTCGTTTTGACCTATGGCGAATCCCAAGACCCACTGCCGGAGCCCGTCGATCCCGAAGCTGCCTTGGAGCACACGGAAGCCTTCTGGCTCGAATGGACGAGCCGATGTACGTATCAAGGCCCTTGGGCCGAAGCGGTGGAGCGCTCTCTGATCACTCTTAAAGCCCTCACCTACCGCCCCACCGGCGGCATTGTAGCCGCGCCGACAACGTCTCTCCCTGAAAAACGCGGAGGCTCGAGAAACTGGGACTACCGATTCTGTTGGCTGCGCGATGCAACTTTCACTCTCTCGTCGCTCATGAATTCCGGCTACTCTCAGGAAGCGGCTGACTGGCAGAACTGGTTGCTGCGCGCGGTTGCGGGCTCGCCTGAGCAAGTACAAATCGTTTATGGCCTCGCCGGTGAGAGGCAATTGAGCGAAATGGAGCTGGGATGGCTGCCTGGGTATGAAAATTCGAAACCCGTACGAATCGGAAACGCAGCCTCCCAACAGCTCCAGCTGGATGTATATGGCGAGATCGCCGGCCTGCTGCTGCAGAGTCGCAGAGGGGGGCTGCCGAGGAACGAATTCGGAACCGCGTTGGAGCTGAAACTGCTGGAGCATCTGGAAACAATCTGGACAGAACCTGACAGCGGGATATGGGAACTCCGCGGGCCGCCGCGACACTTTACTCACTCGAAGGTCATGGCTTGGCTCGCTTTCGATCGCGCGATTCAGTGCTGCGAACAGTTTCGTCTCCATGGCCCGCTCGATCGATGGTCGGCAATCCGCGGGCAGATTCATGACGAGGTTTGTCGACTTGGCTTTGACCGGGATATGAGCAGCTTCGTGCAATCCTACGGATCCAAGGAGCTTGATGCCAGCCTGCTGCTCATGGCGCGGAGCGGGTTTCTCCCGTTGTCCGATCCGCGGATGATGGGAACGATTCGCGCCATTGAACGCCACCTGATCCGGGGCGGTCTGGTGGTGCGGTATAACACTCACGAAGTGGATGACGGCTTGATGCCCGGTGAAGGCGCTTTTCTGGCCTGCAGCTTCTGGCTTGCCGACGTCTATCTGCTTCAGGGAAGGTATGCCGAAGCCCGCCAGCTCTTTGAACGCCTTTTAACTCTGCAAAACGACGTCGGTCTGTTGTCGGAGGAATATGATCCCGATCGTCAAAGCCTGGTTGGAAATTTTCCGCAGGCCTTCTCTCACGTGGCCCTGGTCAATACGGCCCTAAGGTTCGGCCGTTTCGCCATACCTCCGCCGGAGCTTCGAGCATTGAAGAAGACAGCCTCATAGGGGGCTGACAACCGGCGGCGTGCGCTAAAGCAAAAAGGCCCCAGCGCGCGCCGTTGCCGGCGCCCGCTGGGGGTTGGGAGGAGCAGCATGAAGAAGCCATCAAACCAGCATTCACGCCAAGTCAAGAGGCCGCGGAAAACTTCGTGCGGCGAAGAATT
>Ga0126371_10003033_pt1 | contig 14615 bp, 16 predicted proteins | sample PanSoiMetaPlot_4_FD_110145 | JGI IMG/M metagenome (GOLD analysis project Ga0126371, IMG submission 110145) | Tropical forest soil microbial communities from Panama - MetaG Plot_4 | ecosystem: Environmental > Terrestrial > Soil > Tropical forest > Bulk soil | place: Panama | collected 2016-02-17 | reverse complement strand
CACACCGCAGATTTGGACATCGCAATGCATTCACTCGTTATTCCCTACCCGGCTTTCGATCCGATACTCATACATCTCGGGCCGTTTGCCGTTCGCTGGTACGCTCTGGCATACATTTTCGGCATCCTGATCGGATGGGCCTACGCCCGCGTTCTTATCCGCTCAACGACGTTGTGGGGCGGCAAGGCGCCGATGACCGTCGCCGATTTCGACGATTTCATTTTGTGGGTAACGCTCGGCATCATCCTGGGTGGCCGGATCGGTTACGTTCTGTTTTACAACCTGCCGCACTTTCTCTCGCACCCGGCGGAAATCATACAACTGTGGAACGGCGGCATGTCATTCCATGGCGGTTTCACCGGCTGCGTCGTTGCGGTCGTGCTTTTTGGCTACAAGCGAGGCATCTCGATACTTTCCCTCGGTGACATCGCGTGCGCTGTCGGACCGATTGGATTGTTTCTTGGCCGCATCGCCAATTTCATAAACGGCGAACTATGGGGACGTGTCACCGACGTACCATGGGCAATGATATTTCCGAGCGGAGGGCCCGAGCCGCGACATCCGAGCCAGCTTTACGAAGCGGCACTGGAAGGCCTGGCACTTCTCGTGGTTCTCGCCATTCTCATGCGCGCCGGCGCGCTGAAGCGACCGGGCCTGATTATCGGCTGCTTTGCTGTCGGCTACGCGATCGCGCGCTCGTTCTGCGAGTTTTTCCGCGAGCCTGATGCCCAGCTCGGGTTTTTGTGGGGTGGCGCCACCATGGGGCAACTCCTGTCGGTGCCACTTTTCCTCGTCGGCGTCATTTTCATCATCTACGCGATGAAACAGCCGCCGGCCCGGAGATTGTAGTGGAGGCTCGCTCACCGCTTGAGATGGAAATTCGTCGGCGCATTGCGTCGGCAGGACCAATGCCGGTCGACGAATATATGACACTTTGCTTGTTTGATCCGGCCTACGGATACTACATCACGCACGATCCGTTTGGTGCGCGCGGTGATTTCATCACTGCGCCGGAAATCAGCCAGATGTTCGGAGAGCTCCTTGGCCTTTGGGTGGCCGCCGTCTGGAAACAGATGGGCGCACCAGAAAATGTGAGGGTGATCGAGCTCGGCCCTGGCCGCGGCACGATGATGAAAGATGCCTTGCGCGCAGTGAAAGTCGTGCCGGAATTCCGGGCTGCGGTCGTAGCACACTTGGTCGAAGTCAGCCCGTTGCTGCAAACGCAACAGGAAAAAGTCCTCGAAAGTGAGGGCGTTCCTGTCTTTTGGCACACCGCACTCGCGGACGTGCCTAAAGGTCCCGCCATCATCCTTGCTAATGAATTTTTCGACGCGCTGCCCGTTAACCAGGCGGTCAGGACCGAACGTGGTTGGCATGAGCGTCGGATCCAGGTTGATTCGAATGGTGAACTCGCATTCACCGTCGCGCCCGAACCAATTCCGTTTTTCCAGACTCTGCTGCCACCGGCTTTGCAGGCGCCGCGTGTCGGCGCGATCTTCGAATGGCGTGCTGACTCCGCGGCAATCGATCTCGGCCGATGTATCGCCGATAATCGCGGGGCCGCCTTGGTCATCGACTATGGCCATACCGAAACTGGTTTAGGCGAGACTTTGCAGGCCGTCGGCCAACACGCCTACGCCGATCCCCTCACCTTCCCTGGCAGTCTCGATCTCACCGCTCACGTGGATTTCCAATCCCTGGCGCGGGGCGTTGAGGCTATGGGCGCAAAGGGGTTCGGACCAATAGAGCAATCACAATTTTTAAGGCGGCTTGGCATCGAACAACGGGCCGCCACGCTCAAAGCCAGCACCGCACGCGCTGGGGAAATCGACCAGGCCCTTGCGCGGCTGATCGGTCAAAATCGCGCCGCCATGGGCGAGTTATTCAAAGTCGCTGCTTTTGCGCATCCTTCGCTCGGCGTACCACCCGGCTTCGAGGCCTGATGCGCTAGCCGTGCGCCTTTGCGTCCACTATCTATTCAGTCGACCACAGGCCTTGGGCCCGGACTAAATCCATGCTGCAGGCTACATCACTTGCGACCCTTCCGCGTATTCGCCACGCTTTCTTCACGCGGTCCGGTGGCGTGTCGCAGGGCGTCTACGCTTCGCTCAATGGTGGGGTCGGCTCCAACGATGGCCCGGAAAAAGTCGCCGAGAACCGTGCACGCATGGCAGCGGCGCTTGGTGTCAAACCAGATCGACTACTGACAGCATATCAAATCCATTCACCTGACGTTGTTGTGGCCGATGAGCCATGGACGCGCGAGGACCGCCCGCGCGCGGACGCTATTGTTACGCGCGTGCCGCGTCTGGCGATCGGCGTATCGACCGCCGACTGCGGACCGTTATTGTTCGCCGATAGCGAGGCTGGCGTGATCGGCGCGGCGCATGCGGGCTGGCGCGGCGCGCTTACAGGCGTGATCGAGGCGACCATCGCCGCCATGGAACGGCTCGGGGCCGACCGAAGCCGCATCGCCGCTGGTCTTGGGCCCACCATCCGGCAGCCGAACTACGAAGTCGGGCCCGAATTTATCGAGCGCTTCCTTGCAGCCGATTCCAGCAATGCACGTTTCTTTTTGCCGTCGCACCGACATGGACACAGCATGTTCGATCTCGCCGGTTACATTTCCGAACAGGTTGGCCGCGCCGGTGTGACCCAGTTCGAAGATCTCGGCTTGTGTACCTACGCTGAGCCCGCACGATTTTTTAGCTATCGGCGCACTACGCAAAGTGGCGAGCCCGACTATGGGCGCCACGTCAACGCCATCGCGCTGACCGACTAACAGGCCTCACTGCTTGCACTGGACTCGAAGGCGTTCTTGCCGCTACGCTTTGCCCCGGCCGAGGAGAATTAAAGACAAATACCAGGCCAGTGGGGTTGTCGATGGAGTGGAAGTGGGGTCGCCGCACAGTCGGCGGGCCGGGGGCTGTTTTCCGTGTGCTGTTGATCGCTGCTTGCGCGCTGGCGCTCGGCGGTTGCAACAATGACAATCAGGTTGTCTCCATCGCGCAGCCGTTCGGCGCCAGCGTTGCCTTCGATTCTCTTGACGGTCTGCCGCCCGGCCAATTTCAAAAACTGGTGCAAAACCTCAACGATGAAGCGCAGACGCGCCACCTGGCGGTGATCTCACGCGAACAGCGCTCGGCCTATCGCGTGCGCGGCTACCTCGCCGTAAAGGTGTCAAAGCATCAAACGACGGTCGCCTGGGTCTGGGATGTGTTCGACCGGGAAGAGCACCGAGCCCTGCGCATCAGCGGAGAAGAGACTGCGAAAGCAAGGCGTCGCGACGCTTGGGCAGCCGCTGATGACGCCATGTTGCAGCGGATTGCACACACCAGCATGGAACAGCTTGCCGTTTTTCTGACCTCGCCCGATGTAGCGCCTGGCGCCTTGCCGGCGGTTGGGGAAGCTCAGGTGGCTATGGACGGCCCTCATGAATCTTCGCCCGAAGCCTCCGGCATATTCCGTATTTCGCGCCCACAGGCTGATCCAATTTCAACTGATACCGCAGAAACTGGTGCGGATGCCGACACACCGGCGCCGCTCCCGCGACGCCGCCCGCACACACCTTCGGCCATTTTGGAGCGCGAGACGGTGACATTGGCGGCCTCGAGCCGCTAAGGGGCAATTTAGCCTTTCGGCGAACGCCTCAGCTTAATGAGCCTGGCCGTATTGCCGGCCCGTGTCCGCCTTGTTATGACCACGCCGCTTGTGACGGGAGCGAGGGCGAGGGTTAGAAGATGTCGGGCAAGAACGGAGCGATAAAGCTCGTCGCCGGCAATTCCAATCCCACCCTGGCCCAGGGGATCGCCGACTATCTCAAACTCACGCTGACGAAGGCGGTGGTACGGCGTTTTGCCGACATGGAGATCTTTGTCGAGATTCAGGAAAACGTGCGCGGCGCCGATCTTTTCGTGATCCAATCGACGTCGTTCCCTGCCAACGATCACCTGATGGAGTTGCTCATTATCATCGACGCGCTGCGTCGATCGTCCGCACGTCGCATCACCGCGGTGATCCCCTACTTTGGTTATGCGCGACAGGACCGCAAGCCAGGTCCACGCACGCCCATCTCTGCCAAACTGGTCGCCAATCTGATAACCCGCGCAGGCGCGGACCGCGTGATGACACTCGATCTCCATGCCGGACAGATCCAGGGATTTTTCGACATTCCGACCGACAATCTCTACGCCTCGCCGGTGATGGTGAGGGATATCCGCGACCGTTTGAAGCTCGACAATGTAATGGTTGTGTCGCCCGACGTCGGAGGCGTGGTGCGTGCGCGCGGGCTGGCGAAACGCATCAACGCGCCGCTCGCTATCATCGACAAGCGACGTGAGCGCGCCGGCGAGTCCGAAGTAATGAATGTTATCGGCGATGTCGCCGGTTATACTTGCGTTCTGGTGGACGATATCGTGGATTCCGGCGGCACGCTTGTGAACGCCGCAGATGCGCTGCTCGAGAACAAGGCCAAGGCGGTTTATGCCTATATCAGCCACGGCGTGCTATCCGGCGGCGCGGTGAAGCGCATCGCCAGTTCTCAGTTGAATGAACTGGTCATTACCGACTCGATTCAGCCGACGAAAGAAATCCAGGCCGCCGGTAACATCCGGATTCTTGAAATCGCATCGCTGATTGGCGAGGCGATCGGCCGCACAGCTGCGGAAGAGTCGGTGTCGAGCTTGTTTGATTAGCGCACGTAAGCCAGTACCCTGCGCTCCGCCACGCTCGGTCCGAATTATCCACTGTAGAGTCGCCTTGCCGCCGGATTGGCTGTGGAGAGTCGAATCGGGCCGGTTGCCTATGACGGGCAAATCACGGCTCATTGGCGCTTCACGATGCCTTTGGCGGGCAGAATCAGTCAGGTTATAGTCGAATCGCTTGGTGATTCGTCCTCGCCGTCAAGGCATCCCGTAACCCCTGCGTCGATTTACGGTCCGGGCCCATCTCGGGTCTTCCCCGTACCCTGCGCGTTCGGTGGCGTGCGTTTCCTCTCGCTCCACTCGGCCAAGCGGAGACGTCATGTCCCTTACAGGCTACGCGGAAGAACCGCGCATCAATCCTCTCGATGTTGTTGAGCGCTTGGCGACCGGCAATGACTGGTCTTTCGAGCGCGCGAGTGATGATGAAATTACGATTTTGGTCACCGGCCGTTGGACGGACTACCAACTGTCCTACACCTGGATGGGTGATATCGAAGCCTTGCATCTGGCTTGCGCCTTCGATCTGCGCGTGCCCGAGCGCAGACGAGCCGAGGTGCAGACGCTGATTTCATTGATCAATGAACGGCTGTGGGTCGGACATTTCGATCACTGGAATAGCGAGGGCGTCATGATGTTTCGTCACGCGCTGGTATTGGCTGGCGGCACGGAAGCATCCGGAAAGCAATGCGAAGCTCTCCTCGGTACGGCACTTGAGGCTTGTGAGCGCTATTTTAGTGCTTTTCAATTCGTGGTCTGGGCCGGCAAAAGCGCCCGCGACGCACTCGATGCCGCCATGTTTGAGACGTCCGGCGAGGCCTAGCTCCGGCTTTCGCTACTATCCGCGTTTCAAAACAATGCAAAGACCGAACGACGTGGATGCCCGGCGCATAACCGTGTTAAGCACGCCCTCCTTTGAATGACCATGGCCGGGCGCGAGGCCGATATTGTCGCTATCATTGTGCAACGATGACCGTGTCTAAACCTCTACGAACATTCTCAGGCCGTCTTGTCCTGGTGGGTGCCGGAAAGATGGGCAGCGCTATGCTGGACGGATGGTTCGCGCGCGGGCTCAAGCCAAGACAGATCACGGTCATCGAACCGCATCCCACCAAGGCAGTCAAAGCTCTGACCCGGAGCGGGCTCAAGCTTAATCCCAAGGGCAAGGCCGCCGAAGTGAGCGCGATCGTGATTGCGGTCAAGCCGCAGACCGCGCCTGAAGCGGTGCCGATACTCGCGGGATATGTCGGTGCCCGCACGCTTGTATTGTCAATTATGGCCGGGCGAACAATTGGTTTCCTCGAAAAGTCATTGCCGCCAGGAGTGGCGATCGTCCGCGCCATGCCGAACACGCCAGCAGCCATTGGCCGCGGGATCACCGTGGCCTTCGCCAACAGTGGCGTCTCCGCCCGTCAGCGCAAGGAGGCATCAGGACTACTCGCCGCCATCGGCAAGGTGGAGTGGATCAGCGATGAAGCGCTTATGGATGCGGTTACCGCACTGTCCGGTTCCGGCCCGGCTTACGTGTTTTTGCTGGCGGAAGCCATGGCGAGCGCCGGAATTGCCGCGGGCCTGCCGCCAGCGCTTGCGACTCGCCTTGCCCGTGAAACCATCGCCGGTTCCGCTGAGCTGATGTACCGTTCGGATCTCGACGCGGCGGCGTTGCGCGAGAATGTGACGTCACCTGGTGGCACAACTGCCGCCGCCCTCGACGTCTTGATGGGCCCTGACGGCTTCGATCGCTTAGTGACCCAGGCCATTACGGCGGCCACCCGTCGCTCGCGCGACCTTGCTGGCTAGGTTCCCGCCCTAGAACGGTCGCCATCGCGCGCCTACATAGAGTGCATGGGAGAAATGCCCGAAGAAACGCCAATGGGAGGCAGTCATGGCCCGTAAGTCAAAGCGCCAGCGCAAAGCTCCATCTGCGTCGCCGCCGACACCTTCACCGCGTGGCGCAAGTGACCGCGACAAGGCGATCGGCGCTCTGATGGCGTTGTTGAGCGAACGGTCTTTCGAACAAATCGGTCTCGCCGAAGTGGCCGGCCGGGCCGGACTTAAGCTTTCCCAATTGCGTGCTGAATTCGGTTCAACGTTCGCCATCCTCGGCGCGCATATCAAAGCAGTCGATCACGCAGTCCTGGCTGGCGGTGACGTCGACGTCGCCGATGAGCCGGCGCGTGAGCGTCTTTTCGACGTGTTGATGCGCCGGTTGGAAGTTCTCGCCCCCTACAAGGATGCCGTGCGCTCAATCATGCACTCTGCACGACGCAGCCCCGGGCTTGCATTCGCCTTGAATGCAATGGCGGTGCGATCACAGCGCTGGATGCTGGAGGCAGCCGGCATTGGTGCCCACGGCCCACGTGGCGCGCTGCGCGCGCAGGGTGCGGCGCTCATGTTCGCGCGTGTACTTTCTGTCTGGATAGACGATGAGGGAGAAGGACTCGACCGCACCATGGCGGCACTCGATCGCGGACTCAGCAGCGCTGAACGCTGGGCTGGCTTCGTCGACGATATTTGTGCGATTCCGTGCGCTTTGCGCGGCCCGCGCCGCCGGCGCCGTGCACGCGACGAAGAAACCGAGGCGGCTTGATTGTTACACAGGAACTCTCACGGTCGCGCGCAGTCCGCCGAGCGGACTATCCCCGAGCGAAATATCACCCCCGTGTGAGCGGGCAATATCGCGCGCGATCGCGAGTCCGAGCCCGGTACCGCCTTCGTCCTGGTTCCGGGCGTCATCGAGCCGCAAGAACGGTTTGAAAACTTCTTCGCGAAGGTTGGCCGGAATTCCCGGTCCGTCGTCATCGACGGTGACCGTGAGATAGCGATGATCGCGGTGTCCGGTAATCGCGATCGAGGGAGCATGACGAGCTGCGTTCGAAACAAGGTTGGCAAGACAGCGTTTGAATGCTGCTGAGCGGACCGTAACAATCGGCGGGCCATGGAATATAACACTAGCCTTGTGCCCGTGGCGTTCGGCATCAAGTCGCAATTCTTCCAAAAACTCAGCCATGTCAGTTGGCGCGGCCGTCTCTCCGCTGTCACCACGCGCAAAGGCGAGGTACGCTTCCAGCATACGCGCCATCTCATCGATGTCCTTCTTCATCGCATCGACTTCCGGTGAGTCGTCGATCAAAGCGAGTTCGAGCTTGAAGCGGGTGAGGACGGTGCGTAAATCGTGCGATACTCCAGCGAGCATCGCAGTGCGCTGTTCCATCGCACGCTCGATGCGGCTCTTCATTTCGATGAAGGCTGCGGCCGCGCGCCGTACTTCGCGTGCACCGCGCGGCCGGAAGTTTGGCACTTCCCGACCTTTGCCGAAACTCTCGGCAGCGTCAGCCAAGCGAAGAATGGGCTTAATCTGATTGCGCAGGAAAATAATGGCGACGGTGAGCAGCACGGTCGAGGTGCCGACCATCCAAAGCAGAAAAATCTCCGAATTGGAGACATAGGCCGCACTGCGTCGCGCAAACACCCGCATCACCGTGTTGTCGAGCTGAACACGAATTTCCAGCAGAGCCGACTTGCCAACTGTATCAATCCAGTACGGCCGCCCGATCTGCTTACGCAGCTGGTCGGACAGTGCCTGATCCAGCAGCGAGAAGAACGGCTTAGGGCCGGGTGGCGGCATATCGGCCAAGGGCAGGAAATCAACCACCAGCCCGAGGCGTTCCTGCGCGATACGCCGGATTTGTGCCTGATCGGCGTCCTGCGGGTAACCCCGATAGATGTCGATGAGGGCTGCGATGTCCTGAACAACACTCGCCGACAGTCGTTGCGTAACGACGTTCCAGTGCCTTTCCATAAAAACGAAGGCCACGACCGATTGCAGGATCACCATGGGCGCGATGATAATGAGCAACGCGCGCGCATAGAGACCCTTGGGCATGAAGCTGTTGACCCAGCGGCTGACCCTGCGCCAGCCGTCGGCGACCTGCCCAAGTGCGCTGTGGATTTTTCGCACAGGCGGAATGGCGTCATACCACTCCCATGCTTCGCGCAGACGCGTCAGCGCAGTACGCATACCGCTCGCAATATCAAGGCTGGTCATGAGGTGATCACCAGCCGGTATCCAATGCCGCGCACGGTCTGCACGAACAGCGGATTCGCAGGGTTGCGTTCGAGTTTGCGTCGCAGACGATTCACTTGCACGTCCACCGCACGCTCGCTGACCGAGCCTCCATTGCCGGCGAGCGAGAGCCGCGGCACGGTCTCGCCGGGGGAAGCGGCAAGGATGCGCAACATTTCCCGCTCTCGATCGGTGAGCCGAATGATTTCCTCACCCTTGCGCAATTCACCACGTGCTAGGTGATACACGAACGGCCCAAAACTTACGGATTCTACCGGGGGCGATGCAGCCGGCTGCGCTCGCTTGAGGATGTTGGCAATCCGCAACGATAACTCGCGCGGCTCGAATGGTTTCGACAGATAATCGTCGGCACCTATCTCGAGGCCCCTGATACGGCTTTCAGTCGCATCGCGGGCGGTCAACATCAGTATCGGCACATTGGAATTGCCACGAATCGCCTTCGCAAGATCGAAGCCAGATTCTCCCGGCATCATTACATCGAGAATAAGCAAATCGAAGCTCAAGCCTTTCAGCTTGGCGCGCGCCTCCGCCGCCGTATCCGCAGTAGACACCCGATAGCCCTCGCCGGCCAAAAATCGCGAGAGCAGATCGCGGATACGCCGGTCGTCATCCACCACGAGCAAATGCGGCGCGTCGTCCGGAAGCGTAGCGGGCAGAGTCATCGCTGAGGCTTCTCCCCTCGTAGTTAGTCGCGTGCCTTCGATGCGCGGTCTGAACGCGCGATCAGGTGAAGCACTCCGTCGCGGTTATCGACATCGATCATGGAGGTGAGAAAGCGGCGGGCCGACTCATGTGCGTTGGGACCGAGCTCACCGAACGCGCGGGTAATTCTTTGCGTCTGCAAGGTGGCAAGCTTCAAGGCAAGGGTTTCGCCCTTTGCCGTCACATACAGAAGGCGCTGGCGACGGTCCAGTGCGCCTTCCTTCTGCGAGACGTAACCTTGATCAATTAGCTGCTTCAGGACGCGGCCTAGCGACTGCTTGGTGATGTTGAGGATCTCCAGCAGGTCGGCGACCTTTATGCCCGGATTGCGGTTGACGAAGTGAAGCACTCTGTGGTGCGCGCGGCCGAAGCCCAGCTTGAGCAGCACTTCATCTGGGTCACCGACAAAGTCACGATAAGCGAAGAACAGCAGTTCGATGATGTCCCAGATGGGCTCGGCTTGCCCCGCCGTACCCGCTCGGCGATCCGCAATACTTGTCTTCGCGCTCGCCTTGTCGGTCAAATTTATGTCAGCCATGTTGACATATTTTGTTTTTATGTTACAAAAACGAAGCTGTGGACGAAAGGATCGTACCGAAACGGTCCTTTTTTACCCGCGGAAAAGTGGAAGGACCCCGATAGGTCCGGATCGGTCCCATTCATACCGGGTGTTGCCGGGTGACGTAAAGTGTACGAAGGGCGCGAAAAACACGCGATCAGATGCAGGCTCGCGGACGTTGTAAGAACGTAGTCAAGGAGAAGACCAATGGCGGCTCAGTCCTATGACCGGCTCGAAGGGGTCATCTGGTACGACGGAAAGCTCGTGCCCTGGAATGCGGCCAATCTCCATGTCTTGAGCCACGGCCTGCATTATGCGAGCTGCGTGTTTGAGGGCGAGCGCGCCTATGGCGGTCAAATCTTCAAGTCGACCGAGCACGCTGAGCGTCTGAGGCGTTCCGCCAACTTACTCGATTTCGAGATCCCCTACTCCGTTGCCGAGATTGTTGCCGCGAAAAAGCTGGTGGTCGATAAGAACGGAACAAAAGAAGCCTATGTCCGTCCCGTTGCCTGGCGCGGTTCGGAAATGATGGGTGTCTCGGCGCAAAGCAACACTATTCACCTCGCTATCGCGAGTTGGGAATGGCCAAGCTATTTCGACCCGGAGCAACGACTTAAGGGAATCCGACTCGATCTTGCAGACTACCGGCGTCCGGATCCGAAAACTGCGCCATCACTGGCGAAGGCGGCGGGCCTCTACATGATTTGCACCATCTCCAAGCACAAGGCGGAACGCAAAGGCTACGCCGACGCCATGATGTTGGACTGGGAAGGTCGTGTGGCGGAATGCACCGGTGCCAATATTTTCTTTGTGAAGGACGGCAAAATTCACACGCCAATAGCCGACTGTTTCCTTGACGGCATCACGCGGCAAACCGTCATCGGGCTTGCGCGCAAACGCGGCCTCGAGGTGATCGAACGTCGCATTATGCCGGACGAGCTTACGGGCTTTTCCGAATGTTTCATTACTGGGTCGGCGGCCGAAGTCACTGCCGTGGCGGAGATTGCCCAGTGGAACTTCAATCCCGGCGGCATCACCAAGACGCTGATGGATGACTACACCGCAGAAGTGAAGCCGAAGGCCGCGGCCGCCTGAATTTTCACCTATTCCCGGCGATCGCATGCGGCTCTTGCGGGCGCAGCAGCGTGACGTAGCGCGCGTTGTTAGCTGCTACAAAGCGGTCCATACGTTCGTCCAGGACGCGATGATGGCTTAGCGACGCGTGCCGCAGCAGCGTAGTGCCTGATTTGTCGAATGCGACAAATCCGACGTGGAAATAGTCCAGGTCCGGGCGTCGCGACACAAAGCCGACGATGTCGCCGGTCGCGAGTTTGCTTTTGCTGGCAAGAAAGGCAGCACTCGGAATCACACGCATTTCAAAGCGCCGCTTACTCAGACCTTTTTGGGAATCCACGGTTTTGTCGATTTCGACAACGCCGTCCAGGATGACCCAGCGACAGGTCTTGTTCTCGACGTTGTTTTTGCTCCATTCGAAGAAATAATGATTGCGCTCCCGCCAGGCGACAACACCGTTGTGATAGCGGATGGAGCGGAGGGTCGAATCGAATTCCACCCGATTAGTAGCGATAGATGCGGCCAAAACGGTCTCGCAAAACGTCACGCAATCGAACGCATCGTCACGCACCACAAACTTTTCGGGGAAGTTTGGACCTCCAATCAGCGTATAGCCCTGATAGCGTGAGCCACGCAGCGCCCCGGAAATGAAATCGAGTCTTTGCGCGATAGGGCCTTTGCTGCGGGCTTCTTCGATCAGGGGGCCGATTCGCGCCGCAGCCGCGTACCCCGGTGTAAGGCCAGCGGCAAAGGCGGCGCCGCCCGCAAGAAGTTTCAGGGTCGATCGTCGATTGAAGCCTAGATTGAACGGCATCAAGAGTTCCTGGCGCAGGTCAGTCCTTGACCATCACTAACCGGTCAACGCCGGATTCCGCGCCCCACACCTCGCCCGGCCGTCCAAGCAATTGCCGAACCGATGCGTCGCGCTTGTCGCTTGGAAAACTCTCAAAGGTTTCGGTTGCTGGATCAAAGCGGAGGATAGCGTTGGCGACAAAATCGGTTACCCAGACCTTATCTTTGTTGTCGACATAGATTGCGTAACAGCCGCCCTTGCTTTTCGGCAGACTCCAGACTTTCCAAGCTTTGCTCATTGGGTCGTAGCGTCCGACCTCGCCGCTATTCCAGAAGCTGACCCACAACAGACCCTTCGAGTCCGACCAAATGCGTCGCGGGCCAACGCCCGGCTTTGGTGGAGGCACCATCAACGTATCACCGCTCACAGTGTCAATCTTGGCAATGTGATCGCCTGCAAGCGAGGCGTACCAAACATCCCCGTTCGGGGTCGTTGTAATACCGTAAGGTCCCGCGCCCTTCGGCGCTTTCCAGGCCTCAACTTTTCCGCTCGCCGGATCGACGCGCCCGTAGACGCCACTCTGACCGGTGAACCAAAGGATGCCTTTTCGGTCGAACGTCGCCGTATTGAGATTTGCGCCTGGGAATTCTTCCGGCAGCCGGAAGAGCTTTACGGCTCTGGACGCTGGATCGAAGCGGACGATCGCGTTCTGTCCCCCATCGGTGATCCACGCTGCCCGATCAGGTCCGACGATCACACCATGCGGCGCGGCATCCTTACCCAATGAAATTTGATTTGCTTGTCTAGTCTTCGGGTTGAGAACGCCAAGTGCACCTTGCGACTGTGCCGTATACCAGACGTTGCCGTCGGGAGCGGGTGCCACATCGTGCGGATGCGCTCCCCGCGGCACTTCATAATAAAAGACTTCCGCGGCAGACCCCGGCAAGACGCCAAGCGCAATGAGCGCAGCTATCGCGGCCACGATCGGAACCATTTTGCTCGTCCAGAAGATGGTGAGCACGTTCACTCCGCCGCTTCACGTCCGCGACCCGGCGCTGCCCAGCGCCCGGCGGCGACATCATCAATCGTCTTGGCTTCGATCCACGATTTTCCGCTCGCCTTCTCGACCTGTTTCCAAAAGGGGGCGCGTGTTTTCAGATAATCCATCAAAAATTCCGCAGCCGAAAACGCTGCCTCGCGATGGGACGATGCCGCCGCCACCAGCACGATATTTTCGCCCGGCAAGATACGACCGTATCGATGAATGACCGTGACGCCCAGTAGCGGCCATCGTTCGATTGCTTCGCCGACATGCCGTTCGATCTCCGCCTCAGCCATGCCCGGATAATGTTCAAGCGTGAGCGCCACGATCGGCTCGCCATTCTCGTCGCCGCGGCAAATCCCGGTGAACGTCACCAGCGCGCCCGCATCGTTTCGGTCGCGTGTGAGATCGGCAGCCACGAGAGCTGCGTCGAATGGCTCGCGCTGCAAGTGTACGGTCGCTTTCATGCCTCAATTGTAACCCGCCGCGGATGGCGATGCTATCCGCCTGTCATGGGCGGAAAAAACGCGATTTCTCTCGCATCTTTAATCGCTGCGTTGGCTTGCACATGCCGCTGATCGATCGCGGCGCGGATTATCTTCGCGTCTTTGAAGGCGTGGGCATACTCTTCACCTCGGGAGCCAAGCCACGTCATCAGATCGCGCACAGTGGTGATGTCCGGCGGAATTTCGATCGTTTCCTCAGGCTTACCGACGCGCTCACGTACCCAGGCGAAATAACGAAGCTTCATACTCATTCATCAATCATATAGCGCAATCCGGCGCGCATGTAGTCCCAACCGGTATAAAGCGTAAGGATCGCCGACAGCCAAAGAAGCAAAATGCCAATCTCAGTGACAACCGGCACGATTTTGTCGCCCGCTTCGCCTGCAATGAGAAATCCGATGGCGACCATCTGCCCGGTGGTTTTCCATTTGGCGAGCCGGGTCACCGGCACGCCGACGCGCAACTCGGCAAGATATTCCCGCAGACCCGATACCAGAATTTCGCGGCACAGAATGACGACCGCGGCAAGCAGGCTCCAGCCACGAATCGTGTCCTCCGCCGCCAACATGAGCAGGCAGGATGCGACGAGCAGCTTGTCGGCGATTGGATCGAGCATCCGGCCCAACGAAGACTGCTGGCCCCAGGTGCGGGCAAAATAGCCATCGAGGATATCGGTCACGCCGGCCGATATGAAAATTGCAAGCGCCAGCCAGCGCAACCATAGGGGGCCATCGAAGATGCTCTGCCAAAAAATCAACCCCACGACCACCGGGACGGCGGCGATGCGCGCGTATGTCAGAATGTTCGGAAGCGCAAGCGGGCGCGCCGGCAGCGGGCGGGAACTCATGGCATTCATGGCGGATAAGAACACCCGCGCCGCGATTAGGTCAACCGGTCGCGGCAATTGAATCCCCGCTGACCGCACAATCCTTATTGAATTGGCGGCTTCGGCAGCCGGCTATTACCCCGCTCCATCACGAAAGTCTGATCAAGAGAGTACCATTCGCCCTTGACGTCCGCCGTCGGAGCCGCGCCGTTGTGACGCACGTAATTTCCAATCAGTGCCCGTGTGACACCGAATTGCACATCCGTTTCAAGTTTTTCGTCGTTATTTACATAGATTTGCGAAATCAAGGTTTTGAAGTCCTTTTT
>Ga0126371_10003032_pt1 | contig 14616 bp, 10 predicted proteins | sample PanSoiMetaPlot_4_FD_110145 | JGI IMG/M metagenome (GOLD analysis project Ga0126371, IMG submission 110145) | Tropical forest soil microbial communities from Panama - MetaG Plot_4 | ecosystem: Environmental > Terrestrial > Soil > Tropical forest > Bulk soil | place: Panama | collected 2016-02-17 | reverse complement strand
CTCAAAGATTAATAGCTGTCCCAGCAAATAGGAGGAATGATCCATGCCTCCGAAAGCCTTCTTCCCGAGTTTCCGATACGCACCGCCTGTCCATACCATCGCAATGCTGCTTCTTTTGATTGGGCGTGGAATTCCAGCTTCTCTCGCGCAAATGCACAGCGTGAGAGTCTCAAGTGGCCGGGTACGAGTTGCTCCAACATTAGGATCTCGCAGGCCGCCGTTCCCAAGCCAGGGCTTTAGACCAACCGCAATCCGATCATTTGGACGTCGTGCTTTCGTTCGTAGATTTCCCTTTCGGCATCACGGACGTTTTGGGTTTCTGGTAAACGCATGTTTCAATGATCCATTTTTCGACCCGTTGTTTTGCCAACGACTCTTCTTCAACAATCCCGTTCTTTTCAGTCAGCCCATTTTGTTGCCCTATCCCATCTACACAGAATCGTCGTATGCACCGCCTGAGGAATCCCCATCAATCGAACAGGACCAGCAGAGTGAACTGAACGGTAAGATTGATCGTTTAACGGATGAAGTGGAAAGGCTGCGCGAACAACAGGCGGCCAGCCCCCCGCAGCCGTCATCGGGACGCCAGGCCACTAGCGACAATTTGCCCAGCAGAATTCTGGTTTTTCGAAGCGGCCAGCGTGAAGAAATTCAGAATTATGTGCTGGTTGGCGACACGCTTTGGATTCTCACTGAGCAACGAGCGCGCAAAATACCGGTGTCCGACCTGGACATGGAAACCACGAAGAGTGCGAATGCCGAGCGCGGTCTTGAGTTCCCCTGAGCTTACGGCAGCGGTGCTTCAAAACTTGAGAGCTGAACATCGCCTGTCCGAAGTACGTCTCCATTGCCAGTTCGCTCCAGTTTTCTCGGCCCAACAAACCGAAAGGCACAAACCTGTAACCTTTCGCCGCTGTTCGTTTGCAGGTTAAGACGAAGACTCAGAAGGTCTTTGCTGGCCGTGTGCTCTTTACGCTTCCAGGGCTGGCGAACTCGGAGAGTACAGGGGTGCAAAGATGCACCATCGTTCAGTTTTCAATTACAGGTGGATTTTAGTGGTTTGCGCGCTGTTGACAGTCTTCGTGTCAGCGCAGGAGTCGCTCGAAAATGATCGCGCGAATTTCAGTGCTGGTGGTGGATTCACAGTGCCGACAGCCGAAGGCAGTTCCAACCTTAACACGGGATGGAACATCGGTTTTCGTGGCGGTCTGAATGTAACTCATAATTTTCTGGCCGATCTCGATTTTACCTATAACCAGTGGGGGTTGACGCGCTCGGCACTTGCTAGTTTCGGTCAGCCAAACGGACATGCAGACGTTTGGTCGTTGACCTTTAATCCGGTATTCAAGCTGGCGCCACTCCACAGTCCAGTGACACCGTACATCATCGCAGGAGCCGGTTTGTACCATCGCGGGTTGCAAGTGAGCCATCCAGCGAATGTAAGGACGACTTTTTGTGATCTCTTTTTCGGTGTGTGCTTCCCAACCGTGGTTACGGTAAATCAGGTCGTAGCGTCGTTCAGCACCTATAGACCAGGTTTTAAGGCGGGAGGCGGCGTTGAGTTCGGAAATGGCCATGGGACGAAGGTGTTCACCGAGGCGCGTTATCACCAGATGTTGGTGAGCGACGGTCCAGACATGAAGTTCGTGCCGGTTACGTTTGGGTTCAGGTGGTGAGCGGCGTTCGTGGCGGTGGCGGACCACGCACCAGCAAATTCAGAAGTAATCACAGCGCGGCGCTTTTTTATGTAGTCGGAAAAGTCTTCCTACAGGGATTTCCCAGCTTCCCTACGTGGTGCTTCCAAATGGCTGTATTTGTGAGTCTTAAACGCCTACATAGAAAACCCAGGATGGCGCGGGAGTTGCTATAGGAGAAAATCGTCGTTCCCATAAACGTAAAAAAGTGGAGCAACGATGGACAGAACCCTTGGCGAACACGTCCGAGCGCTTGAAGAAAGAATGAACTTGGTCAGCGAACAGATAATGCAAGAGAACGATTCAAGCAAACGCAACCACCTGGAATCAGAATTGCGAGCTGTGGAGTCGGCGCTCGATCACTATCGCGCAGCTTTCAGAATTGAGCGCGATATTGCGAACCCGACTACCTAGCCGAAGCAAAGGAAGGTGATGACATGCCCATGATCCAATCACGCATACTGCTGGCTGTTTTTGTGTTGCTTCTGCTTTCAGGCGTAGGATTGGGTGATTCCCAACCTGCTGGAGAGGCCTCTCCCTCTGATCTAATCAAGGCTGTGATTCGTAACGAACTGAATAGCCCACAGAAAACGGACATCCGTTGGAGCTATCGGTCCGAAAGAGAAGTGGATGGAAAACAGGAAACCCGAGAAGTAGTGGAGACGAAGTCTGGATCGCTGAATCGGCTTGTGGCAGTGGGGGGTAAACCGTTGACCGAAGGCCAGCAACGTCAAGAGGCTGATCGTGTCCTGCGAGTGTCTCGCGATGTCAACGAGCAACGAAAGCTCGAACAGACTCACCAAAAAGACGTTCAACAGTGTAATAGTTTTCTTCAGATGATCCCCAACGCATTTCTGTTTGAATATGCCGGGACGAGTGGCGAACTCACCAAAGTCACGTTCAGGCCGAATCCGAACTTTCAGGCTCCGTCTTTCGAGGGGAAAATCCTTCACCAAATGTCGGGTGAGATCTGGGTTGATATCAAACAGCAGCGCCTCGCTAGCATCGACGGCCAGCTTTTGAATGATGTGAAGTTGGCGGGAGGGTTGCTGGGACACCTGGAAAAGGGGGGGCAGTTCGTGGTGAAACGGGCCGAGATTGCCCCCGGCCATTGGGAGTCAGTTGAGATCACAGTGAATATGCGAGGAAAAGCACTTCTGTTCAAGACCATTGCGGTACAACAAAAGGAACGTCGTAGCAATTTTCAATCCGTTCCGGATGACTTGACTCTCTCCGATGCTGCCGGACTTCTTCTCAAGGAAGTTTTCATCGCAGAGCGATGAGGATGGTTGGTGTTTCCTGAAAGACTTGCCAGTCCATAGCCCTACGATTCGGGGGTCCTCGAAAGAGAATTCTTCGCAAAAATCGCTGCGGTTATTCCCAGTTTTTTAGTGGTGCAGCCAGCAGGTGAAAACCGGGGTGAATGCATACGAGATTGGTTCCTGCTCCTTCTCGACTGAGCATTTCGTTTAGGTGTTTGGCGAACACCGGCTCTGGGATTTATGTTCCAATCCTGTTCCAATAAATCGACATTCTCAGTGTTTCGCCTGTAAGTCTTGTAGAATCAGCATGAAGTAGCGGAGTACTACATCGTTCGCAACGATGAGGTGGTCGGTTCGATACCCCAGTAACTCCACCATTCTCAACGACTTTCGGCAGGGATTCTGCGATCATGTCCTCCAATGTTCCAATTCAGCTCACTACTTTGGCGGTTTGTTTCTCTCTTCCAGCGCGGCGATCATGCGCAGCACTGCTCTCTGTTACGCTTCCGGGATGCACTGCGCGTAGATTTTCCATAGAACCCTTAAGAATCTTTTTAAATCGCGCTTGGAAGCGGACGGAACATCGTCCAGCCGGCGTTCGAAGTGGTTGGCTGACGAAAGAATATTTAGAAACAACGCAATTCGTGCGGCTCCTCGTATGGTCATTCTGATTGGACCAAGAATACTAAGGTTTCGCGTCTATCCTAAAATACGAACTTGGCGTGATTCCTAAAGCTTTCCTGAACATCGAAGTGAAAGCGCTCGGCGTACCGTAACCAGACTCCAGAGCCGCATGTGTTACTTTTGCGCCCTCTGCCAAAAGCCGGATTCCCTGCATGAGGCGAAGTTGCTGCCGCCATTTCCCAAACGTCATTCCGATCTCCTGCTGGAACAGTCTTTCGACAGACCGCTTTCCCGCACCACTCCTTTTGCATGTTCGTGGGAACTTATGGCTGAACCGCGGTGGGCTTGACTTACCACGTGTAATGCGCGGTATAGGTAATCGTCTTCTCTCCATCGGGCGGAACCGTCACCGGAAATTCAATGGTTCTGCTGTCCGTCTTTCGATAGGGATCGGACTTCGCTGAAATGTCCCACGTAATCCAGCGGTACAGATGCTCGACTGCGCGAACATCTACCGCCTCTTTCTTGTGATTGCGAATCTTGATCTCGAAGGACTCGTCAAGCATTTGTCGATTTGTCTCGAGGCGGTAATCGGTACGCCGGCGCTCCCCTGTTAGATCGAAAGCATTTCCGGTATACACACGCACCTTCTCGTCGCGAGGGGTGTGATCTATCACGTTCTCGCCCGTGAACTCAATCTGCCCATCATCGTTACGCCGATAAAACCGAACCCGCCCCTTGGGGAGCGGCATTCCCAGGTGGTTGGCCTCCGAATTATTGAATTCCCGCATGACCCACACTTTGGGATTTGACTCCGTACCATACGACAAATCATTGCGAATATTGTCCCAGCTCCATCCACGATACCGATTGGGGTCCAATTTTAGCCCGTCATAGACATAGACCTGTGCTGTTGAGACGTTTGCCGCGCGTATAAACTCGACCTGCTTGGTTTCGCGATCATGGAGTGTGGCGCTACGTGCCAGGGTGTACAGGTGATATTCATCGAACGTTCTTTCGGTAACAGGTGGCGTCAATTCTGCGCTTACCGCGACCGCCCCCCCGAACGATTGCAGTCGGTCAAACATCTGTGTTCCTGGCTGAATTTTATTCACATCGCCCGCCATTAGCTTGATACGCGCATTCTGAAAGGTTTTGCCGCTTTGATTGTCCATGGTCACCCAGCCGACGATGTCAACAGCATTACCTTTTTCCGGGGCCACGATGTTGTAATCAGCTTCCCAAGTAAGACCACCAGTTACGTAGGAGAATTCAGCTCGCAGTGACCCTGGAGTTTGCGTCGAAAGCAGCCACTGCAGGGTGGGCTTCAGCACCGTATCGTCAGCTAGCGCGGGAAATAGCGGCGTTCCCGGTAAGCCAAACCGAACCTTGCCCTCGACCTCAACTATGGGCTGCTCCGAGCCGCCCTGGGCATAGGCCATTTGAGTCTGGTAATACTGCGTTCCGTATTGGCTCATCGCCATGGGATTGTGCGGCACATAACCGCTACGGACGATCTTTCCCGGAACAATGTCTTGCTTGTTCTCGCGCTGTACCAGGAAGTCGACTGTCTTGCCTTCGAATAGCGACAATAAGAGTTGCTCCGATAGAGGATCGGCACGGTAGTTTTGCTCCAGCACCTGAATAGGTCGTTTCCCAGCGGGGTCCCGCAAGATCACGGAATCCGGCTCCAGGTGCATCGTGATGTCAGTCACCTGGACGCTATTGGTGCCGGACTTCAGATCTAACGGCAATTCCTGGCGGACCACGGCAAAGTTCTGGTTGTAAATCGTCAGTGAAGGTTGGGAAGAATCATCCCCAGCAAGGGCAATCGTGCAAAGGGTTATCACGCATAGCATTCGACGGATCAAGGCTCCCTCCTCTACGCAAAGTAAGGCTGCGCGGGCAACTTCGCCCAGCCTACCCTCGTTGGAACGTGGGAGGTAAGTACCACTTGCGGGACACTTCTCCCGCTCGAAAAAGTTTGGCTTGTGCGTCGCCAGGAGAGCCGACCCGAGCTGAAGACTTCGCCTTAAAACGAATGTTATCTAGGGTCTTCGGCCCGCGAGGCTCGCAATAGAGCGAAGAACTATTTGAGCGTGAGAGTCATGGCTTTTGAAATCAAGGGTCGTCTTTTGTGGGGCGTAGCGGGATCCCTAGTCCCAGGACAAACTTGATGGCGCTCGTCGTCGAATAGTTTTCTGCTAAAACTCCAGGGATTCGGCTGCTATGTTGCCGGTCAACAAACCAGCCATTCCACTACAAGGGAAGGTTCTGGGGAACCGATCAGTGTTCATCGGTATCACAGTAAATGGTGAACTACAACCGGTCTCGTAAACCCCAGGAGAGCGACGGTTGCTTGTTCGCTTCCGGACATTCTAAGGTCGACGGCGGACACCTTCTAACACTTTGGTTCGACCGCGGCACTCCCTTATCCTTTGCCATCAGAGGGTTATGCTTTCATTGGATTGGCAATCGTCTTGCTGTGGAGGTGCAATATGACTGCGCGCGCAATCGTCTTCGCAGTGGTATTGGCCTGGACACCACAGGGCACGGTTATGCAAGCACGAGAACGAGCCTGAGATGGGAGTAACCCAAGATCTTCGTTTGGCGTTGCGGCAGTTGCGCAAGAGCCCGGGATTCACTTTCGTGGCTGTGCTCACGCTAGCGCTCGGAATTGGAGCGAATACCGCCATCTTCAGCGTAGTGAACACCGTCCTTCTTAGGCCACTGCCATATCCAAACGCCGGCCAGCTAGTCATGCTCTGGGAGCAAAATCCTCATCGCGGCTGGTTCGAGAACATTATTTCTGGCGAAAATTTCCTTGACTGGCAAAAACAGAATCAGGTATTCGCCGGCACGGCGGCATTTGAATCGAACTTCTTCAACGTCACTGGAAAGCAGCAGGCGGAGGAGATCGCGGGCGAGCGAGTTAGTGCCAATCTGTTTTCCGTGCTCGGTGTCCATGCCTTCCGCGGGCGCCTGTTCTTGCCCGAGGAAAACAGACAGGACAAAGCCGCCGTCGTGTTGAGCTATGGGCTGTGGCAGCAACGCTATGGCGGCGATTTCAATGTGATCGGCAAGCAGATTCTGCTCAATGGCGAGCCACATCCTGTTGTGGGCATTTTGCCGGCCACATTCTCGGACGACTACTCGTCTTTTTTGGACGCGCATTCCCAACTTTGGCTCTCGGGAATCGAGCCCTTTGAGCCAGGGCGCCAATCCCATAGGTATCACGCGATCGCGCGGCTCAAGCCCGGCGTCAGCCTGGCGCAAGCTCAGGCCAACATGAATTTGATTGCTGCGCAAATCGACCAGCAATATCCGGAATCGCGAGGCTGGGGCATCGCTGTCATCAGTCTGCACGACCAGATTGTCAAGTACGCTCGTCCGACGTTAATCGTATTACTCGCTGCGGTGGGACTTGTGCTGCTGATCGCATGCGCCAACGTGGCGAATCTCCTGCTTGTGCGTGCGACCGGACGCCAGAAGGAAACCGCAATTCGCACCGCCCTCGGAGCATCCCCCAGCCGGCTCGCTCGCCAGTTTTTTGTCGAAAGCTTTCTGCTGTCGATCACCGGCGCGTTTGCCGGCCTTGCTTTCGCGCCATTGGCCTCACGGATTCTGGTTTTGCTGACTCCTCCCGATGCTGCGCACGTCGAAGATGTCGCAATCAATGGTGTGGTGATGATGTTTAGCGCCGGTCTTGCACTCGGAACGGGGCTTGTTTTCGGATTGGTTCCAATGTTCGGTTCCGCGCGCGTGAAGGTCAACGAATCTTTGAAGGACACGACGCACGCGGCCAGCGGAGGAGCTAGGGAGAGACGGTTACGCGATCTGCTTGTGATTGGCGAATTCGGATTATCTCTGGCACTGATCGCAGGTGCCGGGCTGATGATCAAGGCCTTGACCCATCTCCATCATGTTGACATGGGTTTCAATCCCGATCATCTACTAACCGTCAAGGTCCCACTCGAAGGGCCGCAATACCAACAAGCTGAAAAGCAGGCCGGGTTCTTTCACGATCTTGTTGCTCGAATTGGAGGGCTGCCAGGAGTCGAATCGGCCAGCCTCTCTCGTGGCGTACCGGTACGCAATTGGGACGGGCAGTATTTCGTGACGGACGAAAATCCCCATCCCGCCGGTGGTGAGGTTCCGGACGCGAACTATGTTTGCGTCGGACCACATTACTTCAAAACCATGCAGATTCCGATCGTTCGGGGCAGGGTATTCAGCGATTTCGATACCCAAAGTTCCGAACCGGCCGCGATCGTCAGCCAATCGCTTGCGACCAAATACTGGCCTGGACAGGACCCAATCGGAAAGGGGCTCAAGATCAGCGGAGACGCGGACGACAACACTCAACCCTGGCGCACAGTCGTCGGAGTCGCTGGGAACGTCCGAAGCGATGGACAATACTGGCCCTTCCGTCCCGAAATCTATGTTCCTTACACTCAGTTCCCATGGATCCTCTACCCACGCAATATTGTCGTGCGCACCACGGTCGAGCCGCTGTCGATTGTTCCGGAGATTCGGCGCCAGGTCGCCGCGCTCGATAAGGATGTGCCAGTCTCAGACGTCGCCACCATGGGAGAAATCACCGCCGGCCCCGTACTGCAAGGGAAGGCCGTGATGTGGCTGCTGGGGTCGCTCGCCACTCTTGCCCTGATTCTTTCCGCCGTCGGTATCTATAGCGTGATCTCCTATAGCGTCAGCCAGCGAACACGCGAAATTGGCATTCGCATGGCGCTGGGAGCGAGTGACGGAACCGTCGCAAGCATGGTCGTACGCCAAGGTTTGCTGCTCGCTCTGATCGGCCTTGGTGCTGGATTACTTGGGGCCTTGGCAATAGGGCGTATTGTTTCCGCCTTGCCTGAAAAAGTGCGTTGGCTGCTGTTGTTCGACGTGCGCCCTACTGATCCGCTAATCCTTGGCATCGTCTCAGTGGTCCTGATGATCGTTGCTCTGTTAGCGTGTCTTCTCCCGGCGCGCCTTGCAGCCAAAGTCGATCCCATGGTGGCGCTGCGCTACGAGTAATCGCTTATTGTACGATTTGCATACTAGGCGAAAGTCGCGTCCTGATACATCACGACGGAATGCCGGCACGCTTCAGTTGTACTTGTCTTGATTTTAGTTGGCGCAACCTCCGAACATCTCGAGATGCGATGACCGTTTGTGAACTATAGCGGAGGAGTGAAAGTCGCCCGTACCCAACTGCTTACTGGCGAGTTTAACCTCGAGCAGCAGGAGAATCTCGGGATCTTTTATCTCTTGGATTCGCTGCAATGCTGTTTGAGGTGAGATTTGCACGATATTTAGCACAAGCCCCGAATAGGCACATACCGATGGCCAAAAGGCCTTGATGGCTGTGTTCGGGTCGTCGGGATCATTGTCCTGGTTTCTCAATCTGTCCGCCTGTTCCATTCCTGATCGAAACAGCTTAAGTGCGAGGCCAGCTTCATTCATTTCTCTTGCGATTGCGATTCCTTCGAGCCATAGATGGGTGGTCTGCGGATGAGGAGCCATATCCTTCACAGACTCCGCCATTTGTGTCAAGGAGTCGTCGGCAAAGGGAGGGTTCTTCTTCATGAGTGCACGAGCAATTCCCAAATAGGTTTCCGCCCGTGGAAATACAAATGGCCAAACCGATGAGCCGATTGTCTCTGGGAGAGTAGCCGCTGCCGCCATCGCCTGGCGTGGGTTGTCCTCAGCCGTGTGGACAATCTCCCGCACTCGAGCCTCGGCCGCATTGAAATCCTGGTGGATCGGATCGGACATCCCCCGTTCAAATTCCGGAGTAGAAATCCAAGTCTGGTAAGGATGTTCGCCTCCTTTCGGGACACTGTCGCCGAGAGAGGGGTCGAGCGATTGAATACCGTTTGGAAATTGTTTTAGATGAAGCTGGGCCTGTTGTGAGCTTTGTAGCAGCTTTTCGGCCTCATCAGGATCCAGTTCTTTTAGCACAGGCAGAAGCTCGAAGACGCGATAGTCATGCTCGGTGCTAAACTCCACCTTTCCTGAAGCAGAATTGAGAGTTAGCCCTTGTTCGGCGAAGTGCGCTTGGTCCAGCACTTGATGAATCGCTTCGAGTACTGTTCCAGGCGGAAGATGCCGCCAGAAGCGCACAATCATGTCCGCTAGATCATCGCCGCCATTAGTAAACGAGGGCTGTTCTCGGTCGGCAGTCATCGCCGCCTGAAAAATTTCCTGCCTGTCTTCGTCGCGTTCCGGGGGAAGCTCGAGCATTAACTGGATGGCTTCGCGAAACGGAAACATGAGTGGAAACCATTCCTTGGATGGCGCCCGAGTCAACAGCTCGAGTGCTCGGTCAAATTTCTTGGCAGTTGTCGCCTGGGAGATCATTTCCTCCATGAGACCTGCCCTAACGTCAGGCTCGGCTTCTGGTAACAGGGAGTCCAGTTTCGTTTCATCGATGGTAAGCAACTGTCGAAGAGCAGAACTTTGTAATGTATTCTTCACCTGCAGGTTGAAGTGTGACTCCAGGGTAGCTTCATCCGGCTGTTCGCGGTTCTGCCAGAATCTCCGCTCTCTCTGCTCGACCTCCTGCTGAGTCTCAGGAATGGCTAAGGTAGCGGTGAACGCTTCAACCAGAGCGTCGCGGACTTTCTCGGGAGAGCATTTGCCGAGTCCGTCTGCAACCGCATCCAGGAGATAGCTGCGCATCTGGGGTTCTGCACTATCTGCTCCACCGAGCGCCGATTCCAGTACCGGACACCACAGCCTTTCTTCTGGGGAAGCGTGTTTCTTTGCGGTGAGATGGGACTTTGCAACCTGATGATTGGGCTCAGGCAGGCTAGATTGCGCCGATAAGACGCTCGGCAAACCGCAGAACAATAGAAGGAGAACCAGAAGTTTCATATTTTCCCCTTCGCAGAAGGAAATTATGCATCAGTTTACCTCCAGCCTCGGCATTTTCCTCTCGCCGCCGGGTTATTCGCGATCTGTCTGGTCCCGCTGAGTTGACCGATACGAGTCCCGAGCCGATTGCGACTCTGTTCTGGTGGAAATGGTGACGTCTCATCGTTCGGCGTGATCTCGAAACAACTAGAGCGATGACCGCGAGAGCCCAATATTGTGGCCCGGTGGGTGCGTTGTGAAGTAAATGCCGGTGACCGCGCCCCGTTTGGATCGCGCTGGATCTCTAGATCGGAGCTCGGCGTGCCGCCCGGCCTCCACGGGTAAACGAGCCCGCACGGTCGCGCAGCAACGCGCTCAACGAATCCGGTGTTGTTCCTAGCCAGCGTCGAGTTGTAAAAACTTGTTAAAAATTGTCACTTTTCTACTCACGGGGGGCCGAGGTTCGTCAAACCATCAAGACCTCCAGAATCGGGAAAAGAAAGGTGACGCGACATGAAATCACATACAGCAGCGGTTATTTTCGCACTCGCAAGCCCTTTTGCACTTTCCGGCCAAGTTGCGAACACTGGTGGATTGTCAGGCGCAACGCAGATGCAACCCTACCTGCCGTCGACAACCCGAAGCTCGATTTCAATGGCGCGTCTTCGTGTGCCTCTCAAAGCCCGCGACCTCTACGAAAAGGCGGCAAAACAATTCCGCAAGCGTGACTACATCAAGGCGCAAGAGACACTAGATCGGGCTTTGCATTTGTATCGTGCCTTCCCGGAAGCACTGACGATGCAGGGGTTCATTCAAATCGATCTCAATCACTGGGAAGCTGCCGAACAGAGCTTGCAGGCCGCAGCGCGAAGCGATCCTACTTACGGATGGGCTTATCTCATATTAGGTGACCTCTACAACCGACAGCGACGTTTCGACGACGCACTTGTTATGTCGCAACAGGCCGTTCAGTTGGTTCCCGACGTCTGGTTTGCGCACTATGAAATGTGCCAGGCATACATGGGAAAAAATCAGTTTGCGCGGGCTTTGGACGTCAGTGATGCGGCCTTGAGTACGAACCGTGGAACTCTGCTGCATGTGGCAAAAGCACGTGCCCTGATCGGCCTAGGCAGGCATCAAGAGGCCGCCGTGGAACTCAAAGCCTACCTACACTATCACCCTGCAGGCGAAGGTTCTCAAGATGCTCGCAAACTGCTGGATGAAATCGAGTAGGCCTGGTTTTTATCAATTTTCACCAGTTTAGCGCGCCGAAAGTTCCCGAAAGCTTTGCTGGGGCTTGGTTTCGGGCGACTTTCAATATGAGTTTACGATGTAAGGAACGGCGTGGAGCCGGGATCTGAGTGACATGGGGATATCGCGCCAACTGACTCCTTGCTGTACGATCTGCGCTAATCCTGAAAGTCGAGCCCCGATGATCAATGGCACGTATGTAGTCATCTACAGAAAGGTGGGGAATCACACTGGAGGATTCGAAGCGTAAGATGGTCGCTCCTATTGACATTCTATATGTCCGCCATTATGATTCGTATCGACTGTCGATACGAGGGCTCGTTGAACTCCCAACCAACAACGCTGCTTCAGGGGACCTTAGACCTTCTCATTCTTAAATCGCTTGTCGCGGGCGAGAAGCATGGGTTGGGAATCTCGCGCAGAATTAAACAAATTAGTGGCGGAACCTTCATTGTCAAGCCCGGTTCGCTCTTTCCAGCCCTGCACCGAATGGAGGAAGAGGGCTGGATCTCTGCTTTTTGGGGGGATTCGGAGAACAATCGGCGCGCCAAATACTACCGCCTGACGAAAGCCGGGCAGAAGCAACTGGAAGTCGAGAAGAACCGTTGGGGCCGCATCTCCTGGGGCATCGCGCAAGTGTTAGAAGCCTCGTAGAAATGAGGTTCGCCATGCCACTCCTTGTGAAAGCACGGAGTTTCGTGCGAAACATCCTTTTGGCTCGCCGCGTGGAGAGCGAGCTCGATGAAGAAGTCCGCGCGCATCTCGAAATGCTTACCGAAGAGAATATCCGCGCGGGCATGCCGGCGCCGGAGGCCCGGCGTGCCGCGCGAGTCGAACTGGGTGGCATTGATCAACTGAAAGAACAGGTTCATCAAGTGCAAACCGGCAACTGGCTTCACTCGATTGCTAGCGATTGCCGTTACGGCGTCCGGCAACTGCGCAAGAATCCTGGGTTCGCCGCAGTTGCCATCCTGACGCTTGCCATCGGCATTGGCGCAAACACGGCGCTGTTTTCCGTGGTGAATGGCGTGCTGCTGAATCCTCTGCCGTATCCGCATCCTGAAGAGCTTGTCTCACTGTCGCAAAAGCTGCCTCCATTCGAACAGTTCGCAATTTCCTACCCCGATTTTCTGGATTGGGCTCGGATGAATCACACGTTCCAAGCCTTGGCAGCCTATCGGCAGCACAACTTCAATCTGACTGGCTCGGGAGAGGCTCAGCGTGTGAAAGCAACGCAAGTTTCAGCTAGTTTTTTTCCGTTATTGCGTGTGAATCCCTTGATCGGTCGCAATTTTTCGCCAGACGAAGACAGACGCGGAGCGGCACACGTTGTGATGTTGAGCGCATCACTTTGGACGAGCAAATTCGCCGCTTCACCACTGATTTTGGGCAAAACGCTGACACTTGACGGGGAAGCATACACCGTCATTGGAGTTGTTCCCGAGAATTTCTATTTCTGCTGTGAGACTACAAATTTTCGTTTGGGCGATGTCTACGTTCCTATCGGCTCGTGGGAGGTTCCGTGGATGCAAGATCGTGGCGCACATCCGGGGATTTTCGCGGTTGGCCGGTTAAGGCCCGGAACGACCCTCGAACAGGCGCGGGCGGACACCGACAAAATTGCGCAGAATCTGGCCGCCGCCTACCCCGACTCAGACAAAAATGTCGGAATTGTGCTTACTCCCCTCAAGCAAGCGATGGTCGGAAATAGTCGGCGGATGTTACAGCTCCTGCTCGCAGCAGTTGGGCTCGTTTTCCTCGTCGCCTGCGTGAACGTAGCCAACCTTCTTCTGGCGCGTTCCACCGGGCGGGTGCAGGAATTTGCGGTTCGCACCGCGCTTGGCGCAACTCGAGGACGCTTAGTACGGCAACTGCTGATCGAGAGCGCGGTGCTGGCCATGACCGGAGGCTCGATTGGATTGCTGCTGGCGGCCTGGGGCACACGGGCTGGTCTTGCGGCTCTTCCCGAGGCAATACCACGCGCGAATGAAGTGCGACTCGACGCTCACGTTCTGCTGTTCACTTTGATCGTTAGCGTAATTGCGGCTTTACTTTTTGGGCTGACACCGGTCCTGAAAATCTCGGGCGCCACTGTCCAGAACAGCCTTAAGGAAAGACAGCGGTGGGCAAGTGGATCGCGGTACCGAAGCCAGCATACGTTCGTGGCGGCAGAAATTTCGCTCGCGGTCGTGTTGCTGTGCGCTGCTGGGTTGACGATTCGTAGTCTGGCAAACCTTTGGAGTGTCAATCCCGGCTTTGATCCGCGCAACGTTTTAGCATTTAACGTCGCGCTACCGGCCTCGTTGGCGAAGGGAACACCGCTTGAAATTCGGGCGTACCTTAATCGACTCACCGATGCCATCGCCAATATTCCTGGCCTAACGGCGGCAGGACAAACCGCTGGCGCTCTCCCGATGGCGGGCGACAATGAGGTGGGATTTTGGATTGACGGCCAGGTGCGTCCTTCAACCGAGAGTGAGATGCCCAACGCGATGAACTATTTCGTTGGTCCCGGCTATTTGAAAGCAATGGGTATTCGGCTTCTCCAAGGGCGTTTCATCACCGCGGACGATAACATCCACTCGCATCCGGTGGCCGTCATCGATGACCGGTTCGAGCGTAAATACTTTCCCCATCGAAATCCTCTAGGTGAGCATATTCATCTTGCGGGCCTCGATGACCCCTTCGAGATAGTCGGAGTCGTTGGCCACGTGAATCAAAGTGGACTCGATGAGAATGAACGCGCCGCATTCGTTCAGCTGTACAACTCGGTCGACCAAATCCCCGACAAATTCATCACGGCGATGGCGAAATCCGCAGGGTTCGTGGTTCGGACACAAGCTTCAAACAATGGAATCATAAGTGAGATTCGCCAGACTGTCGGGAAAGTGAGCGATCAGCAGGTCGGCTACGACTTTGAATGGATG
>Ga0126371_10003031_pt1 | contig 14617 bp, 10 predicted proteins | sample PanSoiMetaPlot_4_FD_110145 | JGI IMG/M metagenome (GOLD analysis project Ga0126371, IMG submission 110145) | Tropical forest soil microbial communities from Panama - MetaG Plot_4 | ecosystem: Environmental > Terrestrial > Soil > Tropical forest > Bulk soil | place: Panama | collected 2016-02-17 | reverse complement strand
TCCATTCTCTCGACGAGGGTTGCCTGCAATGAGCACGCGATCCGGCAACTCAGCAGCTTGTTAAGGTTGAAAGGGCTGAGAATGTCATTTTGAACTCTGACGTGGATAACCCGTAAAGTGATGTGTTGATTCGACACACATATCGCAGCCAGCTCGTGTGTGTTCTTGCACAGGTACCGCCAACACGAACCATAGCGGTAACAGTCCAGCAAGCCGCAACCAAATTAGCCGCAGATTTTCGCTGATGGACGCAGATCAAAACATTTGGGCCGCAAATGATGCAAATACACGCGAACTAAAACGGGGAAACCACTAAGGATTTTGCCATTGAGCCCTGAGACTTATAATCACGGCGATGAGTTCGTCGCCTTCACCTCACGATCCGCCGGAGCGCCAGAATCTCTATCTGGGCATTCAAGCGGTGGACGTTTTCGTGCGTGACCTGGAGCGGAGCCTGGAATTCTATACAGGCAAGCTGGGGTTCAAAATAGTTTCTGATGTGATCCTGCAGTCCGGACGTCGCCGCATAGGTGTTGCTCCGCCGGACGGCACCGCAGTACTGAACCTGATTGCCCCGGATGCAGCCTCGGATGAGTTCAAGCTCATTGGCCGGCCCACGCAGGTGGTCTTCGTTACAGAAGACGTGGCTGCAAAATACGGCGAGTGGAAAAGGCGGGGCGTACACTTCGGCCATTCGCCGCGCCTCAGGCGGATCAAGTATCACCATCACGCGGACCAGGCGGCAGCTTCGCTGCAGGCTCAGGGAGTGGAGTCGCCCATCTGGGGCGGCGTGTTTACCCGCTTCGAGGATATTGACGGCAATTCCTTTGCGCTGATCAGCCTGGACGAGGTGAGCCGGATCATCGAGGCTCGGAGACGGGCGGCAGCGGAGAAACTGGAAGCCGAGAGGCGCGCGGCGCATGAGCTGGAGATCGCAAAAGAAGTGCAGTTGCGGCTTTTCCCCCAGACTATGCCGCAGATCAAAACGCTGGAGTACGCCGGAGTATGCATCCAGGCGCGCCAGGTCGGCGGCGATTACTATGACTTTCTCAGTCTCGGCCGCGACCGGGTAGGGCTGGTTCTGGGCGATATTTCCGGAAAGGGAATCGCCGCGGCCCTGCTCATGGCCAATCTTCAGGCGAATATGCGCACGCAATACGCAATCGCCATGGAAGATCCGCCGCGATTTCTGAAAGCGGTGAACCAGCTCTTCTATGAAAATACCCCGGCAAACGCTTATGCCAGTCTCTTTTTTGGCGAATATGATGACCGCACGCGCCGCATGCATTATGCCAACTGCGGGCATCTTTCCGCCCTTCTACTGCGCAAGGGCGATGCACTGGAACGGCTGGATTCCACCTGTACGGTGCTTGGGTTGTTCAAGGATTGGGCCTGTTGCATGGCGGACTGCGAGATTTTTGCCGGTGACACGCTGGCACTCTATACCGATGGCATCACCGAATCAATGAACGCGGCCGGGGAAGAGTTCGGGGAGGAGCGCCTGATTGATGCGCTGCGCCGCCATCACGAATGCGATCCTCACGGCATGCTGGAGTCAATCGTCGAAGAAGTCAGGTTCTTTAGCCCGCAGGAGCAGCACGACGACATCACACTCATCCTTGCGCGAGGCAGAGCATCAACTTGAGGGGAGGCTGATTCCAGTTTTCGTGACTTTGAACATACAGACAGCAAGGGCAGTGCTGGCAATCGGGTCACCGGTAACCGCCTAAGCTCGGTGCAATTTGGTTTCTTTTTTTCTTTTCTCCTTGGCTCAGTGACTCCGTGGTAGGTTTTTCGGTTCCCTGGTTTTTCCCTTAGTGTTCCTTCGTGTCCTTTGTGGTTAATGACTTTGTTCTGAGTTCGCCCGCATCAAACCCGCCACAAATTTTCCAGCGATACCGGCGGCAGATAGTCATCCACCAATTCCCGTTTCCACCAGTTTCCGGTGTCTCGCCAATGCCCCCAGTTGGTATAGCGATAATCGTAGAACAGTACGCGAATGAACCGCGGTCCCTTGGGAAACGGGTTGTTGCGGAAGAGCTTCACGGTGGCGCGATCATTTTCCAGCAGCTTCTCGATCAGCCGCAAAAACCACAATTCGTATCTCGGCACCTGGGTTCCCATGCGCGTGACGAACACGGTGAAAGGCAGAAACCAGACCAGCCAGTCCAACCGGTAGTGATACGGCGCCACCTGCGGAGGCATTCGCGCCGGATTGCCCGGCTTGGCCTTGAATTCATATTCGCGCCATTGCGTTTTAGCGGTAACAACCGGCTCATCTGTGCCTTCAATCACCAGTTCGTAGCGCCTTCTGGTAACGCGGCCGAACGCGCCGTAGGTGTTGACCAGGTGAAGCGGATTGTAACGGTAGTTCATCAGCTGGTTTTTCGAGAGCAGATTCATTACCGGCTGCACGCTGAGCAGGATTGTCGCCGCGACGAGCATATACAGAACGCCGTCCACGACTGCGGATCGCGCCGCAAGCTGCGGGATATCAAGCGGCACCGCGGGATGCAGAATCGAGTCGCTGAAAGCAGAAAATCCCAACGCTACAGTCAGCCAGTTGAGCCAGGAATAGTTGCCGCTGATGATCAGCCACAGTTGATGAAAAATGATCAGACCGCCGGCAATGGAGGCATACGGCTGCGGGGCGAACAATCCGAAGGGAACAATCACCTGAACAAAATGGCTGAAGAGGACAGAGAAGCGGTGCATGAATCCCGGCAGCCGGTGGAAATACCAGCTCAAAGGATTGGGCAGGGGTTGAGTTTCATAGTGGTAAAGCAGGCAGGTGAGGTCTCGCCAGCAACGATCATGGCGGAGTTTGATCAGTCCCGCGCCAAGTTCGGTGCGAAAGAGCATCCAGCGGAGAGCCAGCACCGGAATCAGTGACGGCTCCATGCGCGCAGGTCCCATGAACGCGGTAAAAAAACCCGCCTCCAGCAACATGGATTCCCAGCCAAAACCATAAAAATTCTGGCCTACGTTCACGATGGAGAGATAGAGAAACCACAGCAGCAGCCACACCCCGAGTGAAAGCCAGAACGGCCCGAGTTCCGTGAAACCTGCCAGCGCCGCAGCGGAAAACAGTATGCCGGTCCAGGCGACGCCATCCAGCAACGCATCAGAATAGCGCCAGCAGAAAATGCTGGGCTCGCGCAGAAACCGCACGCGCTTGATGAAGGCCGGAACCGGCAGCAGGCCTTTTTCCCCCAGCAGCGGTTTGAATTGAAACAACACCACCAGGAAGGCGATGAGATAGATGGCAGCCATGGCGCGCTGAATCAGCACGCGTGCCAGCCAGACATCGCCGATATAACCAGTCATTAGCAGTTAGTAGTTAGCAATTAGCTGAATCAAGAGCAAAACCTTACCACTGATTTGATCCGATCCCCGTCGATTCCCTGAGCAATGCACGCTAAGTAGAGGTTTGACAACTGTTCCAGTTGGGCGTACCATACGGTACCGTATGGTAGGGCGGCTTACCCGAGACGACTGGATGAAAGCGGCGCGGCTGGCGTTGCTTCGTGGCGGAGTTGGAGCCGTTCGCGCGGAGAAGCTGGCCCGCGATCTGCACGTTACCAAGGGTAGCTTCTACTGGCACTTCAAAGATGTGAGCGACGTGCTGGATTCTCTTCTGCTCGAGTGGGAAGAGGAGACAGCAACACTGTTCAACCGGGCGCTGGAGCATCCTGATCCGCATCAGGGATTGCGCGGGCTGCTGGAGGAAGTGCAGCGCGGGGTGATGCTGAGCGAACGAGGCGAGGCCCCATCCGACGCCGCCATCTTTGCCTGGGCAGCAGTTTCAGCGCCGGTGGCCAAAGTGGTGAACCGCGTGGAGAAACAGAGAATCCAGGGGCTGGTGCGGATCAGCGGCCGGCCGGACCGCGCCGAGCTGGCCTACTACGCCTATCTGGGATTCATCATGCGCCGCCGGAGAGTGCCCGAAGCGGCGGAAGGATTTCCACTGCTGGCGGCAACCATGCTCGACCTGATGCTGCCGCAAAGCAAGTTATCGCGTTCGAGAGCAAAATCCAAGAGGAGCTATGAAAAGACTACTGTGCATTCTGCTGCTGGCCGGCAGCCTGCAAGCGGCAAAAGATGATCCGTTTACCTCCGTTGCGCCCAAACCGGAGTTCCAGGAGCTGCAATCGTCGTCTTTATATGTGCCGATGAAAGATGGCACGCGCATCGCGCTGGATGTTGTCCTGCCCAAGGGGCTGCCGCCGGAGAGAAAGCTGCCTACGGTGCTCAAGATCACGCGCTATGGCCGGGCATCCGTGGACGGCAAGATTGATTTCATCACCCGGTTCTTTGTTAGCCGCGGATACGCGCGCGTGTTGATGGATGAGCGCGGCACCGGCGCATCCTTCGGCACAGTGCGCTATGGCAAACCTACTCTGGGCGATATTCGCGAGGTGGTGGACTGGATCGTCCGGCAGCCCTGGTCGAACGGGCGGGTGGCGGCCACGGGCGGCTCGTATGAAGGCACCACGTCTGAGTTGCTGGCGGCCATTGATCATCCTGCGGTGCGCGCTGTGGCTCCGTTGTACAGCGATTTCAACTACTACACTGACCTGCTTTATTCCGGCGGCGTGTTCAATGATCTGCTGATCAAGACCTGGTCTGATCTGACGGCGCAGATGGATGCCGGCGCATCCGCCAAACGTGTAGATACCGACAAAGATGGAACGCTGCTGAAGCAGGCCGTGGCACAACATCCCGCGAACCTGAACGTGTATGACGGCAGCAGGCACGCTCCATTCATTGACGATGTAGCCAGCGGCATGGGTGGAGCGTGGCTGGACATCAGCATTACCGGCGTACGCGCTGAGCTTGAGAAATCGCGCGTTCCCATGATGATCTTTGCCAGTTGGTACGATGCTGCAACCGTGCAGGGAACCATTGAGCGATTCCAGACCTTTTCCAACATCCAACGCGTTTTTATTGGCGCATGGAACCACGGCGGCGGCCGTGATGGCAACCCATTTCTACCTCAGGGCACGCCACCGGTTCCCGGACAGGTTCAGCAGACGGCGGAAGTCCTGCATTTCTTCGATCATTTTCTGAAAGATGCTCCCGACGAAACTGCCGGCAAGCGCCAGTTCTACTACTTCACTATTGGAGAAAATGCCTGGCACGCCACTGACACGTGGCCCCCGCAGGGGCTGCACACCACGATTTATCATCTGACCGGTGATCACACTTTGCGCGAGCAGGCGGGCGAGGCGAGCGTTCAGGTCGAGCTGCCGGTGATTTCCACCGGCGAGCAGAATCGCTGGGGCCCCCAGGTGAGTGGCGGAGATGTGCACTACGACAATGTGATGAGCAAGTTGAATTCGCTTCCACAATTCACCAGCGCGCCTTTGAGTGCTGCGCTGGAGATCACCGGACAGCCCGTGCTGCGTCTGCATCTTGCGTGTGCGGAATCCGATCCGGCGGTATTCGCTTATCTGGTAGCCGTGGATCCGAATGGGAAGTCGGTTTTCCTCACAGATGGTGAGTTGCGGCTTGTGGATCGCAAACTAAACGCCGATGAGCAGACGCTTCATAGCTATTTCAAGCGTGATTCGGAGCCTGTTCCCCAGGGAAAAGAATTTGAAGCCGACTTTACTTTGTTTCCACTTTCCGCCGTGGTGCCGGAAGGATGGCGCCTGCGTATCCTGCTGGCTGCGGGCGATAGTCCGCAGTTTGGCGCCGCTACACCATATAAGGCAATAATCTTTTCATCATCACAACTGGAGCTGCCGTCGAAGATGCGGGAGAAAGATACTGGCAGGACGAAATAAAGTGAGATATCACGCGGCTTTATTATCAGTCTCGCCTGGTTTAGCGTCTTCAGCTCCTTCAACTGTGCGAGGCGTTTGAGCGCTTCCCTCGGTTGACTCTTTTGTGACGTCAGTCTTCTCTTCAGGCTGTGGCGTCGGCGCAGATTGCGCCTCACGTGTCTCGCCAAGTTCTCGTTTCACCTGAGAGAGCACATGCTCAATTCGCAGCCGGGTGGTAAGCCATCTCACGTTACTTGCTCTTCCAGCCTGTTCCAGATACGGAGCCAGTTCCTGTTCGGTGGCAATCCCGCGATCCTTCAAGAGGTCCAGGATGGCCGCGCTCCGGGTCTCGATTGTCTCCAGGTGAGGAAAGATCTCGTCCATGATCTTTTGCGCAAGCTCGTCAATCATTTTGAGTCTCCTATAAACAGTTGGATGCAGGTTCACCAGCTCTCAAGAGCACGCCGGCCTAGGGTAGAATTGTCGCTCAACTGAACCGCTTTGAGATCCCGCCAGTGGAGCGCGGTAAGATTCCAAGATGCCTAATGATGCCCATGGGCCGGCAGGGGACACAGATCCATTGCTTCTTCCTTTTCTCGGCGCCAGGGGTGAGGCTGAGGAATTGCTGGCCAGGCTGATTGCCACAATCGCTGAACCGGTCATTCACGGAATTGTTCGCCACAAGTTGCATGTCTCACTGAGGTCGTCGGACTGGAGCATGCAGAACCAGGATGCGCTGGATCTTGCGTCAGGCGTGCAAGCATTGGTCATCGCAGAATTGCAAAATCTTAAGATGAACCGGGAGCAGCGCAGCATCGGCGATTTCCGGCAGTATGTGGCGATCAAAACTTATTCTGCCTGCGCGGATTATTTTCGCAAGAAGCATCCTAACCGCTGGCGTTTGAAGAATGCGCTCCGCTATCAATTGAGGAACAACCGGCAGTTCACGCTGCGCGAGGATCACACGGGCAAATGGATTTGCGGTTTGAGCGTCTGGCCAGTCAAGGACTCGAAGCCACAATCGAGCTTCCGCCAGCCCGCAGATTATCGAAGCTTGTTTCCTGAGGGCACCGCATCTCTGCAGGGAATCCCGTTGGTTGAGCTGCTGAGCAAAATATTTGAGAAAGCCGGCCACCCGCTCGAGCTCGATCAGTTGGTGGCAAATGTTGCCGGCGTCAGGGGCATCAAGGATTATCCTGTCGAGTCGTTTGATCAGGACAGGGTACTGAGCGAGAGGCTGGCCAATTCCGACACGGTGGTGGACGTCGCCCTCGAGCAGCAGCTATATCTCAGCAAGTTGTGGGAGCAGGTTTGCAGTCTGCCTCCGCTGCAACGGGCCGCCTTGCTGCTGAATCTTCGGGATGTAAACAGCGACAGCGTAATCGCCTTTCTGCCTTTCCTGGGCATTGCCTCCCAGAATGAGATCGCAGAACTCGTGGGCCTGCCGCAAGAACGGTTTGCGGAACTCTGGGATGAATTACCACTGGAAGACGCAGCGATTGCTCAATTGCTGGGGATTACCCGGCAGCAGGTGATCAATCTGCGAAAGACCGCGCGAGAAAGACTGGCACGGAGGATGAAAACGCTGGAAAAGCGCTCGTTACAAACGGTGGGCAAGTAGTAAGAAATCCAGAAAGTTCACGGCTTTAGTACAGGTAAGAGCCACAGATGCAAGCTGAACAACAACATCTTACGGCGGAGCAGGCGGAACATCTGCGCTCGCGGCTGGTGAGCGCGGAGGAAAAGACGCGATGGGAACGGCATTTGGCCGGCTGCCGTCAGTGCCTCGACCTCGTCTATGGAGGAACAAATGCGCAACTCGCCTCTGACCGGCTGGAACAGGCTTTCCTTGCTCCTGACGGCCAGGCTTTTCATCTTTCCAGGCAGGAGTTACAGAGATATTCCATTGGAGTTATGGACGAAGCCGACCGGGAGATATTTGAAAGCCACCTCGAGGGTTGCGCGCCTTGTCGGGAGCAGGCCGAGGCTCTGGCTGGGGTGCAGCGGCGCGCTCCAATGCCGAAAGCAGTAGCAGTAGAGCCGCCATCAGTTTGGCCTCATCTCTGGCAGCGGCCGCGTATCGCGCTGGCAGTTTGCGTTGCCACTGTCGTAGTCGCTGGTTGCTCTTTTTTGGGCTGGGAACTCTGGCATCGCCGGAGCGCTGGGCCCGAACAAGCCGGCCACAGCGCTCCGGCTGGCGCGCCGGTTGTGCTTCGTTTGCGAGACGGAAACACCGAAGTCACCTTGGACAAAGAGGACAAGCTGGCGGGTTTAGAGAGTTATGATCCGGCTGCGCGAAATGCGGTTCAGGAAGTTATGGTGAAGGGAGTTATCTCCAAACCGCAGATTCTCACTGATCTCTCCCGTCCTGCGATCAAACTGATGGGCGATTCGGGAAATCTGCAGGCATTAACTTTAATCAGCCCAGTGGACACCGTGGTTGCCGCGGACCAGCCAACCTTGCGCTGGGAGCCTGTCAGGGGTGCATCCGCGTACGCGGCTGTGATTTTCGATTCCCAATTCCGGCCGGTGGCAAAGAGCAACATCCAGCAGAAAACAGAGTGGGTTGTAACCAGGCCGCTTCTTCGCGACACGACTTATTTCTGGCAAGTCATCGCAATGAAGGGAAAACGACAAACTACCGTGCCGGCGGCGCCCGCGTCCTGGGCAGCGTTCAAGGTTTTGGATTCTCAGACGGCAGAGCGCATGAACAAAGCCAGAGCGACTGCGGCCAATTCACATCTGGCGACTGGCATTCTCTACGCTGAGGCAGGCTTGCGGGAAGATGCGGAACGCGAACTGCAACTCTTAGTCCAGGAGAATCCGGAGTCAGCAGTAGCGGCAAAGCTCCTGAGTGACGTACGTTCGTGGAAGCACTAGTAGCCGTCTCCAACCATCACAAACCCAGCCCAATAAAAAGGATGAGCATACCTGGGATCTGCCATGAGGCTGAGCGCCGCCTGGCGAAGGGCCTGGGCCCTGCTGATTCGCAACTCGCTTTCCGGAAATCTCGATCGCAGCAGGTGATAGGCGGCGCGAGGATGCAGCACCGCCTGGTTTCTGGCCATCGATGGCTGTCTCTGTGACAGCACGCTCTTGAGAATGCGATGAAAGGCGATCATCAGCTTTGCTGTTCCGGCCGAATCTATCTTCCACTGGCTGACGACGGTCGTGGGAGTCCCGGCAACAAACAAGGCCCAGGACAGGCCAATTACGCCCTCGCCTTCATGCACTTTGCCGCGTGCGGTCTCGCAGGCGGAGAGCACGGCCACCTGCGCGTGTAATTGCATTCGCATGATCTCTCGTGCTTCCAGAAAGCCATCCTCGTCCTTGCCGCCGGAGCCGAGGAGCAGGCCGGAATACAACGGGTTATCGTCATCCAGAATCCCGTGCGTCGCCAGGTGGATGACCTTGTATTTGCCTGCTTCAGCTTTGACTGTGTCCTCGCGCGCGGCTTTGCCGGTCAGTATCTCGCTGTTGTGCAGTCCATAAATTTGACCGAGCGTTTTGACCAGTTGTTCCTGCTCCTGCAAAGGCGAGAAACCGTTTTCCGCATTGCCATTTCGGCCACTGCTGCCCCGGGACAGGTCAGGATTGGCAACGGCCAGTAGCGTATGCGACATCCCGATCGTCGCATCCGAGCCGTTATTCGCGGACCCCGTGGCATCAGCTTCTATTGCATCTTCCTTGCTTCTCATCTGGCGCAGGACGCTGAGCGAAGGCACGTAAAAGACCGCATGGTCCTGCAAAACATAACGGTCGGGGGCAGACAACAGCGCCTGGAAAGGAAACTCCCAGAGTGGTCCTGACGGAACCAGGCAAATGGTTTTCATGTCCGCGAGTCCGGCATGCGCGGGCCGGAGCAGCAGATCGTACAACTGCCGCGCCTGGGCCCGAAAATCCAGGGAGCCTGCAGCCAGCCTGTCGTGAAAGCCGGCCACGCGTAGCGTGAGATCGCGAGCGGCAATTTCAATTGGATAAACATTGAGACGCGCTCCGTGGCTCTCCTGACTGCTTTTCGGCAGGATGGCGAAAAGGTATGTTCGATCTTTGGTCACGAGATATTCGAGGAAAGCCGTCGAGTCGTCCGTCATCAAATCCGCAACATCCTCCAGAGATATGGCCGGACTCTCCCCACGCTGGACCCGCAGCTCCGGATGGGCCGCCTCCACGGCGGTTTCGAACGCTTCATATTCAAGCCTGGCCTTTTTCAGGTGTGCTTCAATGGCGTGCAGAAGCACCTTGCCGGGATGGCGCTGCATGCGCTCCTCGTCGAGCTGCGCATTGAGCGTGACCAGGATCTGGTTCAGGTGTCGCTCCTGGTTGCGCTCACTGGGAGTCATGTTTTGGTTGAAGTTCGCGTTGCCGCGCCGCAACATGTCATACAAAACGCGTGCCTTGGCCAGTTCCGCAAAACGGAAAGCCTGGGCGAAGTCCCGCTGCTGGATAAGCAGCTCCACCATCATGTGGTAGGGACTCACCTGATCTTCAAAGAAAAGCTCCTGGTCCCGTTCCGTTCCGGCGACGTTGGTGCGCAGAGTTTCAATGCCGGCGATGGCTGCGGTTAGTGTTGCCTTGGCCTGGTCATACTGGCGCGTTGCCAGATAGGCGCGGCCCAGCGTCGTCTGAATACGGGAGAGCTCTTCAGGATCACCGAGATCACGGGCCAGATCCAGGGCCTGGCGAGCGTTATCCAGGGCGCGATCATTGTCCCCCTGCAGCGAATACGCGGCAGCCATTCGGCGCAATGTAGTTGCGATCCCAGGCTTGTGCTCCCGCTCCTGAAAAAGGTCGAGGCTCTGCTGGTAATGCTGGAGCGCCTCAGGAATCGATCCCTGTAAAGCGTAGTTATCCCCAATTCTTTGCAGGATGAAAGCCGAAGCCATGGGAACATCGAGTTCCTTGAGCAGCTTGACGTTCCTCTGGTAGTAGTCCAGGGCCTGCTTGTAATTGCCCTGGCGCGTGAGGACGTCAGCGATCTTGCCCAGCGCATCCGTGACTTTCAGCTTGATCTCGACACCGGCTTCCAACTCCTCAAAAATTCGCAGGCTTTTGCGGTACTGCTCCAGAGCCTGCTCCCGGTTCCCCTGCAGGTTGAACAGGTCGCCGATTGCTTCATATGTAGAGGCAAGCCTTTCTTTGCCAGCTTCCGGGCCAATGGCCAGACTCTGCTGGTAATACTGCATCGCCTCTCTGTAGCGGCCCAGGTCCGCGTGATTTCTGCCAATCTGGTAGAGGACAAATGCCAGGTCAGACCGGTTGCCGAGACTCCGGCAGAGCGCCAGACTCTGTCTGAAATAATCATTGGCCTCCGCATCGTTGCCGCGCACCAAGCTGCCGTGACCCAAACCGTACAAAGCTTTCCAGACTGCTGTCTTGTCTCCAATGCGTTCGGCGATGGAGTAAGCCAGTTGAAAACTGGCCGCTGCTTCACTGTAGTCGCCAGTGCCAATCAGTCCATTGCCGCGCCCGACAAGCTCGTCTGTCAGTTCTTCACCGACCAGTTGCGGCTGTGCAGACAACAAGCGATCGCGCTCGGCGTCCGATTCGGCGTCCAGCAGTTCACTGGCAAACTCACTCTCATCGCTATCTCCTCCCCACAGCTTCCACGTGCCCAGTTCACGCGCAAGCTGAAATGTATAAAACCTCCTCGCTTTGCTGTGCCCAGGCTGGGTTGAGGACGATTCAAAGGACAGCCTGACTGTGGCTGAATCGTTTGCCATTTCGACGCTGTCTACTTTAAGGTCTGAGATCTTGTCTTTCCCGTAATACGCCGCATTATTCTCAATGTCTGCCTTCCCTCGCAGGAGGTCAGGAGAATTTTCGCTGAATAGCGAGAACAGCGTGGGCAGGTCCCCCCGCTGGTATGCCTCGAAGCCCTTCTGCACCACAGAACGAATGATCGCTTCTTCCTGAGCCGGCACGCTGCTTGTTCGGCTAATCGCCGGCCCAGTTGAGGGTGTTGCCGGCGGAGCGTGGGCCAGAATCCGGGTTGTGACGTCGAATTTCCTGAAATTCGAAGCCGTCATTTCAAATCGGTAGGGGTGCGCCTTCGGTAGCCACAGCAAGTCGTGCGTCGGAAACCAGAACTCATTGTTGATCTTCGTCCACTCCATCTCGAAGGACGACCCTTTGGGCACGATGCGCCGATCATTGAGCATTTCCAGGCGCAGGCGAAGCGGAATTTGTTCGGCTACGTCAATCCAGATTTTGACGCGATCGTGGAGTTCAGTCTCTTCCCATTTGTTTGCCGGAACAGTTTCGGGGCGCGGAGTGGCTTCAATCACGTATGCCGAACGGCCCCGCTCATCCTCAACCCCCGTCAGTTTGAGTTCGAATAGACGCGGCAGGTCTTCGAATGGAACTGGCTCGCGATCCACCTGGGTGCGAAATTTCTCCGTGCTCTCCACCGTGAAGTTGTACATGCTGTCACGTTTCATGTCCGCCGCCAGCCTTGCCCGGATTCCGGAAAGCATCTGTTCCCAGTTTCGCTGCTCCTGCTCGGCCTCCTGGCCGGCAAGGGGATGGCCATCGCGCGCGGTGAGGCGCGAATACCATTCTCCTGAAACAAACACCACGTCGAACTGCCGGATTTGCCGCCGCTGCGGCCTTTGCTGCTTGTCGTAAAACGTCCATTCCGACAATTGCTGAAACGTATAGCTTTGGGAAAGCACGTAATCACGCTGGATGTTAGCTATCGCAGTCTTGACCAGGTCAACCGGATCGGGTTGCTGCGCTCGGCACGGCAACGCGATCACCAGGAGGATGAGAACGGTTCCTGGCCACGCGCGCACGCTGGATAGATTCAATACCTGCGAATTGACGGTTCTTTTCAAAACACGTTCCGGCACTGATAAAGACTGCTGGTGCTGCGCTCACGTTAGCTCACTCAGCCGTGGCTTTTCCAGACAAATAAATTTTTTTTGCTTGGTAATATGCGGGCCGCATATACGGCCTCTCCATGAGCAGCAAAAAACACAACTGCTTCGGCAAAGCCACAGTTTCCAGGAGGAGAAAGCGCATGTGCCCCCGTTCATTCACCGCAGGTGTCGCCAATCTGAAGCGAGCTGCACTGCTTATTCTGGTTTTCACGATCGGGTGTGCGCGTTGGACGCTGGCCCAGGATTCGAATTCCCGGCCATTTTCCAGATATGAGGTCTTTGGAGGTTACCTTGCCGCCGGGCAGACCGCATACAGCGATCTTCAATTCGGGAATGGCGTTTCCTTGCAAAGCGGCTTCAGCACGACCCACGGCGTGGAAGTTTCTTTTGCGTACAACTTCAACCGGATACTTGCGATCAAAGGGGATTTTTCCTTGCAGCCCCATACGGAAAACTTCACTGCAGGCATCTGTATGCAAGCAGGGTGCTCTCCGGTGTTCCAGGGCGCCTCAGTCAATCCACGGCTGTTTAACTTTCTGGTTGGGCCCGAATTCAAATTACGCAACCATACTCTGTTCACGCCCTTTGCTCACGGACTCACGGGCATTGCCCACGCCACGGCTACCTTTTCCACCGCGGGCCCTGCCGCCACACTTTCTCTGGAGAACAGTGAGACCGGCTTTTCCGTCGCCATTGGCGGAGGCGTTGACATCCGCCTGAGCAAGCGATTCAGCGTCCGCACGGGAGTTGATTTGAACCCAGCCTGGGTGGGGCGGGACGACCCCGGCGCGCGGACCGTGCTGAAGAACGTCCGCATCTCGGCCGGCATTTTGTTGCACTGAATCGTTTCGATTTGCTAAGAGTTTTCCGGGTCACGGGGAAATTGCCTCCACAATCTTTTGCGCAATCTCACCAATCATTGCAGCCGCTTGTACAGAACGCGAAAATGGAGGTGTTGGGGTATAATTCGCGGCCATTCGGTGAGGAGAACAATCATGAAGAAGCAAATTGCTTGTGTTCTGTTGCTGGTCTGCTGCTTTGCCGTCCTGGCGCAAACAAAAGACAAGCCCGGCAAAGGCACCCGCGAAGTTGTGGAATCCAAAGATGCGCCTAAAGCCATTGGGCCGTACTCGCAGGCGATCAAGGCCGGTGGATTCGTATTTTGCTCGGGCCAGATTGCTCTTGATCCAGCCACCGGCCAACTCGTACCGGGCGATATTTCCGCCCAGACTGACCGTGTGCTCAAGAATCTTTCGGCAGTGCTGGCTGCCGCCGGCACTGACCTGGACCATGCGGTCAAGACTACGGTATTTCTCAAAAACATGTCTGATTTCGCGGCCATGAATGAAGTCTATGGACGCTACTTCAAGACTGCTCCGCCGGCGCGCTCCACTATAGGCGTTGTCCAGTTGCCGCGAGATGCGTTGGTCGAGATTGACGTAGTAGCCATCGCGTCGAAGTGAGCTGGACGCAGTTTTATTCGTGCCTGTATCCTTGCTTCAGCCACTCATGAAAACTCTCGGGATCATAGGCGGGATCGGGCCGGAATCCACTATTGATTACTATCGCCTGCTGCTGGCCACTTACCGCGAGCGGATGGGCGATGGCACGGCTCTCTCCGTCATCATCAACAGCATTGACATGCACAAAATGCTGGGGATGATCGCCGCCGGTAATCGGCCGCAGGTTACCGACTATCTGATCGCCGAATTGCAGAGACTGGAACGTGCTGGAGCAGATCTGGCGTTGATTGCCGCCAATACGCCGCATATTGTTTTCGATGAGATTTCCCGCCGGACAACCATTCCGCTGGTGAGCATCGTGGAAGCCGCTTGCGACGCTGCTCTTAATCTCAATCTGAGCAAGCTGGGCCTGTTCGGAACCAAGTTCACTATGCAGGGCAAATTCTATGCAGAGGTATTTTCCAGGAAGAGCATTGCGCTGGTCATCCCGAACGCGGACGAACAG
>Ga0126371_10003030_pt1 | contig 14623 bp, 14 predicted proteins | sample PanSoiMetaPlot_4_FD_110145 | JGI IMG/M metagenome (GOLD analysis project Ga0126371, IMG submission 110145) | Tropical forest soil microbial communities from Panama - MetaG Plot_4 | ecosystem: Environmental > Terrestrial > Soil > Tropical forest > Bulk soil | place: Panama | collected 2016-02-17 | reverse complement strand
CTTTGCTGCAACAGATTCGCTGCTTCGCGCTCGAGCACAAGTGGGGAGCCACGGCTCTGACCATCGATGTCGACCCCTTGAGCCTGATGTAACAAGCCGACGGCGAACTTCTGGTGGTAACTACGTGGGAACCATTCTGAGCGATGTCGGTCTCCTTGAATGCCAATTAGTATATGCCTCTTTAACGTTTTCGGGATACGGCACGACAGCGAGCTGGGTTTCCGGTAAGACTATGGAGGGCCCGCCCAGCTGTGAGGGCATAATTAACGGCTTGCTTTTCCCCTTTTCTTCGCCCATACTGGCTGTAGGTTCTGCCCTATGCCTTTGACCAAGCGACAAAAGCAGGTCCTCGACTTTATCGCCCGCTTCCAGGACGACAACGGATATTGCCCCAGCTACGAGGAAATCGCCCAGGGCCTCGACCTCGCCTCGCTGGCGACGGTACATAAGCACATTTCGGCCCTCGAGACCAAGGCGTACTTGAAGCGCGGGTTCAATCAGAGCCGGTCGCTGGAACTGGCGCCGAAGTATTTACAGGAGCAGCGGCGTGCGCGTCCCACGACGGAAGTGCCCCTGCTCGGCCGCATTGCCGCGGGTTCTCCGGTCGAATCCATGGCTCAGCGTGAAACCCTGAATTTCGCCGACTTTACCGCCAACCCCAACACATTCGCTCTCGAAGTGCGCGGCGATTCCATGATCGACGATCACATCTGCGACGGCGACCTGATTCTGCTCGAGAAAGTTTCCCAAGCGCGAGACGGCGACATCGTGGTCGCGCTCGTGGGAGGCGAGGAAACCACGCTGAAGCGTTTTTACCGCGAGCCCGGAGACCAGATCCGGCTGCAGCCCGCGAACGCGGCTCTCAAGCCGATTATCGTTCCCGCCCGCCATGTGCAAATCCAGGGAAAACTTCTCGCGGTACTTCGAAAATACCGCTAACCTACCACTGCACTGAGGTCGCTTCGCATTCCCGTAGCTTCTGCTCGGCGCGGAGCCAGTCTTCCTCGGAACTGCCCCCTTGGCATCCACGCGCTTCCCACAACGCGTACGCCAGACGGGCGATGTCTTCGTGTGCCAGCTCCTGCTTCACAACAACGGTGTGTGCGTGAGCTGGTTTCTCCGTTCCGGCAGCCGCGCTTTCCGGGGCGGTGTTCGCAGCCACCGGTGTTTCGGCTCCGGATCCGGAGTGTTGCGGTCGCGCTGTCGTCTTGGCACGGCGAGAACGCGCCGGTGCCGCGGAAGCGGATGATAACACTACGTCTTTCTCTGGATTTGACTTTCTTGTTGCCATACAGCTTTCTCTCATTTTAGCCGATATCGCGTGAAATTCTTATCGAATTTTTCTATCCTTCGCATCGTCACGGTGCGTTTTCGGACCAGCACATCCGCAAGTTGTTAAGATGGAATTAGCGTGAGTATCCGTTTCGTCTTCGCCGCCGTGCTTGCGATGATGACGCAGGCGGCGCGCGCGACCCCGAAGGTGATCGCTGTCGATATCGACGGGATGGTTCACCCCGTCACTACCGAAATTGTGTCGAGCGCCCTTGCCGAAGCCAAACGGCAAAATGCCGCCTTGGTGATCGTCCGGCTCAACACTCCCGGTGGCCTCATGGACGCCATGCGCGACACCATCTCCCAGATGATCGCCTCGCCGGTGCCGGTGGTGACTTACGTCGAACCCAGTGGCAGCCGCGCGGCGTCGGCGGGTTTCTTCCTCCTTGAGGCGGGAGATCTCGCGGCGATGGCCCCCGGCACCAACACCGGAGCCGCCCATCCGGTGGCCATGGGCGGAGAGATGGACGCGGTGATGAAGCAGAAAGTCGAGAACGATGCCGCTGCCTACCTGCGCAGCATCTGTTCCAAGCGAGGCCATAACAGCACGCTGGCCGAGACCGCCGTGCGCGAAAGCAAGTCGTTCACTGAGCGCGAAGCCCTCGACCAGCATCTGATCGATCTGGTCGCCCCCAGCGAGGCCGAACTCCTTACCGCTCTCGACGGCCGCACCATCACCCGCTTCGACGGATCTAAGGTTACTCTGCACACCACCGGCGCCAGCGTCGAAGTCTATCAGCGCACTCTGCGCCAGAAGATCATCGCCGCCATCGCCGACCCCAACATCGCTCTCGTATTGTTGGTGCTCGGCGCGCTGGGCATCTATGTCGAGTTCTCCTCGCCCGGCTTGATCGCTCCCGGGATCGTGGGCGCCATCATGGTGCTGCTCGGCCTCTCGGCTCTCTCGGTCCTCCCCATCAACTGGCTCGGCGCCGGGCTGCTGCTGCTGGCATTCACGTTGTTTGTGCTCGAGGCCAAGTTCACCTCGCACGGCATCCTTGGAATCGGCGGTGCCGTCGCCATGGTCATGGGGGCCGTCATCCTTGTGAACGGGCCGATCCCCGAGATGCGCATCCACTGGAGCACCGCCATCGGACTGGCACTGCCGTTTTCCGCCATCACCGTGCTGCTGCTGTCTCTGGTGGTTCGCGCGCGCCACAACAAAGTGGTCACCGGCGCCGAAGGCATGGTCGGCACCGTCGGATCCGCCATCACCGAACTGGCTCTCGAAGGCAAGGTGTTCGTGCGCGGCGAATACTGGGATGCCGTCGCCGCGCATCCGGTCGCGCCGGGAGCGCGCATCCGGGTCACGGCCATCGAAAAACTCAAGCTCACCGTAGAACCTGTGACGGATGATTCAGGAGGCCGGCAATGAGTGACGTGAGTCTCATCTTTATCGCGATCGTCGTAATCTACCTGCTGAGTTCGATCAAGATCCTGCGCGAATACGAGCGCGCCGTGATCTTCCGGCTCGGCCGGCTGCTACCGCAATCCAAGGGCCCCGGCATCTGTCTGGTCTTCGCCCCCATCGACCGCATGGTGCGCGTCTCCTTGCGTATCGACACCCTCGAGGTTCCGGCCCAGGACGTCGTCACTCGCGATAACGTCACCGTCAAGGTAAATGCCGTCCTATATTTCCGCGTCATCGATCCGCGGCTGGCCGTCAACGAGGTTTCCAACTTCCTCTACGCCACCTCCCAGCTCGCGCAAACCACGCTCCGCAGTGTGCTGGGCGAAGTGGAGCTGGACGAGTTATTAAGCCAGCGCGAAAAGCTGAACCTGCGGCTGCAGACGATTCTGGATCAGCAGACCGCTGCCTGGGGCGTCAAAGTGACCCTGGTCGAGGTCAAGCAGGTCGATCTGGCCGAGCAGATGATCCGCGCCATCGCCCGCCAGGCCGAAGCCGAACGCGAACGCCGCGCCAAAATCATCCACGCCGAGGGCGAATATACGGCCGCGGAAAAGCTGGCGATGGCGGCTGAGGTCATCCAACGCCAGCCCGCTGCCATCCAGCTTCGCTACCTCCAGACTCTGGTGGAAATCGGGACCGAAAAAAATACGACCATCGTATTTCCTCTGCCAGTCGATATACTGGCATCAGTAGAGCGCGCCTTGAATGGGCTGGCTAAAGGGAGTGAACCGGGCGCGGGCGTTTCCAAATCATGAAGAATAATGAAACCGGGGAATTTGAGCTGGTGCTCGGCAACCGGCAGCTGCTGAGCGGTTTTTTCATTGTGGTGCTGCTGTTTGGCGTGGCGTTCGCGATGGGCTACATTGTCGGGCGCAACTCGACTCCCTCGCAGAGATCCCAGGCCGAAGCCGCCGCGGGATCGGCCGCGCCCGTCCCCAAAGAACGCCCCGAGCCCGCGCCTGCCGCTTCAACCCCGCCTCCGGCGCAGACTTCCACCGATTCCACTCCGGCCGCGCAGCAACCAGCGGCCGAGACTGCGGCTTCGTCCGCTGTGACACCGCCTGCACAATCCACAACGCCGCCGGCCCAACCCGCGGCCCAGCCTCCCTCTCCCGCGACTCCGCCCGCGCCCTCCGCCGAAACCCCGGCCGACGCGCCTCCCGGATCCTATTGGCAGGTGATCGCCACCTCCAATCGGACTGCCGCCGAGGCTCTGCAACAAAGCCTCAAGGACAAGGGCTTTCCGGTGACCCTGGGCCCCGGCCCAAACAACCTGGTGCGCGTGCTGGTCGGTCCCTATTCGGATACCCAATCGATGGGACGCGCCAAGACGTTGCTGGAAGCTGCCGGTCTTCACCCTGTTCGGAAGTAGAGTGAGCGACCCTCTCATCCATCTCAGTCTCCCGGTCAAGCGCCCCCGCCTTCCTGAATGGGCCCGCAAACCGCGAACGCATTTCGAATCGCTTAACCTCTTGAAGACCGATCTGCGCCGCCTCGGCCTCCACACCGTTTGCGAATCGGCGCGTTGCCCCAACATCCACGAATGCTTTCACCGCAAGGCCGCGACCTTCATGATCCTCGGCGGCCGCTGCACCCGCGCCTGCGGTTTCTGCTCGGTGCCCAAAGGCCGTGCCCCGCTCGACCCTGCCGAGCCCGCCAACGTCGCGCGCATGGCCGCTGCGATGACTCTCCGCTACGTAGTGATTACCAGCGTCAACCGCGACGATCTTCCCGACGGCGGCTCCCGCCACTTCGCCGAGACCGTGCGCGCCGTCCGCGCGGCGCTCCCGGATGCGCGCGTCGAGGTGCTGACGCCCGATTTTTGCGGCGATCTTGACGCCGTGGCGCGCGTCCTCGACTCGGGCCCGCACGTCTTCAATCACAACGTGGAAACCGTGCCGCGGCTCTACAAACGTGTTCGGCCTCAAGCCAGCTACGAGCAATCCCTCCGCGTCCTCGACTTTGCCGCCACGCACCCCGGTGGCGCGCTCACTAAGTCCGGCTTGATGGTCGGCTTTGGCGAGGCGCCGGACGAAGTGCACGCCTTGCTTCGAGACCTGCGCGCCGTCAAAACCGCCGTCGCCACCATCGGCCAGTATCTGCAGCCCACCCGCCGCAATCTCCCGGTCGCTGAATACCTCGAGCCCCGGCAATTCGAGCAATACCGTGATTATGGGCTGTCGCTTGGCTTTCGCATGGTGTTTAGCGGCCCGCTCGTTCGCAGTTCCTACATGGCCGACACCGTCGAGGAAGAAGCGCGGCGGCCCGCGTGCTGAATCTGCTTCTCGCGCTGCTCTCCGCCGCGCTCCTGATCTTCACGTTTCCGCGATTCAACCTGGTCTGGCTGGCGCCGGTGGCGCTCACGCCCCTGCTGATCGCACTCGCGCGCGAGCCGCGCTGGCTGCGCCGCGCCGTCTTGGGATGGGCCGCTGGCTTCGTCTATTGGTTCGGCGTCTGTTATTGGATCGAAGACGTGCTGGCGCGCTATGCCGGCGTCAGCAATGTGGTTGCTTGGCTTCTGTTCGCGCTGTTTGCCATCACAAAAGCCCTGCACATGGCCGCCTTCTCCTTGCTCGCCGGGATCCTGATCCGCCGCTGGTGGGCCATCCCCGCGGTCGCCGCGTGGTGGGTAACTGTCGAAGTCACGCACGGCCCACTCGGCTTCGCCTGGCTGGCGCTCGGCAACGCCGGCATCGACATGAGCCTCCCCCTCCGCCTCGCGCCGTTCACTGGCGTCTATGGCCTCTCTTTCGTGTTCGCCATGATGGCTACCGCGCTCGCGCTCGCCGCGCTCCGGCGTCCCCGCCTGCAACTGCTGTGGCTTCTCCTTCTCCCGTTTCTGGCCTTCCTCCCGCCGATGCCGCCGGCACAGCGCGGCCAGGAAGCCGCGTTGCTGGTGCAGCCGAATATTTCCGAAACCGAGCAATGGACCGCCGATTCCGTCTTCGCCATGCAGAACGATCTCGCCCAGCTCACCCTGCAGAGCATCCAGGTGCAGCGCTTCCATCCGCCCTCGATCGCAGTCTGGCCGGAGGTCCCTGCGCCGCTCTACTACGAAGACGACCCCCGTTTCCGCAACCTGATGAACAACCTCGCCCGCGACTCTCGCGCGTACTTGTTGGTCGGTGTAGTCGCACACACCGGTGACAACCGGCCTCTCAACTCCGCCCAGCTGATCGGTCCGAGCGGCTTCCCACTCACCCGTTACGACAAAGTGAACCTCGTGCCCTTTGGCGAATTCGTCCCTTGGCCGTTCGGCCTGTTGGCCAACAAAGTCTCGACCGAGGTCGGCGATTTCTTCCCGGGCAAGAAGGCAGTTGTCTCGCCCGTTGCCGGCCACCAGATCGGCGCCTTCATCTGTTACGAATCGGTGTTTCCGAATTTTGTGCGCCAGTTCGTCGCTGGCGGCGCCCAGGTCTTGTTCAATATCTCCAACGACGGCTGGTTCGGCCGCAGCGCTGCCCGCGAACAGCACCTCCGCATTGTCCGCATGCGCGCCGCCGAAAACCGCCGCTGGATCCTCCGCTCCACCAACGACGGCATCACTGCCACCATCGATTCCGCCGGCCGCCTTCGCGGCACGCTCCCCCGTTACACGCGCGCCACCTCGTACACCGGCTTCAGCTACATATCCGACAAGACCGTCTACACCCGCTTCGGTGACTGGTTCGCCCTGCTCTGCGCAACCATCGTCCTGATGTGTCTTCTGGCCGAGCGCGTCTTCTGAGTTTCAACCAGCCGGTGCTTCCGGCAGTTCCGGCCCGTTTCGAGAGGCCGGCGCCCAGGCGCCGAACGGATGCTGTTCGAGTCGCGGCAGGATGTGGCTGAGAATCTTCGTGACCGATTCCTCCACCGTCTCCCGGTCCGTCCGGCACTCGACCTCCGGATGGAGCGGAGCCTCGTAGGGCTGATCGATGCCCGTGAATCCCGCCAGTTGCCCCGAGCGCGCCTTCCGGTAAAGGCCTTTCACGTCGCGCGCTTCGCAAACCTCGATCGGTGCGTTGACATAGACCTCGACAAAGTCCGCGATTCGTGTTCGCACCGCGTCGCGCGCTTCTCGATTCGGAGCAATTGCCGAGACCACCGCGATCACATCGTGCTTGGCCAGCAGTTCCGCGATGTAGCCGATTCGCCGCACATTCTCGTCGCGATCGCCCTTGCTGAAACCGAGCTCGTTGGAGAGCCGCTGCCGGATCTCATCTCCGTCGAGGACTTCCGCGCGGTATCCCATCGAGCTTAGCCGCTTGTGAAGTGTCTCACTGAGCGTGCTCTTGCCCGAAGAACTGAGTCCCGTCAGCCAGACAGTGATGTCGCACCTCCACGCGCCGGATACCGGGTAGACGAGAGTCGGACTGCCGGCGTTTCGTCAGCACTCTGCGACATTGATTTTTTGCTAGATCCAGGATGCCTCGCCTTCGCACCGGTCTGTCAATACGGCGTTGATCGTAGGCCGCGCCAGCGTTTCAAAACACACGATGACTGGCGCAACTTTTCCCGCGCGCGTGCGTTCGAACAAGATTACGATGCCGATCTTTTCCATTCTGAGAGACCGTCCGAAATTGTGTTTCTTCCACCTGCCTCGTACCGGTGGCACGTCCCTCGCGAAGGATCTCCTCTTCCGGAATTTTCCCCGGTGGCGCTGGTGTCACGTCAATTACGATCAGCACCTCCGTCCTTTGGACGGCGCGCACGACCCCCTCCGGTGGAGCAAGTTGCGCCAGGCCGCCATTCAGGTTCTGGCCGGGCACATGCCCTTCGGCTTCGCCGCCAGGCTTCCCGGACACTTCGAACACATCACCTTCCTTCGTGCCCCGGTTGCCCGAGCCGTGTCCGATTACTATTTCTTACGCCGGAACCCCTCCAATCCCGCTTCTGCGGCGGCACGCCGCTTGTCGCTGATCGAGTTTGTGGAAAGCGATCACGGTTCCTCGAATAACTGTTATGCGCGCTGGCTCTCCAATGCGGCCTTCGGAGCCCATTTCTCCAGCGATGCCGCCATGCTCGAGACAGCGCTCCGCAACCTCGCGCTCTGCTCCTTTGTCGGGATCACCGAACAATTCGGACTATGCGCCCAGAGACTGTGCCGGAAGTTTCATTTGCGGCCCTACCACGCCAGCGAAAGGAACCGAAACCGGGCCACCCCTCCCGAATTTTCGCTTTCGCCGCAAGAGCGCGACATCATCGAGCGCCGCAACTGGCTCGATCTGACAATCTATTCCCGAGTTCTCGAGCAGGTCGCGGCTTAGAATGCCGATCTGGGCGAGGGCTGCCGGCCTTATTCCGCCAGCCCTTCCACCAGGCTGTTCCCCGACGGCAGCGGCACGATCCGGTTCAGTCGAAATCCGGATTGCCGGAGCAGTTCGCGGAATTCTGCCTCCGTCCGCTCCCGTCCCGAGTGCGTCACCACCAGCATCTCCAGGTCGATCATCTTGCCGATGTCCGGCTCGTTCACCGGCTTCAGCACGAAGTCCCCGATCAGCACCCGCCCGCCCGGAGCCAGCGCCCTCCGGCAATTGCGCAAGATCTTCACGCACGCTTCGTCGTCCCAGTCGTGCAGGATCGCCGTCATGATATAAGCGTCCGCGCCGCGCGGCACCCCTTCGAAGAAATTGCCGGCCACCGCTTCGCACCGGTCCGCCAGGCCGTGCGCCGCCAGGTAAGGCCCAGTGCCTTCCACCACGTGCGGCATGTCGTACACGATCCCGTGCAACGAGGAAAACCGTTCCAGAATGCGCGCCATCAGCCGCCCGTGCCCGCCGCCCACGTCCACTAGCAGCCGAATGCCCGAAAAGTCATAAGCCCCCGCGATTGCCTGGTGAATCGACGACGCAATACTACTCATGCCCGCATTGAACGCCTCGCCGGCCTCGGGATTCTCCCGGAAGTAACTCCATCCATCCATCCCGTGCACGTGCTCGAAAGCGCTCGTCCCCGTGAGAACGCTGTGCTCCAGCTCCAACCAACTCGCCGAGTGCTCCGGTCTCGCGAAAAGCCGTGCCAGATCGCGCACCGACGCCCGCGCATCGCCCCGCAAGAGTTCTCCGCCTGCCGTCAGCCGCCACTCGTCCGGTGCGCTCTCCGCCACAATGCCGAAGGAGGCCAGCGCCCGCAGAAAACGCCGCAGTGAAGAAGAATTCGCATTCAGTTCCGCCGCTAGCCCGTCCGTGGTCGTTGTCCCCGCCGCCACCCGGTCCGCAATCCCCAGTTTCGCCGCCAGCCCTACCACTTGGCCCGCTAACCGTCCATAAATCAGTTGAAGCATCCGTCCCACCACTGCCGGGTCCGGTGCCGGATTCACCGCCTTGTCAATTCCCGCTGCTTGCTGCATCATACTCTCTATCCCTCTGCTATATTGGATATTGTAATAATATATCGAATATAGATATACTGTATCGAATGCGAAAAGTCAAGCGGAAATACGATTCGGCCCATCGTAAGCAACTCGCCGGCAAAACTCGCGAGCAGATCCTCGAAAGCGCGCGCCGCCTGTTTCGCGACCGGGGCTATGGACGCGTCACTATCGACGACATCGCGGCCGCCGCCGCCGTCGCCGTGCCGACCGTATACGCCACTTTCGGCGGCAAGCGCGCCATTCTGATGCAGTTGCTCGATGAGATGGAGAAGGCCGCCGATGCCCCGGCCTTGGTGGAACTCCTCAAAAATCGCGCCGGCGACGAACGCGCGCGCCTCCGCGCCTTTACCGATTTCTCGGTCCGCCTGTTCACGGAAGACAATGACTTGATTCGCATCGCCATGCTCGCCGGCGCCGCCGATCCCGACGTGGCGGTCTTATGGGAGACCGGAGATGCCCGCCGCTTGGCAGCCTGCCGCGCCGTTCTCGAGGGCTGCGAGCAGCGCGGCCTTCTCCGCGAAGGCCTCACCGAAGCCCGCGCCGTCGATATCCTTTGGGCTCTTGCGAGCGCCGAGTTTTACGGAATGTTCGTCCGCGGCCGCCAGTGGACTCCGGCACAATTCGCCGATTGGCTCTACCAATTGGCTGCCGAGCAACTATTTCGCGCATCACCTCAGCCCCGCGCTTAAAGCGTCTCTGTGAAAACCCCGCGCTCACGCGACAGGCCATCTGAAAGGCTGCCACCTCGTTTCAAACAGCTTCTCAGCCGCGCCCGTAAGGGCGGGGGTCGCTGATCGAGCTCTCACACAGACTCTTAAAGCGCGGGGTTATCGCTGCGCCGTCACTTGGCCACGAAGTGCTGCTGGTCTTTCTCGTTCTCCAGGCAGATGTAATCCAGCAGATCCGTATCCAGCCGCAGCTCCTGGTGCAACGTGACCGTCCACGCCGATGTGTACGCCTTCGGATCGTTCACCGTGATCTCGATCTCCAGCTTGCCGTAACTGCCCCGCCGGAATCGCTCCGTGATCGTGCCCGATTCCGTCAGCGGGCTCCCCTTCCGGTCGAGCCACGTCCCGTCGCGAAATCCGCTCGTCGTCACCACCAGCCGCTCGCCGTCCCACTTGCCCGTGGAATACCCGTTCCAGGTCGGTTGTGGATCCTCGGGGAGCGGCCGCCCGTCCGTGAAAATCTGCCGGTACATCGCATTGCGCTCGTTCAGAATCAGCACCAGCCCCGGCGTCTGTACGATCTTCCGGTACAGCGGATCCGTGTGCAGCTTCAAGATGCCGCCCGGCAGGCAATGCGCTGTCGGATCGTCCTGCCCGCGCCGTTCGCCCCGTTGCTTGATGAGTTCGGCCGCCCACGGCTGATACGGAACGCCTCCCTTCAGCCCCCAGCCGATATCCCAGAATTCTTGCGGTGTCAGCATGTCGTCGCAGTTGAACGGCGGGCACGGCCGGTTCTCCTCATCCACCCAGATGCCCGACAAATCCGGCTTGCCATCCGTGGCTCGCGGCGCCGGCGCGCTCAGATTCGGCTTGCCATTCGCAAGCTTCGGCACGCCGGCCGTCGGATGCCCCAGCCATTGCGCCCCGGCCGGCATCACCGTCAAAACCGAAAATACCAGGATCGCCGCATTCCTCATATCACGTGATAATACCCGCCCCGCTCCAGAACTTCCACCGGAATCCCGAACAAATGCGACAGCGTCTCGGAGTGAAACACCTGGTCCTTCGGCCCGTCGCAGAAAATCCGTCCGTTCCGGATCAGCACCACGCGCCCCATCTCCGGAATGATATCCGGCAGATGATGCGTCACCATGATCAGGCTGATCCCCGCCCGCGCCAGCTTGCGCAAGATCTCCCGCAGCTCGTGCGTCGCGTGCAAGTCTAGGCTGGTCGTCGGCTCATCCAGCACCAGCGCTTGCGGATCGTGCACTAGCGCGCGGCCGATCAGGATCCGTCGCGCCTCACCAGACGACAGTTCGTTGGTGCTCCGCTCCGCCAGGTGCGAGATCTCGAGCAGCTCCATCACCTCGCGCGCCTTCTTCTGCATCTCCGGCGTCACCTTGTGATTCGGCCAGATCCCCACGCTCCCAAAGAATCCCGAAAGTACGATCTCGTACCCCGAGTAATCCCGGTTGCACATCTGCATCCAGTCGTTCGACACCAGTCCCAAATGGTTCCGCAGCTCGAACAGGTGCCAGCGGTCGCGCCCCAGGATCCGCAGCGACCACCGCTCCGGCTTCAGCAACGGATACAGCTCCCGAGAAATGACTTTGATCAGCGTCGATTTCCCCGACCCGTTCGGCCCCAGGATCGCCACATGCTCCCCTTGCGCGATCGAAAGCGTGATGCCGTCGAGAACCACACGCTCCCCCCGTTGAATCGTGACATTCTCGAACTGGATCAGCGGAACCGGCATCATTCCATTGTAGTGGCCGCCATTCCAGCCCCGCCGCGTCAGCGTCTGTGCGAAAACTCGGCCACCGACACCGCCCTCACGGGCGCGGCTGAGTAACTGTTTGAAGCGACTATGGCAGCCGTCCAGCCCCGTCGCGTGAGCGCGGGGTTTTCACGCAGACGCGTCAGCGCGGGGGCCTCGCACAGTCTCGTCACCGAGCGGCCTTGCTATACTCCTCTTCGATGAAACCCGATTCCCCGAAAGACACCTCCCGCCGCGCACTCCTCAAGATGGTCCCCGCGCCGCTCGGCCTCCCGCTGCTTGCCCAAAACCAGCCCTCCACCGCGCGCCCCTTCCGCGTCAACATCCCCCAGGCCGCCATCCGCCGCATCCTCACTCGCGTCCGCGAAGCCCGCTGGCCCGACAAGCTCGACGCCGCCGACTGGCGTTACGGCGCGAACTGGGATTACATGAAGGCGCTCGCCGAATATTGGGCCACGCGCTACGACTGGAAAAAAGCGGAAGCGAGCCTGAACCGCTACCCGCAGTTCGTCGCCCCCGTCGAGGATTACCAGATTCACTTCTACCACGTGCCCGGCAAAGGCCCCCGTCCGATCCCGCTGATCCTCACGCATGGCTGGCCGGGCTCCGTCTTCGAGTTTCTCGAAGCCATCGGTCCGCTCGCCGACCCCGCCGCTCACGGTGGCTCACCCGCGGATGCTTTCGATGTAGTGGTCCCGTCGCTCCCCGGCTTCGGCTTCTCTTCCAAACCCAAAGGAAAGCCGATCGGCCCGCCCACCACCGCCCGCCTCTGGCACACTCTTATGACGCGTGTTCTCGGCTACTCGAAATACGGCGCGCAAGGCGGCGATTGGGGTCAGGCCGTTACCCTGCAGCTCGCCCAACAATTCCCCGATTCCCTCACCGGCATCCATCTCAACGCCGCTGGTGGTGCCTTGGCCCCCGATGCCGAGCCCACGGAAGAAGAGCGGGCCTGGCAGCGCGCTTCCGGCGCCGCCCGCGCCACCGAGATCGACTACTTCAACGAGCAGATGCACAAGCCCCAGACGGTTGCCTTTGCGCTCTCCGACAACCCGCTCGGCGCCGCCGCTTGGATCGTCGAAAAAATGAAAGGCTGGAGCGACTCCACGGATGACCTCGATCGCACATTCACCAAGGACCAGGTCCTCACCAACATCATGATTTACCTGGTCACCGATACCGCCGGCACAGGCGTCTGGTTTTATCGCGGCAACGCCGACGATGCCGCCCCGCCCCGCCGCGGCAAACTCCCCGTCCCCACGGGTTTCGCTGCCTTCCCGCGCGAGATGCCCTATCTGCAGCCCCCGCGCAGCGTGCTGGAGCGCAATCTCAATCTCGTCCACTACGCCAAAATGTCCAAAGGCGGCCACTTCGCCTGTCTCGAACAGCCCCAACTCTTCGTCGAAGACGTCCGCGCATTTTTTCGCACAGTGCGAAGCTAATTCACCCACCAGTTGCTGGATGCTGCGCACCCGGACCGTCTTGCGCTGCATCCAACTACCGAGTAGTGGTGTGATCTGCAGGCGTGGGCAGCGCCGCTGGTTTTGCCGCCGTCGGCAATAAAGGAGGCCTCATGAAATCAACGAAGCATGTGATTCTGGGCGGCGGTATGGTGGCCGGCTACTGCGCCCAGGAACTGGTCGAGCGCGGCTTGAAACCCGGTGAGCTTGTCATCGTTTCCGGCGATTCCTCGGTCCCCTACGAGCGGCCGCCGCTCTCCAAAAGCTTTCTCGCCGGCAAGGACTCGGAAGAAAACATCCGCATTAACATCGAAGGGTTTTATCCGGCGCACGGCATTGACCTGAAGCTCCGCACCGAGGCGGGAGCGGTCGACTCCGGACGCAAGGTCGTCCACCTCCGTTCCGGCGAGGAGTTGTTCTTTGAGAATCTCGTGATCGCGACCGGTGCCCGCGTCCGCAAGCTGAATGTTTCGGGTGCCGATTTGCCCGGCCTACACTACCTCCGCTCGCTCGACGACGCCAAACGCATTCAAGCTCACGCGCAGAACGCCAGGCGCGCCGCTGTGATCGGCGGCGGTTTCATCGCCATGGAAGTGGCTTCCGTCCTCGCTCAGAAAGGCCTCGAGACTACGATGATCGTGCGCGAAGACCGCATCTGGTCCCGCTTGTTTACCCCGGCTATGTCCCGTTTCTTCGAGAACTACTATTCCGCTCGCGGCGTCTGTTTCGTCAAGCAGGCCCGCGTCGAAGCTCTGCAAGGTAGCGCAGCCGTCGAGTCGGTTTCTTTGCGGAATGAGCGCCCGGTCCCCTGCGATCTCGTGGTTGCCGGCGTCGGCGTCCAGCCTGTGACCGATCCCGTAGCCGTGGGCCGCATCGAAGTGACCGACGGCGTGGTGGTCAACGAGTACCTCGAAACCGCCGTTCCTGGTATCTTTGCCGCCGGCGACATCGCCAATTACCGCGACACTCTCTTCGATACGCGCCGCCGCGTCGAACACTGGGATAACGCCGTTTCCCAAGGCCGCCATGCCGCGCGTCTGCTCTCTGGCGACCGCGCGCCCTTTGTCCATGTCCCTTACTTCTTTTCCGACGTCTTTGACCTCTCCTACGAATTCTGGGGCGATCCGCGCGGCGCGGATGCCGTTATCGAGCGCGGCGATCTCGCCACCAACAGTTTCAGTGTCTGGTGGCTCTCCAAGGGCCGTCTGCTTGCCGCCTTCGCCATGAACCGCTCCGACGAAGAGCGCAGCGCAGCCCCCCGCTGGATCGAATCGAAGCAGCCCGTGGATGCGGCCAAACTCAAGTCCGCCGCCTCCGTTCTCGATGCCGAACCCTTGAAAACCAGCAAAGCCGGCTAGTGCAAAGGCTCAGCCCGGTTTCACAACGCGGACAGCAGCCGCCCGCCATCCACCACCAGCGTCTGCCCCGTCATAAACGACGACTTGTCGCTGGCCAGTAGCACCGCTACTTCTGCAATCTCCATCGGCTGCCCCAGGTGCCGGATCGGCTGCCCTTCAATCCGTTTTTCCCGCCGCTCCTCGTCTTTCCAGTAATACTCGCTCAGCGCTGTTTGAATTAGCCCCGGCGCGATACAATTGACGCGCACTCCTTTCGGCCCCAGCT
>Ga0126371_10003029_pt1 | contig 14625 bp, 11 predicted proteins | sample PanSoiMetaPlot_4_FD_110145 | JGI IMG/M metagenome (GOLD analysis project Ga0126371, IMG submission 110145) | Tropical forest soil microbial communities from Panama - MetaG Plot_4 | ecosystem: Environmental > Terrestrial > Soil > Tropical forest > Bulk soil | place: Panama | collected 2016-02-17 | reverse complement strand
CGTGAACACCTGCAGCGAGAAGTGGGTGGTGGCGAGCCGCGTCTCGCTCGAGCTCGCCAACATCCATCCGCGCCCGCCGGCGGTGCGCGTGTTCGACGCCGGCGTCGGCGACGGCAGCGTTCTCGCCCGCGTGATGCGCTCGATGCACGACCGCTTCCCGACCATGCCGTTCTACGTGGTGGGCAAGGAGATCAGCCTCGAGGACATCCGCCTCACCCTGCAGAAGATGGCCGACCGATTCGTCGAGCATCCGACGACCGCGCTGGTGCTGACCAATCTCGCCTACGCCGATGCGCCCTGGCTGCACGTCAAATCCATGTCCGCGGCCTCGAGCATGGTGTGGCACGAGGTGCCGCTCACCGGCACCACGGCGCACCGCTTCGAGGCGCAGATCACCGACCTCGAGCCGTTCCTGGCGGAGAACTGGAAGGCCGGCGTGAGCCCGAAGACCGGCAACCCGGTGTACGAGCGGCCGGTCGTGCTGGTGATCTACCGCGACGACCACAAGTTCCTGCTCGACCCGATCCTGCCGCGGCCGGGCGGCACCATGGCGAGCTACGACCTGGTGATCGCGTCGCAGCCCTACCGGGCGCGCGCCTCGCTCGACTTCAAGGCCAGGCGGGTGATCGCCCCGCTCGCCCGCGCGCTCGGGCCGGGCGGGCGGCTGATCGCGATCCATTCGCACGGCAACGACCCGGGCCAGGAGATCATCCGCAAGGTCTGGGCGGGCGACAGTCCGTTCATCCATGACCGCCATCAGATCATGAAGGCGGTGAAGCAGGAGCTGGGCGCGTCTGGGCGCGAGCTCAACTTCAACGCCTACGCCGACAACCGCTCGCTCTTCCGCTACGACATGCACACGCTGCCGTCGGAAGTGTCGGAATCGATCGGCACCTCGACGCTGTTCGCCGCCTGGAACGCGGCGATCTACGTTTCGCAGGTGGAGGACGACCGGCTCGAGCTGGTGCACGGCGCGCAGACCTATCTCGACGCGACGCGCGAGGTGCTGCGCCGCCACGGCGGCCTGTGGTTCTGGGACGAGTCCTACGTGATCTCGCGGAGGCGCGAATGAGCACGGCTGTCACGGCGCGCGCCGTGTCCCACGCCCCGCCGCTGGTGCCGCCCGCCGAGCCGGGAGAGGCCGCGCGCATCGTCGAGTTCATGCGCGGCGCGAGCCTCGAGGCGACGCGGCCATCCGAGGCCGAGATCGCGGCGCTCGCCGCCGTCGCGGCGCCGGGAACGCCGATCTACGTCAGCGCGGTGCCGTCGCGTCCGGCCGCGGAGCAGATCGCCATCGCCAGGCGCCTGCACGCGCGCGGCTTCGAGCCGGTGCCGCATGTCGCGGCGCGCAACTTCACCGGCGCCAGAGCGCTGGACGATTATCTCGCCCGCATGGTCGAGGAGGCGGGTGTGCGGCGCCTGCTGGTGATCGGCGGCGACCGCGACGCGCCGGCCGGCGGCTTCCACCACGCGATCGAGGTGATCGAGAGTGGGCTGCCGCAGAGCCGCGGCATCCGCGAGATCGGCATCGCCGGCTATCCGGAAGACCATCCGCGCGTCGCGGCGGCCGAGATCGACCGCATGCTGGCGGCGAAGATCGAGGCCGCGGCGGCGACCGGGCTCGCGGTGCACATCGTCACCCAGTTCGCGTTCTCGCCCGAGCCGATCCTCGTCTACGTGGCGCGCCTGCGCGAGCGCGGCATCGAGCAGCCGATCCGCATCGGCGTCGCCGGCCCGGCCTCGGTCGCGACGCTGCTGCGTTACGCGGCGATCTGCGGCGTCGCGGCGTCCGCGCGCGCGCTCGCCCGCAACGCCGGGCTCGCCAAGCACCTGTTCGGCCGGACCGCGCCCGACGCGATCATCCGCGCGCTCGCCGGCGCGCAGCTCGGCGACGTCGCGCCGCACGTGTTCAGCTTCGGCGGGCTGGGCGCGACCGCGCGCTGGACCGCCGCGGTGGCGGCCGGCCGCATCTCGCTCGACCGCGCGGGTGGGTTCAGAGTCGATCCGCCGGAGGATGGGCGAGTGGCGAATGGCGAATAGCGAGTAGCGGCGGCCTCTTCTACTCGCTATTCGCTCACTCTTGCCTTGCACCCTCCCCCATTCTCCCTAAAGTCATTTTCCCCGCCTTCGTCCCATCCCACGAGGCCACATGGGCGTTCGCTATTTTGGCGCGGCGGTGCCGCGGATCGAGGACCCGGAGCTCGTCGCCGGGCGCGGCCGATATCTCGACGACATCGCGCTGCCCGGCATGCTGCATGCCTGCTTCGTCCGCTCGGCGCACGCGCACGCGCGCATCAGGGGGATCGACGTTGTGGCGGCATCCGCGCTGCCAGGCGTCGTCGCGGTGCTGACCGCGGCCGATCTCGGTGTCGCCGGCAAGCCGATGCCGCAGTTCGCGCCGTCGCCGCTGATCGCGCAGAACCGCACCCAGCACGTGCTGGCGGCGCAGGCCGTGCACTACGTCGGCGACGCGATCGCCATCGTGGCGGCGGAAACGCGCGCGATCGCCGAGGATGCGGCGAGCCTCGTCGCGGTCGACTACGAGCCGCTGGCGCCGGTCGCCGATCTCGCGACCGCGCTCGAGCCTGGCGCGCCGAAGGCGCACGCGGGCGCGCCCGACAACCGCGCCGCCACGCTGCGCGGAAAATTCGGCGACATCGACCAGGTCTTCGCCCGCGCCGCCCACGTGTTTCGCGAGCGCATCGTGCAGCACCGCGGCGGCTGCCACGCGATGGAATGCCGCGGCGTGATCGGCGCCGAGGATCCGATCGCCCGCCAGCTCGTGCTGTGGAGCTCGACCCAGGCGCCCTACATGGTGCGCCGCATGCTGGCGCAGTTCCTCGGCACCGACGAGAGCCGGTTTCGCGCGATCGCGCCGCATGTGGGCGGCGGGTTCGGGCCGAAGGCCGGCGTCTATGCGGAGGAATTCGCCATCGCGCTCGCCGCCATGAAGCTCGGCCGCCCGGTCAAATGGGTGGAGGACCGGCGCGAGCATTTCCTCTCGACCACGCAGCAGCGCGACGAGATCTGGGACCTCGAGGTCGCGGCCGACCAGAACGGCCGCATGCTCGGCGTGCGCGGCCGCTGCCTGCACGACAACGGTGCCTACCTGCCCTACGGATTGATCCTGCCGTTCACCCTGCTCGGACCGCTGCCCGGCCCTTATGCGCTGGAAGCGATCGACGTCAGCCTCGAGGTCGTGTTCACCAACAAGGTGCCGACCACTCCGATCCGCGGCGCCGGGCGTCCGAATGCGGCGTTCGTGCTGGAGCGCCTCGCCGACAGCGTCGCGCGCAATATGCGGCTCGACCGCGCCGAGGTACGGCGGCGCAGCTTTGTCGCCAAGGACCAGTTTCCCTACGCGACCGGCGCAAAGGCGCGCGACGGCTCGGCCGTCACCTACGACAGCGGCGATTATCACGCCTGCCTCGACACCGCGATGGACCGCGTGCGCGATTTTGCCGAGCGCCGCGACGCCGCGCGGGCGCGGGGAAAATATCTCGGGCTCGGCATCGCGAGCTACGTCGAGGACACCGGCCTCGGGCCATACGAGGGCGCGCAGGTCGCGGTCGAGCCGAACGGCAAGGTGGTCATCACGACCGGCGCGGCGTCGCAGGGCCAGGGCCAGGCGACCATCTTCGCGCAGATCGCCGCCGACATCCTCGGCGTGCCGATCGAGCTGGTGAGCGTGGTCTCGGCCGATACCGCCCGCTTCCCGCGCGGCATCGGCACCATCGGCAGCCGCATCGCGGTGCGCGGCGGCTCGTCGGTGCACATCGCGGCGACGCGGGTGAAGGAGAAGGCGATCAAAGTGGCGGCGGAGATGCTCGAGGCGGGCGAAGCCGACCTCGCGCTGGAGGACGGGCGCGTGCGCGTCGCCGGCACCGACCGCTCGGCGGGCTTGGGCGAGATCGCGACACGGCTCGCCGGGTTCTCCGGCGTCGCGCCACCGAAGGATGTCGAGCCCGGCCTTTCGGCTGAAGGCTATTTCCAGGGTGGCGGGCTCTGTTTCGCCAACGGCTCGAACGTGTGCGAGGTCGAGGTCGACTTGGGCACCGGCGAGGTGAAGCTCCTGCGCTACGTGGTGGCGCACGACTGCGGAAAACTGATCAATCCGCTGCTGGTCGACGGCCAGATCCAGGGCGGCGTGGTGCACGGCGTCGGCAATGCGCTGCACGAGCACATGGGCTTCGACGCTGAGGCGCAGCCAGTGACGACGAACTACGCCGACTACCTGCTGCCGGTCGCGACCGATTTTCCGCCGATCGAAGTGGTCCACCTCGAGACGCCCTCGCCGCTCAACCCGATCGGCGTCAAGGGCGCCGGCGAAGGCGGCACCATCCCCGCGACCGCGTGCGTGATCTCGGCCGTCGAGGACGCGCTGGCGGAGTTCGGCGTGACCCTCAACGAGCACCCGGTGTCGCCGCAGAGGTTGGTGGAGTTGATCCAGAAAGCCAAGAAGTAGGCGCCTGCGCCCTCTCCCCCGCTTGCGGGGGAGAGCCGGAGAGGGGGAAGCCGCTTGCTCCGTGCTTGTGGCTTCCCCCTCCCCACCCTCCCCCGCAAAGCGGGGGAGGGGGCGCAGCCGTTGTGCTCGCGGCCGCTTGTGTCAAGCAATCATTTGGATTATTTTGGATCCAATCTTATCCAACCCTCGGAGCCCGCCCATGACCCACCCCCTCGACCCCCTGGTCAGCGACGAGGCGCCGCTGGTGCGGCCGGCGCCGCGACTCGGCGATCTGGGCGGCAAACGGGTCGGCTTCGTCGACAACAGCAAGGTCAATGCGGACCTCTTTCTGTCCCGCCTGAAGCTTGAGCTCACCGGCCGGTTCGGCGCCCTGCCCGGCCCCGCCATCCGCAAGCTTGCGCCGAAGGACCATCTCAGCGACGCCGATTTCGCCGCGCTCGCCGAATGCGACGCGGTGGTGCAGTGCTTCGGCGACTGCGGCACCTCGACCTCGGTGAGCGTCGCCGACGCGGTCGAGCTGGAGCGGCGCGGCGTGCCGACCGTCACGGTGTTCTCGACCGCGTTCGCCGACGCGGCGCGCAACCAGGCGGCCGGGCGCGGCATGCGCAACCTGCATCTCGTCAAGGTGCCGCATCCCATGCACACGGCGCCGCGCGCCGTCGTGACCGAGCGCGCCGACGCCGCGGTCGACACCATCGTCGAGCGCCTCACCCGCGAGGCCGTCGAGAATGCGACGAACCGCAGCGGCGCGGAGGCCGCGGCAGCCGCCGGCGACGACCAGGAGCTCTTCTTCGCGCGCGGCTGGACCGACGGGCTGCCGGTGGTGACGCCGACCGCCGAGAAGGTCGCGGCCATGATCGCGGCCGGCGGCCGGCCGGCCGAGCAGACGATCGGCCCGATCCCGCCGCGCTGGCGCACCGCGACCATCGAGAAGATCGCCATCAATGCCGTGATGGCGGGCTGCCGGCCGGAGCATTTCCCGGTCGTGCTCAGCGCGATCGAGGCGCTGCTCGAGCCCGACATGCAGCTCTACGGCATCCAGACCGCGACCAACACGACCACGCCGCTGATCATCGTCAACGGCCCGATCGCCGAGGAGCTCGGCATGAACTCGGGCGGCAACCTCTTTGGCGCCGGCGTGCGCGCCAACGCGACCATCGGGCGCGCCGTGCAACTCGTGCTGCGCAACATCGGCGGCGACGTCGCCGGCGAGACCGACATGGCGACGCACGGCCAGCCCGGCAAGTTCACCTTCTGCATAGCCGAGGCCGAGCGCAACAGCCCGTGGACGCCGTTCCACGTCGACGCCGGCTTCGCGCGCCAGGACAGCACCGTCACGGTGATCGGCGCGTCGGCCCCGCAGAACGTCTTCACCTACGGCTGCGAGACCGGGCAGGACATCCTCGAGCACCTGATCGGCGCGATGCTCGGGCTCGGCCACAACAACATCATCTTCCCGACCGGGCCGATGCTGATCCTCAGTCCCGAGCACGCCGGCACGCTCGCGCGCGACGGCATCGGCAAGAAGGACATCCAGCAGGCGGTGTTCGAGCGCGCCCGCATTCCGCTGTCGCGCTTCGTCAAGCGCTCGGTCGACGGCCTCAGGCACCGGCGCGCGCGCTGGTTCGCCGAGGTGGGCGACGCTGGGCACATCGGCGTCGCCGATCGCGCGAGCGACGTGAGCGTCCTTGTCGCAGGCGGCGCCGGCATCCACTCGCTGTTCGTGCCGACGTCGTTCAGCTATCGTCCGGTGACGCGGAAAATCGTGCGCCCGTGAGGCGCGCGCAACAGCGCCGCGCGGACCAACGATCAGCGGGAGGAGCGATGCGAAGCCATGCGTCAACGGCGCTCGCTGCCTGTGCGGCCATAGCCCTTACCCTCGCGGCGCCTGCCCGTGCGATGGACCAGGCCGTGCTCGACGGCGCCAGGCAGGAAGGCAAGCTCGTCGTCTACACCGGCATCGAGCGCGCCGCCGCCCAGGCGGTCGCGAACGCGTTCCAGAAGAAATATCCCTTCATCGCCGCCGAGACCGTGCGCGCCTCGTCGTCGAAGCTCGCCACCCGGCTCGATGCCGAGATCGCGGCCGACCGCGTGCAGGGCGACGTGGTCGAGTTCTCGCTGCTCTATCTCACCACCGCGCTCAAGCAGCGCGGCGAACTCTTGAAATACGACACGCCCGAATACGCGCACTTCCCTACCGCCTATGCGGATCCCGGCTACTGGGCGGCGACCGGCGTAAGCAGCATCATCATCCTGGTGAACAGCCGCCGGGTCGATGCCGCCAACATGCCGCAGAGCTGGTGGGATCTCACCAAGCCATACTGGAAGAACAAGCTCACCATCGACAATCTCGAAGTGTCCGGCACCGGCTACAACTGGCTGGTCGCGCTGGCCAACGATCCGCAACTCGGCTGGAAGTTCATCGAGGCGCTCGGCAAGAACAAACCGGTGCTGGAGCGCGGGCATGCCGGCATGGCGCAGAAGGTCGCGGCCGGCGAATATTTCGCCGCCGCCGAGATGGCCGACTTCCACCTCAAGCTGATCCGCGACGCCGGCGCGCCGGTGCGCGGCATCTGGCCGAAGGAAGGCGTGCCGCGCGAGCCGTGGACGGCGGCGATCCTGCGCCGCGCACCGCATCCGAACGCCGCGCGGCTGTTCATGGACTTTGTCCTCTCGCGTGAGGGCCAGGACCTCTATGTCAAGGAGATGGGCTGGCATTCGGCGCGCACCGACGCAGCGGCGCCCGCCATCGCCGAGGCGCCGGCCGAGCTTGCCACGGTCGATCCGAAGCTCACGCAGGACGAGGCGCTGAAGGTACGCGACGAATACGTCGCCAAGTGGAAGCAGCTGTGGGGACTCGCCGGCGGCCCGGCGAAATGACCGCGTGAGCGCGCCCGAACCCGTGTGGCTCGCGGACCTCTCGTCCGACCGCACCCGTCTGGCTTCCGGCAGACGCCTCGGCAACCGGCTGCGCCAGGCCCTCACGGTCGAGGCGATCGTCTGCGCGGTCGCGGCCGTGCTGCTGGTCTGGCTCGTGCTCTATCCGCTGCTCGTGCTGCTGGTCGGCAGCGTGCGCACCGACCTGCCGATGCGCCCCGGCGTGCTGACGCTCGCCAACTTCATCGCCCTGTTCGCCGATCCGGTCAATCGCGCCGCCATGGTCAACACGGTGGTCAGCTCGGCGCTCGCCACTCTCGTGGCGCTGGTGATCGGGGTCGCGCTCGCCTGGATGACGAGCCGCACCGATATGCCGGGCCGACGCTTCTTCGACAACGCCTTCGTGATCCCCTACTACCTGTCGCCCTTCATCGGCGCGATCGCCTGGACCCTGCTCGCCAATCCGCGCATCGGCTTCATCAACAACGTCTTCACCGAACTCCTCGGCTTCAACGAGGCGCCGCTCGACATCTACAGCGTCACCGGCCTCGTGTTCGTGCTGGCGCTCTACTATTCGCCCATCGTCTTTCTGTTCGTCGCCGGCGCACTGCGCTCGATGGATCCCGCGCTCGAGGAGGCCTCGCGCATCCACGGCGTCGGCCCGCTCGGCACCACCTTGCGCGTGACCCTGCCGGTGGTCTCGCCCGCGATCACCTCGTCGGCGCTCCTCGTCTTCCTCAACGCCGCCGGCCAGTTCGGCATCCCGGCCGTCATCGGCATCCCGATGCACTACGAGGTCATCACCACCCGCATCTGGGTCGGCCTCGGCTACTTCCCGCCGAAATACACCGAGGCCGCCGCCTTCGCGGTGGTGCTGCTCGCGGTCTCGACCGTGATCGTGCTGATCCAGCACCGCATGCTGGCCAACCGTAGCTACGCCACCGTCACTGGCAAAGGCTTCCGCCCCGCCATCACGCCGCTCGGCCGCCTGCGCTGGCTCACCTTCGCGCTGTGTGTCGCCTACGTGCTGCTCAGCATCGTGCTGCCCTACGGCGCGCTCGCCTTCACCTCGTTCCAGCCGTACCTGTCGTTCGCCTTCGATCCCGCCTCGTGGACGCTGACGAAATACGCCGAGGTGCTGTTCGATAACCCGCAGACGCTGCGCGCGACCACCAACAGCCTGATCCTCGGCATCGCCGGCGCGACGATCACCGTCTTCTTCGCCCTGATCGTGAGCTACGTCGTGCAGCGCACGCGGCTCCGCGCGCGCCGCCTGCTCGACTACATGGCGACCCTCCCGGCCGGCGTGCCCGCGGTGGTGTTCGCGGTGGCGCTGCTGTGGAGCTACATCTTCCTGCCCGTGCCGATCTACGGCACTATCTGGATGCTGCTGATCGCCTACATCGCCCACTACATCCCGTTCGGCGTGCGCGCCACGTCGGCCGGCCTCGCGCAGATCGGCCCCGAGCTCGAAGAGAGCTCGCGCCTGCACGGCGAGACCTGGCTCGGCACCATGCGCCGCGTGGTCGTGCCGCTGCTGCGGCCCGCGCTCGCGGTCGGCTGGATCCTGCTGTTCGTCGAGTTCATCCGCTCGCTCAGCCTGTCGATCCTGCTCTACACGCCGGAGAGCGTGGTGATGCCGGTCGTCATCTACGATCTCTACGAGACCGGCGCCTATCCGGCGCTCGCCGCCTTCTCCACCGTGCAGACCGCGATGATCTTCGTCGCGATCTGGGTGGCGAAGAAGGTCGCGCGGCTCGACAGCTTCATGCAGCTCAAATGAACAGGGCCGATCCGATGGACGCGATCACGATCAGCGGCATCAGCAAGCGCTACGGCGACGTCACCGCGCTGCACGAGGTCAGCTTCGCGGTCGGGCGCGGCGAGCTGGTGACCCTGCTCGGCCCGTCGGGCTGCGGCAAGACCACGACCTTGCGCGCCATCGCCGGGCTGGAGAAGCCGGACGGCGGCCGCATCGCGATCGAGGGCCGCGACGTCTTCTCCGCCGCGGACGGCAGCTTCATGCCGCCCGAGAAGCGCGGGCTCGGCATGGTCTTTCAGTCCTACGCGATCTGGCCGCACATGACCGTGTTCCAGAACGTCGCCTACGGCCTGGTGGCGCGGCGGGTGCCGGCGGCGGAGATCCGCCGGCGCGTCGAGGCGACGCTCGCCATGGTGGGCCTCGCCGGGTTCGGCGAGAGGCCGGCGACGCGGCTGAGCGGCGGCCAGCAGCAGCGCGTCGCGCTCGCGCGCAGCCTGGTGGGCGAGCCGCGCGTTCTGTTGCTCGACGAGCCGCTGAGCAATCTCGACGCCAAGCTGCGCGAGCGCATGCGCATCGAGCTCAAGCAGCTGCAGAAGCGCCTCGGCGTCACCGCGGTCTACGTCACCCACGACCAGGCCGAGGCGCTGGCACTGTCCGACCGCATCATCGTGATGGACGGCGGACGCATCGTGCAGCAGGGCGACGGCAAGGAGATCTACCGCAACCCGCGCAGCCGCTTCGTGGTCGATTTCGTCGGCAACGCCAACCTGGTCGACGGCATCGTCGCGGATTTCGACGACGCGACCCGCCGCGTGCGGCTCGTCAGCGAGGGCGGGCTCGAGGTGCAGGGCACGGTTCCGCAAGGCGCCGACGGCAAGATCGGCGCCGGCAAGCGGGCGACGGCGGCGCTGCGGCCGGAGGACATCCGCGTGTCGCTCGACGCGCGGCTCGGCGCCAACGTGTGGGAAGCGAAGGTCACGTCCGACCTCTTCCTCGGCAACGCGCGCGAGCTGCTGCTCGATGCGCACGGGCATGTGCTCAAGGTGCAGGTCGCGAGCGAGCAGCCGCTGCCGCCCGACGGCAAGGTGTGGCTCACGGCCGAGCCGGCCGCGATCCACATCCTGGCGTGAGGGCCGTACCATGGCGCCGCGCAATCGGCTCAAGGATTTCGCCGACGCCCGCACCACCGCCGACGCGGTCTACGAGGCGCTGCGGCGCGCGATCCTCGAGGGCGAGCTTGCGCCCGGCCGGCGGCTGCGCAGCGACGCGCTCGCCGGCGAGCTCGACGTCAGCCGCACCCCGGTGCGCGAGGCGCTGCGCAAGCTCGAGGCCGAGGGTCTGGTCGAGGCATCGCGCTCGGCGCTGGTGGTGCGGCAGCTCACCGAGGAGGACCTCACCGAGATCTTCTACGTGCGCGAGGCGCTCGAAGGCATGGCGGCGCGGCTCGCCGCCGAGAACGCGACGCGCGCCGAGATGGACGAGCTTGCGGCGCTGGTGGAGGACATGGGCGCGGTGGCCGCGCGGGGCGACGTCGCGGGGCTGCGCAAGCTCACCGGCGAATTCCATGCGCTGGTCTGCCGCGCCTCGCACAACCGGCGGCTGATCCGCTCGCTCACCGCGCTGCTCGACCATGCGCGGCAGGCGCAGACCAGCACGCTCTACCTGCCGGGCCGGCCCGCCGAGGCGCTCAAGGAGCACGCCGGCCTCCTGCGCGCGATCGAGCAGCGCGACGCCGACCGGGCCGAGGCGCTCGCGCGCGCACACCGCCGCAAGACGCTGGCGCTGCGCCGCGAGATGCTGCGCGAGCGGGCACGGCAGACCAGGGCGGGCGGGAAGGTGTAGCGGAAGAGCACGGCGCGTGCGCTCCCTCTCCCCCTTCTTCAGGGGGAGAGGGTTGGGGTGAGGGGGTCTATCCGCGAGTCGCTCGCTTGTGGAGGCACCCCTCACCCCGACCCTCTCCCCGCAAGAGCGGGGAGAGGGAGCGCACGCGCCGTGCGTGTCGCTACTGAATCCCCGCGGCCTTCTTCGCCTCGGGCGTCAACTCGAGGATGTGCATCCCGGTGTTGGCGCGGTCGACGATGTAGATGTAGCCGCGCTCGTCGGTCTCCACGTTGTTGCTCTGGATCGCCACCTTGCAGCGGTCCTTGCCGTCGACCTTGACGCAGCGCTTGTCGGTCGCCTCGGTGATCGACGGGATGAAGTAGCCGATCTCCTTGGGATGATACGGATCGCGCACGTCGACGGCGCGCACCCCCGCATTGAAGTAGGTGATGAACGCGACCTTGTTGTAGAAGATCGGCGCCATGCTCTCGTTCGAGGAGTGCGCGCCGAAGCGGCCGCCGCGGTCGCAGAAGTGGCCCGACGCCTCCGGCACCTGGAAGTTCGAGATCACCATCGGGTGCGCCTCGATCGTGACGTCGACGAACCACACCATCTGCCGCGGCTCCTGGCACTCGTTGCGAATCTGCTCGTCGACGATCATGACGATGTCGCGCGTCTGGCCTTCTGCGTCCTTGGCGTTCTCGGCGATCGACATCTTGAGCATCGGGAAGACGGTGTGCGCGCCGTTCCACGGCTGCATGACGAGCTCGCCCACCACCGGATAGCGCAGGTTCTCCGGCGTCGGGTCCTTCGGTCCGTTGAGCAGCTTCTCGCGGTCGACGATCTGCAGCACGCCGCCCTTGTTGGTGCCGTAGCCGAAATAGACGCGGTTGCCCTGCGGCCCGGTCGAGATCGGTCCGTGCAGCTGCTCGGGAATCGCGCCGGTCGCGCCCGGCTGCTGGCCGACCAGGCCGAAGTTGCGGAGCCTCTTCGGATGCGCCGGGTCGCTCAGGTCGTACACCGTGGTCATGCGGCGCACGCGCCAGCCCGGCTCGCCCGACACCAGGTAGGCGATGCCGGTGTCGCATTCCCACCAGTTCTTGTGCGTGTCCTGGAGCCCGTCGATGCGCGCGAGCAGCGACGGATTGGCCGGATCGGTGACGTCCCAGATCTCGTGCGCGTGTTTGCCGAACACGCGCAGCAGGTAGACCTTGTTGGCATCGGCATGCGGCAGCGTCTTGCCGTCGCACACGCGCACCATCTGGGCGCCGCCGTCCTCGTAGTTCCCCTCGGCGCCGGGGATGTGCTTGAGATATTTCGGATGCGCCGGGTCGGTCACGTCGACGATCGAGGTGCCGCTGAATTCCGTCTGGCCGGTCAGCTTGTTCACCGGCTTGGGCACGTCCCGGGTGCCGCCGTGGTGGCCGATGTAGGCGATGTAGCGGTCGCCCTGGTGGTGGATCACGGGCTGGTAGGCGCTGCGCTCCTGCAGGTCGTTGTAGCCGACGAGCCGCATATTCTGCGCTTCCGGCGGCACGCCGATCTTCTGCTGCTGTGCCAGCGCCGGCGCCGCTGCGACCAGCAGCAGCGAAACCATGCACGATGTGCGGATCATTCGTCTCCTCCTCGCCATCGGATCGTTGTCGGCCGACCCGCCCGTTCGCGCCGCAATCTAGCCTATTCATTGCGCCGCGTCATCGAGGGTCGGGCGCCCTCGCGGTGTGTCCGGCGAAGGGCTAGACTCGCGCGCGGGGGTTGCGAGCAAGGAACGCGCGCCATGCATTTCGTCATCCACGCGGTCGACAAGGCGGGCATCATCGAGACGCGCGCCAAGCATTTCCGCGCTCACCGCCTGCACCTCGACGAGTCGCGCAAGCACGGGGTCGAGATCTTCACCGCCGGCTCGCTGGTCGACGAGGACGGCGAGACCCCGGTCGGCAGCCTGTTCGTAATCGAGGCCAAGGACCGCGCCGCCGTCGACGCGTTCACGCGCAGCGATCCCTACCACGTGCACGGCGTGTGGGATCGGGTCGATGTGCACTATTACAGGAAGAAGCGTTGAGGCTCGTGGCCCGGATGGAGGCGCGGATTGCCGAAATCTGGGGCAGTCAGCCCCGCATTCGCCGCTCTCGGTCGTCCAAATCACGCGGACGAAAGGCCTTCGTCTCGCTGCCGCCTTTTGACTCTCCAGGCATAGTCTAAGGAGACGAGGACCAGACTGCCCCAGCAAAGTGTGAACAGATCAGTCGAGCGAATCTTGATCGGGTTCATCAAATAGATCGATGCTGACAAGCCGATGATGGACAACAGGAGATACAGGATCGAGCGAACACGGATCGAACAGATGAGCGACACGATCTTCACGACGGAGGATGCCACCATGTGAAACGTTGCGTACATCGAGACAAGCCACAAGAAACCAATCAAATTGAAGGTAGGATCGTTGAGGGGCTCCCACCCGGCTCTGATTCTGATGACTATGTTGATATTTGCCCCCACCAAGAACGCAGCAGTTGCGATCAGCACGTATCTGACACGATTTTCCCAGACCATGCCGCTCACCTTGCTCCCGTAAGGCTGCGCAGTTTCGCAGGGACCGCCCTTCCCCGCATTTCGCTCCGCTCAATGCGGGCTACAGCGCCGTCCGCAAAATTCCCCGCGCATCCTCGACCGACACCGGGCGCGGCTCCCGGATCCCGAGCGCGGCGACCTGGGTGGCCGCGTCGTCGATCCTGCCGGCATCGAACCCGACATCGCGCAGCCGCTGCGGGATGGGGAACTCCTGCACCATGCGCAGCAGCGCGTCGGCCGGGTCGCCGCTGCCGAGCGCGTCGGCCAGCCGCGCATGCGCGTCGGGCGCCTCGGCAAGGTTGAAGCGCGCGACGTGCGGCAGCAGGATCGCATGCGTCTCGGCATGCGGGAGGCCGTAGCCGCCGAGCACGTGCGCAAGCTTGTGGTGCAGCCCGGTGCCGCCGGTGAGCACCGCGCCGGCGAGCCAGGCGGCAACAAGGCACTCACCGCGCGCGTCGATGTCGGCGCCGTGCGCGACCGCGCGCGGCAGGTGCGCGCCGAAGCGGCGCATCGCCTCGGTCGCGTAGGCGACGGTGACGGGCGTGCGCTCGGGCATCCACAGCCCCTCGACGCAGTGCGCGATCGCGTTCATCGCGCTCGCCGCCGTGACGGCAGCCGGCAGCGCCAGCGTGAGCTCCGGGTCGTAGATGACGGTGCGCGGCGCGACCTTGGTGTCACGGCCGGTGGTCTTGCGGTCGCCGTCGCTGGTGCCCCAGATCGGCGTCGCCTCCGAGCCCGAATAGGTGGTCGGCAGCGCGACGATCGGCAGGGCCGTGTCGCGCGCGATGATCTTGGCGAGCCCGATCGCGGAGCCGCCGCCCGCCGCGACCAGGCCGTCGGCGCGCGCCGCCTGCGCGGCCGCAAGCCCGGCCTCCGCGACCGCGCGCGGCACGTGGATCACGGCCTGCGCATGCAGGCCGGCCGAGCGGCTGCCCAGCAATTCGGCGACGCGGGCGCCGAGCCGCGCGCCGCTGCCCGGCGTCGCGATCACCAGCGCGCGGCCGATGCCGAGCCGCGCCGCCTCGTCGGCGACGCGCGCGATCGCGCCCGCGCCGAAGACGACGCGCTGGGCCGGGGCGTCATGGATGAAGGAGATGGCCATACAAACTCATCCGTCATGGCCGGGCTT
>Ga0126371_10003028_pt1 | contig 14627 bp, 13 predicted proteins | sample PanSoiMetaPlot_4_FD_110145 | JGI IMG/M metagenome (GOLD analysis project Ga0126371, IMG submission 110145) | Tropical forest soil microbial communities from Panama - MetaG Plot_4 | ecosystem: Environmental > Terrestrial > Soil > Tropical forest > Bulk soil | place: Panama | collected 2016-02-17 | reverse complement strand
TCGAGACCCATGGTTTGCCTCCCGGCGTACGCAATCAGAGCAAGACGAACAGGTGGATGTCAGACCCTGCGCACGAACCCTTGCTCGGTGGCCCGCGTATTGCGCACTAATAATAAGACGAGGATCATGCCCACAAACGGAATCAACCCCGCGAGAATCATCAACGGGTCGAATAGATGCGTGCCGGTGGCAAGGCGTGAGTCGGAAAGATGTCCGGCCAGTTCAAAGACGATGATCGTTCCGATCGCCGCTCCCGTGCCGCTCAAGCCGCTGACGGAGGCCACCGACTCCGCGAAAAATAGATCGGAAGGCAAGACGTTGGCGATGGTGGTATAGGAACCGTAACAAAAAGTGGCCAGGGCAAACAATACGGTCAGAGCCGGAAGGTTCACGGTGAAGATGGTGACGACCAATAGAGTCATGCCGATGGCGCCAAACACCACCATGGCCTTGCGCGCTTTCCCGACGGTCCATCCGCGCCGGATCAGCACGCCAGACATCCAGCCTCCAAAAAAGTTGCCCAAATCCGCTCCGACAAAAGGAATCCAGATAGCGATGAGGCCGCTCTTGAGAGAAATGCCTTTGGCGACCAGATAAATGGGAAACCAGTCGGCGATGAAGAAATACACCGGATCGGCAAACGAGCGGCAAATGATGGCGCCCCAGGTTTGCGGCAGCTTCAGCAGGTCGCGCCAGCGTGGGGACCGTCTTCCGGGTGCTCCGTCTTCGCGCTTGTCCGCAAGAATCATGTTGCGTTCGCCTTCACTTATCCGCGGATGTTCTTCGGGGCGGTAGTACAAGCAACGCCAGACGATTAGCCAAAGAAATCCGAGTAAGCCGGGCACAACAAAAGCCGCGCCCCTGCCCCAACGGAAATACAACGGCAAGACGAGAAAAGGGGCAATGGCGCCGCCGATGGAGGAGCCGCTGTCGAACACGGCGGTGGCCAAACCACGTTCCTGTTTGGGAAACCACTCAGAAACCGCCTTTGTGGCGCCCGGCCAATTGCCGGATTCGCCGGCGCCGAGGAGAAAACGAAATCCGAGGAAACCGGAAAAGCCGCGTGCTAGCGGCGTTAAGATGGAAACCAGCGAGTACCAGATCACGGTGAGCGTCAATCCGCGTTTGGTGCCCAGGCGATCCATGATTCTGCCGCACACGGTTTGCCCGATGGAGTAGGCAACGCGAAAGGCCACAACGATGTTGGCGTAGTCCGCGTTGGTCCAGTGATAGTCCTGCTTGAAATAGGGCGCGAGCAGCGACAGAGTCTGGCGGTCAATATAGTTGATGACCGTGGAGAGAAACAGGAGCCCCGCAATCCACCAGCGCAGCGAAGGGATCGCGCGCCGGCCGCTGGGGCCGGCAGGCGTGGAAAAAGTCCGCGGCCCGCTCGCCATTTCTTCAGGCCGTCGCGGCCAACGCCGACAGGGTCGCGGGACTCAGCAGCGCCGCCGATTCAAGATCCAGATAAATTGTGGCGTTCGCGTGCGTGCGCAAGATGGAAGACGGCGCCATGGGACTGATGGGTCTGTCAAAGCACGCTTTGATGGCCTGGGCTTTCTTGGGCCCGGGGACGATGGCGAGAATTTCTTTGGACTTGAGAACCTGCTTTACGGACATCGAGATAGCTTGCTTCGGGACCGCATCGATGCTTGCGAACCATCCTTCGCCGACCTGCTGCTGGCGGCAAGCCTGGTCCAGATTTACAACGATGAAGGGGTCCTCGATTTCAAAATCGGCCGGAGGATCGTTGAAAGCCAGGTGACCGTTTTCGCCGATGCCGACGAAGGCTACATCGATTGGCGCAGTGCTAATGGCTTCGTTTGTTTGGCGAATCACTTCCACGGGATCCTTTTCGCCATCCAGGAAATGAAAGTTGGCGATTCCGGTTTTTGAGATCAAGCGATCCTGCAGGAATTTGCAGAAACTTGCGGGGTGCGATTTGGGGAGGCCGATGTATTCGTCGAGATGGAACAATTCGACCTTCTTCCAATCGATGCCGGGCGTGGCCGTTAGCGCTTCCAGAAATTCAAACTGCGAAGCCGCGCTGGCTCCGATGATACGCGCGTTATCCTTCCCCGCAATGGCACGCTGGATCGCGGCGGCAGCTTGCGCTGCGGCCGCCTTGCCCAGGGAATCCCTTCCTTCGAGCACTCGTATCAGCATGGGCGGCTCCTTTTCCACTGGATGAAAATAGAAGAAGGTTGTTAAATCGGTTTAAAACCTTGACATCATACCAGCATGCATGGTGTTCTTTCGGGGGAATTTACAGGATGAAAGGCGAGCACGGCCTGGATTCGCCATCCAACCACCGGCCGGCACCGCATGGGAAAACCAAGAACATACCGAACAGACCGCCTTGGCGGGGCGATTTCGCGTGTCATGTGCGCTTCCTTGCTTTTACTTGCGATGGTGCTGCTGCCAGGAGGGTTGACCGCGCAAACCATCCGCGTGGACGCCACACCGAGCCATGTGGTGAATTCCTTCAGTCCGCTTTACGCGCTGGGCTCGACGGTAGATCGCGTTCCCAGCAACGCCACCGATGCGTTTTTCAAACCAGAAGCAATCAAACAAATTCTGACGGCTGGTTGGGGCGCCATCAGCTATCGGCAAAACACCGAACTTTTCGTGCAAGCGTGGCATTGGAATCCCAAGGGCAAGTGGAGCGATCCGGCAGGGAAAGGCTATTTCACCGGCGACGCCGATCCCACGGAAATGATTCGGCACTCCTACGGATACTCTTTGCCACATCGCGGGTTCACGCGCAACGGCGGCAGCGAGGATGACGGCTACTCACGATTGAATGACGGGGATTTGAACACCTACTGGAAGAGCAATCCGTATCTCACAAAATTGTTTACGCACGAAGACGATGCTCTCCATCCGCAGTGGGTGGTGATTGACATGGAAGCAAGCCATCCGGTCAATGCCATACGCATCGCTTGGGCGGAACCCCACGCGAAAAGTTACCAGGTGCAATATTGGGTGGGCACGGGCGACGCGATGGATGAGCAAGGCTCGGGCGATTGGAAGACGTTTCCTTCTGGCGCCGTGACTGACGGCAAGGGCGGCACCGCAACCTTGCGGCTGGACGTTCAACCGGGCCAGGTTCGCTATGTGCGCATTTTGATGACGCAATCTTCGAATACCTGCGACACGCACGGCTCGAGCGATGCTCGCAACTGTGTTGGGTACGCCATTAAGGAACTTTACCTGGGCACGCTCGACGAAAAACAAGAGTTCAAGGATTTGCTGAAGCATTCTCCCGATCAAAAACAGTCGGCGACCTTTTGCTCATCGGTCGATTCATGGCATCGGGCTTCGGATCTCTACGTGGTGCCGGACCGCATGGAATCGGGCGACCAGCCGGGCTTTGATCTGTTTTATACCAGCGGCATTACGCGCGGCTTGCCGGCGATGATTCCCGTCGCGATGCTTTATGGGACGCCGGAGGATTCGGTCGCGCAGATCGCCTACATCAAGAAACGCGGATATCCCATCGCCATGATCGAAATGGGCGAGGAGCCCGACGGACAATATATGATTCCGGAGGACTATGCTGCGCTGTATCTGCAATGGGCCTCAGCGCTGCATGGACTCGATCCTGGATTGAAGTTGGGTGGGCCGGTGTTCCAGGGTGTCGACGAGGACATCAAGGCCTGGCGCAATGCGGAAGGACAGATGTCCTGGTTCGGGCGCTTCCTTGCTTATCTCAAAATGCACCAGCGCCTGTCGGACCTCTCCTTCATGTCCTTTGAGCACTATCCCTACGACGGCTGCGAAACTCCTTGGGAGAATCTTTACCGCGAACCGCGACTCATTACCCACATCATGCAGGTGTGGCGAGACGACGGGCTGCCTGCGGGCGTGCCGATGTTCAACACGGAGACGAATGCGCACGGCGGCGAAGCGGCGGTTGACGTTTTTGGGGCCTTGTGGCTCGCGGATTCTTTCGCGGGCTTTCTGGCTGCCGGCGGCAAGGGGGTTTTTTATTATCACGACTTGCCGTACTCGCCGGCTCACGCCAATTGCGCCAACAGTTGGGGCACGTATCACATGTTCATGGTGGACAAAAATTATGAGATCGACATGCGCCGAAAGACCTCGCAGTATTTCGCGGCGCAGTTGATTACCCAGGAGTGGGTGCAGCCGGAAGACGCCGAGCACCGGGTGTTTCGCGCGGAAAGTGACGCGAAGGATGCCCCTGGCCATGTGCTAGTAACCGCCTACGCGGTGTTGCGGCCTGACGGACAGTGGTCGCTGCTGCTCATTAATAAGGACCACGACAATGCGCATTCCGTTCGCATTACGTTTAGCGATGCGGATCGCAAAGTGGAGCGCGCATATGTCGGGCAGGTCACGATGGTCACTTTTGGCAAGGACCAATATCGGTGGCACCCAAACCGGAAGCAAGGCTATGCGGAACCGGACGGGCCTGCGGTGACATCGACAATGCAAGCGACGGCAGACGCGATCTATACGCTGCCGTCGGCTTCGGTGACGGTGGTGCGCGGCAAAATTGCGGCGCTGGAGGCGAGCCATTGATTGCCCGCCGAGACCGGATTTCGAAACAGCGATTTATCAAGCGGATGCAAGGCATGGAGGATTCCATAAGCATAGGGATTCGAAAACAACTGACGGCGAGTGTAGCAATGGCCACCCTGTTTTATGCGCTGGTCCCGGCAAAAACAATGTTGCGGCAAGGATGCGCTCTACCGGTTGCCGAAGGCGTTGATTTGTGGGTGCTGCGGGGCCACATCGCCGAATAGATTGATTTAGATCCAGGAGGAGCTTTATGGACTGGAATACGCGACGTGGTTTCTTAGGCAAACTCGCGGTGCTGACCGCTTTCGCTACCGAGGGAACGAAACTTTTTGCGCAGCAGACTCCTGCAGCACCCGCGCCCGGCAGTGCACCGCAAGGAGCACCCGGCGGGGATGCCCCGCGCCGCCCCGGCGGCAGCCACACGCACAACGGCATCTACTATTTTTCAGGCACGGGCGCCAATGATGGTTACCCGAAAGACGACCACGTGGTGGTGACGGATCCGTTCGAAAAGCATGTCACACGGACCATGGACGCGCTCAAAAGATCGGTCGAGCGCGCCGGAAGCAACATGGACAGCCTGATCCATTTGGATGTTTTTATCTGCTTGCCCCACGCCGATAGTGTCGCAATGCCCACGGGCAAGGCGAGGTTCGATGCGCATAAGGCACAGTACGACGCGCTGAACAAGATTTATCAGGTTTATTTCACGCAGGGGAAAACGCCGTCGCGCGCGTGCATGGCGGTGGAATGGATTCCCGGGGATTCGCTGATTGAGATTGTCGGCAGCGCGCTCGTTGTGAATCCGCCGGCACCCGCACCTGAAAAATAGCCTTCGCAAACGACGCCGAAAGGAAATTGCGCATGAATATGGAGTTTGGTTGGAACCGCCGTTCGTTTCTGGCTGCGTTGGGAGCCCTCAGTGGAGGCCTATTTGCCCCGCCCGAGTTTGGCAAAAAGCATAAGCCCTCCGCGCCTGCTCTCGACGGCAACCCCATCATGCCCATTACTTCTGGCCTTGGGTCCACCGGCGACATTTACGCCGAGCTGAGCGTGACGCCGCTGATCAATATCAATGGCACGCTGACGGTGATCGGCGGTTCGGTGATGCGGCCGGAAGTGATGGAACTGATGCGGAGGGGCAACGAGCACTTCGTGCTAATCGACGAGCTCGAAGTCGCCGCCGGCAAGTTCATCGCGAAACTTTGCAAATCTCCCGCAGGCTATACGGGCCTGGTAACGGCAGGGGCGGCCGCGGCCATGGTCGTCGGATATGCCGGGATGATGACGGAAGACCTCGAACCGCGCATGCGCGATATTCCCGATGTCAGCAAATTCCCCAGAAATGAAGTCATCATCCAGAAGAGCCATCGCTATCCGTTCGACCACCAGATCCGGCAGACCGGCGCGAAGTTGATGGAAGTGGAGACGCGCGAAGAGATGATCGCTGCAGTCAATCCGAAGACCCTGGCGATTCACTTCACCAACATTCTCTCGGACAAAGGGAAAGTCAGCGGGCCGGAGACGATTGCCATCGCCAAGGAGCACAACCTCTACACGTTCAACGATGCTGCCGCCGACGTGCCGCCGAAAGAGCGGCTGTGGGAATATCCCGCGCAGGGTTGGGACATGGTCACCTTCAGCGGCGGCAAGGATATCCGCGGGCCGCAAGCATCGGGCCTCCTCATCGGCAAGGAAAATCTGATCCGCTACGCCTTGTTGAACATGAGCCCGCAGGAGGACCGCATCGGACGCTGCTGCAAGATTGGCAAAGAAACGATCTTCGGTTTTCTCAAAGCGCTCGAACTCTTCGTCAACGAAGACTGGGATGCATCGTTGAAGACCTACGACGAACGCGCGCAAGTGATTACCGATGCGGTGAAAAAGTTTGGAGTGACGGCACTTCCCCGGCAGTTCAATCCGCAAGCGCTCGGCAATGTGACTCCGCGTTACAGTTGGCAGATTGATCCCGCCAGGCTCAACATCACCGGGCCCGAGGTTATGCAGAAGTTGGCCGATACCCGGCCTGTCGGGATCGGCAGCATGGGCGCCGGTGCGAGCGGGATGCGGGGGCGGAATCCTGAAGCCGCGGCCGGCGACAACTTCAAGGAAAATCGCCGTCCGGCTCGCGACCCGCACACATTCGGTTTTCCTATGTGGCAACTGAAGTCCGGCGAAGAGAAGCTTATCGCCGACCGCCTGGTGGAGATCTTCAGCGCGGCGCCGAAAGCCTAGAGTTTGCCTCGTTAGAATTCAAGAAAAAAGCAGATTCCTCGGGCAAACACCCACCCTCGGAATGACAAATTGGAGCCTTTTTCTCGCAAGATTGTGAAGCCGTGCCCTCCCGAGCCTTTGCGAGATAGCAGGTGGCTTCTGGCGTTTTGCTTACTTCGCTTTATTGCCGCCGGGAAGGTAGGGAACGAAACCGCGGGCTTTGGTACGCAATTTGTAGACGGAAGTTGTCGCGGTGATGTAGAGCGTGCCGTAATCGGCGTCGCCCCAGTTAAGGTTCGCTGGTTGTTCGGGCATCTCGATGGTTCCGAGATGATGACCCTCCGCATCCCACACCCAAATACCTTTCGGGCCGGTCACGTAGAGATTGCCCGCTTGGTCCACGCGCATGCCGTCCGGCACGCCTTCATGCGGGCCGCCTTGTTCCGTACCGAAAATCTTGCCGTTGGTCAGCGAGCCATCGGGAGCAACATTGTAGACCCGGATGTTGCGCTGCTTGGAATCGTCCACGTAGAAGCGTTTGCCATCCGGAGAGAAAGCCAACCCGTTCGGCTGAGTCAGCTCCTTCGTGAGGAGGCGGACGTGGCCCTTATCGTCGAGACGATAGACACCCTGATAGGGAATTTCCTGCGTTTCACCTTTCACCAGGTCCAGAGTTGGGTCGGTGAAGTAGAGCGCGCCGTCGGGACCGACGATGACGTCGTTGGGGCTGTTAAACTCCTTGCCTTCAAACTTGTCGGCAAGGATGGTGTATTTGCCGTCCGGCGTAACGCTGATGATGGCACGGAGCACGCTCGCACAATCGATCAGGCGACCCTGGCGGTCATAGGTGTTTCCGTCTGGGTCGCCCAGTGAAATTACCTCCTCCTTGCGGCCGTCAGCGAACACTTTGAAGATTTTGTTCTGGTCTTCATCGCTGACGTAAAGGAAGCCGCGTTCGTCCCACACGGGGCCTTCGGTGAATCCCAGTCCGCTGGCAACGCGCGTCAGAGACGCATTTTGATCCACAAGCTCCCAGAATTTCGGGGAGTCCGCCTTGAGGGCAAATTGCCTGGAAGGAGCCTGCTGCGGCTGGGCGCGTGGAAGAAAAAAAGCCAAGGTGCAGAGGAGCCAAGGCAGCTTGCTCCCGGGCAGACCCCTAATCTTCATCCTCATCCTCCTGGCTTTTTTCTTTTTTCAAATTTTCTTTGGCGAGGGAATCGAGAAACTTCACCAGGTCGTCGATTTGCGCCGCGGATAGGCGGCTTCCATAGTCCGCGGGCATCGGCGATTCGTTGCGGTAGCTGAGGTTTTTGAGGGCGGACTTGGTCAGAAGATAGAAGAAGCCATCCGGCGTTAAAAGTTGCATTGAAAAATTGTCTTCGTTGCGCGCAATGCCTTCGATGGTGCGGCCATTGGCAAGGGTGGCGACAACGATTCGGTTGCGCAGATCGAGATCACGATTGGGCTGCAAGATAGCGTCGCGGATGGCTCCCGGCCCCCGCGCCTTTGCGTATCCCGTCAGGTCCGAGGCAAAAAATCCACCCTCGCCGCGAGCGGTGTGGCAGCGGGAGCATTCTGCTTGCCCAAAAAACAGTTGTTTTCCGCGCCGGACGTCTCCCGGAAGGTTCTCCGTCTTCGGGTCTCCCTGCAGCGTGCGGAGGTGGGTCAGCAGCCCACGGAGGACGGGGTCGCCCAGGTAGCTGAAAGCGGGCATGGACGTTCGCGGGATGCCGTTCTGGAGAATTTGCAGAAGCTGAGCGTCAGAGAGTTGGCGGACGTTGGGGCGCGTGACGATGTCCGGGGCGCGTTCGCCGCCTTTGCCGTCGAGGCCATGGCAGCCGGCACAATTCGTGGCGAAGGCTTGCTGTGCGGTGGCATCGGTGTTGGCTTTTGAAGGAGAGCGGGAGGGGGCGGCATTCTGAGCGGGGCAAATCGCCGCGACGAGCAGCCAGCAAAGCACGCCGAGGAGCGGAGCTCTCCAGGAGCGGCGCGATTCCCGAATGGCCGGCCGACCTTGGTGTGAAATCGCTCTTCTACTTTCGTCCAATGAAAACAAAACAAAAGCTACCTTTGCGCAACGGTCGCATTCCTACTGTCTATACATCAAGAGGGCGCACCCATGTCAATGCAATTCTTCGCGTAGGCAAGGGCCACATCCAAATAGACCAGGAAAGGCAGAGGGTTTCCAGGTTCGCGGGATGCCCCGGCCCTGAACCTACCGAAGTAGACGAAAAACTTCTTCTTCAAACGATTTAAGAGTAGTGATAGAGTGCTGTTCTTAAATTTGGCCTTGAGGGACGCCATGAATCGTACTCCTCGCATAACACGTTATGTTCTGGCCGGGACCGCGGCAAGCCTGGTGCTGGCCGTCTGCCTGGCGCTCCCGCGGGCCGGATCGCGAGCCGCGCAGCAGAAAGCCTCTGCGGCGCCGTCGCGTGGAGCGGCGGAATCCTTGCTTGATGGTTTTCGACACGTGGAAGTGGCATCCGTCTCCGATGCGGCCGAGCAGATTCTGGGGCACAAGATGTACATGTCGCATCGCATGCAGGCTCAGTCCATCTTTCCGGCGAGGTTTGCCGGATACGCGGTTACGGTCCTGCTGAAGAAGGACGAGGGCAACAAGGATCCGAACGCGCTCGCGGGGATGATGGCCGCGATCGATGGTGGCGCGGAAGATTCCGTCTACGTGATGACCGTGGAAGACGGCGCGGACATCGCCGGCATGGGCGGGCTCATGGGGACAACGATGCACGCTCGCGGGTACGTGGGAGCGGTGGTTGACGGCGGAGTGCGGGATGTGGCGCAGCTCCGGCGGATCGCGTTTCCCGTTTACGCGCTGGGGCCGGTGCCCTCGACTTCCGTGGGGCATTACAAGTTCGGCGGGGCCAACATTCCGTTGTTGTGCGATGGCGTGCAGGTGCAACCCGGTGACATCGTGGCGGCGGATGCGGACGGCGTGGTGGTGGTACCGCGCGCCAAGGCCGAAGAGATTCTTGCGCTGGCGCAGCAAATGGATTTCAAAGAGCACTCGATGTATCCGTTCATTGAAAAGTTCCGGTCGTTGCAGGAAGCGGTCCGCAAGTTCGGAAGAATCTAAAGAGCAGAGAGGCATACCTTGGCCGATTCCGCGAAACGCGACTACAACATTACTTCGGTGCAGCGCTGCCTGCGCCTGCTGAGCCTGTTTGCGCAAGCGGCCGACGGACTTTCCGCAAGCGAAGTGGCGAAGCAGTCCGGCTTGCCCGTCAGCACGGTACACCGGTTTCTGGTGAACCTGGAAAACGCAGGTTTTCTGGCGTACGGCAACAACGAGAAATATCACCTGGGTATTTCCAGTTTTTCGATCGGGCGGGCGGCGCTGGCGCAACTCGATATCCGCAGGCTAAGCCTGCCCTACCTGCAGGAGCTGAACCGCAGAACGCGGGAAACCATTCACTTGACGGTTCGCAACGGCCTTTCCGCGATCTACGTGGAGAAACTGGACTCGCCGGAAAAGCTGCGCATTTTTTCGCATGTCGGCGCTTCGGTGCCTCTCTATTGCACGGCGGTCGGAAAGGTCATGCTCGCGTACATGCACCAGGAAGAGTTGGAAGGAGTGATTCCGCAAATGGAATTCCGCGGGCTGACGGCGAACACGATCGGCGATCCGGCCGAGCTGCGTCGGCATCTGCAGCGGGTGCGCAAGAACGGCTACGCGTTCGACCTCGAGGAACACGAAGCGCACATTCGGTGCGTGGCGGCGCCCATCTGGGATCCCAACGGCGCGGTGAACGCCAGCCTGAGCTTGACTGCCCCGGTGGTGCGCATGGGGTTGCCGCGGTTGCGGCAACTGGCTCCGCTGCTGCAGGAGGCGGGCCTGCGCATTTCCCGGGAGCTGGGTTACCAGGGCGCGGGATATTTGCAAGGCAGAGGCGGCAACGAACGGCAAGTACGCGCAGGACAGGCTTCCGCGCCGCGCACTCGGGCGCAAGCCATCTCTCGCTGACCGGAGAAAAAGTTTTGAAGCAACTCCGTTCGATTCCCGGTGCCGCCGTTTTTTTTGTCTCGCTGGCGTTTTGCGCTTTGCCAGTCGCCGCCCAGGAGAGGCAATGCACGATTCATCCCGTGAGCTACAAAGGATGGAGCGGGCAGGAGATTCGCAACGACTGGGTAACATTGACGATTGTGCCGCGGCTTGGCGGACGCCTGATGCAGGTTGCTTTCGGGCCACACACCTATTTGTTCGTCAACAAGGCTTACGAGGGAAAGTATCTGCCGCCTTTGGCGCCGGGTGCTCCCGGCAAGTGGTACAACTACGGCGGCGACAAAATTTGGCCGCTTCCCGAAGGCAGACAAGACCCGCAGCATTGGCCGGGGCCGATTGCCGACGCGCTGGATGATGGAGACTACGCATTTTCCATTTTGCAGCAGGGCCCCCTGTGCAAAGTGCGGCTCGACGGGCCACCCGACGAGAAAACGGGTCTGCAGTATTCGCGCGAAATCGCATTGCAGGGGGATTCGCCTGAGATTTCCTTTCACGCAGTGATGAAGAATGCCTCGGGACAGCCGATTGAATGGTCCGTGGAGTCGGTGACGCAATACAACACCGCCGATGCAACGGGGCGAAACGCAAGCAGCAGAATTTGGGCGTTCACGCCGGCGAATGAACAGAGCGAATACCCCGGCGGATATTTTATTCAAACGGGCAAGGCTCCACCGTCCGGACTCAGTGTAAAGAACGGATTAATGACTTTGAATTACAGCTTCCTGGAATACGAGCTGTGGTTCGATACGCAACATGGTTGGCTGGCGGTTGCGGATGACGCCACGCAGTTTGCCGTGGTGGAGAGGTTTCGAGTTCAAAAAGACAAACCGTATCCTGGAAAAGCGACAGTCATTTTCTATACCAATGGCAGCGAGCCGCCGGGCGACGATCTCTACTACATGGAAGCGGAGATCGTCAGCCCGATGGTACGGTTGCAGCCCGGCGAGACCTACGCGATGGATACGAGATGGTATCCAACGCGCCTTGGCAAGGAGTTTCTCGCGGTGAGCGATGCGGGCGCGATTGTGGAGCACTTGCGAATTGCAGGCTCAATCGGCGATACGACGCTCACGGGTAACTTCGGCGTTTTCTTCGAAGGGAAAGTGGTGGCGAAGTTTCTGGGCACGGGAGGCAACACGCTGTCTGAAAAGACTTTGAAGGCAGCTAACCCGCTGGAGTCCTTGAAGCTGGCGGAGAAGGTCAGTCTACCAAAGGGCACGAGCCGCGTGGAGCTTCACCTCATCGATGCTCATGCGCGAGATCGCGGCCTGCTGGACGAGGTGACCGTCGCGCCGGGAGGAACCGGTGATTAGCCGGCAAGGCATTTTCCGCGTGGTGGCGCCGGCATTCGCCTTGAGCCTGCTGGCGTATTACGCCAGCGCGCAGGCGAAGGAAGACCTGACGGTAAAAGCCGTGATTGACGTCTCGCACGCGGAACTGACCACGGCGCCTCCGGCGGCGAATTGGCTTTCCTACAACGGTGATTACACGGGGCGCCGGTTTTCCAGCCTGAACCAGATCACGCCCGCCAACGTGAATCAATTGCGCGCGCAGTGGGTTTTTCACGCGCGTGAGTCGGACTCACTGGAAGTAACGCCCGTGGTCGTGAACGGCATTATGTTTGTGACCGCGGCGAATGACGCTTACGCCCTGGATGCGCAAACCGGCCGCGTCATCTGGCATACCTCGCGCCCGATTACCGAAGGATTGATAGATGACGCGTCGCAACACCACAATCGCGGTGTGAGTGTGTGGGGTTCGCGCGTTTACATGAACACGGACAACGCGCACCTGCTGTGCCTGGATGCGCGTTCCGGACACGTGCTTTGGGATGTTGCGTACGCGGACTGGAGCAAGAATTACGGGGCCACGAGCGCGCCGCTGGTTGTGAAAGGAAAGATCATTGTGGGAACCTCCGGCGGCGATGATGGCGTGCGCGGGTTCATCGCGGCATACGATGCCATCACGGGCAAACTCGCCTGGCGATTCTGGACGATTCCGGGGCCGGGCGAATTTGGTTCGGAAAGCTGGCCGGGCGACAGCTATTTGCTGGGCGGCGGCACGACATGGATGCCGGGCACGTACGACCCGGACCTCAATACGCTGTATTGGGGCACCAGTAATCCTTCGCCGGATTTTTCGGGAGAGACGCGGCCCGGCGATGATTTGTACACCAGCAGCCTGGTGGCGCTCGATCCAGACACCGGTAAGCTGAAATGGTATTTCCAGTTCACGCCGCACGATCTGTATGACTATGACGCGACGGAAACCGCGGTGCTGGTGGATGCCGAGTACAAAGGCAAGCCGCGAAAACTGATTCTCGAGGCCAATCGCAACGGTTTCGTGTACGTGCTGGATCGCGTAACGGGCGAATTTCTTTCCGCAACGCGGTTTGTGGAGAAACTCAATTGGGCAAAAGGAATTGACGGCAAGGGCCGGCCGATCCTGGACGAGAATAGCGCCAAGCCGACGCCCCAAGGGTCTCTCGTGTGTCCCGGCTTTGCCGGAGCCACGAACTGGTTTGCGCCTTCCTACAACCCGGAAACGCGTTCTCTTTATTTCATGGCGCTTGAAGCGTGCTCCGTCTATTCTTCAGGCGAACAGAAATTCAAGGAAGGCGAAACGTATTACGCGACGGGTGTGCGGCGCTCCCCGGGCGAGCACGGCCAGAAAATTCTTCTGGCATACGACCTGGATACCGCAACGTTTCGCTGGCGCTATCCGCAAACCGGAGCGCGGGGCGCCGCCGGAACCATGACCACCGCCTCCGGCCTGGTGTTTTTTGGCGACAACGCGGAAACCTTCGAAGCCGTGGACGCAAAGACCGGCAAACCTCTGTGGCATTTCAATACCGGACAGTTTCTGCATGCTTCGCCGATGAGCTATGCGGTGTACGGCAAGCAGTACGTGGCCATGGCCGCGGGAGGGGATGTCTTCAGTTTTGCATTGCCCGAATGAGTTCAGCAGTTGGTTTGATACAAGGAGGAAAAAATGTTGAATGTAACCACACGCCGGGGTTTTGCAGCGCGCCTGGCGGCGATCTTGCCTAGCCTCGGTTTGGCGAAACTTGCAGCAGCGGCTCCGTCATCGCCGCGGCAGGAGCCGGGAGGAGTGCAAAAGCTCGATGCTCACGGCAAGCCTTCCGACAGGAAAGGCTTCATCACACCTTTGATCATTCATAACGGCCTGATTTACATCGCCGGCCAGGGGGCGCATTCGCAAGGCGACAAGTCCGATGAAGGCAAGACGCCGACGATTGAGATGCACACGAAAATGGTGATGGAGGGAGTGAAGAACCTTGTCGAGGCCGGCGGCGGCACGATGGACAGCATTCTGCAACTCACTGTGTATCTCGCGAAGTTGGAGTTCTATGACGGGATGAACTCCGTGTTCAAAACGTACTTCCCCAACGGCGGACCGGCGCGCACGACAGTGGCGGTGGCGGGATTGCCCGGAGAGTCGCTGGTGGAAATCAATTGCATAGCGGCGGTGGTGCGCGAAGCGAAAAGGGGAGGGTAGGTTTATGGCGTTCGAAAACAAGTCCAATCGCAGAACGTTTTTGGGCACGCTGAGCGCGATCTTGGCGGCGCTGCTGAGTCCGCGAAAATTATTCGCGGAGCGGCCCGCGGAGACCGCGGCGGGGGCATCGGCTGCCAAGCTGGCTGGCTTTGGATCGACGGGGAATATCTATGAAGAGCTTGGCGTAACCACGCTCATCAACGGTCAGGGAACGATGACCATGCTGGGCGGCTCGCTGCCGCGGCCTGAGGTGGAAGAGGTGATGGCCCTGGGCGGGAAGCACTTCGTGAGCATTCCGGAACTCGAAGTTGCCGCAGGAAAACGC
>Ga0126371_10003027_pt1 | contig 14629 bp, 13 predicted proteins | sample PanSoiMetaPlot_4_FD_110145 | JGI IMG/M metagenome (GOLD analysis project Ga0126371, IMG submission 110145) | Tropical forest soil microbial communities from Panama - MetaG Plot_4 | ecosystem: Environmental > Terrestrial > Soil > Tropical forest > Bulk soil | place: Panama | collected 2016-02-17 | reverse complement strand
GTCGTGCTGCCAGGCGTGTTCGCGCTGGTGCTTTTCGCGCTGCCATGGATCGATCGCAACCCAAGCCGCGCGATTGCGAAGCGCCCGTTCATGATGGGCGTCACCGCGTTGACGTTGGTCAGCATCATCGCGCTCACCGTCTACGCAGGTGACCAGATTAACAAAGAACGACAAGCCAGTCCCGCCGGACTGACGCCGGTTGCAGGCAGCGGCGCCTTGCCCGAAACGCCTGCACCGTCGCCTGGCGCGACGACCGCCGCGGCAGCTGACGGCTCGAAGATCTTCGCATCGAACTGCGCGAGCTGTCACGGCGCGACCGGGCAGGGGACGCCCGGCACGTTCCCGCCTTTGGCCGGCAATCCGGTCGTCACCGGAGATCCGGCCAAAGTCATCGCAATCGTCGACAACGGTTTGCACGGGCAGATCAGCGTCAACGGCGCCAATTACAACGGCGTGATGCCCGCATGGAAAGCCACGCTGAAACCGGACGAGATCGCTGCGGTCATCACGTACATCCGGACATCGTGGGGCAATCAGGCGTCGCCGGTCACGGCCGCGCAAGTCAAAGCCGCGAAATAAAAACGACTCGCAGGCGCACTCGTCAAGCGCCGGCGCCAAGCGCGCCGGCGCTTGATTTCTTAGCCGCCGATGTGCGACATTTCGACCTTCGGCACGTCTACCGTCTGCGCGGTGCGCAGCTCGGAGTAGCGATCGTCGCGTACGCGCCAGATGTCAGCGATGAAGCGCGCGATGTCGGCGTTGCTGGCGCCGTCGCGCAGCAGTGCGCGCAGGTCGTGGCCCCGCGCGGCGAATAGGCACGTGTACAGCTGTCCTTCTGATGAAAGCCGAGCGCGTGTGCAGTCGCCGCAGAATGGTTGCGTCACAGACGCGATGATGCCGAATTCGCCGCGCCCATCTTTGTAGCGATAGCGGTTGGCGACCTCGCCGCGGTAGCTGGCAGCGACGGGTTCGATCGGATAGGCGGCGTCGATCGCGCGCGCGATTTCGGCCGCGGTGACGACATCATCTAAGCGCCAGCCGTTCGTCGTGCCGACGTCCATGTATTCGATGAAGCGCACGATGTGGCCGCTGCCGCGGAAATACGCGGCCAGTGGCAGGATGCTCTCTTCATTGATGCCGCGCTTGACGACGACGTTGATCTTGACCGGACCGAGGCCCGCCTCCGCGGCAGCGTCAATGCCATCGAGCACGCGCTGCACGGGGAAGTCGACGTCATTCATCGCGCGAAACACGGCGTCGTCGAGCGAGTCGAGGCTGACCGTCAGGCGCGCAAGCCCGGCGCTCTTCAGCGCAGGCGCGAGCTTCGCGAGCAGCGACCCGTTCGTCGTCAGCGTCAAGTCTTCGATGCCTTCGATCTCCGCCAGCATGGCGATGAGCGTCGTCAAATCGCGCCGTAACAGCGGCTCGCCTCCGGTGAGCCGCACCTTGCGTACCCCGAGTTCGGCGAAGATGCGGGCGAGACGTGCGATCTCTTCAAAGCTGAGGATCTCACCGGCCGGCAAGAAATGAAAGTCGCGGCCAAAGACCTCTTTCGGCATGCAATACGTGCAGCGGAAGTTGCAGCGGTCGGTCACTGAGATGCGCAGGTCGCGCAGCGGGCGCGCGCGCGTGTCGTTCAATGTCGTCGTGTCGGTCATGTGGCCGGAGGATGTTCGCGAACTGCTCCCTCGCTTCCGCCAGGCATCGCATGCGGGATGCCGAAGTGAAGCAGAACACGGGAGTCCGCCTCGAGGGTACGCGGACTGAGAGGGTTCGAGTCGAGCGCAACCGACCGCCGCAAGAACCGACCGTTGGAACCTGATCCGGGTCATTCCGGCGAAGGGAGCGTTATGAGTCTCACCACACCAAACGGGGCGACGGCCAGCAGCCACAAGATCTACGTCGACGGTCCGCACGGCATGCGCGTGCCGATGCGCCAGATCCATTTGACCGACGGCAGCGACGTGCGCGTCTACGACACGAGCGGTCTACACACCGACCCCGGCGTCGAGGTCGACGTGCACCAAGGTCTTCCACGCCTGCGCGCGCCGTGGGTCGAAGCTCGCGGCGATACCGAACCGCTTGCAACGCCGACGTCGGAGTATCGCCGTCAACGCGACAGCGATTCCGCGCTCGATGCTATCCGCTTCACTCCGCGCCACCACTCGCGACGTGCCAAGCCCGGCGCGAACGTGACGCAGATGCATTACGCGCGGCGCGGCGAGGTGACGCCCGAGATGGAGTACATCGCGGTGCGCGAGGGCGTCGCGCCTGGGTTCGTCCGCGATGAAGTCGCGCGCGGCCGCGCGATCATTCCGGCCAACATCAACCATCCGGAGTCCGAGCCGATGATCATCGGCCGCAACTTCCTGGTGAAGATCAACGCGAACATCGGCAATTCGGCGATCAGCTCGTCGATCGAAGAAGAAGTCGAGAAGATGACCTGGGCGACGCGCTGGGGCGCCGACACCGTGATGGACCTCTCGACCGGCAAGAACATCCACGAAACGCGCGAGTGGATCTTGCGCAACTCGCCGGTGCCGATCGGTACCGTGCCGATCTATCAAGCGCTCGAAAAGGTCCGCGGCAAAGTCGAGGATCTCAACTGGGAGATCTATCGCGACACGCTGATCGAACAGGCCGAGCAAGGCGTCGATTATTTCACGATCCACGCCGGCGTGCTGTTGCGCTTCGTGCCGCTCACGGCCAAGCGCGTGACGGGCATCGTGTCGCGCGGCGGCTCGATCCTCGCCCAGTGGTGCCTGCTCCACCATCAAGAGAACTTCTTGTACACGCACTTCGAAGAGATCTGCGAGATTATGAAGGCGTACGACGTGTCGTTCTCGCTCGGCGACGGGCTTCGGCCCGGCAGCGGCGCCGACGCGAACGACGAGGCACAGTTCGGCGAACTCGAGACGCTCGGCGAGCTGACCAGGATCGCGTGGGCGCATGACGTGCAGACGATGATCGAGGGACCTGGCCACATCCGCATGCACCAGATCAAAGAGAACATGGATCGCCAGCTCGCGGTGTGCCAAGAGGCGCCATTCTACACGCTCGGTCCGCTCGTCACCGACATCGCGCCCGGTTACGACCACATAACAAGCGCGATCGGCGCGGCCATGATCGGCTGGTACGGCACTGCGATGCTGTGCTACGTGACGCCCAAAGAACATCTCGGGCTGCCGAACAAGAAAGACGTCAAGGACGGCGTCATCGCATACAAGATCGCGGCGCACGCGGCAGACCTCGCCAAGGGACATCCGCACGCTCATGAGTGGGATGACGTGCTCTCAAAGGCGCGCTTCGAATTCCGCTGGCAGGACCAGTTCGAGCTCTCGCTCGATCCGCCGACCGCGCGCGACTTCCATGACGAGACGTTGCCCGCTCAAGGCGCGAAGGTCGCGCACTTCTGTTCGATGTGCGGCCCGCATTTCTGTTCGATGCGCATCTCGCAGGACGTGCGCGATTACGCCGCCTCGCTCGAGCAGATCGAAGAAGGCATGCGCGAGAAAGCGCGCGAGTTCAAGGAAGCAGGCGGCGAGTTGTACGTTCCTACGAGTTGATCCGTGACTCGAACATCGCGTTAGAAACCGCGCCGGTCCGCCAAGACCGGCGCTCTTTTTGGTTCGAACCTCGTTCCCATATCACTCGACAGACGAGCGGCCGCACTCTTGCGGGCTTGACTCACGCCGTCGAGCCGCCCGATATGGGAGGATCACCATGCGCATGCATCCATTTCTTTCTCGCGCTGCGGGCGCGTTGCTCGCATTATCGTTCATCGCACCCGTGCCGCCTGCGGGTGCAGATCCAGGTGAGCGGGTGAGCACGCTCGCGGAGCAGCAAGCGGTCTCAGTCACGATCTACAACGACAATCTCGCGCTCGTGCGCGACGAGCGTCGCTTATCGGTTCCCAAAGGCGTGCAGCAACTCGCGCTGCGCGACGTCAGCGCCCAAATCGACCCGACGACCGCCATCCTGCATAGCCTCACGTCATCCGGCGCGGTATCCGTCATCGAACAGAACTTCAACTTCGATCTGTTAAGCCCGGAGACGCTGCTCGAGAAATATGTCGGACGCGACGTCACCGTCATCCACACGAATTTCCGTACCGGCGCCGAGACGCGGGAGACGGCTCGCGTGCTCGCCGTCAACGGCGGCGTCGTGTTGCAGTACCCGAACCGCATCGAGACCGGCGTCGACGGCCGACTCGCCTTCGGGTCGATCCCCGCCAACTTGCGCGACCGCCCCACGCTGGTGACGCAGATCGACAACGCCTACGAGGGCGAGCAGACGCTCGAGCTCGATTATCTGACAGGCGGGTTGTCCTGGCGCGCCGATTATGTCGGCGTGCTCAATGCCGATGACACGCGCCTGGATCTCAACGGCCTGGTTACGCTTACCAATACGAGTGGGACCAGCTACAACAGCGCGCGCATGCAGCTGGTCGCCGGCAACCTCAATCGCGTGCAAACGCCGCAAGAGGTCCGCACGCTCGCGGCGGTCGCGGATCGCGCCGCGAACGCGCAAATGCGCCAGGAGAATTTGTTCGAATACCATCTGTATACGCTTGGCCGCCCGACGACGATCGCCGACAAGCAGACCAAGCAGGTCGCGATGCTCTCGGCTTCGGGCGTGCCCGTGACGAAATCGCTCGAGCTACGCGGCGAAGACTACTACTACACGCAAGCGTCGAGCGATCTCGGACAGATGCTCAAGCCCCAAGTCTTCCTTGAATTTCAAAACGAAGGCGGTGCGCTCGGCGTGCCCCTGCCGAAAGGCATCGTGCGTATCTATAAAAAGGATTCGGAGGGCAACGCGCAGTTCGTCGGCGAGGATCAGATAGATCACACCGCGCGCAAGGAGCGCGTACGGCTGCGCCTCGGCGAATCGTTCGACGTGACCGCGACCAAGAAGCAGACCGATTTCAAACGTGTTGGTCCGTTCAACGACCGCTACCAATACGACAGCTCGTACACGATCGAGATGCGTAACGCGAAAAAAACGCCGGTGACGCTCAAAGTGGTCGAGCCGATGCCGGGCGACTGGACGATGCTTGCCGAGAACTACCCGCACGTCAAATCGTCAAGCGCGACCGCGACGTGGACGATCACAATCCCCGCCGACGGCAAGACGACGTTGGAGTATACAGTTCGAGTGCTCTACTAGAGGCGACTGGTCCGCGCTAGTCGAGCAGTTCGTACGCCGGCAGCGTCAAGAACTCGATGAAGGTTTCGCTCAGCGCGACTTTGTCGAACAGATCGCGTGCCTGCCCGAAGCGGTTGTGCGAGAACGATTTGTCGTCCATCGTTCCTCGCGCGGCCGCAAGCTCGTCCTCTTCCAGCGCGCGAATCGTGCTCTTGCCGATCGTCTGGCCGCTATCCAGGCGCCCGCCTTGATGCACCCACTGCCAGATCTGCGAGCGCGCGATTTCGGCGGTCGCGACATCTTCCATCAAGTTGTTGATGCCGGCAGCACCTGTGCCGCGCAACCACGACTCCACGTAGCGAATGCCGACGCCGACGTTGTTGTGCAGGCCGGCTTGAGTGATCGTGCCGCCGGGCACCCGCACGTCGAGTAGCTGAGCAGCGGAAACGGAAACCTCGGGCCGCTGGCGCTCGATCTGGTTGGGGCGCTCGCCGAGCACCGCGTCGAATTCAGCGCGCGCCACCGGAACGAGGTCCGGATGTGCGACCCACGTGCCGTCAAAACCATCGTGCGACTCACGCTGCTTGTCGTCGCGCACCCGCGCCAGCGCCGTTTCGTTGACCTTAGGATCTTTGCGGCTGGGGATGAACGCCGCCATGCCTCCCATCGCGTGCACGCCGCGGCGGTGGCACGTCTTGACCAGCAATTCGGTGTAGGCGCGCATGAATGGAACCGTCATCGTCACTTGGGCGCGATCCGGCAGCATGAACTCAGGGCGGTTGCGGAATTTCTTGATGATGCTGAACATGTAATCCCAGCGACCTGCGTTGAGCCCGCTCGAGTGATCGCGAAGCTCATAGAGGATCTCATCCATCTCGAACGCCGCGAGAATCGTCTCGATGAGCACCGTCGCGCGGATCGTGCCGCGCGGGATCTCAAGCGCATCTTGCGCGAAGTTGAACACGTCGTTCCACAAGCGCGCTTCGAGATGGCTTTCGAGCTTGGGCAGATAGAAATACGGACCGCTGCCGCGCTCGATGAGACGGCGCGCATTATGGAAGAAGTAGAGCCCGAAATCGAAAAGGCTACCGCTCACCGGGGCGCCGTCGATGCGCAGATGCCGTTCTGGCAGATGCCATCCGCGCGGGCGCAGGAGCAGCACTGCCGGATTCTCGATCAGGCGATAGGTCTTTTCCGGAGTCTCAAGCGAGATCGTGCGCTCGATCGCCTCAATGAGGTTGACGTGACCGCTGATGAGGTTCTCCCACGTCGGAGTGTTCGAATCTTCAAAGTCGGCCATGAACGCGCTCGCGCCCGAATTGAGCGCGTTGATCACCATTTTGCGGTCGGTCGGACCGGTGATTTCGACGCGCCGATCGCGCATGTCGGCCGGAATCGATGGGCCGCGCCAATCGCCATCGCGCACCGACCACGTGGCGGTGAGGAAATCCGGAAGCACGCCCGCATCAAACTCGGCTTGGCGCTTCTCGCGCGCGGCGAGTAACTCACGGCGGCGCGGTTCGAACTCGCGCGCGAGCGCTGCCACGAATCCAACCGCTTGCGGCGTGAGGATTTCAGCTTGGCGATCGACGGACGGTCCCTCGAGGGTGACGCCCTCGACGTCGGCTGCGTATCTCATGGCGCCGGGTTGGACCTTGGCCGGCTCCAGTCCCCGGCTCGAACGCGCATTTGGCAGGCCGGCTAGGAGAGGCTGGCCCCGCACTGGCTTCGAATGCACCTCGACCACGAGGGAGGTACCGTCATGGCTTCAACGTCGACGCGCGTGTTCATAGATTGCAGTTCGGTGCCGAGCGAGAACAATTGCACGCTCTATATCTCGGGCAAACCGGATGAAGTGCTTGCTGCCGCCGTCCAGCACGCCGTGTCCGCGCACGGACATGCTGACACGCCGGAGCTGCGTTCGGAGTTACAAGGGGCGCTACAGACCGAAGGGGCGTAGGCTCTAGGCGATGCGCTCGATGCCGCCCATGTAAGGCTGCAAGATCCGCGGGACCCGCACCGAGCCATCCGCTTCCTGATAGTTCTCGAGCACGGCGAGCAAGGTTCGCCCGATCGCCAACGCCGATCCGTTGAGCGCGTGGACGAACTCTGGTTTCGCTTTTGGCGCAGGCCGGAAACGCACGCCCGCGCGCCGCGCCTGGAAGTCGCCCGTGTTGCTGATCGATGAGATCTCGCGATACGTCTGCTGCCCTGGCAGCCAGACCTCGAGATCGAAGGTTTTCTGCGATGCGAAGCCCGTGTCGCCCGAACATAGCAGCATGACGCGGTATGGGAGCTCGAGCGCTTGCAACAGACTCTCAGCGTGGCGCACGAGTTGATCGTGCGTCGCCGCGGATTCTTCAGGTCGCGTAAGCGCGACGAGCTCGACTTTCTCGAACTGATGCTGTCGGATGAGCCCACGTGTGTCCTTGCCGGCGGCGCCGGCTTCTTGCCTGAAACACACCGTGTAGGCGGTGTAGCGCTTCGGTAAGTCTGTGGCCTCGAGAATCTCGTCGCGGTGCAAGTTGACCAGTTGGACTTCCGACGTGGGCGAAAGGAACAGCGAGCCGTCGTCGACCGCGAACATCGCATCCGAGAATTTGCTCAAGTGCCCGGTCGCTTCAACCGACTCCCGATTGACGAGCACCGGCGGCGCTATTTCCGTGTAGCCGGCAGCCGTGTTGCGCTCTAAGAAGAAGTTGATGAGCGCGCGGTTGAGGCGCGCGCCCAGACCCTCGATGACTGTGAAACGGCTTCGTGCTAAGCGTACACCGCGTTCGAAATCGAGGATTCTAAGCCGCTCGCCGATCTCCCAATGCGGTTTCGGCTCGAACGCAAGCCGCGGCGGTTCGCCCGATGAACGCACGAGCACGTTGGCGTTTGCGTCGGCGCCGTCCGGTACATCATCGGCGATGACGTTCGGGACTTGGGCGAGCAGCTCGTTGAGGCGCGCGTCGAGCGATGCCGCTGAATTTTCGTGAGTGGTGATGCGCTCGCCAAGCTCGGTGGAGCGTTCGCGCAAGCGCGCCAGCGTTTCAGGCGATTGGCCTTTGGCTTTTGCGAACTCTGCAGAGATCTGGTTGCGCTCGGCCTTCGCGGCATCGGCAGCGGTCACGGCGTTGCGCCAATCTGCGTCGAGCGCAAGGATATCGTCGACGACCGAGACCGGCAGCTGGCGGCGCGCAAGCGACCGGCGCACGCGATCCGGTTGCTCCCGGATGAGGCGCCGGTCGAGCATCTAGGTCCTGTTCGCTGCCGGCATCGCAGTCTCGTGTGTCGGATAACGCGGGCCTGGAGCGTTGCCGAGCTGGCGACGCAACTCCTCAGGATGTGACGAATATTCAATCGCGCTGTCGCGCGAGATCTTGTCGGCGGCGACGAGCTCACCGAGATGGCGCTCGAGCGACTGCATGCCGAGTTGCGTGCCGGTCTGCATCTGCGTCAACATCTGCGCGGGCTTGTTCTCGCGGATCAGGTTGCGCACGGCGGGCGTGCCTAGCAGGACCTCCATCGCGCAGATACGTCCGGTGCCGCTGGTGCGCGGGATCAAGCACTGCGTGAACACCGCTTCGAAGGATCCAGCGAGCTGCACGCGCACCTGCTCTTGCTGATCGACGGGGAAGACGTCGATGATGCGGTTGATCGATTCGGGCGCCGACGTGACGTGCAGGGTGCCGAACACGAGGTGTCCGGTCTCGGCCGCGGTCATCGCGAGTTTGATCGTCTCGAGATCGCGCATCTCGCCGACGAGAATGACATCGGGGTCTTGGCGCAGCGCCGAGCGCAGGGCATTCTGCTCGGATTTCGTATCGTGCCCGACCTCGCGCTGCGTGATGACGGAAAGATCGCTATGATGCTCGAACTCGATCGGATCTTCGATTGTCACGATGCGCAGTTTATTGTGGCGATTGATGTAGTCGACCATCGCGGCCAGCGTCGTGGTCTTGCCGCTGCCGGTCGGTCCGGTGACGAGCACAAGGCCGCGCGGTTTTTGCGTGTAATCGGTGACGATTTTCGGTAGATCCATCTCTTCAAGCTTCGGCGGTGTCGACGGGATAGCGCGGAAGCTGCCGCTCAGATGTTCGCGTTCGAAGCACATGTTGACGCGGAAACGTGAGACGCCGGACAGCGAGTACGCGATGTCGAGCTCGCGGCCTTGGACGAGCTGCTCGTATTGGCGGTCGGTCAAGATCGAGCGCAGCAGCGCATCCATGTCATCCTTGTTCAGGACATCGTCATTGAGATGGGTGAGCTCGCCGTTGATGCGGATCGTCGGCGGGCAACCGGCGACTATGTGCAAGTCCGACGCGCTGGCAAGCACGGTTTGCGTGAGCATGTCGTCAAGCGAATGCGAGTACATGCGGCCTCCACGAACAGCCGCGCGCGTGCTCTAAGGGGGGTCTGGCCCCGGCGCGCAGCAAAGCTACGAATATCCTGTAAGGTTAGACTTGCGCACGTACGCAGTCGTTACCTAGTGTATCGGAGGTTTCGCCGACGTCCACCGTCGATCCGACCCTGCGACGCGTCTGCCTCGCACACGCCCTGCGCGCCATGCGCGCGCACCCGATCCGAACGGTCGCGGTCGAGCGGGCACCCATCGGTCCGTCATGCGCCGGGCGCGCCATCGCAGCCGAGGTCCTGGCGCTCGAAGATGTGCCGCCGTTCACACGCTCGAGCGTCGATGGTTTCGCGGTCCACGCGGAGGATGTGAGATCCGCACGACCTGGCGCCATCGTAAGACTGACGATCGTGGGCGAGGTCACGATGGGAGCGGACGCGCCGCGCGCGCTGCCGCGTGGACATGCGATGCGCGTGCCGACCGGCGGCTGGCTGCCCTCAGGCGCGTCGGCTGTTGTCAAGAAAGAAGATTGCAGCGATCTCGGCGACGCCGTCGAGATCAACGACGGCGAAGGCAGCGACGAACACATCACGCGGCAAGGGGCGGACATCCGGCGCGGCGAGGTGCTGGCAAAGCCGGGCACGGTCGTGACGCCCGCGTCAGTCGGGATGTTATCGGGCGCCGGCGTGTCCGAGCTTCCGCTGTTCGCGAAGGCGCGCGTCGCCTTACTCGTCACCGGCGATGAGATCGTGTCGCCCGGTGCACTGCTGCACGCCGGAGCCGTGCGCGACATCAACAGTTTGTCGCTTGGCGCGACGCTGCGCGCGATGGGTTTTTCCCTTGTGTCGTACGAGCGTGTGGCAGATCGCAAAGATGTATTCGAAGCGGCATTCGCACGGGCGTTGCGCGAGTGCGACGCGGTCGTCATCTCTGGTGGATCGAGCGTCGGCGAGCGCGACTACACGCCGCAGATCGTCGCGGCTGCCGGCGCGCCCGGCGTCATCGTGCACGGCGTGCGCGCGAAGCCGGGGCGTCCGACGATGCTTGCGATTGTCGGCGACAAGCCGGTGATCGGTCTTCCCGGCAATCCTGTGTCAGCACTTGTGATGCTCGAAACGCTCGGGAAACCGATTCTGCTACGACTGTACGGCAAGGACGATCAAACGCTGCCCTTGCGCGCCTGCTTGACGAGCAGGCTCGCGCTGGATCCGAGACTCGAACATCTCGTCCCAGTCGCGCTGTCGCGCGCCGAGCGCGGTCTGAACGCGTCGCCCTTGCTCGGCACATCGGCGCAGATGCACATCTTAGGTTTCGCCGATGCGCTGGTCGCGGTACCGGAAGGAAGCGGACCGATCGAGGCGGGCGAACTCGTCGACGCGGTCCCACTGTCACGCACAACCTCGTTGAGGTAGACGATGAACATGAACGAACAATCCGACGCTCGCCGGCAATGGGCGACCATCGTTCGAAGCACCGCCATCGCAGCTGCGATCGCGGTGCTCGCCGCCGTCACCGCATGCAGCAAGTCCGATCAAGACCAGACGCAGCGCGCGCTGCAGCAAGCGGGTGGCGATGCGTGGATCTGCACGCAAGTGCGCTCCGCTGCCGCGGCGTTAGATCCAGCGACCATTTCGCTCGTTAAAGTCGAATGCACCAAGGGTGTCGTCACGATGAGCGGCCAGGTGCGTAGCGGCCAAGAACGCGAGCAGCTGATCGCGGCGGCGCAGAAAGTCCAAGGCGTGACCTCGGTGGTCTCACACGTGCATGTCAACCCGAAGGCGCCGACCGGCAATGAGATCGCCGATGACGTCGCGATCGCTGCGAAAGTGCACGTCGCGATCGCCGGACAGACTGGCGTCAATGCGCTCAAGATCAACGTCAGCTCGCACAACGGCGTCGTCACGCTTGGCGGCTCCGTGCCGTCTCCTGCGATTAAGACGGTGGCGGTCGACGCGGCGCGCGGCGTCGACGGCGTCAAGCGCGTCGTCGACAAGCTCGCGGTGCAAAGATAAGCTCGGGGGCCCGGAGAACAGCATCAGTCTGCGATACGGCATCCTTTCCGACATCCACTCGAACCTCGAGGCGCTCCAAGCGGTCATCGCTGAAGTCGATGCCATGGGCGTCGATGAGTTGCTGTGCCTGGGCGACATCGTCGGGTATGGCCCGAGCCCCAATGAATGTTGCGACCTCTTGCGCGAGCGGGGAGTCACTGCGATCGCCGGAAACCACGACGAAGCGGCAGTGCGCGCAGCCGAAGCCGAACGATTCAACTCGCTAGCGCGTGCCGCGATCGCTTGGACGCGCACGCAGCTGACGCCCGAGAACCGCGATTTTCTCGCGGGCCTGCCGAGGGAGCGGAAGGTGAACGGCTTTGCGATGGTCCACGGCGCCCCCGTTCACCATTTCGAATATATAATGGATGTCAGCGATGCCCAACGGGCCTTCGAACTGACGTCCGAGGCCCTGACGTTTGTGGGGCATAGCCACGTGGCGGAAGTCTACTATCAGGAACCGGCAGGCAGGACGTTCCAACAGCGGCTGCTGCACGGCGGGCGAATCGATATCGTTCCCGAATTCCGTTACATCATCAACGTGGGCAGCGTCGGCCAGCCGCGCGATCGCAATCCGCAGTCGTCGTTTGCGGTCTACGACGGCGAGGCGTCAGCCGTGCACGTGCTGCGCGTCGCGTACGACATCGACCGCGTGCGCGAGCGGATGGCGCGTGCAGAGCTGCCCGAACCTTTGAGCGAGCGCTTGGCGGCAGGCTGGTGAGCACCCGCGCCGGGTGGCGCGTGCCGAACCCATGAAGAAAGGCAAAATGACCATTCTCCGTTCTGCCCTCGTCGCGCTCGCCGCGGCGTGCCTGCTCGCCTCGAGCGTCAGCCCCGCGTCCGCGGCGCAGGTGACCGATCAGTATTCCAACCACGCATATCTGTCGCACGTGAGCGACGGTCTCGTGGCCTTTTACTCGAAGAACTTTGCCGCCGCACGCGTCGCGTTCGAGGCCGCGCTAGCCATCGCACCGTCCGACTCGTTCGCGCTCTCGTTCCTCAACGCCAGCCTCCGCAACCTCGGAGTCGAGGCACTGACGCAGCTCGCCGATCAGGAAGAAGAAGACGCTGCGAAAAACCCGCGCGACGCGCTCGCGCAAACGCGGCTCGGCTATACCTACATGTTCATGTCGCAGTTCCAGACCGCGCGCGGACCGGACGCGCGCGACGCGTTCAACGAAGCGCTGCAACTCGATCCGCATATGGCCGCCGCACACGTCGGCCTCGGCATCTACCGCTTGGGCGACAACTCCACCAGCCGTGCGAAGGCCGAATTCCTCGCCGCGCTGGACTCGACTCCCAAAGACGTGCTCGCGCGCGAATATCTGTCGAGCATCTATCAAGTCGATCTCAAAGATCCGAACCGCGCGCTCGCGTACCTGATCGACGTCCCGAACATCATGCCGAACTATCCGGACGCGTTCTATCATCTCGGGTCGATCATGGACGACCTTGGCCAGTACGATGCGGCGATCAAGTATCTCAAGACCGCGATCGATCTCGACAAGGGCCACGTCGGCGAAGCCGGCCAGTACGGGCTGCCGCTGCTTGGCACCGTCTATCTCAAAGTGCACAAGGTACCCGAGGCGAAACTCGCGTTTTCAGAAGCGATCGTCTACGGCGAAGCGCCGGAGTTCTCGCAGTCGCAGCTGGATAAGATCAAGCACGGCGACATCAAGTGAGCGCGTCGCGGGAAGCGTTCTTGGCGTCGACGGCTCCTTCACAACTCGAGGATGACCGGCGCTGCTTTGCGTGTGGTCCGGACAACGAGCTGGGGTTGCGCTTGCAGTTCGAGTATGCGGAGAACGCCGCGCGGTGCACGGTGAGCGTGCCCGAGCGCTTCGGCGGCTGGACAGGCATCATGCATGGCGGCATCGTGGCGACACTGCTCGACGAAGCGATGGCGCATGCGGCGATCGCCGCCGGAGCGCGGGCGGTGACCGCCAAACTCGAGGTTCGCTTCCGCAAACCAGCGCCGACCGGTGTGCCACTCGTCATCGAAGGATCCGTGAAGCGTTTGCGCGGCAAGCTGCTCGACGGCCAAGCGGTGCTCTCCGACGGAAGCGGCACCGTGTACGCCGAGGGGCACTCGCGCTTCGTCGCGGTCTGACGCCGGCGCGATGACGCCGGAGAAGAGCGGCGAGAAGCTCATCGCAAGCAACCGCCGCGCATTCCACGAGTTCAAGTTCGAGGACCGCATGGAGGCCGGGCTTGTCTTGACCGGCACCGAAGTGAAGAGCTTGCGCGCGAACGGCGCGTCGCTCGTGGACGGCTACGTCCGTCTCAAAGGACGCGAGGCGTGGCTCATCAACGTGCACATCCCTCCATATGGCCACGGAACGTTCTTCTCGCAGCACCCGGAGCGGCGCGACCGCAAACTCTTGCTGCACGCGCGCGAGCTGACACGGCTCGTCGGCCAGCTGCAAGAGAAAGGATTAACATTGGTGCCGCTGCGCTTGTACTTCAAGCGCGGTATGGTCAAGGCTGAACTCGGGCTCGGACGCGGCAAGAAGCAGTATGACAAGCGCGAGACGATCAAAAAACGCGAGGCGGAGCGCGAGGCGCAACGCTACGCGCGGCGCAGCTCCTAAACGCTCCGTCGTCGTCGCGACTTCGGGCGGCGCCGACAGCGGCGCGGCACTGCTGTTGGCGCGCGAGGCGATGCCGGACGCGGACATCATCGCCATCTACATCGATCACGGGCTGCGGCCCAAGTCTTCGATCGCCGCCGACATCGCGGCGGTCCGCGCGCAGGCTCGCCACGCGCGAGCGACGGTGCTCGTGCGCCGCATCAAGTTCCCGCGGCGCGGCGTCTCGGTCGAAGCGGCGGCGCGGCACGCGCGTTATGCTGAGCTCGCGCGCGTCGCTACGCGCGCCGGCGCGGCGTTGGTCGTCACCGGACATCATCGCGACGATGTGAGCGAAACAGCGTTGCTGGCGTTGATGCGGGGAAGCGGCAGCGACGGCGTGGCTGCGATCCGCCGTGCGCGCACACTTGCGCCCGGCATCACATTACTGCGACCGTTATTGGCATATGGCAAAGCCGAGCTGCGCGAGTTCGTGCGCTCGACCGGCGTGCCGTTCGCCATCG
>Ga0126371_10003025_pt1 | contig 14631 bp, 16 predicted proteins | sample PanSoiMetaPlot_4_FD_110145 | JGI IMG/M metagenome (GOLD analysis project Ga0126371, IMG submission 110145) | Tropical forest soil microbial communities from Panama - MetaG Plot_4 | ecosystem: Environmental > Terrestrial > Soil > Tropical forest > Bulk soil | place: Panama | collected 2016-02-17 | reverse complement strand
GCGGTGAATAATTACTTCGCCAGCCTGGAGCAAGGCGCGGAAGAGGCTGTAGCGGCGGAAGGCGCCGAGGGAGAGGTCGTTGCGGAAGAGGCGTCGGCCGAACCTGCCGAACCGATGGAAGCTACCTCAGAAGAGGCAGCAACCGAAGGCGTGACAAACGAAAATGAGCTTGAGTCTGAAAAGGGCCCAGCTCACGAAACAACCGAATAGTTATGGAACACGCAAAATATTTCGATTGCGTGCGAGTCCAAGAAGCTGACTCCGTGAGGCTGCGATGAAGACCTAGCACAACGCGGAGAAACAGAAAGGCCGGATGAGTAAGGTTCGAATCAACGATCTAGCCAGAGAACTGGAAGTGAAGAGCAAGGCCATCCTCGACGCGCTACCGCTTGTGGGGGTGACGGAGAAGAAGACGCACTCCAGTTCGCTGGAAGAGCACGAAGCAGAAAAAGTGCGGGCCCACATCCGCGGTTCGGCTGAAGCGCAGGGTTCTTCTGCGCGCACCGCGCGTACGCTGCGCGGCGAAGAAGAAATCAAAACCAAGATTGACTTGTCACACATCTCCCGTCCGGGCGATGTGCTGAAGGCGATTACGCAGAAGAAAGAGGCTGCGGCCGCACCACCGGTCCGTCCACCGGCGCCGGTAGCGCCTGCGCGTCCTGCGGTAGCACCGCCAGCGGCAAAGCCCGCAGCGCCAGCTACAGCGCCCGCTTCTGTGGGAGCTCCCGTCACGCCACCTCCAATAACGCGTCCCGTGGTTGCACCAGCGCCTGTAGCTGAGAAGCCTGCTGCTCCCGTAGCTCCGCCTGCACCACCTGCCGCTCCCGCAGCGGCGGCGCCGGCCACGCGCCCGTCTACTCCGCCGCCTCCTCCCCCCGCGGCTGTTGTGGCTCCGCCCGCACCGGCGGCGCCATCAATTACTGCTTCAGCGCCACCTTCCTCCTCCCCGGCGGCACCAAGTGCTCCGCGTCCGGCAGCGCCGCCTGTTGCAGCCGCGCCGACGACGCCCGCTCCGCGCATGATCGTTCCGCAGACTGGGCCGCGTCCTGTGTACAAAGCTCCGCCACCACGTCCAGCACCGCCTTCGCCTGGTCCGCAGGCAGGAGCGCCCACCGGCATGCGGCCTGGATCAGGTCGGCCTATCTCAGGTCGCCCTGTACCGGGTCGTCCTGTACCGGGTCAACCGATTTTCCAGCGTCCGCGTCCGCAGGGAGCGCCAGGAGTTGGCGCACCGCGTCCCCCATTACGTCCGGGCGAACGGCGTCCCATGCATCCCACGCGGTCCGGTCCCGCCGGGCCACGTCCGATTGGAGTCGGTCCAGGGCTTCCGCCTCCGGGACCAGTTCGCCCGGGCAGCCGCCCGGGCGGCCCTGCACGACGGCCGGGACAACGCTACGTTCCGCGTGGAGTAAAAGAAGGACCGATGAAGGGCTACGTTCCGCCACCACGCATGGTGGTGTCGAACGAGCCGATGCCGATCACGCGCAATATCACGATCACCGAAGGCATCAGCGTAAAAGATCTCGCCGAGAAGCTCGATATTCGCGCGAAGGATTTGATTTCGCGCCTGCTGGCTCGCGGAGTCTTTGCCACAATCAACCAGACGCTCGATGCTGAACTCGCCAGCGAAATGGCTCGCTTCTTTGGTGCTGACACGAACGTGATCACATTTGAAGAGCAGGCCGCGAAAGAGATCGACGCCGCTGCCGCAGGGTCTGGTGAAGAAGCCGCTGCCGAAGCTACGCCGCGTCCGCCGGTGGTCACAATCATGGGTCACGTCGATCACGGCAAGACGACGCTGCTGGACTCGATTCGCTTGACCAACGTCGCCGAAGGCGAAGCTGGTGGCATTACGCAGCACATCGGAGCCTACAAGGTACGCATCACCGATCAAGAATCTCCGGCGCATGGGCGCGAGATCGTGTTCCTCGATACGCCGGGTCACGAAGCCTTCACCCGTATGCGATCGCGCGGCGCAAAGGCCACGGACATTGTTGTGCTCGTGGTCGCTGCCGATGACGGCGTGATGCCGCAGACACTCGAAGCGATCGATCACGCGCATGCCGCGGAAGTGCCGATCATCGTGGCCGTAAACAAGATCGACAAGCCGGAAGCGATGCCGGATCGTGTCAAGAAGCAACTAGCCGATCGCGGATTGATGCCGGAAGACTGGGGCGGAAAAACCGTTTTCGTCGACGTTTCGGCAAAGAAGAAAACGAACCTCAACCTGCTGATGGAAATGATCTGCCTGGTAGCCGACCTTGGCGAATTGAAGGCGACTCCAGATCGTGCTGCCACCGGTGTCGTGTTGGAAGCGAAACTGGATCGGGGTCGCGGACCTGTTGCTACGGTCCTCGTACAGAACGGCACGCTACATGCTAGCGACAACTTTGTCGTGGGCAATGTATTCGGAAAAGTTCGCGCCATGTTCGACGATCGTGGCCTGTCTCTCGAGTCGGCTCCGCCGTCGACGCCGGTCGAAATCCTCGGGCTGGAAGGATTGCCCCAAGCCGGCGATCAGTTCGTCGTGGTTGCCGATCGCGACAAAGCGCGAGGCATCTCGGAATACCGCGAGCAGAAGGCGCGCGAAGCCGCGCTGGCCAAGAGTTCCCGGGTATCCCTCGAAGGCTTGGCAGAGCAGATCAAGACTGCGGGCACGAAGGAACTCAACGTCATCCTCAAAGGCGACGTGCAGGGCTCCGTCGAAGTGCTCAGCGACTTGCTCTCGAAGCTTTCGAACGACAAGGTTCGCTTGAAGCTGCTGCGATCAGGCGTAGGCGCCATCACCGAAACCGACGTGCTGCTGGCTTCGGCATCGAATGCCATCATCATCGGCTTTAACGTGCGTCCGGAGCGCAAGGCACAGGAACTTGCAGAGCAGGAAGAAGTCGACATCCGGCTGCACTCGATCATTTACGAGCTGCAGGATGAGATCAAGCGCGCGATGAGCGGCTTGCTCGAACCGACGATCAAAGAAACCTACCAGGGACGCGCGGAGGTGCTCGAAACCTTCCGCATCCCGAAAGTGGGAACAGTGGCCGGTTGCCGTGTGATCGATGGTTTGATCAAGCGCGATGCCGAAGTTCGCCTGCTGCGCGACAACGTTGTCGTCTTCAAAGGCAAAATCGGATCGCTGCGGCGCTTCAAAGATGACGCCAAGGAAGTCACCAACGGCATGGAGTGCGGTATCTCGGTCGCGAACTACGGCGACATCAAAGTGCGCGACGTGATCGAGGCCTTCACCACAACGCGTGTCGCCGCGGAAGTGATCGCATAGTTCCAGTGGTCAGTGGTCAGTGAATAGTGGTCAGTTTTTTTCTGATCACTGGCCATTAACCCTTTATGCCGATTGCCTTTCTTACTCTCGAACTTCACATCGAAGCGGCACAATCGATCAAAGATAGGCGCCAGGTTGTACGCAGTCTGAAAGACCGATTGCGAACGAGTTTCAACGTTTCTGTGGCCGAACTCGATGGGGCAGAGCTTTGGAATCGGGCGACCGTCGGGGTGGTCAGTGTCTCGCATTCCCGCGATTATCTGGATGGCTTAATTAAAAACATTGAACGCGCGGCTGCGCGCATTGCTAACAATCATGGCGCGGAGATTGCCGATTCTTTCGTCGAGTACTATTAGGTTCCACCCGAATTTCGGGTTTGGTGCACAAGCCGCGAATTTGATGCCTTCTACAACACCGTTAACCTGCTGTTACTTCCGTACTTACCAAAAGCTCGAAAACGGGAGTCAAAATAGCACAGAACTGGCACATTCCAGCGCAACACGTGCATCCAATTTTCTGATATTCTCAACCGTTTTACCTGAGGTGGAGTCGTGGAAAGGCGGGGGCTGAAGCATCATCGTGGCAGGGTTGGAGAAGCCCTGCGCGAGGAAATCGAAACGCTGGTAGAAGGTGAGTTGGCTGATCCCCGAATTGGATTGGTTAGCGTAACCGCAGTTCATGTTGCCGACGATGGACGGTCCGCAGAAGTCTGGGTGAACGTGGAAGGGGACGATCAGGAAGCGGACAAAAGCCTCGAAGGCCTGGAAGCAGCGCGCGAATACATCCGTCATGAATTGGTAGAGCGCTTGCGAATCCGGCGCGCGCCGGAATTGTATTTTCGGCTTGATCGCGCAGAGCAGGACAAGGCGCGTGTAGAAGAACTGTTAGAACGGGCAAAGAAACGAAGCAAGACACGTAAGGACGCAAGTGGAGATAAGGCATAGTCACATGCTCGAGGACGTACTCCGGCAGATCGAACAACACAATCGATTCGTGCTGACGTCCCACGCCCGTCCGGATGGTGATGCGGTCGGATCTGCGCTTGCATGTTGCCAGGTTCTGCGCGAGTTGGGCAAGGAGGCCGATGTCGTTCTGCATGACGGGGTCCCGCGCATCTACCGTTCGCTTCCATTCGCCGATCAAGTCCTGCAGTCGGATCGTGTGATTGGTGGCTATGAGGCCGCGATCATTCTCGAGTGTGACAGCATTCACCGCACGCGGCTCGAAGGATTGGAAAATCGCTTTCTGATCAGCATTGATCATCACGTGAGCGGAAGGCCGTTCGCGCACGTGAACTGGATTGATCCACATGCGGTGGCGACGGCGGAGATGGTTTTCCGGCTGGCTCGTGAAGCCGGTGTGAAATTCTCGCCCGAAATCGCGACGTGCCTTTACACGGCGTTGATGACCGACACGGGTTCGTTCATGTTTCAAGGAACGAACGAGAACACATTCGCTTTGGCGAGGGAACTGGTGCTGGCGGGGGCAGATCCGGCGCACTGCGCGCGCGGCATCTACTTTGCCCATTCAGTGGCGAAGATCCGCCTGCTGGGAGAAGCTCTGCGCAATTTGAACTTTGAAGGTCACATCGGCTATTTCTGGGTGACGCGAAAGCAGATGGAGCGCTGCAACGCGATCGATGAAGATTGCGAAGGGCTCGTAAATTATGTTCTGTCCATCGGCGGCGTGGAGGTGGCGGCTTTCCTGCGCGAGTTGCCCGACGGACGATACCGCGTAAGCCTCCGCAGCAAAGGCAAAGTGGATGTTGCCCACGTCGCTGAGAGCTTTGGCGGCGGGGGCCATGAATGCGCCAGCGGTTGCTCGATCGATGGACCTCTGGCCGAGGCCGTTCGCGCGGTGATTCTCCAGGTTGGCCGCGGACCTTCCGTACAATAATCAATTGCTGATTGTTGATTTTTGATGGTTGATTGAAACCGGTGATTCGGTGGATTTTCAATCATCCATCAGCAATCATCAATCAGCAATTCTCATGACTGCTCGTACCCGCACGGACGTTCTACTGCTCGCCGGATTCTGCGCGTTTCTCTTCTTCTACGGAATCGGCCAATTCGGGTTGATCGGCGCGGACGAGCCGCGTTATGCCCAGGTTGCGCGCGAGATGCTCGATCGACACGATTGGGTTACACCTGTGCTCGGCGGCCGCGTCTGGCTCGAAAAACCACCGCTGTATTACTGGCAGGCCATGCTGGTGTATTCGATCTTTGGTGTTAGCGATGTAGGCGCGCGGATTCCGTCGGCGATGGATGCTACGTTACTCGTTGTCGCGGTCTATCTTTTCTTCCGCCGATTCAGGCGCGGGGTGGGAGTTGATGCCGCGCTCATCACGGCATCGTGTGCAGCAATCATCGGATACTCTCGAGCTGCATCCATGGACATGCCGCTTACTACTGCGTTCAGCATTGGGATGCTCAGTTGGTGGGCCTGGCGCGAGAGCGGAACGCGATTCTATCTTGCCGGGTTTTACGTTTGTATGGCGCTTGGGATGCTTGCGAAGGGGCCGGTGGCGCCGCTACTCGCCGGGCTCATCATTGTGCTGTCGGGAGCGGCAGTGCACGAGATGCGGATCGTTGTGCGAACGTTATGGTGGCCTGGGATTCTGCTGTTTTGCCTGACCTCCTTGCCGTGGTATGTCGCGGTGCAGATACACAACCCGCAGTTCTTTCACGAGTTCATCCTCGAACATAATCTGGCGCGCTTCTCCACGAACCTTTATCACCATCCGCAGCCGTTCTGGTATTACGTTCCCGTCGCTATTCTCGCTTTGGTGCCCTGGATTGTATTTGTCGTTGCCGCGATGGTCGAGTCGGTCCGCGCATGGTGGAGTGAGCGGAAGTTGAATCAGCCGGAGCCTGATCTGCAACTGCAGTTCAGAATCTTTGCTTGCTCCTGGCTGATCGTCCCAGGGTTGTTCTTTTCTATCTCGCAGTCGAAGCTTCCGGGCTACATCCTTCCAGCGATCCCGGCGGGAGCAATCTTGCTGGCAGATTATCTCCTCGGGCGATCCGAGGAGAACTCAAATGTCTCCAAGCCGCTGATTGTGCTGCATGCCTTAGTTGCGTCAGCCCCAATTATGCCTGCAGCACTAGTCGGCTTTATTGTCAGCGAACATCGACTGCCTGCGGGACGACCGATACTTTTCGCTGTGGTCGTTGCTTTCGTAGTATTCGTTGCGATCGCGCTGACCCTGATGAGCCGGACACGCCTCCGGATGTTCCGTTTCGTGACTCTTATCCCTGTTGTGCTGGCGGTTGCAGCCGTGCTCAAGATGGGGACGGTTGCCATCGATCAGAAACTGTCGGCGCGGCCGCTGGCGATCGAACTGGCGAGTGTGGAAACGCACAAACTCCCGTTGGCGGTCTGCGGAACCTCGCGCGAAGTCGAATACGGCTTGGCATTTTATCGGGATCAGATCATCGCACGCTACGAAACGGGGAACATTCCACTCGAGGAGCATTTGGTGGTTGCCGCGCCCGAGTGGAAGTCGAACGTAGTAGAGTGGACCTCAGGCCGCCGCGTGTCGTTTCTCGGACACTACGTGCCGCAGAACCTGGACTATTACTGGGTTGCAGCTGCACGACCCTAATCGTTGCGAGGGTTGGTTGTTACTCTCCTGCGTACCCAACTTCCTCCAGCTCCGGCGGCGCGCCGGCTTGAGCAGTCCGGCCGTATTCGTAGCCCTTATCGAAGGCCTTCAGATTAAGGTCTCGGAAGCTCGACGGAACCGAGTCAGCCACTGCCTTGCGTACCGCATCTGCCGTGAGGAGTTTCGTGACGGCAGTGAATAATCCGATCATCACCGAGTTCAGCACCATACGCTTACCAAGTTCTTCGGCGAAGCGCGTGGCTGGGATCGCATACACTCGCAGATCGCCCTTTAGATCGGAGACTCGTACGAGGTCTTCTTCCATGATTAGAAGCCCCTGCGGTTTGAGCTCGCGCGAGAACCGGTTATACGCCTCCTGTGACATGATCACCATAATGTCGGGATTGGTCGTATACGGATAGAGCACTGGCGAGTCCGATACTACCAATTGGGCGCTGCAAGCCCCGCCTCGGGCCTCGGGGCCGAAGTTCTGCGTCATGGTAGCGAAGCCGTTCTCGTAGATGGATGCAGCTTTGCCCAGTATGATGGCCGACAGTATGACTCCCTGTCCTCCGAAGCCTGCGATTCGAATCTCAGTTAGCCGCATACGCACTCCACTTCCGGCTCCTCAATGTAGCGATCGCCCAGGGATTCGACGTATTGCGCGCGCATCATCGATTGATAATCGGGCCGGTCGCGGTCCACAAACTTGCCAACGGCAATCTCACCATTCAGCGTCAGTCCGATTTCGCTCGTAGGCGCTCCATTCTTCACCTTGCTCTTTTCCTTGTAGTACTTCATTGTGTCGAGGCCGTCGCCCATCTTGTTACGCCGCTGATAAAGTGTGGGACAGGGCGAGATGACTTCAATGAACGAGAAGCCTTTCTTCTGGAAGGCTTCGCTGATCGAGCGCGCGAGTTGGCGTACGTGGAAGGTCGTCCATCGAGCGATGTAGACGGCGCCAGCCGCTTCAACCAGGTGCGGCAAGTTGAATGCAGGCTCGAATGTGCCGTAGGGATTTGTGGACGTCGTCGCATGGCCGGGAGTTGTGGGCGCGGTCTGGCCGCCGGTCATCGCGTAAATCAGATTGTTGACGCAGATGACCTTCAGGTCGATGTTGCGCCGCGCGGCGTGAATCAAGTGATTGCCGCCGATCGCAGATAGATCGCCATCGCCTGAATAGACGACGACATTCAACTTCGGGTTGGCCAGCTTCAATCCAGTGGCGAACGGAATCGCCCGGCCGTGGGTTGTGTGGAACGAATCCAGCTTTACGTATCCCGCAACACGTCCCGTGCACCCAATGCCGGAGACCAGAGCAAGCGTCCGCAGATCCACTTTGGAATCGATCAGTGCGCGAGCGAAGGAATTTACCGTCGTGCCAATGCCGCATCCCGGACACCAGATATGCGGCATGCGATCGGTGCGCAAGAATGGTTCGACCGGACTCACGGTGTCGTCAATAACGTTCAGCATCGGGTTGCCTCCACGATGGCTCTGAGGATTTCCTCGGGATGGTGAACTCCGCCGCCAGCATGGGGCACAGCGACGGTCTTGGCCTTGCCACCGGCGGCGCGCTCCACTTCACGCACCATCTGTCCAAGATTCAGTTCGGGCACGACAAAGGCCTGCACTGGAGGCAAGGTCAGCGATTTTCTTATCGGGGAAGGGCCAGGCGGTGATCAATCGCAGTTTGCCGACTTTCAGTCCGCGGTCGCGTGCAAGGTCGATCGCAGGTTGCGCGACGCGTGACGTAATTCCATAGGCAATGACCACGACATCAGCCCCATCGAGCCGATCTTCTTCATACAGGCAGACACGGTCAGCCGCAGCGCGAACTTTGTTTTGCAGCCGCTTGACGAGCTTGTCCTGCGTCTGCGGCGTCATGTTGGGATAGCCGCGCTCGTCATGGGTCAAGCCAGTGACGTGGAACTTGTAACCCGCTCCGGCATGAGCGATCTCCGGAACCATGTCGCCGTTTGTCCCGTAAGGAAGATAGTCTTCGATCGATTTACGCGTGTGCTTGCGGGGAACGACTTCGATCTGGTCTGCGGGCGGAATCACCACCTTCTCCGTCATGTGGCCCACGATCTCGTCCATCATGAACATCACCGGGACGCGGAACTCTTCCGCCAGATTAAACGCCTTGATGGTCAGATCGAAACATTCCTGGGGTGAGTTCGGGCAAAGCGCGATGATCTCGTAATCGCCGTGGGATCCCCATCGCGCCTGCATCATGTCGGCCTGAGCTGGGAGCGTTGGCAGTCCGGTGGAAGGTCCACCGCGCTGCACGTCCACAAAGACGCAGGGCGTCTCGGTCATCGCGGCGTAGCCGATATGCTCCATCATGAGGGAAAAGCCTGGGCCGGATGTCACCGTGAAAGCCTTGGCTCCACCCCATACTGCTCCTTGGAGAGTGATCGAAGCGGCAAGTTCGTCTTCCATCTGGATGAAGATGCCTCCGACGGTGGGCACGCGCGCAGCGAATCGCTCAACGACTTCGGTTGACGGGGTGATCGGATATCCGGCGGCGAAGCGCGCACCCGCCGCCAGTGCTCCTTCGCAGCAGGCGTGGTCGCCGTCAATAAAATGAGTTCCGGTCAGCACGCCACGAGGATCGGCCTTCATTTCGCACCTCCTGCAGGCGTTGCCGTTTTGTCGGCGCCAGAAGTTTTGGACTCAGCCACCTTCGTTCCGTAGATGGCGAAGTCGGGACAGTACATGCCGCACAAGTCGCAGCCGCTGCACTTTTCCGGATGCACAACGTGAGGCGGATGATAGCCCTTGGAATTAAAGGCGGATGAGAGCGCCAGCACATGCGTGGGACAGAATTCCACGCAAAAGCCGCAAGCCTTGCAGCGCTCGACGACCATGGAAACGCGTCCTTTTGCCACGAGAGCTCCCAGCGAGGAGTGACGAATCACTCCGGTGTTTCAACTGCGGAGGATGTGATTTTGCGTGGGATCACACGCGAGGGGTGTGATGACGATCACAGCGCATCGTGAGGTTGAGCACCAGCGGTCCGTCCGCTCCATCCGTGGTAACATGCTGATTAAAATCAAGTTGCTAACACTTGCGGATGTAGATGTGCGAGCAGCTTGAGCCCGCGAGTCGAAGATCCGTAAACACCATCACGCTCACCCGTGACGACAAATTAGCTTGCTGTCTCTGTTGCCGCAGCGTGTTCCCCTTGGTTTGCCTCATTCGCTACGAACCATCTACACTCGGATTTCAACTACGGTCGCTGCTGCTGTCCGCCAGCGCATGCCGCTGCAGGAGCCCTTTTGGAAATCCTCGACCTAAGGCATTTTTCTTCCCTGGATCTTCGTCCGCTGCTCGATGAGGAGACGCAGATCTGGTCGCGCCTGCTGTCTTGGGATTACTCCAGCTCAGCGGAGATGATTCTTCGCTACGTCGACGCGAAAATTTTGCCCGGTTATGCCGCAGTCGATCGCGGGCGCGTTTTCGGATATTCGTTCTTCGTCTACGAAGGAAGCAAAGGCGTAATCGGCGACCTTTACGTAACAAACGGCACCCGCTTGCCTGAATCGCGCAAGGTCGAACTAAGTCTGCTGACTCATGTCATCGAGACGCTGCAGCAGTCGCCGGGAATTCACAGGGTTGAGGCGCAACTGTTGGCGCACGATGCGAATGCCGTATCGCGGCCGTTTCTGGAGACGGGGTTCGAGCGGCATCCGCGACTGTTTATGGTGCTGACCCTCGGGAAGAATGACTCCGGTAAGATCCCAGTACACCCTGAAGTAGAGATTCGTCCGTGGTCCGAGGCGGATTATCAGCCCTCAGCCGCGGTGATCACCGCGTCCTATCGCGGGCACGTGGATGCGCAAATCAACGATCAATATCACACTCTAAGCGGGTCTCTGCGCTTTCTGAACAACATCGTACGATTTCCGGGCTGCGGTGTTTTTGACGGCGAGTCTTCGTTCGTCGCCTTGGATCGGCGGGCGAAGAATCTGATTGGGATCATCCTGTGCTCGCGTGTGCGGAACGACGTCGGACATGTGACTCAAGTGTGCGTGCTGCCGGAGTATCGCGGTCGCGGCATTGGCGAATCGTTGCTCGCGGCAAGCCAGAGCAATCTCCGCAACAGGAACTTTTCTATGCTGTCGCTGACAGTGACCGAAGCGAATGCGAGAGCGGTTGCGCTTTACCGCCGCCTGAATTTTGATTCCACGAGAGTATTCGACGCCTTCGTGTGGGAAGAGTAAACCTAGATACGTTGCCTGCCACGTCTCTGTTTGAGGCGCCCAGGCGGCTGGCGAGGGAGGGATAGCAAGCTACCTCCTACGGATTGTCCTTTTACCTTCTCAGCAACCACATAGCCCAACCGGCCACGAGAACCCCGCCGAGGAACATCGCGAAACAATAGAGCCCATAGCGCACCATGTCGCGCATGGTTTCGCGATGAGTGATGCCAAAGACGATCGAAGCGAAAAGCGAGAACACCAACGCCGCGCTGAAATGATTGAGGGTAATGGTCAACTGCACTTCTCTCCGAGAAATGTTATTCCGCCGTGGTTTGCGGTCCGAGGTCCGAGGTCTGATTCACTTCTTCTTCCCAATCGCGATGTGATATGCATCCGCGACAGCGATGAAATTCAACAGCCCGGCAACGATCATGAACTTGGTGCCGTAATCCGCCGTTGCAAAAGCAATCGCACCCTGGCCCCAATCCTGAGCCAGCGTAACGATGTAGAAGACGCCAGCACCCACGTTTCCAACAAAGCCAAGAATGTCGAGAATGTCGCCGCCATTCGCCTTATAGATGCGGCCCTGCATCGCGAGCCCCAATAAGAATAATGATGCGATCGAGATGAAGAGTAGCACGCCCCGAATCCAGCGCTTCTGGATCATGTGCCCCGCGCCCGGAATCAGCCAGCCAATCGCCGGCGCGAGCACGCTCATCAGCGTCAAGGGCGTCGCTTCCGCCGCTTTTGCTTTCTGTGTTGTCGAATTTGCCATTTAAATCGTCACAATCTCGCGTTGGATTTTCCCAGTCACTTCCGCCGATTTGGCGCGCACCAGTACATTGACCTCGCTGCGAACGCCGAACTCCGGCAGATAAATGCCGGGTTCGATCGAGAAGCAAGAATTAGGAAGGATCTGCCGCTCGTCATGAATCTCGAGATCGTCCATATTGGCTCCATTGGAATGGACGTCTGTGCCGATGGAATGTCCGGTGCGATGGATGAAATAGTTGCCGAAACCGGATTTCTGAATATGACCGCGGGTGGCGCGATCAACCTCCCATCCAGCGATCCGGCGGCCGGCATTGACCGCATCTGTCACCGTTTTCACTCCTGTATCGCGGGCCTCGCGCACAACCTCAAAGATCTCGCGCATGTGATCAGAGGGCTCCTTACCCAGGAAGCCCATCCACGTGATGTCGTAATACACGGCATTCGGAGTGTTCTTCTTGCCCCACACATCCAGCAGAATGAGATCACCCTCGCGAATCGGGACCGGACGACTGGCGTGGGGTTCGTAATGCGGGTTTCCCGCATTCTGATTGACCGCAACGATCGGCGGATCGTCGGCCAGCAAGTTTTCGCGCTGGAAAGCTTCCATAAACCACTGCTGGATCTCGTGCTCTCTCGCTCCGCCGTTGCGGACGCGCCGTCCGATTTCCTTGAAAGCTTCGGCAACGATCGAATCCACGCTGTCGCGCGCGGCGAAATGTGACTGAATCTGCTCGTCAGTCCACGTGGACTCAAACTGAGCCACCAGATCGGCGGAACTCACGATGTTTTTCCCCAGTCCGCGGAGAAGATCGACCGTGCCCGCATCCACCAGGGAGATCGTGAAAACGCTGTTGTTCGGCGAATACTGCATGGCCAAATCGAGGTGCTTCGCCAGCATCGACTTCAACTGATCGAAGAGTTCTTGCCAGCCGGAATACAGATTCTTCTTGCCAGGAAGGGAATCGAGATGTCCGGCCTCAATCTTGTGAACCAGTTTGAGCGGTTCACCCTGAGCCGGGATCAGATAAAACCAGCGCCGGGTCACCATCAGGCTCGTAGGGAGCCCTAAAACCCGATACGCAATGGGGTCTCGATGGTGATGATCGTAAAACAGCCAGGCGTCGATGTTTCGTTCACGCAGTGCGGACTGGATGGCAGGTAGGTTCATGGACAAACTCCTATTGTAAACAACGACATGGAGTTTGGGCGAATCGACCTCGATTCTCATTCCCCATTACTGCACCGCCCGGCTGGGGATACTCGCTGCCGGTAGTGTATTTGGCTTGGTTGGTGGTAGTTCTTGCCCTGTATCCAGTGTGTCGATGGTTCGCAGGGGTCCGGCAACGGCGCAGCGATCCTTGGCTCAGCTACTTCTGAGACAAGACCCTCTTTCTAGTAACGACTGGCAGCGTTTCGCAGGCAGTGCGCAGCACAAGCCGTGGAACGCGACCTCGGATCTTCATCAAGTATGGAACAGTTCGCTTAGCATCGAACTTTGTCGCTTCGCGCAGCAGCCATCCTAGGCCTTTTTGAACCATATCGTCCTGATCGCTGAGCAGAGCGTCCGAGAGCTGCGTGATCTCAGGAAACAACATCTTCGCCCGTGCACCGCGAATTAAAGCCACGCATGCCGCTCTGCGATGCCAACGATTCGGCGACTTCGCCCATTTGAAAACTGATTTCGCCCGGACAGCTTTCGCCGCCACCATAGGCGAGATCAAGTAGTGCACCAGTCCATCGTGATCGGCCCAGCTGCTAATGCGGTCGAGCCAGCTCTCGAATAGCTCAAACTCACGATCTCCGCACTTGCCGGTCAGGTTTTCAAGCAAGAAGATCCCTGCGACTTTTTCTTCGAGTACAGCACCGGAGAAGAGCTGATCGGTGACTCTGATCAGAAAATCGAGATCGTGTTCCCGCAGAATATCTTTTCGGCAGCTGCGAATCGCCCGGCGCAAATCGGCGGTGCGCCATCCATGGGACTTGATTTCATCTTTGAAAAACCACTGCACTCCAGCGGCATGCTCGGCTGAGCCGCCCTCTCTTAGTGCACGCCGGATTTGCGTTGCGACTTTTGCGGGAGTGTCTCTCTCTTGCGGCATCGAAATAAGTTCGTGGGATAAGAAAGCGCGGCCATTCAAGGGCCGCCTCTCCTATTGAATCTGCGTCACTCGCTATGCGGCGCGGCTCGTGGTGGTAGCGGGACGATATCCGCACTCCCTCGCCTTGCGCAATGCTTGTAAGGCTTCGTCAGGCGAGATCAGCGGCGTCGTTTGCACCGATTTGCAGGCGCCTCCCGCCGCGAATGCCATCGCGATTGCCGCTGCGCTGACATTGTCGGGAAGATCGGTTATCACCACGATGTCGTAGTCTCCGAACGAGAACCACGCCGCTTCAATCTTTCCTCCAAGTTGTTCGATCGCGGGCCGGACAGCTTCAATGCGATTCTGCGGGTTCGCGACCAAGGCCTCCCAACCTTGTTGGGAATACGCAACCTGCTGCAGGTAGTGTGGCATAGAGCCTCCTTGCACTTCGCTGACTGCGGGGCGAATGATGCGCCTCGCCAAGGCCGAAGTCAAGCATCCACGGATTCGGTGTCGTAGCTCGATAGAAATGTCCCCAAGTTTACCTCGATAGAAATGTCCCCATCTGTTCGACAACTATTCGTCTTGTGGACAGCAGCAGTCGAAGCTGTGGGAAAGTGGGAATCCCGCGGGTGTTGGCGGGATTTCCAAGCGCGATGGGAAAGTCGGTTTTTGACTTTTCCATCG
>Ga0126371_10003024_pt1 | contig 14632 bp, 11 predicted proteins | sample PanSoiMetaPlot_4_FD_110145 | JGI IMG/M metagenome (GOLD analysis project Ga0126371, IMG submission 110145) | Tropical forest soil microbial communities from Panama - MetaG Plot_4 | ecosystem: Environmental > Terrestrial > Soil > Tropical forest > Bulk soil | place: Panama | collected 2016-02-17 | reverse complement strand
CGGCTTTAGCGGAAACAACCGTGGCAACGTTGGAGCAACCACAAATAACGGTGGGTTCGCACGCAACAATGGCGGATTCGCCAGTACGCCTCAGCGGTCTGTGCCCCGTCCGCCAACGGGCTTCGGCTCGAATGGTGGCGGCGCCATGAATAACAATTCTCGCGGATCTTCGAACATCGGATCGCCCGCGAATCGCCCAAGCACGAACGTTCCGCGTCCGACCGGACCGGTTCACTCTTCGAGTGACTACAGTCACATGAGCAGCAACCAGTACGGTGGTGCTTACAATAACGCCTCTCGCGGAGGCTACAACAGTTCCCCGAGTCATCGCGGAACCAGCACGCCTTCGTATCGCGGAAACTACGGCGGAAGCTCTGCTTCCCCGTCGTATCGCGGAAATGTCGGCAGTTCGCCGAGCTATCGTGGCGGATCGCCGTCGTACGGTGGCGGATCGCCACGCTACAGCTCACCGTCTTATAGCCGCGGCGGCGGCTCGATGCCGTCGTATCACGGATCGCCTTCCTACGGAGGTGGCGGCGGGTATCGCGCCAGCAGCGCACCGTCGTATCACGGTGGTGGCGGTGGAGGCGGCTCTCACGCTGGAGGCGGCGGTGGCGGATCGCACAGCAGCGGTGGCGGCGGGGGGCACTCGGGCGGACATCGCTAGAAACAACTCTCCAAACAGAAGCAACTCCTAAACGGAAAACGCCGCCCACAAGGGCGGCGTCTTTTTTCGCGATTCCCTTTCCTCTAGCTCGCTTCCGCTTCCTTCTTCTTTACCCGTACGACGGTCACCTTGGAAAAGCCTTCTTCAAACGTCGGCGGCTTCAGCTTCGCCGCCATTTTTCGCATGATTTCCTCGTCCACAACTCGCTCGCGGCGACGATTCCGCTCCATGCAGACTTCCACGGGAACATCAAAGAAGACCGCTTGCACTTCGTAACCGTAATCTTTGGCAAGCTTGATCCAGCTCTGCCGGTCGTGCGGCGTGAGATTGGTCGCATCGACGTAATTGAGAGGTCGGCGCGCGATCAGCCGCGCTTTTAGCATCGACCGCAGATTCGAAAACACCAAATCCTGAAAGCGTTGCTCTTGCGCGTCATCGAACAGCAGCATGCGCAGCATGTCGCTTGAGAGTGGCGTGATGCTGTTCCGTTTGAACCAGGAGCTCTTCCCTGATCCCGGAAGTCCGATCGCCAGAATCACCGCACCTTTCGGCGGTCGCGGCGGAGCCACTGGAATGACTTGAGCAGGTGTCGATACCGCGGGAACAGCTGGCGCTTCACTCGGTTCGATCGCAGGTGCCGATGAGTCAGCGGACGGCACCGCAACCGGCGCGCTGCTCGGAGCCTTCCTTCCGCGCCCCCGGCCTCCCCGTCCTCTACGGCGACGCTTAGGAGCGGTATTCCCCGAAGCCGCCGGCTGCGGAGTTTCGGCTGCTCCCGATTCTTGGCTGGCGTCCCGTGCTTCCGATAACGGGGCCGATTCTGCTTCTATCGCCTGTTCCGGCTCTGAGGTGGGCGCCTCCTCGTGAGCAGGCTCGCTTGAGTCGAAATACGCGGGCTGCAACGGAGCCTGCCCGGTCTCAGCAGGTTTGGTCTCTTGAGGCTTCTTGCGGCGCTTTAATCGATCGCGCATCCATTTCCGCATGTAGGGCTTGTAACACAAGGACCTCGCTGCGGGCAATTTCCGAGTCCGATATGGAACCTTGCTCATCAGCTAGGCATGAGGAGGTTCCCGAAAATCGATCTATGAGCACGCCTGTCCCCGCCGAAATCCACAACCAGAAATATGTGAGCCTCGCGACCTACCGCAAGAACGGTGTCGCTGTACAAACGCCGGTCTGGTTCGCCGAAGAAAACGAAAAGCTTTACGTCATGACTCGTGCGGACTCTGGCAAAGTCAAACGCATTCGCGCAAATGCGGTGGTGAAAGTCGCCCCCTCGACGATCCGGGGCAAGATTACCGGTCATGAATTTCCCGCCCGCGCCCACGTCCTACCTGAGCAGGATTGGGCTCGCGCGCGCCAATTGATCCGCGCGAAATACTGGCTCGCCCGTCTGCCGTTCATGGCCGGGCCGAAGAATGTTTACGTCGAAATCTCGTTTTGAAGATTAGCCGGCGCGGACGACATCACGTTCGTAGATCACAAGTAGAGTGTGCGGTCCATCATTTACGCTATGTCGCTTCGCCTGTTACCATCAAAGGTTTACTGAAACCCTCCAGCAAATCTCTGGGGAGGTGCCTCATAACTTTACGGAGGAGCAATGGCAATTAAAGTAGGTATTAATGGCTTCGGACGCATTGGCCGCAACGTGTTGCGCGCTTCACTCAACGATTCCAACCTCGAGTTCGTCGCCGTCAACGATTTGACGGATCCGAAGACCCTGGCCCACCTGCTGAAGTACGACTCTATTCTCGGCAATCTCCCACACAAGATCACAGCGGGAGCCGACAGCATCTCGATTGATGGCCGCACTATCAAAGTCTTCGCCGAAAAAGACCCGGCAAAACTGCCTTGGGAGTCGGTCGGCGCGCAGGTTGTCATCGAGTCGACGGGACGCTTTACCAACGCCGAAGATGCAAAGAAGCACCTTCGCGGCCCGGTCAAGAAAGTCATCGTTTCCGCGCCGGCCAAGAACGAAGACGTCACACTCGTTCTTGGAGTGAACCACGAGAAATACGATCCGGCGAAGCACCACATCATCTCGAACGCTTCCTGCACCACGAACTGCCTGGCGCCGATCGCCAAGGTCGTTAACGACAATTTCAAGATCGTCAGCGGGACGATGACCACCATCCACTCGTACACCAACGACCAGGTGATCCTCGACTTCCCGCACAAGGATCTGCGCCGCGCGCGTGCCGCCGCGATCAGCATGATTCCGACCTCCACCGGCGCAGCCAAAGCGCTGAAGCTCGTTATTCCGGAGCTCGCCGGCAAGCTCGACGGATTCGCCATGCGCGTGCCGACACCGAACGTCTCGGTCGTCGACCTGGTAGCGCTGGTGGAGAACAAGACTTCCAAGGAAGAAGTCAACGCGGCCTTGAAGAAAGCGGCAGAAGCCGGACCACTCAAGGGATATCTCGGCTACGAAGAGAACGAACTCGTTTCCAGCGATTTCAACGGAGACTCACGCTCTTCGATCGTCGACGCGCCTATGACCCTGGTGGTCGGTGGCAACTGCGTGAAAGTGATCTCGTGGTACGACAACGAGTGGGGATACTCGTGCCGTGTCCGCGACCTGATCAACTACATCGGCTCCAAGGGACTCTAAATCGGCCATGGGTAGCGCTGGGGTCCCGTCGCAGGAAGACTCTGCTCCTGGCGGAGACACGGGAACCCAAAAGAACCCGGGACCACGGCGCTGCACTTCATCGAGGACCAGCCAATGTCCAAGTTATCGATTCGTGATCTACCTCTGAACGATCATCGTGTCTTTATGCGTGTCGACTTCAACGTCCCGCTCGAAGACGGACGTGTCATGGACGACACTCGCATCCGCGAAACGCTGCCGGCCGTCGAGTATGCGCTGCGTCACGGCGCGCGCCTGATTCTCGCTTCCCATCTCGGACGCCCGAAAGGCAAACCGAATCCCAAGATGAGCCTTAAACCCGTCGCGGAACGCCTGCGCATGTTGCTCGACAAGGAACTGGCGCGCGGCGAAAACGTTGGCTTCTGCCCCGACTGCGTCGGCCCAGAAGCCGAGGAGATGGCCGGAAAACTCGAGAAGGGCCAGACCCTTCTGCTCGAAAATCTGCGCTTCTATTCAGAAGAAGAAGCCAATGACGAGGCTTTCTCCAAAAACCTTGCCCACCTTGCTGACTTCTACGTGAACGACGCTTTTGGAACCGCGCATCGCGCGCATGCCTCCACCGTGGGCATGACCAAGTTCATGCAAAAGGCCGCGGCCGGCTTGCTGATGGAAAAAGAACTGGAATACCTGGGCAAGGCTCTCCAGCATCCCGAAAAACCCTTCGTCGCCATCCTTGGTGGCGCAAAAGTCAGTGACAAAATTCCCGTCATCAAGAACCTTATGGACAAGGTCGACGCGCTCATCATAGGCGGCGGTATGGCCTACACGTTCCTTAAGGCGCTGGGTGAGCAGGTGGGAAAGTCGCTCGTCGAGGAAGACAGGCTAGAACTCGCCAAGCAACTGTTACAGGAAGCGAAAACCCGCAAGCTGAAATTCCTGCTTCCGGTCGATCACCTCGCGGCTGAGAAAATCGATGCCAACGCGCACGTGACCAAAATCGATCAAGGACAGCCCATCCCAGCGAGCCTGATGGCTCTCGACATCGGGCCGAAGACGATTGACTTGTTCTCGGAAGAGATTTCACGCGCACGGACGATTGTCTGGAATGGTCCGATGGGCGTCTTCGAAGTTTCGCCCTTCGCGCGTGGAACCTTCCAGCTCGCGCGCGCCGTGGCCGATAATGCAGGCTCGATCTCGATCGTGGGCGGCGGCGATTCAGTCTCAGCAGTCCGTTCGGCTGGAGTAGCGGAAAAGATCACCCACATCTCGACCGGTGGTGGCGCGTCTCTGGAATTTCTCGAAGGCAAGAAACTACCCGGCGTAGAGGCGTTGACCGACAAGCGCTGACCGAGGACACCAACGTGCACGAGTTTGTGGTCCGGCTGCACTTCGCCGACGGTAAGCTGTTAGATTTCGCGGGGCCAGCCGACATCACCAAGGAAACCACCGAGGCCATCGTGAATGCGGCCAACTCTTCCCTGCTCGGTGGGGGCGGCGTGGACGGCGCCATTCATCGCAGCGGCGGTCCCTCTATCTTGGCCGAGTGCAAGACGATTGTCTCCAAAATTGGAAGGCTGCCCGCCGGGAAAGCCGTGCTCACCACGGGAGGGCGACTTCCCGCAAAGTATGTGGTTCACACCGTCGGACCGATTTACGAACGAGGCGAGCGCGGAGAAGCGCAAACGCTTGCCAGTTGCTATCGAGAGTCAATCCGCATCGCCGATGATCACGCAATCGCTTCCGTCGCCTTTCCATCTATCTCGACCGGCGCCTTCGGCTATCCGGTGCACGACGCCGCTCACGTGGCCGTCGTCACGTTGGTCGAAGCTTTGAAATCCACCGTGCACGTAAAACACGCGCGCTTTGTCTTATTCGACATTGCCACCGTCAAGGCCTACACTGGCGCCTTCGAAAAGCTCCACAAAGCGGGAACCATCTCTCCTATCAAAATAGAAAAGGCTTCTTCATGAGAAAAAAAGTCATCGCTGCCAACTGGAAGATGTACAAAACCCCTGATCAAAGCCGCGACTTCTTCCGCGACTTCCTGCCTCTCGTATCCGGACACGATCGCGACGAGATCGTGGTCTGCCCGCCCTACGTTGACTTGCACGTTGCAGTCGAGGCGGCGAAGGGCTCGAACGTTTCTATCGGTGCGCAGGATGTGCACTGGGAAAAAGAAGGCGCCTACACCGGCGAGATCAGCACCGGCATGCTGCTAGCGGCGGGCGCAACCCACGTCATCATCGGACACTCCGAGCGCAGGCAATACTTTGGTGAGACCGACGACGTCGTGAATCTGAAGCTCAAAGCCGCTTTGGAAGCCGGCCTCACCCCGATATGCTGCGTCGGCGAAGTTCTGGAAGAGCGCGAAGCAAATCTGACCGAAGACGTTCTTCGCCGCCAATGCCTGCGCGCTTTCCACGCGATCTCGAACAAGAAAGCGGCGAAATTGATCGTCGCCTACGAACCAGTCTGGGCGATCGGCACAGGAAAAACCGCGACCCCGCAAATGGCGGCCGACGCCCACGCACTGATCCGCACCGAAGCCGCGAAAGCCTTCGGCGATGAACACGCGGCAAATCTTCGTATCCTTTATGGAGGATCGGTAAAACCGGAGAATGCCAAGGCCCTGATGGCCGAGCCCGAAATCGACGGCGCACTCGTCGGTGGCGCCAGTCTCGATCCGAAATCTTTCTCGGCGATCGTGAAGTACTAACCCGCAGGCCGCGATCTTCGACGACGTGAAGGCCGACGACCTCGGGAGCCTGCCCTGAGCACCGTCGAAGGGCCCGGCGGAGCGCACCCCCGCAGTAAATTCTTTAACAAACTTCTAGCGGGTGTTCTTTAGCTTTTCTGGAACTCCCAGCGCGTCGCGTTGTTCGGAAAATCCTTCTCCGTCCAGCTCAGTACGACCCGCGGTTTCACGGCATAAAAAACCGACTCGGGCATGATCATGAGCGGCATCTTGTATTTCTTTCTGGAGGCCGCATCCAGCTTCGCGACGACCGGCTTATCCGACAGCGACACCTCAACTGCCTCGCCCTCCACAATCACCACATCATCGCCGGAATCCAGGTGAATCGACACTGCCGGATTTTGCCGGAGATTCTTGGCCTTCCGCGACAACTTCGCCGTCCCAAAATAGACGACGTCATCGACGAAAAATCCCCACACCGGGATCGAGTGCGGACGCCCATCCGGACGCGCAGTACAGATCCAATAGTTCCGGGATCGCTTCAGCCGTTCGCGGGCATGACTCCACGGAAGATATTGCTTGCGAGGTTTGAGACCGTAAAGACTTGGTACGCGCGGAAGTCCAACCTGCAATCCCGCCGGCTCCTGCTCATTCACTCGAGATTGCTTCTTCGATGTCGCTTTCTTTTTGGTATTTGTGGACTTCGCCTTCTTCGATGCCCTCGCCATATGATCACCTCGGCGAAACGCTCTCCGGGCAGACTTCCGCTCAACTGGCCTAAGAGGCAATAGCCATTCCTATTGTGTCGGCCGCGCAGTCAAAACCGGCGACGGTCGCTTCTCTTTCCCTCCAGCCAGCCACACCACCGACATCTTTCCATCCGTTACGATGTCGTCGCCCGTGGCGTTCTCCAGCTTGCGCGGTGCCTTCGGACGATCCACATCCGCGTACGCCTCGGCCGTTCCCGTAAAAAGCAGGTCGGATTCGACCCAGTCACGTTCGCGATCGATGTGCGGATCGATGCGATGCGACCACTTCGTTCCGGCCCGGCTGTTCGTCGTCGCGATATCGTGCGTAGCCGCGCCGACCCAGACTTCGCGGCCCATGTAGCTTTCCGAGAGTTTCCAGATCCGCAGATGGTGTCGCTTCGCAAACGTATCAAGCGATTTCTGAAACACCAGGTCCGGCAACCGATCCTGCAACAGGAGCGCAGAAACCGGCGCGTCCGTATAGCCCGTCTGTCTCACGGTCGCCTGCGCCGCTTTGATCGCAGACTTCACACCCAGCTGGCTCGCCTGGATCCATCCTGACTCTTCAAACGCCACGACGATCTGCTGCCTGTTTCCCAAAAACATCAAGTTCGTCGGATCCGACGGCACCTTGTCCTTCGAGGCGGTCCTCATCGGTGCAGTAGCAACGACATGTTGCAACTTGTCATCGACCGGCAACATCCGATAACCCTCCCACGCCTCTTTCTGTTTCAGGGCCGAAGGTCGGACAATCTGCACTTGCAGGTCGGTCCCGGTGGGAAACATGATCTCGCGCCGAATCGACAACCCGTACACCGTCTGCACGCCCTTGATCGCATAACCGGCAAACGGATTCGCCGCTCCGACCGCCGCCATTGCGAGCGACGCCTTCGTGGATGCGTGCGGCTGAACAATGCCGAGAATCTCGTTGTTGCGCACGGTCTCGCGCGCATTGTCCACATCGATCACACGCGCGTATAACGGCGAACGCTGGTTGTTCTTGTGAAGAACATTCGAAAAATCCAATACTAGCCTCGGCCGCGAATACTTGTCGGGCGCCTTTTGCGCGAAAAGAATCGTTCCGTTCACTTTCGTGCCCGGCGGCAATAACAACTCGCTGTCGCCGCATGCAAGGTACTCACCCTTCTTGCATAGGGGATAAGTAACGGTCGCCTCGATCGGATCACCCGTTCGCGAACGATCGCTGTACACCGGACCGCCCAGCCGCAGGCTTAGCGTGGAGCCCGGCATCAGGTCTGCTTTGCTCGGCAGCGACACCTTCCGACCGCTCGCCATGTCTTCGGCGATCGCCTCGCTCACATAGTGAGTGGAAGCAACCAGAAATCCGCTGGTCGCGCCGTTCTCGATCAGCAGCGTCTGCATCTCGAAACTCGGCGAGTACAACACGTAGTCGAGCGCCGTGTCTTGGTACTTGTCCTCTCTGTTGATCTCGATGCCACGCTGGATCAGCATGTCGGCAATCTCTTCGTAGGCCACCAGCACACTCGGCTTGATGTTGTAGCTCGAACCGAACACCACCCAGTGCAGCGCCGTCCGTCCTTGTGCGTCCACCGTTTTGAGATCGGGCCCATCCACCAGCTTCTTCGCCTGCTCGATATGCGCCAGGATCTCTTTTTCCTTCGTCTCGCGCGTGGCCTTGTATAGCTCCTGTATCAACGGAGAGGTCTTCGAAACATCTAATTCCACTGCGGCGGGTGCAAGTTCGTCCTCAGCGGGTTCTTCTTCCGACGCCGGAATATGATCCTTGGTGGTGTCGCCGGGCGGGTGCGACGCAGTTGACGCTTCCTGTTTTGTGTTGTCACTAGACTCTTGGCGGGGATTCTTGGACGATCCGAGGGAAAAAGCCGCAATCAGGCACAGTACGAGGGCCGAACAGAACATCTTTAGGGTCATCGCTACAACTCCACTGAATTTTTGGTGTGACGGGCCCGACTACCGAGGGGAGAGGGTTGGAACTCTGCCAGCTAAACTCCACACCCGCCCGGCAGCGTCCTGTACAAAAGTTCGCGGAATTATAGCCCAGTTCTGGATGGCGACGGCGATGCTCACGACGAGTCAGCTCGTTGATTGTTTCTCTGCCGCCGATCCCCCATCACCGCATTCCGTGACTCTCGTCCTTCCAAAGTTGTTCGGCGGGTGCCAGGCTCAGGCCCGAGGTCGGACTATGTGGATCAAGAGCGTAGCCGGACTTGTCATCCTGCTCTTCGTCGTTTGACTGGTCGCTGTGCTCCAGGGCTGGAGCAAAACCACGATCAACGGGCAACTAGTGAGCGTCGGATTTCTCCTCGCTCTGGGCTATGGCGCGCATTGGGGCGTTCAAGTCCTGCTCGGCAACCGATGATTCGTCAACACGGTACTTGGTCTCACGCAGCGGTCCGACTCTTTCGCTGACCGTTAGTAACTTTTCCTCTGCGCGAACTTACGACACACTTCCTTTCATCAGACGGCGTTGCGCGGTTCCGTTTCCCCCTGCGAACCATCTGGTCGGAATTTCCCTTCAGCAAGAACGTAAGCAAGCTGGAACGTACGGCAAATCCGGCCGTTCACTCCGAAGGCGCTGAAATTCCACACAAGTCTTTAAGAGGAATCTCGAGATGAAAAATATCAGCATGCTGCTCGTGTGCACACTGCTGTTGGCGGCGGGTGCCCGGGCACAGAACGGAAGGGATCGCCATTCCACCATCACCGTCACCGTTGACGGACTTTCCTGTACGACTCAAGCTGGCACCGGGATGTTCAACGCGCTCAGCTGGGGATTCGGAGCTACCCTCCCAGTCACCACTGGCCCAACCGGTTCCGGCGTATCGACTGGGAAGGCTTCGGTGAGCGACGTGATCATTTCCAAACGCACCGATAGCTGCAGTCCCCTTCTCTTCGGCGACGTTGCCCTCGGACGTCACATTAAGAAAGTCACGATCCTGCAACAGGACGGCAACAAAGACGATGTCTTTCAGCTTACTCTCGAAGAGGTCATCATCTCGAGCTACCAGCTCAGCGGAGACGAAAGCCACGAAGTTCCCACCGAACAGCTTTCGTTAAACTTCACGAAGATCACCATCAAAGACATGATTACTGGTACCACGTTCGGCTGGAACCTTGCGTTGAACAAAGGACTCTGACCGAAAGCGCAATCTCGCAAACGAAACGAGCCGCCCATGGCGCGGCTCGCGTTCTTTACGTAGGACCGGAATCGCTCTACTTCGCTGCTGGCTTCAGCACCGCCGTATTCCGCTCGTCGCTGGCAATGATGCGATAGAACTTTTTCAACTCATCGGCCTTCGTGGGAGGAACACTTAGTTCTTTCACCTCGAACGTTCTCGAGTACGCAATAACATTGCCCTTCACTTCGGTCTTCGAGTGGTAACTTGCAAAGCTGTAGTCCGCATCCACCGGTGGCGGCACATCGTCCACTTCGTAACCTTGTGGCAATGCGATTTCGAACGAGTCGGTGTCCCGCACCGGGCCATCGAACTCGATCGGGAATACGCGCGGATCCTTCGTCTCGAGGATGGCCTGAGACTTGCTGCCCATCACTCGCGGACGAACCAGGATCAAGTTACCCGCCGTCTTCGCATAGTTGTCGGACTGAAACGAATACTTGTAGCCGAAGGGAAGATCCGTGACTTCAAGATTCAGCAATGACGCCTTCGTAATCCGGTAGCTCGACAGCGATCCTGCGAGCAGATTCTCAATCGGCTTGATCCGGTCTGATTCCTTCGTCACCGTGCGCAGCGCCCATCGCTGGGTCCACGCGCGATCTCCCACGCGGAACTCAGTGACATCGCCCTTCAACGTGCCGTCGCCTTCGAGTGAGAGCTTTGCGGTTCGCGTAATACCGTTCATCTCGGCCGCTTGATGCGGCAGCTTTACCAACTCCCCGCCATCGGACGACACCAACAACCCGAAGTTATCCTGCAGGTAGCCGCCGATCTGACCGAACGGCGTCAATTCATTCGTCGGATCAAAGAACAACAGGCGGCCCAGCTTCGGGTGCTGGTAAATCGCCGTCAAGGATTTGTCGTTCACGTCGTCGGGCAGCTTGATCGCGATGATGACGTGATCGAATCCTTGGTACGCCGGGACATCCGGAGTGATCGATCCCCGCTCGGTGTTGATCGGCACGTGATACGCCTCGACGCCGATCTCGCGCAACATCGAGCGCATGAGCGTGGCCTTGTCTTTGCAGTCGCCGTAACGGTGCGCAAACACCTCAGCCGCGTAGTGCGGCTGCCACCCACCAATTCCAAGCTCGATTGCCACGTAACGGATGTCGTGTTGCACAAACTGCGCGATGGCTCGCATCTTTGCCAACTGGTTCGGCGACGAGGACGTAAGCGTCGTAACCTTCTGCTTAATCTCAGGAGAGGCATCGCTCCGGCCGTTCGTCAGTCCGACGTACCACTGGCCCATCTGCTGCCAGTTCGTGAAGCTCTTGCTGCTGTTTCCACCCTGGGGGAAAAAGGAAACCACCATCAGCCCAGCCAGTCCCTGTATCGGAGGCATGTCTTCTTCGGGCCGGATCGCCTTCAGATCACCTACTGCCCACTGCAACTGGGAACCCGACTCCGTGGGCTTGACTTCCGGATAATTGAGCCATGCCGACTTGTGCGCCCAGCCCGCCGGAAGCTGCAGCGTGTAATGACTCTCGCGCGAGGGCACTTCCGCTTGAAAATCCCAGACATCCTGCAATACCAGCGGATGCTCTTCCGCCTCGTACTCGTAACCCACAATGTTTCCAGGATCGGCCGCTGGAATCGCAATGAACTTGGCCTTCACGTCCGAGACAAGCTCGCTTCCCTCGATTTTCGGCAGCGAGACTTCCGCGCCTTCCTTTTCCTTGACCTCAAAATCTTTCCCGCTGGTTGGAATACACCACCCGCGCAGGTTCGAGATCTTCTCACCCGAGTTGAAATGAACGAAGACGTCGCCGTAATGGCGCCCCGATGGCCTTAGGATCTTGTACGCGACCCGCACCGTCCGCTTGATTTTGTCTTCCGATTGCACCGAGACGGTGGTCTCGGAGTACAACTTGACCGCGTCGGTTTTTTCATCGTGTGCCGGAACTGGCGCGTTGACCAGCGCGTGCATCCACTGGGGCGCATCACTCCCTGCGAAGGCAGGACTCGCATAACTGGCAGCCAGCAATAAAATCCAGATCAGTCGATGGGTTCGCATGCTATTCACTCGTAGTGGCCGTTGCGGGTTGCAAGATGATCTGTCCATCGTCGAACGTCCTTACATCCTGGAAGAAGCCGCGTAACGCCGTGTAGTACTTGCTCTCAAGCATGATCAGATCCACATTCAAATTTCTCTTCCAATGCAGAGCACCAGCGTCATTTTTGAAGTCGAGCGTATAGCCAACCACGTGCCCGTCCTCTTTAGCCGACTTTGGACTGCTCGTGACCTGCCATCCCAGCGGTAGATCAATGGTCACGTCATCGACTTTCTGGTACGGATACTGGAAGTAGATCGGGTGAACACGGTCGGTGTGATCGAAGATGTGCTTCTCGGGTGCGCTGAATAAGCCAACCGACATCAGCGCTCGCCGACCCGCCGCCGATGCCCAGCCGGGCACTTTCAGATTAAATTCCGCAGTAAGCGGCTTATCCGAACTGCTCCAATCCGGCTTATTTGTGAGTTCGATGTCGATCGCCGCCGGCACGAACTCCCTGACTTCATCTTCCAGATATTTCTTTCTTGCGGCTTCGTCCTCATTGCGTTCTTCAACGCGCCGCTGCCAACCCTCGAGCCCCGTGTAGCTCACCGTCAGCGTTCCGTCAAGTCCTCCAGTGCTCTCGTCGAACTTGAGCTTCGCAGTCCGGTCAACCCGGGATTCGCCACTGGCTGGCAGTGCTGTCTCGATCCAGGTTCCGCCATCCTTGTCGAGGCGCAGTCCCCAGACTCCGGTTTCAGGCCATGGAAGAATTCCATAGGGAGCGTACGCGGCGCCCGGATCGCAAAAAACGTCCTTACCATCCACCTTGACCAGGACGACATTCGCGTCCAGTCTGCGCCGGTCCATCGCGCGCTTGTCAAAGAAGTAATTGCTGCGGTCCGATACCCAAACACCGTAGCTTTCCAGCCCCGCCGCGCGCACAAGAGCCAGATAGAGCCACGTCAGATGGAAGCCATCACCATAGCCGCGTTTCCAGATGTCTTCGACGTTGGATTCCTCCTTCTCTTTACTCCGCTTTTGTTCCTGCTCCGTCTTCTGAACTTCATAGGAGGTATTGCGAATCTGCTGAACACGCGCATATATTTTGCGGGCCTTTTGATCCGGCGTATCCGACGGCGAAATGATCTGCGCCACCGCCTGCTCCATCGCCTTGCGCTTATTGATGAAGCTATCCAGTTGCTCATTCAGCTTTTTGCCGGTCTTCTTCCAGTACTTGTCGACATCCGGGTCGAACATGTCTTCGCTGTAAATGAAGTCGACGCGTAATTTCAGCTCGTTCTCCGGAGGCATAAAGTCTTCGGTCTGAAACGACGGAATATTCTGCGCGTCCATGCGAATGACGTGATCCGGCCCATCCTTCGGCGCAGCCATTCCCGGAGGAATCATCGAGTTCCATCGCACACCAATCGGTTGATAATCGCCTTTGTAAGGCTTCAACGAGAATCTCGCGGACTTTGTGAATAAGTCCTGGCTCAAAATCCAATGCGAGTCGAAGAGGCGATCTTCGCTGTAAGAGTGCGTGTAGTAATACTCGATGATGCTGCCTACCTCAACATCCGGTAACGTGAAGGTCTTGGCCAGATACTTCAGGCCCTTCGCCTTGACGATGGTCTTGTCAAAGATTTTTCCGTCGAAGTTAACTACGCTGCCGTCCGGCCGGATCGTCCGCGCCTTTATCCCGTTAATATTCTCGTCACCTTTAAAGAACGGAATCTCGACGTCGGCATACTTCCGTCCTTCTTCGGTCAAGATCTTGATCCGGATGTAATCATCCTGATGTGAATCTCGGCCGGTATCGTCCCGATCGATCTGTCGATAAAGAATGATCGCCGGCGCGCCCGGAGCTTGCGACTCTGCCGTCATCTTTAGTTCATCGGGAGGTATCTGTTGAAAACCGATGCCCGCGGTGGCGAGTGGAGCAATGGTGATCGCAGCGAGCACAACGAAGACAGCAAGCCAAATGCTTACGTGACGAAGAGGCATAGTTAATCCTGAGACACGCAGTTGGGTCGGACCTGACAGGCACCTTGCGGGAAGACACCTACTACAGAACGGCGGGTTGACGAAGGGACCCGAGCCATACCAAGCTTACGATCCAAAGCGCGCAACTAATTGAGGGGACAATACAAGTGACAGGCGGTACTGTCAAGGCAAACGAGGTCCAATCCAGATAACGTCACACTGAGCAGTGATCACTCACATCGATTGCCAAACCGTGAGAGTCTACAACGACGCTTAAGCTCTTTGTTTTCTGCTAGCTTGTCCTAAGTGGTCGAGTAACTGACAGTAACCCGCGAGCCTTACCTTCAGCTCCGGCGGCCTAACTTCGCTGGTTCCTCGAGTGACCCAACCTCCCTTCCAGGCATCCAACCTTTCATCGCTTCACAAAACGCGAAAGATTGGAGTTTCTATGCGTGGTCGTTCGCTTAGCATCGCACTTTTTTGTCTCGTTTCCATGGCAGCCAGTGCTCAGATTCCCACTAGGGGCACTATTTTCCTCGGTTATTCCTACATGAGCGCCGATAACAACTCCGGTTCACGCCCGAATCTGAATGGATGGAACGGTTCTCTCGAAGGCAAATTTCTTCCCTGGGTTGGTATCGTCGCCGATCTAAGCGGTCAGTACGGATCAGCGGATGTCAGTCTGGCTTGCCCGCAAACATGTCCAGTCTCACATCCCAGCGAACACATGCTCAATGTGTTGTTCGGACCTCAAGTCTCGGTGTCGGTTGGG